>WNGL01000273.1_pt1 | contig 79481 bp, 63 predicted proteins | sample 5400591 | NCBI WGS metagenome assembly WNGL01 (sample SAMN13153377, study PRJNA577476) | soil metagenome | isolation source: 80 cm soil or saprolite under Garry oak tree replicate 1 | place: USA:California | collected 2016-06-15 | reverse complement strand
GAAGGGCCAACAGAATGCGGTTGTACACCACGTTCTCGTGAGTATCCGTACGCCCCATCGACGTCGGTGAGTGTGGAACAACTCTGAGCTTCAGTGTGCTTGGCTTTCGGTCTTGTCGCGTCGCCATATTCACCTTCTCTTCAAAGCGTGTTTCGAATGCGCAAAAAGAGCAGAAAGACCAAAAGCCGTCTCGATTTCAGTGTTGCACTAGCTGCTCATCGATCTCGGGCTCAGCAGCTTCCGCTCGACGGTGCTGGCAACCGCCCTTGTGCGCGGGCAAGCGCACCCTTCGAGATAAATCAGCTCTAAGCCAAACGCCCAGTACTCGAATCGCGACGTAGTTGGGCTGGGACGTCTCTTGCGCTGTACGCAGCACTGGCTTGCTCTTGTTAGTCGGATGAAACTCGATCCACCCCTCCCACGTGCCGTCTGTTCTCTGCTCTCCGTAGATGCGCGCGATGTAGGTCGCGTCCTCCTCTTTGATCTGTGTAGAGTGTTCGCGAATGAGTTTAGCCACGATTCACCTCTCTCGATTAGAGTCCCGGTAGGAAGCGTGACTCAAGCAGCGTTGAACCAGCGGTTTCGAATCAGGTTGCGGAGAGCGACATTAGCTACGGCTCCAGCCAGACGCCGCTCGGAAGAATGCTTCAGCATTTGAGAGCGCCGGGAATGTCAAGCCGCAACGGACGGTTCCGCAGGCTTTGAAATCTCTGCGACCGTTTTCGATACTCTGTCGGACTTATCTTTTAGCGCCAAATCAGCCTGCGCAACGATTCCGATGACGCCGTCCTTTGCATCCACGATTGGAATGCTGCTGATCTGGTGTTCTTGCATCAAACGTTCACAATTCTCCAGATCCTCTTCCTCTCGGCAAGTGTTCAGCCGTCAAAGGTGCAGGCGAAGTCTGGCTGGTGGGCCTTGCGGCGGACGCGGTAGGCGTTACCTCGGCTCGCCGGGAAGTCACTATCCAATCAGACTGGGATAGGACAACGGCGGTACATCCATTGGCCATTCACTTCTGTTCCATGGAGTGCAAGGACGAATACATGGCTCGCCTCTTCGCTCCCCAAGCATCTGTCAAAGAAGTGGTGGTTGAGCGTGCGGCTCCCGTCGAGGTTGTCGTCGAACAGGTAGTTCCTGAGAAGAGAAGAATAATTACGAAGGCGCGGAAAGTTCGCCCCAGAAACGAACAGCTTGAGGATGCAAAGGTTACGATTCGCGCACTTCCTCTACTGAATCGAGCTGGCCGCAGAAGAGAACACAGTGTTCGCGTTCGACCCGATCAGACGAATCGTACCAACGACTATTACCAAGATCACAGCCAACATCACGGCGTATTCCGCGATGTCTTGGCCTTTGTCGTCTGTCCAGAATTTAGAAATAAGATCGGTCATGGAAGTCCCTCCGTATGAATTTTCCTGCACGGCTGGAGCGTTGACGCTGGGCGGCGAGCCTGATCAGGCGACGGTTGCGAATCGGACTACAGACTTTAACCCTGACTGCATTGGTATGATTGTGTTCCTCGAGTCTCAGCTTGTCAAATTGGGATTCATAGTTGAATAAAATCCTCAGGTTAGCGGCGCTTGCCCGAGCGGCTCATCCGTGCTATCCCTTGGCGCTTTCCGCTGCGACGCACACACGCAAGCCACCATCGTAGTTCGGGCGGCAGATCGGGTGTTTGGGTCGCGATCTGAAGAGGCTCACGAGTCTCGCGGCCAAGCCACTGGTTCAACTTGTCAGGGAATGCTTGCACCATCTGCCCACTGCGTTCAACAGGCATTCCCTCCTTAGCCCATCCCTGAACCGTGGACGGGGGTTGTCCCAGGAATTGAGCGACTGCTTTCCACCCTTTTAGCACCGCGGATTGGGGTTTGGCCTTTGCCATCAGGACTAGGCCGGGCCAGAGCTGCTTTCTTTAGCAGCAACCTGTTCGGTCGGCGCACGACGGCTTCCTCTGGTCTTTAAAGGGGCCACCTACGTTTGACCTAACCGGCAAAAAGAGCTGGGCGCATGCGGAGCCCAGCTCGTACACGTGCCTTACACACAAACCGTATCTTTTGCCCTTCTACACATCAACCCGACGCGCTGCATTTATTGTGCTATCCCGCGATAGCTAATGATCGCGGTTGTCGGGGGCAGAGTACATGTGTAGAAGCGATAAGTGAATGTCCCGCTCACGTCAGGTCCGGTGAAGCTAAGTACCATGGAGGAGCTGCTATTTCCGGTTGTTGACTTTGTTTGCGTACCACTGCCGGAGACAGGGTTCCTCGCATTAGCACTGCAAGTGACATTGGCGGTGGTACTGTTGTCAAGAACCCACACATTTCCGGTGAAATTGGTCCCATTATCATACATTGGACACTGGACAACCATGGTCGAAGCGGTAGTGTTGACCAGCCATCCATTACTATTGAAGGTAGGCGTACCGCCAGCTGCTCTGACACAGTTTGATCCGGGGTACACCAACAGCTCGTCTATTACAGCGGCCGCACGGTTCGGTAGGCTCAGAAACAACATCGTACTGAGCATACAAGCTACAATGCTAAATATCTTAGTTGGCATAGATATTTCTCCTTCCAGACGTGCTCTAACCACACGCCGTGGGTCGTGATAGTAAACGTTGTGTTTTACTGCAACTGTAACTGAGGGGGCCTTTCGCTCGATATAACTGACAAGCAGATGTCGGTCAAGGTTTGTTCGCAGTTAGCGTATGACCGCCGGATAATCTCGTGCTTGCCGAAGTGTTAGTTAACTTACCAAATCACTGATCCATGCGCACTATCGGTCTTAATGATCAGAGATGTCAAGAGGAAGATTCGCACAAGGATGAAGAGCAACGCCATTGTTGGTGCAAATGTGCAATACGTCCGCTTTTGGTGCAAATGTGCAAAACTCCGCGTAAGAACCTTTAGCTGGCTCACATCATTCCAAGAATCACGAATCAGACATTCCGGCAGGCCGCTTCGAGCAGGATCGCCTGCCCGGCATCCCGGATGCGAGAATTTGCGCATGGCGGTTGAGGATTTCGATCTTCTCCAGAAGGCGGCTGACAATCTCTGGCCATCCTCTCGAAGAGCGCCATTATCCTAGGACTGGCCAAGATTGCCGCCGAAGAGGCTGTCCGAAGTGCCCGGAAGCGGCGCTGAGGATCAGAAGGAAAGTTGTTTGCTTGGGGCGAACCGCGTCGCGTCGGTGTCCAGCAGCATCGGCGCGGCGCGTTGGTTAAATCTACTCCTGAAGGTTTTCACAAATCCGGTTCGGCTTTATCTCACGATCATCAATTGACACGGACGGTAATCTTTACCCACCTTCTTTACATTGAACGTGTATTTCCCGTCGGGTCCATTGATCTTCTTACCCTGTAATTTGAACCGCTCACCAGTCTTGGGGAGAGCGACGTGATCGCTAACTAGGACATAGGTCCGGTTGTCCTTTTCATCTATCAAGCTGCTTGTGCCTTTCGACGACTCAACGCAGCCGACAATCGAGGGCTTGCGGAGGGTGAAATAGAGAAAACCCGTGCCAGTTACGGCAGCCAGTCCCGCGACCCCCCTGCCGCCGCCCGCTCCTGCAACCTGCGCACCGCTGGGACCGATTCCGCTGATGCCAGTCTATCCGAACGCAACGGTCTGACAACAGCGAGGAAGATGATCAAAGCGAACCGGACGGTTCTAGTCATTGGTACTCTCCAATCGGTGCGGCGCGCTTGTAAATCTACCCTTCCCAACTCGCGCGTTCAATAGCCAAATTAGGCGTGAAAGCAGGAGTCGAGTGGGGAAAAAGGAAAACGCCCCAAGAACCCCTGGCTCGGCGGGTTCTGCGGCGTTTCCTTCGAGGCAGCCTCCCCTCTGACTGCGCTCAGTCATCAGATTAAAAGGATATTGTGGCCCGGCAATGGCACTCGCGAGGAGCAAGGGGCACGATGGGCTGATTATCGCCGGTTACTGAAGTTCCTCTGGTCCGCGGTTACCCCGTCTTATGTCTGAGGCAGCGCCCGAACGTTCGCCTCGAAATAGGAATATAGGACGAACAGAAGACCAACGATGGAAGTCATCGCGAGTAAGTCGGCGATGACACGAAATACATGTTGGACTACCGTAATTGTCACAAGGTTCCGCTCACCACCAAACTGTGACTATACACCGCACTCCGCACACCGTATGGCACGAATAGGTGAACTGCAAAGATCGCGAAATCATCGTTGGTTGGCTTGGCCGCAACGATACATTTGGTCTCAGGAGGAAGGATAAGGGGATTACACGCTAAATGTGCGCTTGACGATCACCATGCCCCAATACCTTCCTCCCGCTGGAGGTCTAAAGACTTGAAAACTTGAAAAAGCGTTTCTATAGCATCTCCTATCGGCGTGTCGAAACTACATGGTTTCTACAGGCTGAAGTTCAGATTCCGGATAACCCTCTCCGCCCAAGTGGTCAGGCAAGTGAATAACATTGCAGCTCTCACCAGTCCTATGGTCAGCCTCGAAAAAACCGATGTAGAAGGTTTGTCATATTTTGATTGCGTTCAAGAAAGCACATTTCGGAGTGCCACTCGTCTGGTTCAGAGCTCCTCTGAAAGAAGTTGGCCTCGGCTTTAGACAGCCAGCCTTGCAAAGGCATGACCACAAAATGACATCTTGTTGACATTTCCGAATTGCTGCTGCGTTACAATTTCCCCGATTTTGGGCAGGCCGTCCTTGGGAGATGTGTCATGAAAATCACCTCGGTCCTTCTCTTAGCACTCTTCACACTCTTCGTTTTCGGATGCGGCGGCTACAGTTCAAATACCAGCACGGGTGGTGGTGGAACGACTGCTACCCACATCGACGCCCTCGTGCCTAACACTGCGACTGCCGGCAGCGCGGCATTCACTTTGACCGTCAACGGCAGCGGCTTTGCCGCTAGCTCCACAGTTTACTGGAACGCCGCAACCCGTCCTACCACTTTCGCGACGGCGAAGCAGCTGACGGCCCAAATCTCTGCAGCCGACATCGCGACTGCCGGGACGATACAGGTTTACGCCCGCACCAGCGGTGGAGCATATGGCGGTGGCGTTAACTCAAACACCGTGAACTTTACCGTGAATTAAATTTACGCACCGGACATTTGTCTGAATACCAAAAGCGGCCCCCTTTCGAGGGCACCTTGTATGCGTACGGATAGCGCGTTACAGGCATCTAATTCGCTAACCTTCTGGGGAGGCGACGGTGTCAGGTCGCAGCGGCGCCCGCAACCCGCCAATTGCGATGCGCTCCCTGCCTCTCACAAATCCAGTTGAAGGAGGGTACGCGATGGACAGTTCTCGGTTTAATGCCTGCTTGCATGCTGCACGCTTTACCACGGGGCTCATGATTTGCGGTTTGTTGCTGCCGGCTGTGCCGGCTGTTGCTCAGCACGGCGCCACGGAAGTCAGCATTGGTGATCATGCGGTTTCACTTCCAGTGCGCGACCTTCCCACTAACACCGAGTCGCGTGGCCATCGCCTCAAGCCTCTGCACATTATTCCTCCGTCGTCTCCTGCGAGTGCGCGAAATGATGGTGCCCTGCAAACATCCTCAACAGCAGCGGTGGCTACAACTGCCGGCCTCAACTTCGCCGGTGTGGGCAATGGAGACTATGGATTTACTCCCAATGCTGCGCCACCGGATACCAATGGCGCGGTCGGTGCCACCCAGTACGTGCAGTGGGTAAATGAGTCCTTTGCGGTTTTCAGCAAGAGCACAGGTTCCCTGATCAAAGGTCCCGTTGCCGGCAATCAGCTGTTTCAGGCGCTGGGCGGCACTCACCCGTGTGCGGTCAATAATGATGGAGACCCAATTGCTCAATATGATAAGCAGGGCGGCCGCTGGGTGCTCACCCAGTTTTCGGTTACCGGAGGTCCCCCGTTCTATCAGTGCATCGCTGTGTCAACGACTTCCGACGCTACGGGTACGTTCAATGTTTATGCGTTTCAGCAACCCAACTTTAATGATTATCCAAAAGTTGGAGTTTGGCCGGATGCGTACTACGCCACGTTCAATATGTTTTCCGGGAACACCTTCGTCGGCGCCAGGGCATGCGCATTTGATCGCAGCGCGATGTTGAGTGGGGCAGTCGCCACACAGGTTTGCTTCCAGCTGAGTTCCAGCTTCGGTTCACTGTTACCAGCTGACCTTGATGGAGCAAGCGGAGGAACCGGAACCACTTCCCCTCCACCGGCCGGAACCCCGAATTTTCTCCTCAACTTTGCAACTAATTCGCTGAACTTTTGGACCTTTCACGTAGATTTCATTACGCCGGCGAACAGTACGCTCACCGGTCCCACGAATATTCCAGTGGCAGCTTTCAGAGCGGCGTGTAATGGCGGAAGCTGCGTTCAGCAACCCAGCACCAAACAGAAGCTTGATTCGCTGGGTGACCGGCTGATGTATCGCCTGGCGTACCGGAACTTCGCTGATAACCATGAATCGCTGGTAGTCAACCATTCCGTGGGAGTGGGCACGACTAAGCGAAATCCCTTTACCGGAGTGCGCTGGTATGAGCTTAGGAGGACCCCCTCCGGTTCCGGCACCTTCTCTGTTTTTCAACAGGGGACGTTTTCCCCGGATACCACCTTCCGCTGGATGGGCAGTGTCGGTATGGACAAAACTGGAGACATCGCGGTCGGATATAGCGCTTCCAGTTCGAGCGTATTTCCCAGCATTCGCTATACCGGCAGAGTGCCGACCGATGCCTCGGGAACGTTGGAAGCAGAAACCAGTCTGCTAGCGGGCAGCGGATCGCAGTTGTCGAACCTGAATCGCTGGGGGGACTACAGCAGCATCACCATCGATCCGGGCGATGATTGCACTTTCTTTTACACGACCGAATATCTGAAGAGCAGCGGGACTTTCAACTGGAGCACACGAATCGGCAGTTTTAAGTTCCCTGGCTGTCAGTAAAGACCGCCGAGTTCCAAGAACTGCTCACTTGTCGTTAGATATTGCTTTCCCGGAATGTTCAGCTTTTGCGGTTTGGCGCCGGTTGCAACCAAGATATAACGGCTGTCGAATGCGCGTTCTCCAACTTGAACCTTGGTTGGGCCTATGAAGCGTGCTAGACCCTGGAAAGTCGCGATTCCCTGCCAGGACGCATTGTGTTCATAGGTGGAGGCTACATCTCCTTTGAATTCGCTCACGTCTCTCTTCGCTGCGGAGCTAATGTCACAATTTTGCATCGCGCAGAACGTCCATTGGAGCGTTTTGATCCCGATCTTGTTGAGCAGCTTTCAGATAAGACGCGGCAGCTTGGTGCGGACATTCACCTCCTAACCGAAGTGCAAGCGGTTGAAAAGAGGAACGACCATCTTGTAGTGTGCGCTACCAGCAGAAGCCGCAAACGTGAATTTCAGGCCAAAATGGTTGTACACGGCGCTGGCCGCGAGCGTGAGATGGGAAGGATAGAGCCCAACGCCGAGTTCCGGTGACTGCGTTAAACGCCTGGCCCAACTTCCATCCTCGAAATGGAACACAAGGTCGATAAACAGGTGGCAGCACTGGCTGAAACGAGAACACCCAACTTGCACCGAGCGAAGAATCGCTCACACAAGAGTGCGGTTGGCGACAGTGGCGACTCGGCTGGGAGAAACAACGGACTAACAAAAACCAAGAAGAACCCACTTGACTCCGACCGGCCTTCTCATGGAAGGCGTTTACGCTCACAACCCGGTTGTTGGTGAAATGGCGATCAGGGTGGGTTGCGGCGGCGCGGCAAGAATGTCTCCAACAGGTCTGCAAACTCTACGCCGAGGGTCTGAGTGTGCTCTGATAATCAGCCACAAATTTCTGGATACCTCTATTTGTGAGTTCGTGTGCGATGTCGAAGCTCTGCCAGGGAAGGTTTAGATCGAGCTCTTTGTATGGGATCGCCTTCGTTGGCTTGCCACTTGCATCGACCCCTCGGTAACTGAAATTTCGATCTGGCATGGGAAAGCTTTTTGCTGCCCATTCCTGCAAAACTTTGCCGGGCACAGTGGCAAGCTCGGCGCTTAGAGCAAAGGAACAAAGCAGGTGGTTGACGCCGCGTATGCTGGCGGCTAAGACGTGCACATGGCCGTCTCCGTGTTCATACATCTTCTTGATGTTTCTGACGAGATCCATGCCGTCTTCGCCGTGATCGTCGAGCCTGCCGACAAAAGGCGATACATAGACCGGCTGTTTTGATCCACTGGTTGCGGCATACACTGCAGCCGCCTGCTCCTGCGAGAAACACAGCGTCATGTTGACCCGCATACTGTTTTGGACCGATATCTGTGCGCCTCGCAAACCCTCGTGCGTACACGGGTACTTGATGTAGGCATTTGGAATCCAGGAGAACATTTCCTGGCCCTGGGCAAGCATCTCCTCAGCTGTCGTATTGAGATCCGCAAACACTTCGATGGAAACCCCAGCGTCTCCCACGAGCGGCGAAATGCTCTGGACAATCTTCCTGTATTCGTTTTTTTCTTCTTCGGCGCTCAACGTATGACCGGATGCGATGAGCTGTTGAATCTCCGGATTCTTGGCAATCAAAGATGGATTCGTGGTCTGGCCATCCACAAACCCGAGCAAGCTCTTGATCCGGAGCGTCTCATCGGGGTCGCCACCGTCGACCAGAATTTTCGTTTTAGGCCTGTTTGTAAGCATGCTGTTCACCTCGAAAGATTCTTCTTTCTGTTCGACCCGCCATCCCACCGCCGACTACGCGCTTCAATATCCGGCAAAATCTTCCGTTCGGATGTCGTCCTCGTCAACGTTCGCGGCTACAAGCATCTTCCTCAAGCCCGCGACCATGGCGGGAGGCCCGGCGATGTAATAGATGGGTCCCTGCAGGTTAGTGAGATGTCTTGACAACATCTCCCGGTTGATCAGACCTGTCTCTCCCTTCCATTCCTTCTTCGATTTCGACATTTCGGTCATGGTGCATACCAACTGGAAATTCGGGTTGGTCTTTTCGAGCATCCGAAGAACATCGAGAAAAGGAGCGTCTTCGGGCCGCCGGTTGGAATAGAAGAGATGCAGCTTGTGTGGGATCCGGTCGTGATCGGCTTGCCGCACGATGCTGAGAAAAGGTGTGATTCCGATTCCGCCGGCCATGAGCACAGCCGCCTTGGCTGAATTCTTATGCAGCGTGAAGGAACCCATGGGCGGGTCAATCTTTACCTGGGTACCCAGGGGCTCTTTTTTCAGCGAGCCCTTAAACGCTGTGCCGCGCATGCGGGTGGCGAACATCAACTGGTTTTCAAAGGGAGAACTGGCGATCGAAAAAGTACGCGTGTTTCCCTCAGAGTCAGTTTCTGGAGGATTGGAGAGTGTCAGGTCGGCCGACTGCCCGGGTTTGAAATCGAATCGCGATGGTTTCTCGAAATAGAAGCCCATGGTGCCTTCCGCAACCTCGACTCGGTTCAACAATTTGCATTGGTAACTAGCTATCGGAATTTCGTTAGCAGCCATGCGCACTTCCTCGACTTTTGGTGAATGCCGACTCTCGGCGTAATACGGCAGCCTACCCTTCCGACAGGCTCGTGGAAGATTGTTACTGGGTCTTCACCGCGGAGCTTTCGGTCTTCAAGAGCAGCTGCTGAATTCTTTCAAAGACATTATGAACCACTCGATCGCAGCGCAGGGCATGAAAATTGAATGCTTCTTTCCGTTCCATTCCAGCACGCGCGAAAAGACTTTTGCGTAACAACGCCCGCGCCCGGTGGAGGCGGACCTTAACATTTTCTTCGCTGATCTCGAGGACATCGGCGGCATCGGCCGTGCTCATTTCCTCCACGTCGCGCAGCACGAAAATGGTGCGGTAAGCGTCCGGCAGCCTTTCGACCGCTTCTTCCAGCAGCCTGCGAACCTGCGAGTTCGACGCTTGCTGTTCTGGATTCAGTGCCAAAGAGGCAAACCTATCCATGGGATCTCCCTCCAGTTCTGACATGGGTTCCAACTCCTGATATCGGTTTCCGCGACGCTGTCGCGCCAAGGCTTCATGCACTGCGATGCGGGTCAGCCAGGTGGAGAACTTCGCTCTCCCGGCAAACCGGCCCAGATGTTCGTAGGCGCGCACGTAGGCGTCCTGCATGACATCCTCGGCTTCGTTGTCATTCCGAAGAATAGACCGGGCCACGCGGTAAAGGCGCTGGTTGTGACGGCGCATGACGATTTCAAACATCGCCGTCTCACCCGCCAACACTCGGGCCACAACTTCTTCATCACTCAAGGGCTCTTGCGAAGTAGCCACTTCCGCGGGGATGACCATACAAACCCTCCATAGGATGGAGTCACGACAGCAATAAACGTTACAGATCACACCGCGGCAGCTCGGGAAGAAAATATGGAGGTATCGACCTGTAACCGATTTCCTCCTGCCCACTCTATTCTCGTGAAGGAGGCCAACATGCACAAGGGATTTGATTCACGATTGGACCAGGCTTGGTGGGCACTGCGGATCGGGCTTGGGTTCGGGCCGTTCCTGGCGGGCCTGGATAAATACTTCAACCTCTTAACCAACTGGACCACATACATCAGTCCGCTGGTCTTGAAAATACTGCCGTTCAGCGGACAAACCTTCATGCACATCGTCGGCGTCATTGAGATGATCGTGGGACTGGCGATTCTGACCAAGTGGACGCGACTGGGCGCGTATGTTGCTTCAGCATGGCTGCTAGCAATCGCTATCAACCTGGTCTCGATGGGAATGCTCTTTGATGTCGCAGTGCGAGATGTAGAGATGGCTCTGGCTGCCTTTGTGCTTGCGCGCCTTACTGAAGTTCGCAGCGATGCTCTACAGAGTGACATCCCACACGAACGGACTACAATAGGGGTTATTGCTGCTTGATGCGAACAACGGTGGGCAATTCAATTTGAGGCGATTCCATGAAAGCATAAAGATCCTGGTCGGTCGTTCTTTTTACAGGGTTGGCTGTCGGCTCATATCACCTGATTGGAGCACAAGGAGCGTCAGCCCAGACTCAGAAAAAGGGGGCATCGCCCTCGGGATTCGACGCTGTGGTTCGTGACAACTCGGAACGGATGCTGCAGGAAGGGCAACAGACATTTCGCTTCGACACTTTCGGCAGTGAGGCTTTTTGGGGTGAAGCTCTGCAAGGAGCGCTATATGGTTTCTTGAGACTCTTTGAAAATTCCACTTGAAAAGCGAACTAAAAGCCAATTGTTCCGCGGGACCTGAACGCCAGGTTCAACGGAATATCGGCATGACTAACGATCCACACTGCTAGTCGCGGAGAAGTTGCGAAGTCCTCGTCGTACTCGTCCTCGTTGATGTCTGAGTGTGACACCTCGCTCATCTGCTCTTCATATGCAGCCCTTTCCTTCTTGCTTTCCCTCACCGGCAATAATTCTGCGTGGCTTGGCGGGAACACGAAGTCTTTGACAAAGTCCAGCCGGTCGATATTCAGCCTTCGCCCTACAACTTCTCTGCTGTGTCCCTTGCAGAACTCCGAGAAGTCATCTGCATCGACGATTTCCCGCTGTAGCTTTCCGGACTGCACCAGTCGACATTTCAACCAGCCGAGCTTTATCCACCGCTCCACCTCTTCCGCCCGGATGTGCAGGGCCTCGGCGAGCGTGTATTTCGTAAACCAATCTTGCCCCTTCCTCGCACTTGCACGAAGCCGATACAGCATAGAGCGGATGGAGCCAGGCGACCGACGCATCGCAATGGCAACTTCGGGCAAGGGTTGGACAGCAATCAGGTCCAATAGCCTCTGTCGTGCCCGTTCGGGCCACTGGAGATAGGCTCGTTTGCCCACAATTCCGGGCTGTCGGAGAAATCTCCAACACGCATCTCTCGGGTTGCCGGAGGCTTCTGCCAACTTCGTAACCATCACTCTTAGGTCATTGTTAGAACCCAGCCCCTGCGGCCGCAATCGCTGTGCGTTCAGGTGGATTCTCACCAGTTCTCGGGCTTCTTTTGGCCAGCGAAAGGTGCGGCGCCTCCTGCCGGCCTGTTCTTCATTCATATTGCAAACGCTCTCGGCTGAGAGAGCGCTCCTTTATCTGTATATGGCAGGGAAGTAAGAAAGTATCGCGACCGCAAAAACAGTTTTTTGTCAGATTCACGAATTCAGATAGCTTTCGTCCAACAGAAAGCCGTATAAAAAAGTGATGCGGTCGGTCGCAATTGAGACCAAGTTTGAACGACTAGTGAGGAGTCGATGGTGGGTCGTAAGGAAGATCTGGACGATCTGATCGCCGCATTCGGTCGCCGAATACATGAGGAGCATCCCAATGCCGAACGCCTCGGTTGCCCAGGGCGGACTGCATTGACCAGGCTGGCAACGGAGCCAGAAGATGCGGGGCCCGACTCCATTCTCGATCACGTCCGACAGTGCGCAGCTTGCCTCGATGAGCTCCGAGATCTACGAATGTCGGTTAAACGACCACGACAATGGCGACTGATTTAGGAGGTGGATCAGAGATCAGCGTTGACTTCGAATCCAAATGCTTTAAGCAATTCTGAGGGAACATACTTTCGATCTTTGTTCCGAAAAACCCAGTCTCGTAGCCTCGGAGAAGTCGCATACTCTGAAGGCGAGAGCCTGAGCTCTTCGACAACTCTCTCGAAGGAGATCTGCGAAGCAAGCGGGGGTTCGATAGCAGCGGGATTCGTGAATTGTGGGTTGCCGCGTCGCAAGAACATTCTCCCGCCACAAGATACATTCAACTAAGCTACTTCGCAACCACCTCCCCGTCCGAAATCATCGCATCACGAACAGGGAGGTGGTTGGGTGGGTGGGTTACGCAGACAGGTGAGACAGGAAAGCGCCCAGTTTCGCCGTGGCCTTGAACTGGGGAATCGGATCCAGTTCCTTGAACGCGCTAGTGAACGCGTTCGACGGGCTCCACATCGTCCGTGGCGAGAATTCCTCGTACTCCGGCTGGAAGTAGAGCCGGTGGACTTCGGGGAGCAGAGTCCTTGGCGCTTCCAGTTTGCCATCAATAAACGCGGCGTACGGGATCAGCTTCGCTCGCTCGTCTGTGATTTGCGCCTGCCGCCACTCTTCCACCTGGCGTCGCATCGGTTCGAAGCCCCCTTTGGATCCGGTCCACACCCACTGCAAGCGTGTCGATCAGGTTGAAGCTCTTCGTATGCTTCGCCAGGACAGGAGTGAATTCGCCACTGAACGCCATGTTCGAACAGACGAACACGCGTAGGCCGGCGGTCAGGCCCAAACGCAAAGACTTGTCATGCGAGTTGCGGATGCCAATCGAGAACCGGCATCCTTCCATTTGGGTCTCAAAGGTCAAGCACCCCAAACATCTTCATGCCGTCGAAAGAGACTGCATACTCTTCGTTCACCACACGGATATGGCGAAAGCTGAGGGTTTCGGCCAGCGCCTCAACGATGACGTGATGGGGCACTGGCTTGTGGGTTGATGTTGCTTCGGGGACGGGAATTTGAGCCAGTTGCGACCGCCCGATTTTGGGCAGTGGACCAGCCACACAAGTGCTCCACTACTCATGGGATATCCTCCTTGTCAGGCTGTAAGTTTGGAAAGTTGAAACTGGGAGAAGGGAGACGCGAGTTGGGATCTAAGCGGCCGAGACGACAGCTTTAGGATCTACAGCCACTAAGCCCCAACGGCATCGATTCCTGGAAGCGTGCGCTCCGGCAGCGGCGGAACCGGTTCATGGTGGTAGCGCAGGTTCCAATAATTCCATGAGCGCAGATCAAAGATTCCGGCGGGGGGATCTCTCAAGACTCGGTCGAAATCGGCATCGGAGTAATGCTTCATCGCAGTAACGATATCTTCCAGAGTGCCGTAGGTCATCACATGAGCGAGAAACAGCTTGGTCTCATTCAATGCTTCCTCTGGTGGCTTGAACCAAACAACACGCTTGGCAACTCTCCGGAGATCCTCGGGATAATTCATCATTTCCCTTCCTGCTGACTGAGACCAGCTCTCGCTGTGATAAATGGAAGCTCCTTTAAGTTGACCGAAGTTGCCGCCCCGAGCAATTTCCTTCGCGTCTCTGGTGTAAGGCCCGGGAGGTCCCCATCCTCGAAAAACGTTAGTGCCTTAAGGCTCAGCGCTCCATTGAATTCGTTCCCATAGATTGCGCCAGCAGCTGCTAGACCTTCAGCCAAAGTCAAACCCGCGCCGAGTGTGGCAACAACGTCACGATAGTCCTTCGCTTCGGCCCTCAACTGAACCGTCTTCAGCTTGGACGCAAGGAGATCGAGCATCGAAGCGATCTGAACCCCATTCTCTTCGATGATATCGGGGTCCTGCACGCGGTTGATTTCCAGAGATCCAAAGAACGAGAGCTTCACCGGGCCATTCCGATCGACAATCGCCGTGAGCGTGTTGTCTTGGAACTGGGTCATTTCGGCTTGCTTCAAGTAGGGGATACTCTCGCGCAGCGAAATGGGCTGAAAGGACTTGTTGGAAAAGAAGTCAAAGTCCTCCGATTGTCGGTGCCCGAGACGCAATGCAAGAGCTGTACCTCCATAAAGCACGAATGTTTTCGGAGTGTCTCTTAATTCAGCCCAGAGTTGTCTCTGAGGTCGTGGAAGAATGCTCAAATCCGGTCTGAACATTTCCAACTCCTTCAGTCTGGCCCCGCACTTTTATAACTTAAAGGCCGCCCTTACTAGGACCGGCCAGTGGCGTCGAGACATCTTGCTTATTGTGCCTGATTTAGCTCAAGCTGAATAGCGACGCTTGTTCAGGGACGACGCGCCTTGCTCGCCGCCTTCTTCCTGACAGGGATTCAGGTCGTTGTCCGAAGGCGACGGTAAATGTGTTCGCAAGGGCGGAGTCGATGAGGCAAGGTGTGGTCGAACTGGCTCTCAATCAGGGCGCCAGGCGCGTTGGCTACAGGAGTATCATCGTTGGAACCGTTGTTCGTTGGGAATAGCTTTTGCTTTTCTGAATTCAGAGCTTTCCAGATAGCATCGGCGGTTTCGCCAATTCCATTTCGTTCGACCAGTTCACGCGCCATCGCCGATAGCATGTCGTCATCTTCATCGATACTTTGCAGCCCTTCGCCGGCAAATTTGCCCTCCATGGTGAGCGCGACCAGGAGCTTCTTGCCCATGAGCCGTAAACAGGCCGTCTGCATGGTCCCTTCTCGAACGTCTCAACGCCTCCGTTAAGGCCAATGACATCCTCTATTTCCTTGGGGATTTCTGCATCGGGAGCAAGGTGAGGGCTCTGGAGCACCGCAAGCAGATTCGCTGCAGGAAGATCTTTGCGGTGCCGGGCAATCACGACAAACAAATTCGCAAGCTGACCGAGGAGTTCTGCTGGCTCAGCAACCTTGCGGAAATCTCCATACATGGCCAACCCATCGTGATCTGTCACTATGCGATGCGCGTCTGGAATCGCTCCCATCATGGAGCGTGGCACCTGTACGGACATTCTCATGGGAACCTCCCTGACACACCTACTTCCCTTTCCATGGATGTCGGCGTCGATACACATGATTTCCGCCCGTGGCATTTCGACGAAATCAGCACCCTTATGGCTGAGAGGGTGAAAAGGCGGGCCGCACCGGAGCATCCCTCCCAGTCAAGCATTCACGACTGAGCCGTTCTCTCCGGCGCAGCAGGTTTACGCATGTTGCGTAGGCTCTTATGCAAATTGCGCAAAATATGGGGTGGATTCTCTGACGGACATGGTCAGGGGTCAGCCTGCATCCAACAACATGTGTGGCATCTGTCTCGACACACACCAATTTCTAGTATTGAGTAATCTAAAGTACTAGTTTATATTTCTCACATGCAATATATCCAAAGGAGATTGGCAGGCGTGCTGCTGGACGCAGCTCGACACTTTCCCGCAGTTGTTGTGACAGGGCCTCGGCGTGCCGGCAAAACCACTCTTCTGCGCAGGCTGTTCCCGAAAGCCCGCTACGTACTGCTCGAAGACCCCGACATTCAGGCACGCGTACGCAGCGATCCCCGCGCATTCCTTGACGCGCTGCGCCCTCCAGTCGTCTTCGACGAGATCCAGAATACCCCCGAATTACTTGCCTACGTCCGTACGGTTATCGACACGGGCCCACGGCGGATGGGGCAATGGCTGTTCACGGGGTCCCAGGAAGCTCCGCTGATGCAGGGCATCAGCGAATCGATGGCGGGCCGGGCTGCCATCCTCCAGCTCCTGCCTTTCAGCCTCGCAGAAACCAAGAAAGTGAACCTGTTACACGGGGGATTCCCAGAGGTGCTCGCCCGGCCCAAGGCTCGTAGCCTTTGGTTTGCCTCCTACTTGCAAACGTACTTGGAGAGAGATGTCCGGGCGATTACAAACGTGCGGGACTTGGCGACATTTCGCCGTTTTCTCGCTCTTCTGGCGAGTCGTCACGGCCAGATCCTGAACAAGACCGACCTTGCTGCACCGCTCGGGGTCACCGTTCCAACGATTGGCGACTGGCTGCACATCCTCGAAATAACAGGCCAGGTCATTCTGGTGCCGCCGTATTTCGAAAATTTCGGAAAGAGACTAATTAAGTCACCGAAAGTATACCTGGGTGATTCCGGCCTCGCCTGTTACCTGCTGGGCCTGACATCATCGGCTGAGCTTGAGCGGTCGCCATTCCTAGGGCCCTTGTTCGAAGGCTTCGTCGCAGCAGAAATACTCAAAAGCCAAGCCGACCGTGGGATGCGCAAGGAACTCTACTATTTTCGCGATCAGCAGGGTCTGGAAGTAGACTTCCTTGTTCCACGCCCAAACGCCAAGCTGTGGCTGGTAGAAGCGAAATCCGCGAAGACTGTTCGTCCCGCGATGGCGTCGCCCTTGACCTCCCTTCAGCGCGCGCTGCAAAAACGAGCAGCAAGATTGATTGTGGTCCATCGAAAATCCAGGCTTCAGGCGCCTACGACGGCGATCGCGAGCGGGGTCGAGGCACAGGATCTAGAACAATTTGTCTCGGCGCTCCTGCAGACTAGGTGAGTTACAGGGTAATGCTGGCAACTCACTGGTAACAGCCAGCGATGGTCACTGCCTGTGCTCCTGGTCCGTGTTAGCATCGCTGCCATATGGCTTCCTCGGAGGCGGCCTTGATGTGCCACTTATCGTCGCGTCGCTTCCTCATTTTCTTCCTAAGCGCACTCATTGTTGTCCTCGCATTTGGCGAACGCGGCAATAGCCAGTCCAGACTGAATCGGCGGTCGGGAACACCTGCAGCGCCCGTGCAATTGAAGGCGACTAAAGATGACCTGACATTGACGGTACCACTCGCCCAATCCATTGAGAGGCCGATTCACGCCAACGTGCGGCTCGTACTCGTGAGCCCGGAAGATATCGTTCGGGCACAACTCAGCCAAGATGTGCAATTAGTGCGCCACCAGAAGCAGTTGATGCTCAGGCTAGCGAAGCCCTTCGAGAGAGTGCCGGCACAGGAAATGGAGATGCTGCACTGGCTTCGGGTCAAGTATGAGGTAACGAGCAACGGGGAAATACTCGCGTCGGGAATCGAAGCGCTGCGGGCCGCCACAACAGATCCATTTGTGCTAACGGCAGCCGCGAGTCGGGTGGCCTCGCCAGGCCTTCCTTATCGTGTGCAGGTTCACGTGAAGAGCAACATCGGCCAGCCGCTAGCGGGTGTTCAGGTAAACGGGGATCTGGTCTGGGACGAAGACGAAAGCGGCGACAAAAATAAAAAGATAATCGCAACAGGGGTCACCAACACCAGTGGCAACGCGACTCTCGAATTTCCAATTCCGCGAGAAGTTCAGGCAGAAGAAGGTGATTTGACCGTTAGCGTGAAGAGCGGCGTTACGAAATCTGGTGCGATGAGCACCCCTCGCTTGCGGCAGGATTTCCCCGAAACCATGCTCTGGGAACCCACTCTCATTACCGACCGGCGCGGGCATGCAAGGCTTGATTTTAAGCTTGCAGACAACATTACAACGTGGAAGTTGACGGCGGTCGGTTCTACGAGGAGTGGAGAGTTGGGCCGAGCGGAAAAAGACTTGCGGGCGTTTCAACCGTTTTTCGTTGAGCATGATCCTCCCCGCATTTTGACTCAGGGAGACGAGATTTCGTATCCCCTTGTGCTGCGGAACTACCTCAACAAACTCAATTACTGAAAGCGTCGATGAAGCCTGAGGCATGGTTCTCATTGCTAGGTCCGGCAGAGGTGCCGGTACACGTTGAAGCAGGCGATGCCGCTCATGCTCTATTCCGCTTTCGCGCCGTTTCATCGGTCACAGATGGCAAGCAGCAGGTGAGTGCAGCAAATTCCGACGTCAGCGACGCCGCACAGAAACCCGTAGACGTTCATCCCTTCGGTCGCCCGCTTTCGGTAACCGCCGCCGACGTTCATCGATCAGAATGGAATGCTCACCGCGCGGATTCCTGAAAATGTGACTCCCGGTTCCTTGCACGCGCGAGTGAAGATTTATCCGAACTTGCTCGCTCATGTGGTGGAGAACCTGGAGGCCGGGCTTGAGAAGCCGAATGGGTGCGGCGAGCAGACAATTTCATCGACCTACCCGAGCTTGCTGGCGCGGAACTCTACGCGAAGAGAGCGGCTTGTACTCACGGCGCGAATATGTGTAGTTGGTTCCCGAGTCGCCGTAATACGCCTCGTCGCGAGGCACAGCATATTTGAATGAAGATTTGCGTCGTTCCCAGGCGCACTTTGTCCGCAGCACGTTGAAAAGGCTCGTCGCTTCCTCAGGCGAGAGGAAATTCTTGTCGTAGTAGATTTCCGCTCCTGGGATGAGAATCGTTTCCATGTTCGTGTCACTCGAAAAGAGCAGGTTGTGCAGCAGTCTCTTCGGCTTCTATAAAGTTGCTCAAACCGACCCCGACGAGCCGATATCGTTGCTCTCGTTGCGGTTGAGCAATGGCTTAAGACGCTTGTGACGAGCAAATTTGGTAAGCCCAAACCTCTCGCAGGCGGCAGCAAAGAGAAGATCCGGGACGCAATGAGCAGCGTTTTCAACCATGCTATACGGTGGGAGTTCACTGACCGGAATCCAATCACTGGCCCGACCAAACGCTCAGGGGTGCGCGTCTCTGCAAAACGTGAACGCACACCTGACATTCTCGATGTCCAAGAAATGCAATTGCTTCTTGCGGCCCTTGGGGTTCGGGAAAAGGCCATGGTGTTTCTCGACATGCCATCCGGGCTGCGTCGAGGCGAACTGGCCGGGCTGAAATGGGAGGACTTCGATTTCAAGAACCTCCATGTGAGCGTGACCCGGTCGCTGGTTGACCAGCACGTGGGCCCGGTCAAAACGGAAACGTCGAGAAAGCTGATGCCTATCGACGAATACGTGGCTCGGGACCTGTTGGCCTGGTACGAAGTGACCCCATACAAAAAGCCTTCCGATTATGTATGGGCGACCGATGCCAACCGCGCTGGAACCAAGCGCGGGAAACAACCAGTCTGGCTGAGCACCGTGATGCGGGACTACATCCAACCGGTAGCCCGACAGATAGGCATCAACAAGAAGATGTCGTGGCACACGTTTCGCCACACGTTTTCTTCGATCCTGAAGAGCAATGGTGAGTACACCCAAGCTCTCAGTCCGCACAAGCGGGCAGCTCAGAGCAAGGTTGTGAGTATGATACGGCCGAAGGAGAGTGTATTTTCTGTGTATCGCGATAAACAAGCGGCTTCCGAGGTAACCTCTTGAAAATCTTTGGCGTCCCCGACGGGATTTGAACCCGTGTTACCGCCGTGAAAGTAACTAAACGGAACTTCAACAAACTAGAGGTACACGGACGCACTGGATCGCGTTCTAGGAACGGGAAGAAACAAATTAACGTGCCCCCGGTGTGTCCCCGCGTTTCTCACAATACGTGCAACTTGCAGACACAAGAGAATCGTCAACAGCTGAATTCCTTGTCGTATCGTTCCGTCTCCTTTCCCGCCGCAGCAGATCAGCGGATCGCAATGGGTCGCATGGCAAAACCCGCCACTGCACCCCTGATTTTGTTTGTAGCGGTAACGTAGCAAAATTCGTAGACCTTATCTCGTGCCAGATCCTCGAGGTAGTGAAATTCTGCGATGTGCACCCCTTGCTGCACCAGGAGATATTCATGCGTCGGATTCCAACTCGTGCTTCCTGGAGCTGCCGGTGAGACTTCCAGTCCTGACGTATCCGATCCGATCAGAATCGCTCCCTTCTGTTCGACCAGCCACTTGGCCGTTTCCAGGTTGATGCCAGCGCTGTCGTGAGCCTTTAATTTTTCATGATCGCTTCCCGCTTCACCCCAATAACGTAGGGACCCGGTCCTGATGAAAACAGCATCGCCTGGCTGAATATCCACCTTCTCCCACTCCAGTGTTTTTCTCAAGTCCTCCGCTGTGATCACGGTCGCGCCCTTGAGAGCGTCCACCTTCTGATAACCGGCCACGTCAATCAATACGGCGCGCAATATAATGGGAGGGATTGTGGTGATGTCCGCTTTGCGAATCCCCCAATTCCCTCCCCAGTCAGCTTCCTTGAAGCCGTTGTACCAATGATCGTCATCCCCGGCTGTAACGTGACCGAGTCCGTCGATCTGAGTGGCTACGTTATCGTTGATGAACAGAGCGGTACTGTGCCAGCCGAGTCTCGCGGGATTGGCTGCTGGCAAGGTGAAGGCGAGGTCTTTCTGCCGTTTCACACCTTCCGGGGTTCGAAACGAGAGAACCTCCCCGGGAGAATGACCGGGCCACTCGAAGGAGGTTCGATCGTAGGCAACTCCCAGGTCGTATACTTTCCCCTCCTTAACGAGGCCCAAGGCACGCAAGACAGTTTGCGGAGTCATCGCGTTCAAGGCTCCCACTTCATCGTCTTGGCCCCAGATCCAGCCCCAGCCCTTACCTTTTGTCCAGCCTCGGACCTGCGATTCCTGGCCAAGACAAACGCCAGCACTTACAAACATCCACAGTAAGACGGCGGAAAGTAGTTTCTTCATGTGAAATCCTCGTTCAAAGAGATTTAATCGAAAGAGATCAGTTCTCTTCTTTGAAAGGTAACTCAGGCAACTTCCAAGCCAAAAACACTGCGGGTAAAACAAGAAAACCGACATACAGTAAAGCGAGACGAAAATCGCCCACCTTGGAAAACAATCCGAAGAATACGGTCCCGAAAGCAGCTGCAACACGACCGATGTTGTAACAAAATCCGGCACCGGTGGTTCGCAACAGCGTGGGGAACAGGGGCGGCAAGTACATCGTAAACAGGCCGAAGACACCCGAAAAGAGGCCGATTGCGGCCAGCCAGTAAATCACGGAACTGTAGTCGCGGGGAATTGCATAGGCGCCCAGGAAGGAAAGAAAGAAACCTAAACACATCAATGAAATGGCCCGGCGGTAGCCGATCAAACTCGCCATCCAACCGGCAAAGAAGTTCCCCACAATCGAGCAGCTGATGACAATAAAGAACGACTTACTCACGAGCTGCTCCCGATGCGGCACTGTCCAGGAAGCCAGTTCAGGAAGATTGCGCAGATGCTGCTGGTTCCAGAATTGAAATGCCCACCAGGCTGTCAAAGTAAGGGAGCAAACCAGAATGACCTTAATACTGATGGGAAGGACTTCGCCTCGGAAAAGGTCGGATATCGATGGCTGATGATGTCCCGCTTGAGCCTTGGCCTGATGCCATTCTTCCGGCTCGGGGACGGCTCTTCGAATCCAAAAAACCAGAAGCGCGGGAAGAATCCCGATCAGGAAAACCCAGCGCGGGTTCTGACCTGCCATGAAGTACACCGCCACGCAAGCCAGCAAAACTCCGATATTCACCCCGGTCTGCAGGACCGCGGCAATCCACGGTCCCCATCGTCGCGGCCAGGTCTCAGCGAGTAAGGAAGAACCCACGGCCCACTCCCCTCCAATACCCAAAGCAGCGAGGAAGCGGAAAATCATCAAATGCCACCAAGTCTGCGCAAAGGATGAGAGCCCAGTGAACAAGGCATACGTGATAATAGTGAGGCTCAGAGCGCGGCTGCGGCCTACCAGATCGCCGACTCGGCCGAAGAATCCTCCACCGAGAGCCCAGCCGATCAGGAAAGCGGCTTGGATCCATGAGCTGTACTGCCTCACCAGGGAATCCGACGGACTGTTCGCCAGCAGCAACTGCATCACGAACGGCGCAGCCACCAGCGTGTAAAGATGCATGTCGAGTCCGTCGAAGAACCATCCCAACCAGGCCGCTATTCCAGACTTCCACTGTTGCGGCGTTAGATCTTGAAGACAACTAGGTTGCCGAACGGAAGCCGCTTTGACCGACACCGTGGGCTGCGCTTGCATTTTGGGATTGCCCTCTCTGCTCCTTTGACGCAACGCGGGTGCGTTCCATGCGGCAGAACGCATCCTCGAAGACTGATCGAGGTCAACGTCTGGTTACGGACCTTGGCTGGATTGGAACAAACTGAGTTGTCGTGAATCACACGTTCCGGTTCGTCGCCAGCATAAGGTTTCAAGGCTGTAGTGACCTGGACGTCAGGAGGAGTTGATCGTGACTGTCTTCGCCTTGGTGATTCCCTGGTATTTCAAGCACATTTTCCTGCCAGATACTACCCGACGCTTAAATGCGCAACTAGAGTGAGAGCCGACATGGTTCTAAAGTGCCTGGTGTTCACTACTGACAACCAATCCGCGAGCGTCGGTTAGATTGAAAAAGAATACTCTCACTCCCGCCGGAAGTGTTGCTTGGACCATCGCCTTGCTGGTGACAATCTGGGCAGGAATGACCAGCCAGTGCCGATCTTTCCAAATTCCGTTGTCCAGCGTATACAGCAGTTCTGCCCGGACAACTGGACTCGTCGATTTGAATTTCATCCAGGCCCGCTGCTGATCGTGCGCCTGCGATAGAACTCTTGGAAGCCGCACACCTGAATTCACGACCTGGTTAGCAAAGGCAAAGATTTCTTCGGGCTTCCAGCCATCTTCATGGCTGTGCGGCATCCGCAGACGGACGGAAAGAGTGCACACTCCCTGGGGGAGGCGATATGTTTGTTGGAAAGAATTCAACGGATAGCCGATATCGTTAGTTCCGGTAACCCACAAAAATGGCATCTTCGCGCGACTCAAATAGACAGAAGGATCCCAGAGCTCCAACCACTTCTTTTCTTTTTCGCGGCCGAGCTTTTGGAATGTAGGAACCCAAAGAGAATCCTCACCCAGGAAACCACAGCCATATACTGGAACGGCAAAGCGAAATCTCGGATCGACGCTTGCGGCGATAGAGCTTAAATAACCTCCCCAAGAAATCCCAGTGATGCCGATACGTTTTGGATCAACCTCGGGAAAAGAACGCAGGAGTGAATGGGCAAGCACGATATCGGCAATGGCATGGTAAGTCCACTGGTCGTTTTCTGCCCAATCTATCTGATCAAAAGAAGCATCCCAACCAGGCGGGCCCCCGAATTCATGCCGTCGAGATTGATGACTGTCGGGATTAATCGGCATGCTTCCGCAAGTGTCGAGGGCGATGGCAGCGTAGCCTCTCGCTGTCCAGAGTCTTACCCAGTCGGCGAAAGCAGTCCCGCCTCCACCATGGACTAGCACAATTGCAGGAACTCTCGCCGCGGTCGCATTGCTGGGAACTCCGTACCACGCAAAGACACGAGTCGGATTGCCCCTCCATGGTAATCCCTCAAAAAACAGAGCCCGCACCCCTGGAGCTTGAAAGGTCGGAGCGGGATACAGGTGAGGCGGATTTGACAGTTGCTTCAGATTCCAGGGAGTCGCACCGCATGCAAACGTAGCGGTAACTATCACGGAGAACAACGTAAGTCTTTCGAGGACATTCTGCATGCAATTCCGCACTAGTAATTCAATTCAAATAGGCTCGTCATGTTTGAGTGTTCGGGAAAAATGTCACGAATAATAACCAAAGGCAAACCTGTTTCTTCACCTGTTTGTCGGTTTGATCACGCGTCGAATCTCTTTGAACAAGGCGAGGGTCTCAGGTGAAATTCTTCCGTCCTGGTATATCTCCACATCGAATGTCGGGACATTTTTGCGGCTGATCGCGTCCCGTAGTTTTGCAATCATCGTATCGGATGAATATTTCGGTGGCGAGATAGGCGTATTTAACTTGAAATGGCCCCAGTCGCCGTTGATGATAGTAGTAATCTGTCCCTGCAACCCTGACTGCGGACCACCCGTGAATTTTCCGGTTCCACCCACGGGAAGAAATCCGAAACCATTAATCATCTCCTCGCTGAAATCATTTTCGCCTGCGAAAACTTCGTAGAAATCGCTCACTTTTGGCAATATCCAGCTGTTGTAAGTAATTAATCGGTCCGGGTTTCCTTGCTTAGCCGCGGCGGTCATCTTCGCCCAGGGAGGGTTGAACGGGTAATAGGTGAAGGTTGCATCGTCTAACCAATACCCTGCGATCGATGGGCCATATTGCTGGCCCATTTGACCTATAACTCTGCACCACAAGTCAAAATATTTGTTCTTATCATCATCGAAGTGTGTTCGTCGCCACCATTCCACATCATCGTGTCCGGGGTGGAAGTACAGTTCGAGTTTTATGCCGTGTTTCGAGAGCGCCTGAGCAAGATCGCCAACCAGATCCCTGGAACAGGTACGACCAGGAAGAATTTCATCAATGACTTTGTTGGGGCCTGGAAAATAAAACTCGGCATGGGAAGTCGTAAATACGAGATAGCCGGCACCCATTTCATCGAGCACATCGGCGAACTTGTGAACGTCAAAGTTACGTACTGCCTGGCAGTACGGCAATGGACTGCCATGCTCTGGCTTGCTTTGGCTCGTCCAGTGGACAAACGCACCGTACTTGGCCTGCACCATCCAGTCAGTAGGCGCTGCGCTCCTTGCGGCACGATCGGCAAGTTCTACTTGCACCTCGGGCTTGACAATTTCTAAAGAGAACACCTTAACGACCGGCGAGGTGCCGACCGAGCGAAAGGTGAAGCTTTGGACCGGAGCAGAGAGCTCTACTGTGCCAAGCTCTACCCTTTCCCAGTCTGTATTCAAGCAAGAGGCAGTCAGTGGCTTAGAGCTAATGGTAACTTCCACCGAACAGCCCCTACCACTGCCTTGAAGAATCGCAAATAGGGCATAGCTTCCGGTCGCGGTAATCTTGCCAGTCCATGACAGTGAACCCGAGGAATCCCACGACTCGACCCAGCCCATCTTTCCTGGCCCCATATCACTGGTTTTGAGAGATCCTTTGTGAACGGCATCAGCAGCCATCAGCACCGTCAGATCGTCGGGACGTATTGTTTGTGCATGAAGTGTGCCGAGTCCAAGATAGCCAAGAAGGACAGTTCTCACCATCAACACAAGGAACAAGCTTTCCCAATGCCACGATCCACGCGACGCTGGGACAACTCTCAGTCGAAGGCGTCTGCTTGCCGCCGGGTCGTATCGCAAAGCCCTGTCCAGAACATGGCTACCCTCTATTGTTTGCCATTCCCGCGCAGGGGCTGATGTGCTCTTCATGATCGCGGATCCAACAGAACGAGATGGCACACCGTCAAAGTGCGGCTGTTGTCTCCACTAGGCCCTAGGCCGGTGTGCCACTAGAAATTCAATGATCGGCATTGGATCATCAAGCCCGTGCACGTGACCAACTCCATGTTTCACAATAACCTGGATGCTACCGCCCAACGCCTTGTAGCGCTGTTCCAGAACCCGCGTGTTCTCCTCCACGGGAACAACCGTATCTGCATCACCGACCACGTGCAGCAGCGGAACACCAGCTTTTGCCAGAGGCGCGAGGTTATCGATAGGACTGCCGCGGTAAGCGAGCGCATCGTTCAGGTCGTGAAAGCCGTATGCATCCACCGCCATTTTCCACCGTGCTGGATCAGGTTGCCCATTGCGCAGAGCCAGTAAGCTCTTGATGTCACACACCGGCGCATCCGCGTAAATCGCGGCGACCTTGTCAGGATTCTGATGCGCCCACGCATACACATAGAGGCCGCCGCGACTCATCCCTTCCATCTCTGCCTTGCGGTTCAGGTGATACGTGGTCGTAAGTAACTTGTAGAAGTCATTCCAGTGGTTGACGGCTTCCTCGTTGCCCAACATCTCTGAAACATCCATGTACACGAGGTGGTATCCCTGTGCGAGTAGCGCGAGATCCACCTCCGGCCGGTGGCCCCAGAACCGTGCACGCCACAGCCAGGGATTAGCCGTCGCATTCCACTTAGGATCGACGATGTAACAGGTACGTCCCTCAAACTGGAATATGTGCCGAGTGTACCCATTCCAATCATCGGTGACGGGCGTAGCGGTCGCGACAGGATCGGCAGTTTTCTGTGCTTGCGCAGCTGGCGCAGAAGGGGACGGACTCGTGACCGTCGACGTTTGCGCCATCGCAGCCGATAGGGCTGTGCAGATCAGCACAACAAGAAGCATGTTCTTCATCGCTTTATGTAGGCACCGCCCGCTGGAACGCCGATCTCTTCGAAACTTTTCCCACCAAGGTTGTGGTAATACAAGCTTGCTAGAATCGCAGGCCACGAACTTGAGTGGACACCCGGTAAACAACGTAGGCGTAATTGAGGTGGCCAGTTCCCTTCGATTGAACAAAAATGTTAGGTGGCCGGGGTGTCGCCGGCTCGCCCAACGATCATGCATCCATTGAGGATCCAACCCGTAGTTGAACTAAAAATACAGCTTTAGCGACAATTGCAATTGCCGCTCCGTGCTGCGAGTGGTGGTTATTGTTCCGAACTTTGCGTGATTGTTCAGATCGTTGACCGGAATTCCCCATGTTGGTGTATTTGTAACATTGAATGCCTCGGCTCTGAACTGAAGACTTTTACTTTCGCCGAAGGGAAAATCCTTGAACAGCGATAGGTCCAAGTTCTTAAACCAGTCGGCTCGAAGTGAATTCCTGCCGGAGTTGCCAAACGTAAACGGCGCCGGCGGAGCAAAAGCGGCGGTGTTAAACCATTCCTGGGTGCTCGGATTTGACAAGTGAGGATCCCCGACCTGATTCGCCCGAACGTTGCCATTCCCAGCGATAGCGGGGGCGAAATTACCTATGTTGGGGATGTCAGACGAGATGTACACATAGTATGGCACGCCTGAAGTGAGAGTCAGGATGCCATTGAGCTGCCAGTTTCCGATAAGATAGTTAACCAAACCACTGGAATTTGCGAAGCGCCTGCCCTTACCGAACGGCAGGGGGGCGACCGCGCTGGCAGTGAGAACATGGGTCAAATCAAAGCCGGACACGCTGCGGTCACCCTTGATGTTGTATGGGTTTTGAATTGAGCAGCTTTCGATACCGAAAAACCCAGAGCAACCGACGTCAATGGACTTTGACCAAGTGTAAGCAACCAGATAATTAAGCCCGTTCGAACCGTGGTGGTTGGTGGAAAACTGGAAACCGTTGTAGGAGCTATTACCGATGCTCCTATCATAAAAAGTCGGACTGATATACGGATATGGCTGTCGCGCCGTAACCTCTGCGGGTGTGCCTGGTCCCGGAGTTAGTGCAACGTTGTACAACCCACCAACCGTAAGGCGGTGGCTTTGGGAGCCGACATAATTCGCGGTCATGACAGTGTTCGGGCTCAGCTGTCTCTGGACTCCAAAATTCCATTGCTCCGAATATGGATTCTTGGCCTTCGGGTCCCGGTACCACTCAACCTGGCCGAATGGCGTTGGAGCGGGTAAACCCGCCGAACCTAAGCCTGCAAGCGGATCTTGCCAATTTACTGTGGCGACTTGATTAGACGTATTCAGTGCGGGAGTGAGTATTTGCGCTACTGATGGCCAGTCGCCACCAATGCCCTGCACGGTTTGCATGACGCCCGCCCAGAGGTCATTGAACATGCCGAATGAGGCACGCACCAGCGTTTTGTCGTTAAGACTATAGGCAATCCCGATCCGGGGTTGGATATTGTCGTAAGTATTGGAATACAGGCGATTATTTCCGGAAACAACCACGTGAGGCTGCGGCAGACCTCCAGGCACGCATGGAGCCTGGCCGGCACTCGCGCAGTCCGGTGACTTTGTTTGAATGACATAGGTCCCATTGTTGAAATCGATATTCCCGACCTGGCTGGTTGGATCGCTGGGACCTGACCCATACCCCGGCCAAAGCATTAGGTCATACCGAAGCCCGACATTCACAATTAGTCTGTCTGTCACCTTCCATTTATCCATAAAATAGAAGCCGTAACTGCGCTGCCCGGTCACGGGCGCCACAGTATCTCGACGCGAGGCGCTAGCGGCTGTTCCGATAAGAAACGATGCCATGGCATCGCCCGTGCCGGTCGGCGCTTCCGGATTGGCTGTTTGCTCAGCACCAAAAACCTCAGCCGGACCGCCGCCATGTACAAAAAATGAGTTTCTCTCAAAATCGAAACCAGTGGTAAACGAGTGTTTGCGGAGAACTTTCGTAAAATTGGCTCTCCACTGATAAATGTCCGTGAGTTTGGTTCCGCCATGGTTTGTGGCACCACTAGTCACGTACGCCGGAATTTGCAGCCCTGGGATCGAGCAAGCAGTCGTACCCGTGAAACCACACGCGAAACCAGGTGCTAGGCCGGCGCCATTGGCCACCGTTGTCGGGTCTAGATTTTCATAGGAGTTGCCAACGTTATTCGTGAGGTCCACATGTCCGAATTGCGCATCCAGGATTGTTGACGGGTTGAACTGGTGGTAGTAGCTCAACACGTATTGCTTTCCGAACGTTTCGCCCGTAGCAGTCTCCCCAACGATCCCACCGGTTCCGACCCTCGTCTGGTCCGAACTCGTGTACCGAAAAAAGACAGAGTTAGAGGGGTTGAAATTGTGGTCCACTCTGAAACTGTATTGGTTCTGAGGAGTTAGATTGGAACGAAGGTCATAGCCATTGAAGCCGTTTACGACTGGCTGCGGAGCGGGAAACACCGCTTGGGCAAGGCTCACGGCGCCTGGATTCAATACGCTCGAAATGTCATTGTTCGGAAAGGGGTCGCGGATGAATGACCCCGGATTGGCAGGGTCGGGCCGCGTCGTGAACGGGTTGTAAAGCTGGACGGGGTTAGGACCTTGCAACAGTGCGCTGAAGTCGCCGGCAAGTTCCGCTGCTGTAGGCACATTATAAAATGCGCCGGTTGAAGGCTGGGCGCGGCGAAACCCTTCATAGCTTCCAAAGAAGAAGGTCTTATTACGGCCGTTGTAAAACGGAAGAATCACCGGACCGCCGAAATTCGCGCCGAACTGGTTCTGCGCTAATTTCGAAGCAACACCTTTAAGCGGATTCTTAGCATTCAGGACGGTGTTGCGGAAGAACTCCCACACGGTCCCATGAAAGTTGTTCGTGCCAGACTTGCTGACCACGTTGACGATCCCGCCCAATACGCCGCCGAACTGCGCCTCATCACTGTGGGATTGCACTTTGAACTCTTGAATATCGTCAAGGATCGGCGCTACCGCGTAGGTGGTAAAGACCTGGTCGGTATCATCGATCCCATCGAGTAGGAAGTAGTTGCTGCGATTTGATTGCCCGCTAACTGCGGGAAAAACGAATGAGCCGACCGGGGCGGCCTGTGCGCCTCCGGAGTTTTGCGCCACGCTGACCGGAGCCACGCCGGGCGTAAGGGAAAGAAGTTGGGTGAAGTTTCGTCCGTTGAGCGGCAGGTCCCTAACTTGCTTGGACTCTATCACCGTGCCTAGCGTCGCATTCGCGCTTTCGAGGTTGACCGCGGAGCCCTCGACTGTGATGGATTGCTGGGTCGATCCTACTCGGAGTGTAAAGTCTTGAGTGCTGGATTGATTGACGACAACATGCAGTCCCGCCTGCGTCGCGGTAGTAAATCCATCTTTTGTTACTTTCAGAACGTATTCACCAGGTGGCACGCTCACGAAAACATACAGCCCGGAATCATTGGTGAGACCCTCTCTGTCCGTGCCGGTATTGGTATTGTGGAGAGTGACTGTTGCCTGCGGAATTACCGCACCGCTCGAATCCCGAACCACTCCGTTGAGAGTGGCTGTGGCCTGACCTGAAGCGCTTTGCGGAATCACAAATAACAATCCAAGCGCCACTAACAGCAACGAGAGGCGGTGGCCGAATCCGAATCTACGCAAGCCAGATGAATCCTTGCATCCTCGAACCAGCGGCAAAAAACCAGAAGCACGGTTGTCCATAAACGCCTCCTACCCCAATTAGTTTGCGATCGATAACCTCGCGACCCCTGTGCGGTCACTGGAAAATCGGCCTCTTGCGCCGGGTCTTTGCGACCTGCTTCTGTTGCAAAACATTGTCCAGAGCAGGTTGCTACCTCCAAGGTTTGCCAATGCAGCTACTTTCATATATAAAAACATATGTGCGCCGCCAAAAACGAACGAAAGTTATCCCAGGATTCAGTATTTTGTCAAGAACTTTGTTTGACGGGTCGATTGGCGCGAGAAAGAGTGGCGGGATGCGAAAGGAAATACAAGTTGAATCGAGCCGCAGCCGCTAGCTAATTGACAATATCGTCCTGCTTGAATTCACATAGCCCAGGTATTGATAGAACTCATGAGCGTGAAGCCATCGAAAGTATCCCGTTATCCGACTCCGGCTCTTGAGAAGGGACTGGACATCCTGGAGTTGTTTGCCAGCGAGCCGGCCGGGCTCACAAAAAGTGAGGTGGCACGCAGGCTCGACCGCACCGTATCAGAGATTTTTCGGATGCTGGTGTGCCTCGAAGAACGCGGCTACATTTCTCAGGCGCCTGAAGGAGAGCGCTACCACCTCACCTTGCATCTTTTTAGGCTTGTGCAAGAGCATCCGCCAATCAAGCGCATGATCACGGAGGCCTTGCCCATCATGCAGCAAGTCGCTCACGATCTTAATCAGTCGTGCCACTTGGGCGTGCTCAATGGCGATCAGGTTGTGATTATCGCCCAAGTGGATTCGCCGGTTAGCACGGGCTTCTATGTTAAGGCTGGCGCAGTTGTGGATGTTATGCGCGCCGCAACGGGTCACGTCATCCTGGCTCATCAGACGCAAGAGCTATGCGCACGGGCAATACAAGCTTGGTGCAAACATAACAAAGCGACGGCTCCGCGGGATTTGGCTTCGCATCTAGCCGCCATTAAGCTGCGAGGATATGAGGAGAAAGAAAGTTACCAGGTCGAAGGAGTAATCAACGTTAGCTGTCCGATTTTGGATGAATATGGGTATGCAGTTGCCGCATTGACTGTCCCCTACATTCGTCGAATCGGCGATAACACCACGCCAACTACTGTGCGACAAAGCCTGAAACAAGCGAGTTTTCAGCTTTCGCAAGCGATCGGAGGCATCTCGCAAAGACGGACTAAGCTGGCCACCTGAGCCCGCACGTTCATCCTCCATTTGCATCACCCCGCAGTTGGCCAACCCATTCTGGAGGGGACACGGGATATGATTTTTATTGACAAATTTACTGTTTCGGGAATAGAAAACTATGAATCTCATTGTTGGATCGGGACTTTTTGTAGAATGAAACCTCGTAATTTGCTCCCAGTGACCGCTCATTAGATTGGGGCGGATGAGAAAAGCCCAGGGAATCGTTAGATTCATCCCGGCATTTATAGGTCGCATGCAGAGCTTGTAAGTGCAGCCGTGTTCCTTATTGATTGAGGCTGGACCGAGCCTAAGAACCTTTTCAAAGGAGACTTGATCCCGTTTGAGCGACGCTAAGATCACCGACGTCCGCGTTCTCGATCTGCGCTTCCCCACATCGCGACAGCAAATTGGGTCGGATGCGGTCAACAGAGATCCCGACTACTCAGCCGCGTATTGCATCCTGGAAACGGATGCCGGTGTCGAGGGATACGGCCTCGCGTTCACCCTCGGCCATGGCACAGAGTTGTGCGTGTTAGCGCTTCAGTATCTCTCGCGATTTGTGCGAGGTCGCAATTTATCTTCCCTGACTGATGACACTGTCGCTTTCTCCCGGCAACTCACCGAAGACAGTCAATTCCGCTGGCTCGGCCCAGAAAAGGGCGTGATCCATCTGGCGGCGGCAGCCCTTATCAACGCCGTTTGGGACCTGTATGCGCGGACGCAAGGCAAGCCGCTCTGGAAGCTCCTCGCGGATTTTGAGCCCGAGCAGATTGTCCATTCTGTCGACTTTAAATACATTGAAGACGCCCTCACTCCGGAGGAAGCCCTTGACCTCCTGAAGACGCGCACCGCATGCCAGGCCACCCGCCTGCAAGAACTGGAAGAGCACGGTTATCCGGCATACACCACATCCGCAGGTTGGTTCGGTTTTAGCGACGACAAAATTCGGCAGCTGTGCCAAGAATCTCTCAGCCAAGGTTGGACCGGGTTCAAATTAAAGGTGGGTGGCGACCCTGCCGATGATCTTCGCCGCGCCCGGCTGATGCGAGAAGAAATCGGTCCGCATAACAGGTTGATGATGGACGCCAACCAGAAGTGGGGAGTCACCGAGGCAATCCAGCGCACGAAAGAACTTGCTGAAGTAGACCCTTGGTGGATGGAGGAACCGACCAGCCCGGATGACATCTTGGGCCACGCTCGCATTCGCCGCGAGGCTTCTCCCGTTCGCATTGCAACTGGTGAGCACTGTCACAATCGGGTGATGTTCAAACAGTTCATGCAGGCAGGCGCCATCGACGTCTGCCAGATTGACAGTTGCCGGGTTGCGGGAGTGAACGAGAATCTCGCGGTACTGCTGATGGCCGCGAAATTCAATATCCCGGTCTGCCCTCACGCGGGAGGAGTCGGCTTATGCGAATGCGTGCAGCACTTGGCCATCTTTGACTACCTGCGCGTATCAGCGTCACTGGAGAATCGTGTCACCGAATTTGTGGATCACCTGCATGAACATTTTGCTGATCCCGCTCGTGTGGTTAACGGACACTACTTGCTGCCTCAAAAACCTGGGTACAGCACCCAGATCCTTCCCGCAACTTTGCTGGCATACCGGTATCCCGATGGCCCGGTATGGAAAGAATAACCGAGTCGCGACTCAGCGGAGCGAGCAATCTCGTTTCCCGCGAATTGTCATGACTAAAGAACGCTTTCGAGGCTCCGCTTTTATCAGCTGAAGATATTCGTGTTCAAGAATTCATTGCGGAATTTGCCCCGCGGGTCGTACCCCTTACTCAATTCAACAAACTCAGGCAGCTTTTCATAAATAGATTTCAGTTCCCCCGGAGTGGTGGTAAACAGCTTTCCCCAGTGCGGCCGGGCTCTAAAAGGAGCCAGTTCTTTTTCAATCGTCGACAACAGCTTCCTGACCGCAGGCCAGTCCTGTTTCCAGGTAAAGTGAATCGCGACGCAGGGGTGTTCGTAACAAGGACTCAACCACAAAGTGTCGGCCGCAATCGTACGGATCTCTGAAATCATCAGGTGGGGACTTACTTGATCGCGTAGCCGCTCAACCGCCAGAATTGCTTCGATTGCATGCTGACGGGGCACAAAGTACTCGGATTGCAGCTCTTTGCCGACACTCGGAGTAAAACCCATGCGAAAGTGCGGCAGTCGTTCATACCAGGGACCGGGGACGCCCATCTGCTCTGTACAGTTCTCGGCCGAAAGTTCAGCAATGGGGTGAAGATTTTTGGTTGCGCGCTTCGCCTCAAAAAAGTCCGGGGGAGCCTCAAACCCATGGCCGCGGTCAATGCGGCTTTTGATCCAGACCTCGTTGAGTCGCTGTTTTTGCCAGTCGGTAAACAGGCTGACGCTATAGCCGCTGGCTTCGATAGCGTCAAAGTGGTCTTTCAGTTGACTCAACGGGAGATTTTCGTACACATATTGCTGCATCATAAAGGCGGGCTGAATATCAAGAGTGATCTTGGTGATTACACCCAGTGCACCTAGCCCAACCACGGCTCCTCGAAACGTTTCGCCGTCTTTCTGGCGGGAGAGCGTAACCACATCACCTGCGCCGGTAACGATTTCCAGTGCCGACACTGCCGTTGCCAGGTTACCATTCTTGTCTCCGGAGCCATGAGTAGCGGTGCTGCACGACCCCGCTACAGAAATATGCGGCAACGAGGCCAAATTGTGCAGCGCAAATCCTTTGCTATGGAGGAGCGGACACAGTCGACCATAGGTCATGCCCGCTCCGACAGTCACAGTATGCGTCTCCGGGTCCAGCGAGACCATCTGCTCCATCGACTTTAACGAGAGGAAGTGCTGCTTGCTATCTGCTATGCGGTTGAAGCAGTGGCGTGTGCCGAGCACCTTTAATTGGCTCTGTTTTTTCACGAATTCCCGCACTTGTTCAAGCGAGTTTGCTGAGTACAGGTCCTCAGTACTGTATTCGAAATTGCCCGCCCAGTTTTTGAGTTTATCCTCCGGCACCCAAGCCAAAAGGCGCGAGACGACAGGGCCTGCAACCGTCGCAGATAGAAGTTTTATAAAGGTTCTTTTGTTCATGGGCTAAGGTAGCGGTGTTGATTTTGCCCAAAGTTTGGCCCAAGAGCAAATGACCGTCGCCCGAACGACGCTGTCCGGCGCCACATCGCTAGCCGCCGATTTATCGAAAAGCGCTTGGAAAGTGCTAAGCGATGGTTTATTTTTACGCATATCGAATTACGGAGCCAGGATACAGGCATCTGAGCAGCAAACGTTTTCCGTGCTCAACCGGCAGGGCAGCGTGGCCTCGATCGAATCGCGTGACCAGTACCCGATTCTGGCTTAATTCAATTTGCGGTTGTGAATGCACGATGTCTTCAAAGACTCCACGAGGAGTGCAGCTGTGAAGCTTCCTCTCTGCTTGGCGGTTACTGCCGCGCTGTTTTCGTGGTGCTTTTGCCCATCTCTTGCGGTAGGCGTCAGGGTTGCTACACCAACGGCATCCCCTTTTTCAGAGGGATCTCATAGCGGTTCTTCAGAGAACCACGCCGCGACGCCTTTATCAGGGCGCGTCCTCATTCCCGGTCCTCTTCGTCCGTTTCTGCGGATGGCAGGTATCAGCCAGCAGATTTTGCCGGAAGATGTATTGCCACTGCTGAGTCGCAATGTGTACACGTTGGGGTATTCAGATGGCAGGCCAACCGAGTTTTTGATTTTGCTGGATCGATATGTGCAACAAGCCAGAGAATTAGTGCGGCTGGCTGGTACGGACCAGGTTATTCGCGCTTCGAATTGCGACGATGTAAAACCCCTGTTGCAAGTCCTCGGTTATCGCGCGCGCAACTGCGGACAGGGTAAAGGGTACTTAGAGACCGACAATCCCGAGAGAGCCTTCCTAACTATCAATTCTGGGTTTCCGTTGCCAGAGCTAGAGGTCGCGATCCAGGGCGGTAAGCGGTTCGAGTACCCATTTGTGCCCACCTCAGTGCCGCTGCTTTTCGCCGAAAGCGATTGGATTCGCGCAAGTACGAAGAGGACCAAAAAAAACAGGACGGAATTAATCGATGTTTTTTTCCGAGACCCGTCTCTCGCCCGCCTCTACTTCGCCGTATCACGCCTGGATTCGGCGACCGCTGCCGTTTTGCAGCAATCGATCGGAGTTGCCAAACTTGCTCCGTATTCTGCTGTTCTACATTTCTACGGGGCTTACATTCGAGTTCGTTCAGGCCGCGTGAGCGTGCCGGGCGGAATCGGGGCGGAATCTGCCTGGAAGGATCTGGTCGGGGCCAGTCCGGAATCTCCAGCGGAATTCGTAATGCGCTTACTCGCGAAAGATAGGGGCTGGCTCGCCGCTTACTTTGATTCTCTTTCCCGCGTGAAGCAGGATCACCAGCCATATTTCACCGAATCTCGCCGAATCCGCCGCTTCTACGAAGCCTTGCGGCCCAGGGAGAGTCAGGAGGCAACGCAAGGAGCATTTCGACCTGCTCCCGGTCTTCTCGTCCTGGTAACTTCGCTGCAGTGGGACTCCTCGGGCGAGCCACATGTTCCTGGCAATCTAGGCTTATGGGGAGACATCTTCCGTCAAAAAACAGATTCCGGCGCTGCCCGTAGCGTCGGTAAACGTACTGGCCACTTTGCCACACCAGAGCAGTTGCTGGAAGCTATGTTTTCGCTTTCAAGAGTGGACACCGAAGCCGGACCATTGCAAATTTATCTCGCACTTAGCGCGCTCGACAGCAGCCGCTCTTTCCAACACCAGATTGGTCCCCGGACGGCCCGTCGCCTTGCGCTCAAGTTTGCGGACCTCAGCAGTCAATATTGGATCTTTTCAGAGTTCTCGGAACTGAAGGACGAGTCGATCGACCTCTTCCTCGACGTAGCCGCCTCGCTTGACCATATTTCGGACATCACGCTCCGGGGCAACGCGATGGGGACTTTTCAGGCGAACATCGGAATGTGGCAGATATTGGCGCGGCAGGGAGAGATTCCAGAGGCTGAACTGAACAGCTCCTGGCAACATGTTCTCAAGCCATTCCCTGGTGTACGCTCCGCTGCCCAACTGTATGACGCCGGATGTAGCTCCCTGCGAGAGCTCGTGCACGCCGCCGGTATGCGCAGTATTTCCCAGGACGGAATCATCAACTTACTAGCGGGCTCTGAGGAAGGAGGCGCGCAAGCGAAACAAATACGCCGGGCCGTCGCCAACAAAATGCAGGCAGTGCTGGATGGCCAGCGCCTGGTTTCTCTCGACACGCTGCTGGCGCTGGGGGATGGTCTCAAACAATTGCCTCGAGGCAAAGAGGACCGCGAATATCTGATCTCGCAGGCCGGGAAGTTGCGTGAATTTGAAATGCCGCGTCCCATCTTTACTAATCGAGAGAGAACTGAATGGGCTTCTGGAATTTATAACAACAAGCACACTGACTTAGAGATGCGAACCGATTTGGCAAAGCTAATCAAGGCATCGCCCTCGGCCACGCGATTGGAAGACGCCCGTGGCCAACTCGCGCCCTTCCTCCGGGATATTTTGGTGGGACTGAACTACGCCTATTATGAACCGCCAGGGGCTGAAACTCTTTACAACAATCCACTTTTCGTGCGCTCGCATGACTTTGCGGGCGAGACCGTCTCAGGGATTGAGGTGTGGCAGGCTCCCAAGCTTTTTGGCGCCGGAGCACCAGCCGGCGGTGGCGCTCACCTTGTGGGTTCCCTCGCGGATTTGCCTTTTGTGCTGGCTGCGGCGGAGCAGGACTTTATCGCGCCGCAAAACGTTCAAGCCCTCATCTGGAGGGAGTTCGTCCCAGAATTATTGACCAGCGCCATCTTGCCGCGCTGGTGGAGAGTAAGCCGGAATGAACTTCACGCGGTGACGCTATATCAGAGGACAGGAGAAGAACTGCTGATCGGTTCCCAGGAAAATGAGGACCTGCGGAAAAAGGTGATGACGATTCTTTCGGACAGAATGGTTCCGCAGGACTCGAATCAGGTTGAGGAAGCTTTGCTGGCTGGACGCGCTGTCGAAATGATTACCGAAATGTTGCCGGCGGATACTTTCTATCTCGCAGCGGAGTTCAGTCGCCGGTTTGCAGACGAGGCTGGTTCCTGGGGTGAAGCTGGCCGGGAACTGCACAATCTAATTCGGCAGCATCCGAAGGAGGCCAACTGGGAAAGGTTGTCACACGATTTCGGTGTGCCTCACCCGACTCTGGCGCAAACCTATGCCCGTCAGCTTCTGAATTTGCCGCCTCTTCCGGCTTTTTCCGGCTACTACAATCGAATATTGTCGGAATCATGGGATTCCAGCAACTTGTACTGGGCGCGTTTAGCGGATGAATCGGGTTATCCACCGGTAGCGTTGAACAGCCTGGTACCAGAACTCACACGCCGCATGGTCGAAAGGATTTTCGCTAGTCATTTCGAAGATTGGCCAGGCATTCTTCGGGCTTTGAGGGAAACAGGAGAGGACTTCCGAAAGGGCAAGATCGCCGCGGTAAACGCCGTGGATCGGCCATAAATCGTCGTCGGCGCACGGCGAAGATATTTTGGCCGCGCCAGGCCGAAAGCGGCAGACGGGAAATCTAACTGTGCTGGCAAGATACGTTCTACTTTTTGGAGTTTTGCTCGGTCTGTGTTTCAGCTCCGCAGTATCAGGCAGAACCCAGGAAAACCAACCTGACATTCAGGTTGTGGTCGACATGGTTCAATTGAATGTCGCCGTAACCGATGACAAAGGGAACTACATTACCGGCCTGAGCCCTGAAAATTTTGTGGTTACGGAGGATGGTATTTTAGAAAAGATTGCCACATTCGCGGAAGGTGACGAGTCCGTCCGCACTCTGGATTTGCAACCGCGGGATGATAAATCTGGATCTCTTGCTCCAATCCCGCCGCGTGGCTCGCCTCAGCAAATTGACCCCGACACCCCGTCCCGGACACTCGACTCGTTGGTCGCCGGCGCCAATGTGTTCATTTTATTCGATACCAGCAACTACATGTATCGCGGCTTCGTCTTTGCGCAAGACGCGATCTCTGACTTCGTTCGTTCCCTCGAAACCGCAGACAGGATAGCTTTCTATTCTTACAGTCGTGACCTCTTCCGGGCGTCGCCTCTCACTTCTGACCGCTCGCAAATATTGCGCGCCGTGCGCACGACCGTGGCCGGGGACGATGCTGCTCTCTACAACACTCTTTTGCTCACTCTCAAGGACGCCGCTCAATCCACCGGAAGAAAAGTTGTGGTTGTGTTCTCGAATGGTCCCGATAACTCCAGCGTGATTCCTCCAGAGGATGTCGCCGAACTGGCGCAGTCCTTGGGAGTTTCCATTTACATGATCAGCACTAACCAGGCGCAGTTAGAACCGATATCCACCACAGTTTTCCAACGCATGACCGCGGCCACAGGGGGCAAAGCCTATTTTGCCAAGGCCTGGAACGACGAAAAGCGTGCCTTTGCGTCAATTCGGGATGATCTCAAGCATCTTTATTCACTGAGTTACTATCCGCACGCCAATCCGAATCATGGCTGGCGCGCAATCAAAGTAAAGCTGGTGGGTGAACGACTGAAGAAGTACCACATCCGGACGCGTGACGGATATCGACCTCAGCCTTCCCGGTTCTCCGCGACACGTGCGGCAGCTTCCCAGCAAATGGCCGACCCCGCAGTAACCGTCCGCAACAAACAGTCACAGTAATGCGAGCCGCAAAAACTAATCATGTTTTCCAAACTTTGAGAGCGGACCGGCGGGGCTCGAAATGAAAGAACGAGTTGTCGAAAAAGCAGGTCCTTGAAGATCGCCGGAGTGAGTGTTCCAACTCTGCACTGTGGCGATAAGGCGATGCCAATGGTAACAAAGCAGACGCGTTCGCTTTATTCGAGTCGAATAAGTGTGCTTACGGAGAGCTTAATCATTGAAGACAATCAAAGGTCCCGCCATTTTTCTTGCCCAGTTTGCGAATGACGCAGTCCCGTTCAACAGTCTCAATGAGATCTCTCGTTGGGCGGCGGGACTTGGTTACAAAGGGGTGCAGATTCCCAGCTGGGATGGTCGTCTCTTCGATCTAAGACGTGCCGCCGAGAGCCGCACCTATTGCGATGAGATACGCGGCACTCTCGCTTCGAACCGCGTCGAATTAACGGAACTCTCAACGCACCTGCAGGGACAGCTGGTTGCGGTTCATCCCGCCTATGACCAAGCCTTTGACGGTTTCGCTGCGGATTCTGTTCGGGGGAATCCTACCGCTCGTCAGGCTTGGGCGGTGGAACAACTCCTGCTGGCCGCTAAGGCTTCAGCCAATCTGGGACTCAACGCCCATGTGACCTTTTCGGGAGCGTTAGCTTGGCCCTATGTCTATCCATGGCCACAGCGTCCAGCCGGTTTGATTGAGACCGCCTTTGATGAACTGGCAAAACGGTGGATGCCTATCCTCGACGCGTTTGACGCGGCAGGCGTCAATCTCTGTTTCGAATTGCACCCAGGCGAAGATCTCCACGACGGCGTAACTTTCGAGATGTTTCTGGATCGCGTTGGGGAACACAAACGGTGCAATATCCTCTATGACCCGAGTCATTTCGTTCTTCAGCAAGTGGATTACCTTGCCTTCATTGACATCTATCACACCAGAATCAAAATGTTCCATGTGAAGGACGCTGAGTTCCACCCGACCGGTCGCCAGGGGGTTTATGGCGGATACCAGCCCTGGATTTCACGTGCGGGTCGCTTCAGGTCGCTCGGGGACGGTCAGGTTGACTTCCGTTCCATCTTCTCAAAACTTGCCCAGTACGACTTCGAAGGATGGGCTGTCCTTGAATGGGAGTGCTGTGTAAAGAATAGTGAGCAGGGCGCGAAGGAGGGAGCGCCGTTCATCGCCCATCACGTCATCCAGACCGCCGAGCGTGCGTTTGATGATTTCGCAAAGTCGGGCTCCGATGCTGAGGCGAACCGAAAAATGCTGGGCCTGGCAAACCGAAAGGAAAGCGCAGATGCCAGTTGAACCGTCGAACCAGAGCCACAAACGGCGCTTGCGTCTCGGCATGGTCGGAGGCGGACCAGGCGCCTTTATCGGCGCCGTACATCGCATTGCCGCGCGTCTGGATGACCGCTATGAACTGGTTGCAGCCGCGTTGAGTTCAAACGCGGAACGAAGTCTATCTGCCGCCGAACAACTTCACATTCCGCGCGCTTATCGCAACTTCGAGGAAATGGCTTCGGCCGAATCAAAGCGGCCGGATGGCATCGAAGTGGTCTCGATTGTTACTCCAAACCATTTACACCACGCGCCCGCGAAGGTCTTTCTCGAGGCCGGCATCAATGTGATCTGCGACAAGCCCTTGACTACGACTCTCGACGATGCATTGGACTTGGCTGAAACCGTGAAGCGAACTGGTTTGGTTTTCGGCTTGACGCACAACTACACGGGTCACCCGATGGTCCGGCAGGCGCGCGAAATGGTGATGTCCGGCGAACTCGGGCCCATAAGACTAGTCCAAGTTGAGTATGCTCAGGATTGGCTAGCTACTCCTCTAGAGAAGATGGGGCAAAAGCAAGCGGAGTGGCGCACCGATCCCACGCGCAGCGGGCCGGGCGGATCGCTTGGAGATATCGGGACACACGCCTTCAATCTTGCGTGCTTCGTGACCGGATTGTCTTGCAAGCAAGTGGCTGCAGACGTAACTACGTTCGTGCCCGGTAGGCGTCTCGATGACAATGTTCAGGTGATGCTGCGCTTTTCGAAGGGAGCAAAAGGCGGGCTCTGGGCCAGCCAGGTTGCGTCCGGAAATGAAAATAATCTGCGTCTGCGAGTGTATGGGGAAAAAGCTGGTCTTGAATGGTGCCAGGAGGATCCGAACGAACTCCGTTTCGCGCCTTTAGGACAACCGCGACGTGCAATTCGACGCGGCAATCCTGGCTTAGGGCGGGCTGCCACGCATGCGACTCGCGTACCCAGTGGGCATCCGGAAGGATATTTGGAGGCGTTCGCTCAACTTTACAGCGACCTCGCTGAACAAATCACAGCGAGACGGGAAAACCGTCCGCCGAATCCAGATTCGCTGCTCGTGCCCGGTGTTTCGGACGGCGTCGAAGGAGTCAAGTTTATTAGTGCAGTGCTGGAATCTTCCCGCCGCGGCTCGGCATGGACTGCACTTTCTGGTTCACAGTGAGATTTAATTTGTTCATGGTGCTGACTGGATCTCGAATAGCCAGGACGGATAAGCATTATTCAATTGAGGAACCGCTGCAACAGGAATTATCATTCCGGGCGATGGAAATTCCTGGCAACGAAGCCACTCCTTCCGCTCGGAGACTACGGTCCCCATCTCCCCTGATCAATCGGCGTGACCTGATTCGCGCGGCGCTGTTCGCCAGCGCAGCGTCTGTACTAGGGCCAGCGTTCTCGTTCGCGCAGGCGGTTTCATCGGACCTTACTCCGGCAGCACGCGGCGAAGATGGGTCAAAGTTCCTAACCAACCCTGACTGGAAAGCGGCCTTCCTCAACGAGCACCAGAATGAGACCTTGATCGCGCTGAGTGATGTGATTATTCCAGCGACTGATACCCCGGGTGCGAAGGGCGCGCTGGTGAATCGTTATCTCGACCTGTTGCTTTCGGTGCAACCCCCTGAGTTTCAGCGCGAATTCGTGGACGCTCTGGCCTTCATCGACAGCGAGAGCCAAAAACAGTTTGGGAAGGATTTCAGAACACTCGCCGTTGACGACCAGATATGGTTGCTCACGCCATGGGCATATCCGCGACAACCCAGCCATTGGACGGAACGAAATGACAACGGGACTGAAGCACCCGAAAGCGCATACCGGCATTTCGAGCGGCTCAAAGTGTTGATTGCCGCTGCCTATTACGGATCAGAAATTGGTCTGAAGGAACTTGGGTGGGACGGCGAGATTGCCCACGGGCCGTACGAAGGTTGCGAGCATTCTACGACGACGCACACATAAACATTCATGGCGCAAGACACTCTGCAGCAGACATACGACGCAATTGTGGTCGGCTCGGGCGCGACCGGCGGTTGGGCGGCAAAGAGGTTCTCCGAAGCAGGATTGAAAGTTGCTTTGGTGGAAGCAGGCCGGGCAGTAACTCCGAGAGAGTTCACCGAACACATGCCTTCCTACAAGCTGAAGTATCGTAACCACTCGCCCGAAGTTCTGCGGACGCGGCCCATTCAGAAGCAGTGTTATGCCTGCATGGAATACAACTACGAATGGTTCGTGGATGACTTGGAGAATCCTTACAGCACGCCGCCGGACAGGCCATTCACCTGGCAGCGGCTCCGGATTCTGGGAGGCAGATCGTTAGTCTGGGGGCGGCAGAGCTACCGGCTGAGCGATGTGGATTTCAAAGCCGCCAGTCGTGACGGCTACGATGTGGATTGGCCGTTCTCCTACTCGGACCTCGCGCCCTATTACGACATTGTTGAGCGCTACGTCGGCATCAGCGGCGCCGCCGAGAAGAATGAGATGTTGCCGGATGGGCAGTTTCTCCCGCCCATGAAAATGAGCTGCGGAGAAGTACGGCTACGGGAGAGTGTCAAGAAGAAGTTCGGACGAACTCTCACGATTGGCCGGGCGGCAATCCTGACTCAACCCCACAATGGCCGGGCGGCTTGTCATTACTGCGGTCCCTGCGAACGCGGTTGTTTCACATTTTCGTATTTCAGCAGCCCGTTCACCACAGTGAAAGATGCGCTGAAGACCGGGAACTGCACGCTGATGACAGATGCTATCGTCAGCCATGTCGATATGGACACGGGCAGCAATCAAGCGCGTGGCGTCACTTTCGTTCATCGTGTCACTAAGGAAACGAAACAAGTTCGTGGCAAGGTTGTGATCCTGTGCGCGCAGGCTCTTGAGTCCACGCGCATTCTGCTGAATTCTTCGACGCGCGAGTACTCCACGGGTCTGGCAAATTCCAGTGGGCTGCTGGGTCACTATCTGATGGACCACGTGGTGGGTGGCGGCGCCAGCGGAACATTTGGCGATTTCAATATCCTTCCTACGGCCAATCCTCCTCACCGCCCGAATGGAATCTACCTGGTGCGCTTCCGCAATACGCCAGCCACAGGCAAGCATCCTCATTTCATTCGCGGCTACGGATTTCAGGGTGGCTCGTCGCCCGAGTTCAACATGGACGCGCCCGGTATTGGCACGGACTACAAGAAAGCAGTGAAACTGGGGACTTACGATGTTTCACTGGGTGCCTTCGGCGAGTCACTGGCCAACTTCGATAACTTCTGCGAGATCGACGACAATCTTAAAGATGCGTGGGGTATTCCCGCGCTGCGCATAAGTATGGCCCACGGGAAGAACGAGGCCGCTCTGATGCGCGACGCCGGCGTGACCGCTGCAGAAATGCTCGAAGCTGCAGGTGCGAAAAATATCCGCCTCAATACTGGCGTTGAAATGCCTGGCATGGCGATCCACGAGGTTGGCACCGCGCGAATGGGGAACGACCCCAAGAAATCTGTGTTGAACGCTTTCTGCCAGTCGCACGACGTGAATAATTTACTGGTAACGGATGGCTCGTGTTTTGTTTCGTCAGCGTGCCAGAATCCGACACTCACTATGATGGCCATCACGGTTCAGGCATGCGATCATCTGATCGAACGCTTTCGACGCAACGAAGTTTAGAGTCACACATATCGTGAACGATGCGCTGAACTATGCTTTTCAAAATAACAAACCCTAACGGCTACAGCGAGTCCGTCCATCGAAAACTTGACAGGAGAAATCGCAATGAAAGACATTTTCAATCGCCGTCAGTTTTTGCAGACGGGAGCAGTAGCCGGTGCGAGTCTTGTCCTGCCAAAGGGTCTGTTTGCTGCAGGCAAGAAGTCGGTCCTCATCTTTACCAAGTCTTCGGGGTTCGAACACGATGTGGTGAAGACCACCAGCGCCAAGCCCAGCATTCTGGAGGCTGCGATTACCACACTAGGGAAAAAGCACGGCTTCGACGTGACTGCCACCAAAGACGGCGCGGTCTTCGACTCGAAGGACTTCCATAAGTACGCCGCAGTACTTTTCTTCACCACGGGAGATTTGACCACGGTAGGAACCGATAAGAATCCGCCTATGTCGTCGCAAGGTAAACAAGAGTTGCTCGATGCCATCCATAGGGGACTTGGATTTGTGGGCGTCCATGCCGCGAGCGATACCTTCCATACCCCGCCCGATACTGCGGACAATGCGAACCGCTACATCGCCCATGGGGAGAAATCTGATCCCTATCTGCGAATGTTGGGCGGTGAGTTCATTACTCACGGCAGCACGCCGCGCCTGCAGGATGCGAACATCATTATCAACGACACGAAGTTCCCAGGCCTCGAGGGAGTTCCCTCTCCGGTCAGCTTTAACGAGGAGTGGTATTCGCTGAAGGACTTCAGAACTGATCTACACGTAATTCTGACGCTCGATACCAAAGGGATGAGCGGAGAGCCGTACCAGCGTGCACCTTACCCAATGACCTGGGCGAGAATGGACGGCAAGGGGCGGGTGTTCTACACCGCGATCGGCGACCGTCCGGAGAATTGGTCTAGTCCGTTTTTCCTGAATGTTCTCGGTGGCGGTATTCGCTGGGCCATCGGCGATGCCAAGGCTTCGCTCGATCAGAATCTGATGCAGGCTGCGCCTGGATATGCTGAAATCCCGCCTAGGCCGAAGCCAAAGGGTTAGAATCCTTCGACAAAATACCGCGTTCATTCGGCGAGCGCCATCACGCTGTCACCATCTTCGCCGACCAGCTTTTCACGAACGCTCCGAAACGGTCGAGCGCCTTGGAGAAATTGTCTCCGACGGCGGCGAAGCCCAGGCGGAAATGCGAGGGCGCGTCGAAGCAGTCGCCGGGAGCTAGCAGGATCCCATGCTCGGTGGCGGCCTGGCAGAACCGGCGGTCGCTCTCTCCGCTCACCAGCCAGGGGAACGCGGTCATGCCGCCTTGCGGCGGAATCCAGCCGAGTACGTCGCGATGGTCGGCCATGAAGCGCTCGAGGAGCTTGAGATTGCGGCTGGCTGCTTCTTGCGTCTTCCCGAGCACAACGTCACGTTTGCGGATTGCAATCTCCGAGAGAATTTCTCCCGTGGTGGTGTTGCAGATGGAGAAGTAGGCGCGCGCGGTCCAGTATTGCTGGCGGCGCTTGGCATCGTGCTCGATCATCCATCCCGTGCGCACTCCGGCAATCGAAAATGCCTTTGACAGGTCGGCGATCACGGTGGCGTGCTGCAGGCGCGCCGCCGATTTCGTTTGCCTTCCGTGGTAGATGGGATGGTAGACCTCGTCACTGACCAGCTGGATTCCGCGCTGGGCGGTGAAGTCGTGCAGGGCTTCCATTTCGGCGTCGCCAATGGTCGCGCCCGTCGGGTTGTGCGGGCTGTTGACCAGAATAAACTTGGTCTTCGAGTCGGCGAGCCGCTTGATCTCGTCGGGGTCGATGCGGAAGCCATTCTCGCGGCGCACGCGATAAACGCGGGTTTCCAGGCCAAGAGATTCCGGGAGCGCCGAGAAAGTGGTGAATCCAGGCAGCGGGATGATTACGTTCGCGCCGGGCTCGGCGGCCAGCCACATCAAGGCCACGAGCGCCTCGGAGGCGCCTGTGACGATTTGCACCGACTCTACCGGGACCCTCTGCATTTCTGCGATCGCCTCACGCAGGCTGTCGGCGCCGGCGGGGCGGCTGTAGACCAGGTTGTGGTTCAGGAAGCGGTGACTCGTTTCGTCGTCGGCGAGGGCGAGGATGTCGTTTACGGTCCAGGTCGGCCCGGTGCTCGCAGCGAGGTTGAATTCTATGTCGTGTTCGTACTGGTCGAGCCAGGCGTCGAGCAAGAAGGGCTTGAGTTGCATGCAGGCACCTCAGAGAAGTTGGTTCCTGGTATAGATTCTGCGAGCCATGGGGCGGATGGTTTTTTGTTTACGAGCGCTGAGAATCCAGCGTCTAAACAGTTTGCTGCAAACCGACGTTGGGCGGCCTCAGCCCCTAAAGGGGCAGTAAGGACAACTCTGCTCGTTCGCCAGTGGTGTACAAAATCGATCCCGCTCACTCCACCGCACAGTCCATTGCCGTCCGACATGATGATTCTCGAATGTTCGTAGCGGTTTCTGCCCGATCACTCGACAGAAGCGCGTTTGAACCTATCGTTTCTCGGTACTAATGTCTCGGCGGAGGGATCTCCGGCGATCAAAATGACTCTGGCTTTGCTCCTTGCGGAAGCTCGGTGATGAGATCTGAGCTCTGTAAGGAAACCCCCTGTGACTGAGCCTTCTGTGGACTAATGTCCGGGCCTAACACCGCGAAGATCAGACGAACTGCCCGGAAGACTTGGTGTGAGATAGACGCCATTCTGTACCTTGGCCGGAGCAACGAAATGTTCCTGCAGGTGTGGGATGCATTCCAGAAACAACGCATCGTGCCCGAGGGCAACGTGGTTGAAGAGCACCAGGTGCTGATGAATCTGGCCCATGTCTCCGACGTGGGGAACCACCGGCAGTCCGAATTTGCGCGCGAGTAAGCTTACGGTGATGAACTCGGAAATTCCGGCAACGCGAGTGCAATCGACTTGCACGAAGTGCACCGCACCGGCTTGCATCATGTTCTTGAACATGACGCGGTTGGGAACATGCTCACCGAGGGCAATTCGAGTTGGTGCAATCGCATCCGCGAGTTTCTTGTGCGCCGCGATATCGTCCGGATGCGTTGGTTCCTCAACGAAATAAGGTTTCATCGCCGCGAGTTCGCGGCAGGTTCTCACAGCAGTTGGAAGCGTCCATTGCTGGTTCGCGTCCAGCATAATTATTGCGTCGGAGCCTGCCAGTTCACGCAACATAAAGGCGCGGCGCAAATCACGAGAGCCCTCTTCGGAGCCGACTTTGAGCTTGAATGCGCGAAAGCCACGTTGAAGAGCTTGTTGCGCTAAAGATTTTACTTTGTCATCTCCGTACTGGAACCAGCCAACTGATGTATCGTAACCAGGATAACCCTGCTGCATAATGCGCTCTCGTGCCGCACGTCCGGACATCTGGTTCCCAAGAATAGATAGAGCGTCTGCAGAGGTAAGAACATCTTCGAGATAGCTGAGGTCCAAAAGGTTCACCAGTTGCTGAGGATTGAGATCCAGCAGGAGGCGCCATAACGGAACACCGCGCAACTTTGCCCACAGATCAAAGCAAGCATTGGTGACGGAAGCGAGGGCCAGATGCACCACACCCTTGTGCGGACCAAGCCAGCGAAGTTGAGGGTCGTTTGCCAATTGCCTTGAGATCTCGCCGAAGTTAGACATCAGTTCTTCGACCTCGCGTCCTATGACTTCCCGGGCCAACATTTCAATCGCTCGGCACACGAGTTGGTTCCCGTTACCGAGCGTTAGCACAATCCCTGTGCCGAATTTTTTACCTTCAGTCATGAGCAGTGAAGTCGCGAACGCATAGTCGGAGCCGGAGTGTACGGCATCGCTGCCGGCGCCCCCGGGAAGTGGGAAGCGTACATCCCTGGTTTCAAGCGCGATGATTCGGTCGTCCATATGAGCAGCTGGTTGCAGAATCAGATTCTCTTCTCGATAAAAAGAGATTTCGACTATATTGAAGCGCTTGGGTTGCGCGCAACCTCGATCGCCTGGAAAAGGACCCCAGCGGGCCCGTCCAGGTGAGTCGATCACCAAGGGGAATTGCAATGAAACGGTACGGGTCAGTAATCGAAGTGAGGCCGGAGGCAATCGAGGAATACAAGAAATTTCATTCAGCCGTTTGGCCGGAGGTTTTGGACATGATCAGAAATTGCAATATCCGCAATTATTCCATCTTCCTCAAAGATGACTTGCTGTTCGGCTACTGGGAATACCATGGTACGGATTTTCAGGCGGACATGGCGAAGATGGCGGCTAATCCCAAGATGCAGGAGTGGTGGAAAATCATGGAACCGATGCAACGTCCGTTTGAATCCCGCGCCTCCGGCGAATGGTGGGCCAGCATGGATGAAGTGTTTCATCTCGATTGAGGAAGCGTGGTGAAGTGGCGCTGCATTTGCAGTCCAGGCTGAGTAACAATTCACTCTGAGATCGGCTTGATCGAAGATTCTGGAATGGACGTGATGACACGAGCTGAAGTCGCTCACCGCTATCCGACGCCAGCTCTGGAAAAAGGCCTTGATGCGCTCGAACTTCTTGCGAGTGAGTTGGAGGGGCTCACAAAAACTGAGGTTGCTCGCAGGCTCGGTCGCACTATTTCGGAGGTCTTCCGGATGCTGGTGTGTCTTGAGACACGCGGTTATATTGCTCGATCTGGTGACGACGAGCGCTATTCACTGACCCTGCATCTGTTTAAGCTGGCATACCAGCATCCTCCAATTGAGCGCCTGACTACTGAAGCCTTGCCGATCATGCGGCACGTCACGCGTCAAGTCAACCAATCGTGCCATTTGGGAGTGCTCGACGGAGACCGTGTTGTAATCATCGCCCAGGTCAATTCTCCGCTCAGCAGCGGCTTTTACGTGAAGGCTGGTGGCATTGGCGACCTCATGCGTTCGACTACGGGACAGGTGATCTTGGCGCATCAGATCCCCGAAATATCTTCTCGGGCTATAGAGCTCTGGTGTAAGCACAATGGAATGCGCCCTCCGCGCGATTTGGGCCAGCGCTTGACCAAGATTAAACAGCGCGGGTTTGACGAGAGAAAAAGTTATGAGGTAGAGGGTGTAATCAATATTTCGTTTCCTGTTTTGGACGATCGGGGCTACGCCGTCGCTGCCCTTAGCGTTCCATTCCTTCAAAGAATTGATGATTCTACAACTCCCTCCAAGGTGAAACGTGTCCTCGGGAAGGCCAGTTGCGCGCTGTCGGAAGTGATCGGTGGTGTGGCTAATCCAAAAGAGTCGTTGAGCCAGGTCGGTTGATCCGGAATCAGCGTTATCGGTGCCAGCGGTAACAATCGTAGTAACTGTCGCACTACGCTGCTTTTCCGGTCAAAGCGTTTTGGAGAGAACATTAATGTGTAGGCAATTCTTATGCATGCTCGGGATCGCCTTTACCGTCGTCGGGATTTCAGAAACCCCTTTGCGCGTGCAAACGGCATCTGCAAACACATCTCCACCTGGCGCAATGTCGGCCGCAGAGGCATATCAAAATATTCAGGTGTTGAAGGAAATTCCGGCTGATCAACTCGTCCCGGCCATGCAGTTCATCACTTACTCTCTGGGCGTGGAATGCAGTTATTGCCACGTGGAAGGAGCCCTGGAGAAAGATGACAAGAAACCCAAGCAGACCGCGCGGAAGATGATGCAGATGATGGCTGCCATTAACCGGGACAACTTTGATTCGAAGCAAGCGGTCACCTGCAACTCCTGCCATCGTGGCGCACCGCATCCGGTAGCCACACCCATAATTGCTGAAGGCGGCCCGAGACCCGCTTTTGAGAGCGTCCTTGGAGAGGACACCTCATTAACCGATGCTCCCCCAGCCGAGCAGATCATCGCGAAGTACGTCGAGGCTATCGGAGGAGCAGCAGCCCTGCAAAGAATTAGCACAAGACAGGAGAAGGGAACGATCAACATTAGCGGCCGAAATCTGCCGATCGAGATTCTCAGCAGGATTGGCGGGAAACAACTCACCGTCATTCACCTGCCCAATGGTGACAGCATTACGGCGTACGACGGAGCGTCTGGCTGGACTTCGGCGCCAAACCGCCCGGTGCGCGAGATTCCTTCAGTTGAAGTGGCCTCTGCGAAACCGGAAGTGGACCTACAACTGCCTCTGCATATAAAGCAATTGTTCAACGAAGTTAAGACGGCCGGGACGGAGAAAATCGGCGACCGCGAGAGCTACGTCGTCGCAGGCATAAATTCAGGTGAGATCGCAGCGAAGTTTTATTTCGACAAAGAATCAGGATATTTGCTGCGCATTTTGCGTTACACCAAATCTCCACTGGGCCGAAATTCTACGCAGATCGATTATGCGGATTTCCGTACGCTGAATGGCCTCAAGGTTCCTTTCCGAAAGACGATTGCGCGGCCCAACTCGCGTTTGACAGTTCAGATTGAGGATGCGGAGTTTAACGTGCCGGTCGATGAGAAGAAATTCGCACGTCCTGCCGTGGCACCTACGCCTACCCGGCCTTCCTCGTGACGCCGCACCGCTGCAGATACATGAAACCTATTTCCTTGCCGAACTGTAAGGCTGTTTGCGAACCACCCCTTTGCCTTCTTCAATGGTCACGATTTCATTCACTGCTACTGACCTGAGATTTTCCACTTTGCCATCAATCCAGCGCACTGATATGTCCGCTGTGCTGGCGCTGCCAAGGCCAAAGTGGAGGCGAAGATCATTTTGTGAGATGTAAGAGCCGCCACTGCGCACTTCGTCAATTTGCTTATATCCGCCGGCAATAACGGTAATGCGGGCGCCGATAGCATCTCGCCCCGAGGTAAGCGCACGTACAAGAAGCGAATTACTGCTAGTGCGAAAGTTTTTCAGCAGCGATGGTGCTTCACCCATATTGACGATAACGATTTCTTCATTGCCGTCGTTATCCAGATCGCCTATCGCCAAGCCGCGTGACGAGTGAACATCGGATATACCTGGCCCGCCCTGCCCGGAGAGATCAAAGAACTGCCCGTCGCCTCGATTCCAGTAGAGAAGTCGCGGCTGCTTGTATTTTTCCGCGGTGCGGCCGGTGTCTACTTCGGGATAAACGTGACCGTTGGCAACGATCAGATCTTTCCATCCGTCATTATCGAAGTCGAGAAATGCCGTTCCCCATCCGAGATATTTTGTGTTCACTGCGAGACCCGAGCCGATGGTATCGTCCTCGAAGTTATTTGCGCCCTGGTTTTTGTACATGGTGTGAGTGTCGTCGGCGAAGTTCGTCTTGAAAATGTCGAGCAAACCATCACCGTCGAAATCGGCGGCAGCGGCGCCCATCCCAGCTTGTTCGCGTCCATCTTCGTTGTACGCAAGGCCGGCGCGGACTCCGATCTCTTCGAACCTCTTTCCGCCAACATTGTGGTAGTACAAACTCGCAGTCGAGTCAGATGCCACGAAGATGTCCGGCCAACCATCATTGTCGAAGTCTCCTGTTAGCGCAGCGAATCCGTAGTAGTTCTTGGGACCTGAAATGCGAACCTGATCCGAAACATCAATGAAGTTCCCGTGTCCGTCATTTTGATAGAACGAGGGCGTTTCGGGCGGCAGACCGCGCGGGCCGCACATGACCGGTTTTCCTTTCCACTGGCATTGGTTGGTCTGGCCAGGGTGAGGCGTATGGGCCAGGTCGAAATCCACATAGTGGACTACGACAAGGTCCAGAAATCCGTCTCGGTTGAAATCGAGGAACGCGCAACCTGTACTCCAGCGCGGTTTGGGCGAAAGCAGCCCCCGCTCCTTGGTCTCGTCCTTGAACGTGCCATTGCCGAGATTTCGATAGAGAACGTTCTGTCCCCACTGGGTAATGAACAAGTCCGGATATCCATGATTGTCTATGTCTCCGACACAGACTCCCTGTCCCCATCCGGTGGGCTTGATTCCCGCCTTGTCGGTAACGTCGTCGAATTTCAGTCCGCCCAGATTGCGATAAAGGAAATGCTTCGGCGGGACGGCGCCTGTCCCGAGTGTCCCTGAGTTGACCAGAAAAATGTCGGGCAGGCCGTCATTATCAAAGTCGAAGATCGCGACGCCGTTGCCGGTCGTTTCCACAATGTACTGCTTTGAAGTCTCTGAACCGGAGATGTTCACGCCAGCAAGCCCTGCTTGGTTCGCGATATCCCGATATTCAACTGCCGGAGATTTCATTCCGGGAGGAAGTGGCCGCGCAGGAACTGCGGTACCGCCGGTTGCTGCACCCTGCGCGTGCGCGGGATGAATGTTGCCGAGCGCAAGGAGTATGAGGCCGAAAAAAAGAAAAATCTGACCGAAACCGAATTTGCGCAACTGCCAGGCTCCCACGCGCATTATTTCGCGATCATAACACTCGACCTAACCGTCCCTCTGCCGCTTGTCTGCTACCATGAGCGCAAGCGAGAATTAGACGGTCAGGTTACCGAAATGCGGCGGTGTGCACAAATCGCGCTCTACGCCTGGGTTGTACAGGCATTCAACGCGATCTTGTTCGCGCAAATGCCCGCTGCATGTAAAGGTCCAACGGAGTTGGAGCGGGTACTTGCAACTCATCCTTCGGCGGGTGCCTACGACGCACTGGGCGCCTATTTTGGCAAGCGGCAGCAATTGTCGTGCGCAATCGCCGCTTTTGAAGCTGCGGTACACCAGGACCCGAATTCCTGGGAGGCGCGTTTCAATCTTTCTTTAGCGCTTCTGCAAAAGCACGATGCCGCGCGGGCCGCTCGTGAATTAAGAGTCGCGGTACGGATTAAACCTGATGATCCGTTGGGACACATCGCACTAGGAGAGGCGTTAGGCGAGTTGGGGCAAAATGAAGCCGCAATCGAAGAATTCAAGCTTGCTCTGAAATCGGACCCGAAGTCCGTGCCCGCCCTGGATGGGTTGGCGAAAGCGTTGATTGCCCAGAAGCGATACTCGGCCGCGATTGCGTACTTGAAAGACGCGCCTGCCGATCCTGTACTTCAGGATGACCTTGCGGTGGCTTCCTCGAGTAGCGGTGACGTGGCGGAAGCTGTCAAGCTGTTGGCACAGTTAGTACAACAGAACCCTTCATCGGCAGACCGGCACGCCAGGTTGGGCCTTGCCTACACGCAGCAATCTCAGTTCCGACAAGCAGTAGGTGAGTTCCGCGAGGCTTTACGGCTCGATCCAAGCAATGATGTAACCAGGCTTTCGTATGTTAAGGCTTTGATTATTCTCGCAGAGTTCCAGACTGCTCTGCCTGAAATCCAGAGCTACTTCCGGCGCAAGCCGCACGACTTTGACGCGCTGTACTTGATGGGGGTAGTCGACCGCGGGCTTGGAGACTATGCGGCTGCTGAACCTTTGCTCAAACAAGCGGTGGTACTCAATCCCAATCATTACGACAGCCGGTACAACCTGGGCTTTGTGCTCGCGAAGCTGGGCAGGGGGCAAGAAGCACTGGTTCAGCTGGAAAAGGCGGTGCAGCTGAATTCGGCGTCGAGCGAAGCGCGATTTCAGTTGGCAGCGGTGCTGCGAAGCCTGGGCCAGGAGCAGCGAGCCCGCAAAGAGCTGGAAGACTTTCAAGAAAGGAAACAGCAGAATATCAAAGAGAACGTAGCCGGGGCCAAGGTCAACCAGGCCAACGAATATTTTCAGGCGGGCGAGTACCAACGCGCAGTGGACGTTTACCGCGAAGCGCTGGCACAGGATCCTGGGAATGCGCGCACATACTATGATCTGGCCTTAGCCCTTGATCATCTGGGCAAAACTGCCGAGGAACGCGACGCTCTACAAAAAGCCATTACCCTCGACTCCACTATCGCTCGCGCGCACAACCAGCTCGGCCTTATCAGCCTTCAAGCTGGCCAGGAAGCCGAAGCAGAAAAAGAACTGAAAGCAGCGATTGCTCTGGACCCGGGTTATGCAGAGGCGCAAAACAACCTCGGTGTGTTATATGGGCAGCAAGGAAAAAACAAAGCAGCAGAAGAACTTTTCCGTCAGGCGACAGAAAACAATCCGCAATACGCGCAGGCATTCATTAATCTCGGGCTGATTCTTGCGGGTGATTCGCGTTTTGCTGAGGCGGAGCAGGTAATACGCAGTGCGCTCAAGATCAGTGCGGATAATTCTCAAGCGCTGACGGTGCTTGCGATGGTACTCACGCGCATGACGCGGGCGGAAGAGGGCATTAGCTATTTCCAGAAGGTCATCGAACTGGATCCCAAGTCCTCAGGCGCACATTTGAATCTGGGAATTGCGTACGCGGACGAGTTCAACCTGGAAGGCGCACTGGCGGAGTTTTCTGAAGCTGTGAAACTGGATCCCAATTCTGCGCTCGCGCACTACAACAAGGGGCGAGTTCTGCTCGATTTGCGGCGCGATCAGGACGCAAAGCCGGCACTGGAGACTGCGGTGCGTCTCAATCCTCAATATGCGGAACCGTGGTATCTGCTTGGTCTGATCGAAAAATCAGCCGGGCATCCCAGCGAGGCAGTTCAGGCACTTCGAAAATCGGCAGAACTCGATTCAAGAAATCCGGACACTCTCTTCGTGCTTGGTCAAGAGCTTCTGCACACCGGAGATCGGGCCGGCGCCATCGCGCAATGGCGGAAGGTGATTGAGATCAATCCTGAGCACGGCAAAGCCCTTTACAACCTCTCGCGACAACTGGCGCAATCTGATCCTGACGAGTCCAAGCGCCTGCAATCGCGCTTTGATATCCTGCAGGCACAAAAACAAATCATCGATCGGGCCCAAACTTTGGGGAACTTCGCGTTGGCGTCCGCCGCTGCGCACGATTGGCCGGAAGCTATTTCACAATTGAAGGAAGGGATCCAGGTCTGCGGCGGCTGCACCGCGCTTGGCCAATTGCACAAAGACCTTGGCCTCATATACCTACATTCAGGCAACACAAAGAATGGACTCCAGGAACTGTTCGAAGCAAAAAAGCTTACGCCCGCGGACCCGGATATCGACAAGGCGATTCGCATCGCGCAGACTGCTCGGAAGTGAAATGTTGTAGAGTGTAGAGCTATGTTTTACCGGCTCCGGGTTGTCGGTTTTCTGCTGTGGTCGTTTATTTTTTCGGCAGCGCAGGACATCGATTCAGTTCCGTCTGTGCAGAAGCGTAATTTGGCTTCAATCGCCGATGAGATAGCCGATTCCGCGGAGCGCTCTGCATTCCTACAACTTTTCAAGCCAGCCGCACCGGCCGAGATGCGTGCGCGTGCCGAAGCGTTCCAAGCTCGCTTTCCTCAGTCGGCGTTCCTGGCGCAAGCCTATGAAGTGGCAGCTCGTGGCTGCTTCGACCTCGGTGAATACGAGCTGGGACTCAGTTACGCGCAAAAATCTTTAGTACTACTTCCGGAAAATCCATTGCTGCTGGTTCCTGTTGCGGACGTGGAAGCGCGTCAACATCTGAACTCCGCAGCTATTGCCCACGCGAGGGAGGCACTAGATGATCTCGATCGCTTCGCTGGGCCTGCCTCCGTTCGCGATGAAGATTGGCCCAATGTGAAGCAGCAGCTCAAGTCAACCGCAAATTTTGCGAAGGGTCGAGCCCAATTGCAAGCAGCACTCACGCAGCCCATGGGCGAAACGCGCCGGGAGTTGCTGAAAAACTCTGAGGCGTCGCTGCTCGAAGCACTGCACTTTAACAATCAGGACCTGGAGATTGCCTATGTCCTGGGCCTGGCGCACGTCAGCTCCGGTAAAGCCATGGAGGCCAGCAGTAGTTTCGCCGCAGTATATCGTGGTGGCAGTGAGTTCGCTCTCAAAGCGCTAGACAATCTTCGGGCGATATATCGTCTGCTTTATCCCAACAGAACCATTTCGTTTGAGAATTTCTTGCAACAAGCCATGGACCGCTGGAAGACCACGCTCCAGGATTCGAACAAAGCCACAGACAAGAAAGGCCACACAGAGCCCGCAGCGATGGCCTATTTCGGTTCCGATTCCTGCCGCGCTTGCCATGCCGAAATTTACAAGGGCTGGGCAGAAAGCGGCATGGCAAAGATGCTTCGTCCTCACGCTCCGCAAGACGTTGTCGGAGATTTCAAGAACCACAATGAGTTCTATCTCGGGGATGAAACAGACTATCGGGACGGAAAGTTCGAACTGAAACGTGCCCGGGATCGGCGTCTCTTTGCCCGGATGGCGGTGCGCCAAAACCGCCACTACCTCGACATCTTGCAGTCCGACGGCAAGTGGCACAGCTATCCTGTCGACTACACCATAGGCTCGAAATTTCAGCAAGCGTATGCCACGAAACTGCCGAACGGAGAAATTCACGTATTCCCGATTCAATATAACGTGCTGCACAAACGGTGGGTCAATTTTTGGAAAGTGATTGACGGTCCAGGAAGCGAGCGCGCTGACCCGCGCACCTGGGAGAGACTCGACGCCTCGACCAGCTATCAGGCAATTTGCGCGGTGTGCCATACCAGCCGGTTGCGGAATACCAAGGGCGGGGGGTTCGACGTCAATAACGTGGAATTCAAGGAGCCGGGAATCGATTGCGAGATGTGTCATGGTCCCTCCGGTGGTCACGTTATAGAAATGAGTGAGCATGACTACCATCCGAAGGATCCGCTGGATCCGCCCGTGAATTTCCACAAGATCGACAGCCGAAAGTCTGCCGCCATTTGTGCGCAGTGCCACATGCAATCGGCAATCCGCAATCCTGGGCCCGACGGTGAATTGAATTATGTTTCCTCTGGAGAGTTCTTCGGAAACCGCTTGCGGCAGTGGTTCGGGGAGTTCTCCCGAAAGGGCTTTTACAAAGACGGGAGGTTTCGGCAAACAACGTTCATAGTTGAAGCGCTGGAACGCTCGCAATGTTTCAAGAAAGCCGAACTAAGCTGCGGGACTTGCCATGATCCGCATAGCCGCGATTCGGCTTCGAATCCAACGTCGCTAAAATTTCGCGACGAACCGGACCTGATGTGCACTGGTTGTCACAGACAGTTCAGAGATGCGGCCGCGATCAGCCGGCATTCCCACCACGCAACGGAATCAGAAGGCAGCCGTTGCGTCTCCTGTCACATGCCTCGCATCATGGACGCCTTGCTGTTCCGAGCGCGCTACCACCAGATTGACGATATTCCAAACGCGGAAATGACAAAGCGATTCGGGCCGGAAGAGAGTCCAAACGCGTGCTTACTGTGCCACACTGAAAAAAATGCCGAATGGGCGGGGCAGCAATTGTCCGGTTGGAAGCCACTGCGCGCGAACGCCCCGTGAAGACAACCTGTTGAACACCTGCACAAAAACGAAGCGCAGCTGAATTATGACGTCATCAATGCAATTGTCGTGACGTTAGCGTCAGGTATTTGCGACGGCAAGTCTAATCTGAGCTTTTCCTCAGCTTGCGTGAACTTCAGGGATTGCCCATTGGCCAACAGGCGCGCGGAAAAGACTCTTGGTTTGATTCCCCGGATTTCCAGTGCTGCGGCTGGCCATTCCAGGACGTGCACGAAGATGTTGTTGCCTTTTGCAGTCGTGCGAATCGAAGCGATTCCTTGCACCGGCCCATAGGTAGTGCCGTAGATCGAATCGCCGTTAATCGAGAGCCAGTCACCGATCGCGCGCAGACGTTCTTGAAATTCCGGCTGAATAGTTCCATCCGGCCGCGGTCCGACGTTGAGCAGGAAATTCCCTCCACGGCTCGCAACTTCGACCAGACCTCGAATCAGAAACTGTGCCGATTTAAAGTCGCGATCGTTGACGCTGTACGCCCATTGGTTGTTGATGGTCATACAGGTCTCCCAAAGCTGAAATTCCTCGGGCTTTGGAACCCCGGACGTGAGTTTCTCGTTGATGCTTGTGTCGACGGCATTGAATCGCACGTCCTTTGTAGGAATCCCCTTGGGGATGAATTGCTCCGGGGTCACGTAATCTCCAGAAACGCCGATGCGATCATTCACCAACGTTGCCGGTTGTAGGTGTCGTATGAGTTCGATGAAGCGCTGGCCGTCGTACTTCTGCTGGTCGTGCAAACCATCAAACCAGATCAACACAACTGGCCCGTATTTAGTGAGCAACTCCCTCAACTGCAATTGCATGTAATCGAGGTAGAGCGGCCACTCCGGTCGCATGGGCTCGCCATTCCAGTTCATTGATGCCGGCTTGGAGGTGTCACGAAAGGCGGGGTGGTGCATATCCGGTGGCGAGTAGTAAAAGCCGAGCGGCATGCCCGCCTCTTTGCATGCTGAAGAAAGCTGCTGCACGATGTCTTTTCCGTAAGGTGTGTTGGTGATTTTGTAGTTCGTGTATGAGCTGTCAAACATGCAAAAGCCATCGTGATGCTTGGTGGTGAATACCATGTACTGCTGACCCGCGGAGCGGGCTAAATCCACGAACGCGCGTGCATCGAACTTTTGCGGATTGAAGCGCTTCGGCAATTCGACATATTCCGCTTCGGTGATGCCTCCCGGCTTTGGAGTCATGATGGGCCACGAGGCTTCGACGCCGGCGAGTGAGTACGGTCCCCAATGAATAAACATGCCGAACTTCGCGTTTCGATACCAGGTGGTGCGCTCGTCAGAAAAGATTGACGCGAACGCAGTCGGCGTGAGCAGCGGCAGCGAGCCGGCCATAGCTGCGATTTTGATGAAATCTCGCCTGTTGCTGTGGAAGACGGCTTGGTTCGGTGAGGAGTTTTGAGAATTGGGCACTATTCTCCCTATGTCGTCGCGTTTCAGAGCTCACAGCATAGTTTGCAAGAACCATTCATCGAGTTCGGTGAACTTCAAGCGCTTAAACTTCGATTGACCCCACAAAAGCGGAGCTATACTATCACTCCTCGCGTATCTGAGCACTCATTTAGGGGCGGCCGTCAATTCAAGACCATATTTTGGTTCGCTCCTTATATATATGCTTCTCTTTTCAAAATTTGATCAAGGGAAAATTCCATGTCGGGCAATCTCGAAGGGAAGGTAGTGATTGTCACTGGTGGCGGAAATGGCATCGGACGCGAGTGCGCCCTGGCATACGCGCGCGACAATGCGACGGTTGCGATCCTCGACAAAGATCTTACGAGCGCAAAGCGGACCGCGGCTGAGCTTAGCTCGCCGGGCCTGGCTTTGCAGTTGAATGTCTCTGACGGCGCCGCAGTGAAATTGGCAATCGCAGCCGTGTTGAAAGAGTTCGGCCGAATTGATGCTGTGCACAACAACGCCGGTATTGCTACTCCGTCTAAACCGCTCCACGAAACCAGCGAAGAAGAGTGGGACAACTTGCAGGGGACCAACTTGAAGTCGGTGTATTGGACCACGCGTTACGCTTTTGAAGCTCTTCGCGCCAGCAAAGGAACGATTCTTAACACGGCAAGCATGGTCGGATTGATCGGGCAGCAGGACCACGCCGCGTATGTCGCAACCAAGGGGGCGATGATTTCGCTTACCAAGGCGATGGCGGCCGATTATGCGCGCTACTCCATTCGCGTGAATGCGATCTGTCCTGCAGGGGTGTGGACGCCGATGCTCGAACAATGGTGCGGGGAGCAAAAAGACCCGGAGAGCATTCGCAAGAGTCTTGACGACATTCACCTGCTGGGATACTGCCCTCGCGGCGACGTGATCGCCGACGCCGCTGCATTTCTTTTATCCGATAAGGCACGTTTCATTACCGGCTGCATTCTTCCCGTGAGCGGCGGAGCCGAACTGGGATATCGCCGATAGCGGCGGTAGTGCACTTCAAGTACTTCGTTGCGCCATGGCCAGAACTCCCAGCGCCGTCAGGATAATCAGCATACCGAAGGCGAGAAACCGTTTGGTCAAAGCCGAAACGCCGTTCCACTCACCAGTCATTACCCCTGCTGCGTTGCTCGTCACAATGATCATGCCCATGAGCAAAGGCCAGCCGATCACGACTCCCAGTTCACCCATCCAGGTTATGCCGATTGCGTATAGTGATTGGCCTCCGAACCAGAAAAGACCCATGAGCGCGCCACAAACCCAGCCGGTTGCTGCGCCATCGCCGGTGAACTTTCGCAGCGTGCCGTTCTTGCGCAGAAGATAGCCGCAATAAGCCAGGTTTGAGATGAAGCCGCCGGAAACAGCCAGTGCAGTCACTACACCAGTGCTCCATAGCTGGCTTGCGCCAAGAGAGCGTGCGCGGTCCAAAGCATCTCCGCCGAATGCGTAAGAAAAATTCAACGCTGACGAAAACAGCCCCGACAGGCAGCAGACCAAAAACCCGGGTAAAAATGATCGGTGCGGCGCAGATTCGCTGCGGCTACGAGCAGCGTCTCTTAGCATTCCCGCGCGCGCACAGACTGCGATTCCCGCCAGCATAATCACAGTTCCAACCAGGTAGGTGCGGCCTTGAAGTGTGTGCAACTGGTGAGGACTGAGTATGAGTAATGGGATCAGCGACCCCAACGACGCGCTCAGTCCCAGGATGATCGCCATTCCAAGACCGATCCCAAGAAGATTCATTCCTAAGCCGGCTAGGGCGGATCCAATTCCCCAGCACAGTCCAAAGCTCGCGATGCGAACGAGCACAGGCATTGGAGTAAGTGCATACACTTCACCCAAATGTGGGACGGTCGCAATCGTAAGCATCCAAGGCAGGACGACCATTCCCGCCAGACTGTAAATCAGCCATATGTGTTCGTAGTTCCAGCGCCGTGCATATTTCATCGGCACGGCGAAAAGGCCTTGCAGCACGCCTGCAAATACAACCGCAGCCAGTCCTATCCACATTGCGAATGACATAGCGCCTCAAGGTTGATGCTTAAGAAAACGGCTCTACGGCGCCCAGACTTCCAATGCCGCATGCAGAAATGAATTCGTAACATGAATCAACATCTGCTCAGCGAGAGGAGGGTTGCCCTGTTGCAGCACGTCAATGATGAGCCTATGCAGTCGAAGTTGCCTTTCCCACGGGCCGACGTCTAGCCTCTTCACCAGGGCCTTCATCAGCGTAAATGCGTAAAGCGGCACCAGGAGGCGTCGTCCGTGCTCCCGCAGGACGGAGTTCCGCGGCTTCTCCAGCATGAGCATGTGAAACCGCTGTACACTCTCGATAACCTGGCGCAAATCACCAGTTCCGACGGAACGCTGAATTTCATTGAAGCCAGCTTCCAGGTCGTCCACAGGGAGCTTGTCTTCAGTGATTAGCCGTGCCGCCAGTCCCTCCAGCACTCCTCGCACCTGATAAATGTGAATGATGTCAGCTCGCTCGAGTTTCAAAACGCGCGCGCTGCGGCCGTGCCCCTTCGTCACGAAGCCTTGTGTCGCAAGAATGTTCAGCGCTTCGCGGACTGAAATCTGAGCGACTCCATATTCGCGCGCCCATTTCCCTTCGACGATTTTTTCTCCGGGAGAAATTCTTGCAGCGAGGATCTCCTCACGAAGTCGCTGGGCGACGTTCTCTTTGAGCAGGCCGCGTGCAGCGACAGCATTCTGCTCCGTGTGCATAGGTCTCGTAATGTACCACGCAAATGCAAACGCGGACTCCGCGTGTGGGCGGCAGCGGGCGCAACGAGGCCATTTTTTGCTGCTCCGCCACTGCACAGCAAAATTTCGGCAGGCTTGACTTGCCGGAGTAGAATCCCTCTTCGTGCGGTTCGGATTACACAAATCGCAATACATACCTGAGAGGCGACGATCATGAACAGAGGCACGTCGAGACGAGATTATTTGAAGATGATGGCGGCGACCGCAGGATTGGCAACAGCAGCGCCTCTTGCTTTCGCGCAGGAGGATGCGGCAAAGAAATCTGCGCAACAGGTGCCTCCTCTGGGGCATGAGCGTCGAATTCAATGGTGGCAGGAAGCAAAATTCGGCATGTTCATCCACTGGGGACTCTATAGCGTGATAGGCCGTCACGAATGGGCGATGGAAGTGGAAGGCATACCCATCTCGCAATACGAAATCCTGGCGAAGCACTTCAATCCAAAGCCGAACGCCGCCCGCGACTGGGCGAGATTGGCCAAGCAAGCGGGACAGAAGTACATGGTGATGACGACGAAGCATCATGAAGGCTTTTGTAATTTCGACACCAAGCTCACCGACTACTGTGCGCCAAAGCAAGCGGCGGGACGCGATCTGGTGCGCGAATTCGTCGACGCCGCGCGGGCAGAAGGATTGCGCGTCGGCTTCTACTACTCGCTGATGGACTGGCATCATCCGGATGGAGCGCGGTGCGCAACCGATGAAGCGGCGCGGCAGCGGTTTGTCGCTTACACGCATGGGCTGATTCGTGAACTCATGACCAACTACGGGAAGATCGACATTCTCTGGTATGACGTAGATTGGCCGTTGAAGCCCGAGCAGTGGGAGTCGCAAAAAATGAACGATATGGTGTTCCAGCTTCAGCCGGACATTATTGTGAACAACCGCAATGGATTGCCGGGAGACTTTTCGACTCCCGAGCAGGAGATCCGCGCAGCTGATAAGGGACGTGCATGGGAAACGTGCATGACCCTCAATGACAGTTGGGGATACCACAAAGCCGACGATAGCTGGAAAACGCCAAAAACGATCGTCAACAATCTGATCACGTGCGCTCGTGGTGGCGGCAACTATCTGCTGAATATCGGTCCCAAGCCGGACGGTTCGATACCGCAAGAATCGATAGACATTCTGCAAGCCGTTGGGAAATGGACTTCGCAAAACGGCGCTGCGATCTACGGGACCGAGCGCAACGATTTCGAGTGGCACGTCTATGCCAACTTCACACAGCGTGGAAACACGGCGTATGCGCACGTTACGTACTGGCCCGGGGATACGCCGGCCGAGCAATGGCTCACGTTCTATCAGCCGCCTTCGGTGATCTCATTTGGTGGCTGGAGGACGAAGGTGAAGTCCGTGCGGCTTCTGGTTGGCGACAAACCGCTGACGTTCACGCAGGACGATTTGTCATTGAAGATCACCGGCCTTCCGGCGACTGCCCCCGACCAGACCGCCACAGTGATTGCGATCGAGTGTGACGGTGAGCCGGCGCTGAGCCATGAGTACGTGAGAAAAACCCGGCCACGCTTCAAAATCGGGGTGAGCTAGACAGAACCTGAGTGCTGTGGCGATAACAAATCGTGGTAGCTAGCGAGAGGGCTCTTTCACCTGGAGTATCTGATCGGCGGAAACTGATTCCAGACGTTGCACAATTCCGCTCGGCCACGTGATCTCGATCAGTCGAATTTTCTTCGAAGATCCCAGGCCGAAATGCACGCGCTTGTCGCTGGCGGAGATGTAGCTTCCCGCTGTACTGACATAACGAGTCTGCTGTTGCCCACTGTCACTCACCAGCCGAATCTTCGAACCGATTGCATCGCGGTTGCTGGCCGTTCCGGTTAGATTCAGTATGAGCCAGTGATTTCCGTTGCCGCCCCGATTATGCAAGATGATCGCGGGTCCGTCGTTGCAGTTGATCGCAACGTCGACCCGTCCGTCATTGTCGAGGTCGCCGAAGGCAGCGCCTCGTGCCGCTATAGGCATCGTGAAAATGGAACCGCTCTGCGGCGAGACATTCGAGAAGCGGCCCTGATCGTTTCTCAGGAGCAGCGGAGGCTCCAGATAGCGAAGGGTGGGCTCGGTAAGTTGGATGTTATCCATCACGTGGCCTTGAGCGACGAAAAGGTCGAGCCAGCCATCGTTGTCATAGTCAATCCATTTCGCTCCCCAGCCGGAATGCGACATGGTCGACGCCCCTAGGCCGGTCGAATCTGTCACGTCATCGAAAGTTCCCTTGTCATTGCGGAAAAGCTTGTATTTCTGATTGGCGAGAGCATTTACGAACACCGAGGACCAGCCGGTGTTCTTGTAATCGCCGAAATCAGCACCCATCCCGGCAAACGCGCGGCCGTTCTGGTCGTAACCCAGCCCTGAGATCAGTGCCACTTCCGTGAATGTGCCATCGTGATTGTTGCGGAAAAGTTGCTCTGCGACCGAGTCGTTGGCGACGAAAATATCGGGCCAGCCATCACCATCGAAATCGTCGATCGCGATCCCAAGCCCTTTCCCCGGGGAACTCGCGAGGCCACACTTCTTGGAAACATCCGTGAACGTCCCGTCTCCGTTGTTGTGAAACATGAGGTGCGTGATCGGTTCGAATTGGTCGGGGTGGCAATAGGCGCGATAGCCGGGACGGTGTTCACCACAGTAAACATCCGAGAAGTCCCACTGCACGTAACGACTGACGATCAAATCCAGCCGCCCGTCGCGGTCGTAGTCAACGAAGCATGCGCCCGTGCACCATCCGCTGCCGCCCACGCCTGCCTCGGCCGTAACATCGGTGAAGGTGCCGTCGCCGTTGTTGTGATAAAGAATATTTCCACCGAGGTTCGTGACCAGGAGGTCGACATTGCCATCGTTGTCGTAGTCGCCTGTGGCGATGCCCATTCCATATAGCCGCCCTTGCAGGCCTGCTTTCTCAGTAGTGTCCGTAAAGGTGCCGTCGCGATTGTTGTGATATAGGCGGTTCCAGTTACGCGGATCGGATTTGTCCGGCGAGCTGCCGCGTGGCATCGGATCCTGCAGCTTTGCTCCATTCACGAAAAACAAATCCAGCCATCCGTCGTTGTCGTAGTCGAAAATCGCGACTCCCGCACCCATGGACTCTGGAAGATACTTCCGGCTCGTGCGACTGGCCTGATGCTTGAAGCGAATGCCGGATGCTGTAGTCACGTCCTCAAAAAGTGGCGGAGTAGCAGAGCCTGACGCTGTACTAAACAATTTGGCGGCGGGAGCCGCAGCAAGCACATTCAGTAGAAACGACCGGCGATTAATCTTCGGGATCAAGCTATCGCTGTTCTCCGCGAACAGGAGGAGGCGTTTCGCGTGTTAGGTCGGTATATTTTTTGGCAAGAGCAGTATCGCCCAAGCGGGCGTACACCTGGCTTAGCAGGCTGTAAATTTGCAGATCGATGACGCCTCCCTGTTGCGTGCACGCATGAGCTTTTTCCGCGTCCGCGCGTGCCTGCTGATAGTTTTGCAACCGCATGTCGAGCTTTGCGCGCTCGAACCACACGGCGCGGACTTGAGGCGCCGATTCGACAGCGCGATCGAGGTGGCGTTTACTGCCACTCAGGTCGTTACGCTTTGCCAGAAAGCGGCCGTAGTTATAATCGAGAAAAGCGTCGTGATATCGCCCGGCCTGATTCACCTGCAATCCTTTTTGGTAGGCCTGCTCGGTACCATCCAAGTCTCCTACGACTTCGAGGTTCAGAGCTAAATAATCCCATGCTCGCGCGTCGTGCGGATTCAGCGTTGCGGCTTTTCGGAAATGTTCCACAGCTTGCGCCGCAGCCTTCGCCTTGTCATAAATCGTGCCCAATTGGAATTGTGCCTCGGGATCATCGGGATCAAGCTTTATAGCTTTTTCCAGCAGATTCTGCCCCGCGGAAGATTGCCCTTTCATCAGATATATCTGTCCGCGCAACACCAAGGCAGCCGGATCGTCTGGATTTTTGTCCACTGCTGCTGCCGACAAGGCATCGGCTTTCATGTAATCGCGTTGCTCAAGGAAGAAGCGGCCGAAGTAAGCAAGTCCGCGCGAGTCACCCGGATTCGTGTCCGTGTAGCGATAGTAAAGCCCGGCGGCCTCACTGATCCTTCCCTTAGCTTGTGCCAGTCGGGCCTGGTGCAGCACAATTTCCGGACAATCGGGGTAGGAAACGCTCAAGGCGCGCAGCGCATTCTCAGCGATATCGAGAGCATTGACGGTCAAAGCCTTCGAGACCTGTGACAGTTGCGCTTCCGCACCTTTGCAGGGCTCAGCAAAGGCCGGCCATGCGGTAAATGCTGCCAAGAGCAGAGATAGAGAAACAGCTCTCATAACTTCATTCCTCATTCACCGTGAGGAACTGATCGGCCCTGACATTGTGTAGCACTTGTATTATTCCACTTGGCCACTTCAATTCAATTTCTTTGATGAGGGTATCCGCTCCCAGTCCAAAGTGAACGCGCGGATCGTTCGAACTCGCGTAACTTCCCGCTGTCGTGACGTGGTTGTACTGCACAAGGCCGGATGCTGTTGTCATTTTGATTCGCGTTCCGATGCCGTCGCGGTTGCTTTTCACCCCCACTGTCTTGATCAGAATCCAATGATTGCCGCCGGTTGAGGTGTTGTAAAGCAGTTCTGCCGGACTGCCAATGGCCGAAACCACAACGTCAATCTTTCCGTCGTTATTAAGATCGCCGAACGCACAACCGCGGTGGGCTGCACGAATCTGCATGCCAGGACCAGCATCATCGCTCATGTCTTGAAAAGTTCCATCATGCAGGTTGCGAAACACGGCATTGGCCTGCCGGTAGTGCTGCTGACCATCTAAATCAGCATTCTCATTCACGTGCGAGTTCGCGGTGAATAGATCCTTGTAACCATCGTTGTCGAAATCCTGAATTCCCGCGCCCCAGCCGCTCATTTTGAAGCTGCGTAATCCGATACCTGCCTTGTAACTTTCGTAGCTGAAAAAGCCGTTGCCTTCGTTGCGGAACAGCGGGTACGTTTCGCCGCCAAGTGCGGTGATGATCAGGCTGGGTTTGCCATCATTGTTCCAATCACGAAAATCCACGCCCATGCTGGAGACGGGCAGTCCGCTTTCAGTGTATGCGACGAACGATTCGACGCCCAACTCATCGAAGGTTTTTCCGCCGCGGTTTTTGAAAAGAAAATTTCTGTCGTTGTCGTTGGCGACGAAGATGTCCATCCAACCGTCATCGTCGTAGTCCGCAATAGCGACACCCATTCCTTTACCGACGTGCCGGGAGATGCCCATGTCTTCTGAAACGTCGGTAAACGTGCCATTACCATTGTTGTGGTAGAGGATGTTTGGCTCGCCTTTGTAGAGGGTGGGTGAGCAGGACAGGCGCTTTCCGGGCGAACCGCACACGCGCGAGGTTGCAAACGACCAGTCCAGATAGTTGGCCACAAACAAATCGAGTTTGCCGTCGTTGTCGTAATCCAACCACGCGGCCGAGATGCCCCACAGTTTTTTCCCCGCCGAGGAAACGCCGGGAACACCCGCTTTGGCAGTTACATCGGTGAATGTGCCGTCCCCATTGTTGTGGTAGAGGAAGTTGCCATTAAAACCGGTGACGTAGAGATCCGTGCGTCCGTCATTGTCATAATCAGCGGCGGCGGCGCCAACGCTGTAGCCTTCGCCGCGCAACCCGGCGCGGCCGGTCACGTCCGTGAAGGTGCCATCATGATTGTTGTGGTACAGGCGGTTCGAAAATTTGTCGCCTTCCTTCGCAAGTCCTGGCAGACTCGCGCCATTGGTGAAGAAGATATCCAGATAGCCGTCATTGTCGTAATCGAGAAGCGCGACTCCGCCGGGTATGCCATCGATCATTGGCTTGTCAGGAAGCGTGCCGTTGTCGAGGACAAAATTAATCCCCGACCCCGTTTGCCGATTTTCGAATTGAATCCTCCCGGTATCAGCGCCCCACAAAACCTTGGGAAGAGCGGCCAGTGCCACTATCAACGCAACCGTGGAGACCTTTCTTGGCGTCATTTCGCCTGCCCCATCGATTGCACTCTGGCAAGGAGTTGACGCATGAATGAGTCAGCGGGAAAGCGCTGGACGTAATCTTCCATTTGCGCCCGGGCGTTAACGTGGTCCTTTACTTGAATGAGTTGAACGATCAGCCGTTTTCGCAGTTCTGCATTGAACGGGTCGCGATCCGCTGCTTGCTTCAGAACCTGAACTGCTTCGCTCGCACGATCCAGTTTCACCAGAGCGTCAGCGAGATCAGTGTACAAGACGGTTTTCGCATGCCCTTCCTTAATGGCGCGCTGCAAGTGTTCGACTGCTTTCTGATATTTGCCGGCATGCAGCTCGCGATTGCCGATTGCGCCTTGTACGAGCGGATCATCGGGATCAGTGCGTTCGAGTTGATCAAGAACGGTGTAGTAGCGGGTCAGATATCCCGGATGCTTTTCCACCAGTTCGCCGTAAGCTTGCAGCAGCACCAGCGCCGATGGCGGGATGCCTTTTTTGCCTGGTGCCGGATTCAGATGAATCAGATCGGGCAGCGCCGGTGTCGTCTGCTGAAACGCAATGTCGGGAAACGTCTCATCCGGGCGCGTCAGAATCCTGTGGTTGGTGATGCTGGAATGCGAAATTTCCCGCACGTCGCGCTTTTGCATGTGACAGCCCGCGCAATCATCAGCCGGTTGCCTCCGTTCGCGGACCTGAAGCGGCAGTGTGCAGCTCTTTTCGTTGTGACATCTCAGACACTTTTGCTTGAAGTATGCGGGCGCTTCTTCGCGAGTCGGCTCCACGTGAGGATCATGACAACTGATACAACTCAGCTTCTCGCCGCTCGCGCGATAACACTTGCTCAGAGTCATTGAGTAGTAGTGTTCCAGCAGGTCCTGCTGCGGCGGGGACTCGCGTTTCGGCGGCACCATGAGAATCGAGAGTGTGTCTTCGAGCGGTGTTCCCGGACGAAAATCCTTGTAGTCTTTTCCTGGCCTCAGCACTCGCACATCTCCGGTCTGGTGACACGACATGCAGATGTTGTCTGCCAGCGCGGGGGTGAGCGACGCAGGATTCACGATTGAAGAGTCATGCCCCTGAACGTTCTCGAATCCCATCCGATGCGCCACCACGTGTGCAAGGCCGGGACCGTGGCAGTTCTCACAGCCGATCGCCAGTTCGGAAAATGGCGGATTGGCAAAATGACCGTTGCCCTCAGGGAGGGCATTGGGCCGCCCGCTGTGGCAAGAGATGCAGCCCGGCAAAATCGGCCGATTGAACCCGGAATTGCCTAGCTCGTATCCCGGCGACAACTCCCAGCGCTGTGCTTTGGAGTAAAAAGACAGCGGCGCTTGAAATACATAATCGCCTTGCTGGACAAGGCCGCCGAGCCCGTTCTCCCCAGCTCCGATAATCCACTTCACGGCGCGAGTGTCGCGGAAGATCTCCTTTCCGTTTGAGTCGAGCTCGTATTCCGACTGAAAGAGCTGCCCGTCGCGTGCATAAACATCGAAATGCAGACCAGTGTTCTTGTCTTCGATCGAACCGGAAGTCGGCTGCGCTTTCAAAATCTTAGGCGTGACCAGTGACATAGAGCGTCCCATGCCGGTCTGCGAGTACCCGTTGTAGATCTGTTTGTGACACTCAGCGCACGCTAAGGAGCCAACGTGCTCCGACGCCACTGCTTTGGGTTGAACTGTCGGTTTTACGTTGGAAGGAGATTGTCCACAGGCGGATGCGCCTCTCAGGAAACTAGAGACGAAAATCAGGAACCACGCTACAAACCGGGCGCTTCTGGGCCGTTTTCTGCGCTGAGCTGCGTGAAGGTTCCGCACGTCGGATTGCTGACCGACCTCTCCCATGTTGCTTCGGATGAATCTTGAAGATCGACTCTGGCACATCCGTTCGCAATTTTGAAATACCACATCTTCGGTCATCGACGCATATTCTACGCGGTGGTCAATGAGCGCAAGCGGAGATCAGCTTGGTCGTCGTCATCCTCCTCGACGCAAACTGCATGATGAACGTTCTCGGCCAAACCGCAGTTGGCCGCACCCCAGGCCCCAGCCTGAACTGCTTTGGGATGTTTCCGGCAAGAGCCTATGTCTATGAATACAAAGTGCTTTTATCGCCACACGATTCTGCCTACGGTACAAAGAGAAGGTAGCCTATCGCCATTTTTCGAATAATAAGCGCTCAAAGTCAAAGATGTGCGGCTGCTTTCCTACTCAATTGTCGTTTATTTCATGTTGCGAGCGCTCAAATAGTTCTTGACAACTTCTAGTACTTTGATACTAGAATGGCGCGCCTCTTCAAAGACGTGGGGTCGCACCATTAGTTGATCGGGAAAGCATTTACGAACAGGCTGGAGGAATCCATGACCGATTCACGCGGGCGGACCTATCGCTTTCGTACTCTGCTGTGGCTCATCAGCGTTCTAGTTATCTCAGCCGCGGCTGCCCTCGCTCAGCTTTCCACGGCGGCGCTTAACGGGGTTGTTCGCGACTCCACGGGTGCGGTCGTGCCAAAAGCGTCCGCTACTCTGCATAATTCGGACACCGGTGTCGAGCGCAACACCTTCACCAACGACGCCGGCACATATGTTTTCTCGGATATTAACCCGGGTCGCTATACGCTCAAGGTTACCGCACCGAGCTTCAGCACGAAGCAGGTTTCCGACTTTGTTCTTGCCGTGAGTCAGACGGCCACCATCGACATCACGCTCGATCCCGGCGCTCAGACAGCGGTTGTGACCGTGGAAGCCACGGCGGAACAACTGCAGGTTTCCACCGCCGAGTTGGGCACCGTCATCGCCACCAAGCAAGTGAATGACCTCCCCCTGAATGGCCGGAATTTTACTCAGTTGCTATCGCTGACTCCCGGTGTCGCGCCGATTAGCGTCGGCCAGAACAGCATGGGTGGCCGCTCGGGCGGTTTTGCGGCGCCCATCGCCGAGGGTGCCTCTTTTTCGTTCCCGTCCATCAACGGCGCAACCAACCGGAGCAATTACTTCCTGACCGACGGCATGAATAACTTTGCGGCGTTTCTCAGCACTTATGCCGTGCCTCCAATCGTTGATGCGATCCAGGAGTTCAAAGTGGTTTCCCACACCGATTCCTCGGAATTCGGCTCTGTTCTTGGCGGCGTGATAAACGTGGTGACCAAGTCAGGCACCAACCGGTTCCGCGGTTCAGCTTGGGAGTACTTGCGCAACGACGCGTTCGATTCACAAGATCAGTTTGCCAAAGTTGTTCACTATCACCAGCATCAGTTCGGCGGAACTCTCGGTGGTCCAGTTGCGCTCCCCCGTTTGAAGCAAAACACATTCTTCTACTTTGCGTACCAGGGATTCCGGTACTCCAAGCCCATCGCGACCCCAATCCTGGTTCCCACCGCGGCCATGTATAGCGGTGATTTCGGCTCCATATGCAATACCGGCTTCACGGCTGGAATCTGTAATGATCGTGACAAGAACAATAACGTAATCAACCAGCTGTATAACCCCTACACGACGGTTCCCGCAGGTTCGGGATTCTCCCGTACACCGTATTTGAACAACCAAATTCCTGTAGGAACGAATCCCGGCGACATTCAGCCGCAGGTTGTTACTTTCCTTCAGAGCGTACTGCCCGCCGCTGGTACTTTCGATCCGGTTTTCAACAGCAATGCATTCGATACCGATTCGAATACCCAGCACCAGAACGAGTACAACATCAGGCTCGACCACACCTTTGGACAGACGGACTCGGTCTGGTTCCGCTACAGCCTAATCAACAGCACTGTTCTTAAGCCCAGTGCCGGCAATGTGCCGGGCCTGACGACAAACCAAGACATTCCCGGCCGTAACTGGGGAGGCAACTGGGTCCACACCTTCAGTCCGAGTTTGCAATTGCAGGCGCTATTCTCTCGCACTACGGTGTCAGACAATTCCTTAACCAAGTTCAAGACAGACCTGACCAGTGTCATTCAGGCAGCTGGTTTTGCTCCTGGGTTCGCCAGCAATTTCTCGGGGGCCAAGGGTTGGCTGCTTCCCAACTATGAGCTTCGAAACGGATACGTGAGCGGAGGCGAGAGCGTTGTGCTGACGCCTCAGGCCACGGATAACAATCAGGTGTCTGTGACATTGAACAAGCTGAAAAACACTCATACATTCACGATGGGTGCGAGCTACATTACCAGCGTGTTCTCCAGCCCTCTGTCGTTCGACACCGTTAGCTTCGCCAATGGTCAAACCGGGGACGGAAACGGCATTGGTGGTTTTAGCGTAGCGTCGGCGCTCATCGGTGTTCCCGACAGCGCGAACCGGCGCGATGTGGACGAAAGAACCCGTCTTGGCGGGCTGTTCAGCGCATTCTTTCAGGATTCCTGGAAGGCGAGCTCGAAATTAACCGTGAACTATGGGATTCGTTACGACCTTACCTTGATCCCGCCCTACGGGACCAAAGAAACCATCGATAAGTCTGGTGGAATAGAAACCGGAGACTTCGATTTCTCAAACGGCACGTATGTGTTGCAGTACCCGCCTCCCCCCTGCACAGTACGAGGACACGCTCCATGCATTCCCAGCATCATGCTAGACGCCAACGGCAATGCCGTGGCCTGCGATCCGGCTACTCAACCATGCTTGCCTGCGGGAACCCTGCCGCCTCACGTCGTAGTTGACTCGCGTGGCCGCATCTCCCACAACACTTACACCAATCTGGGTCCTCACCTGGGGTTCGCCTATCGCCTCACTGATCGTACGGTTATGCGGGGTGGAGCGGGAATTGTTTATGACAATTGGGCCGCTGTCAGCCAGATGTCCCAGAACATCGAAGGCGACTGGCCGGGTATTGGCCAGCTGATCGCCAACAACCTCAACGTGCCGGGCGGTCCCACCGCTCCGAACGGTACCCCGACGGCGACTTACGGCGATCCTTTCTCGGCAGGCGGCGTTAACGCCGGTCTGCCTGCACCGACACCCTTCTTCTCCGGCGGCGTGAACTGGCACTATGATCCGCATATCAAGAATGCGTACGCGTACCAATTCAACTTTGGCCTTCAGCACCAGATCAACACGACCACTACAATTACCGGCAGCTATGTAAGCGCGTTAACCCATCGGGCGAACATCGGAGGCATGTACAACACGGCTTTGAAGCCGAGCACATTGCCCAACCCGCAATCGCGCTCGCTGTTCCCTTACATGATCTCCACCTTTTATGACCGCAGCGTTGGGTTTGCCGACTATCATGCCTTCCAGTTGTCAGTGGACAAGCGCTTTTCCAAGGGCTTGGCCTACCAGGTCGCCTACACATTCTCGAAAGCCCTGGACGAGAACGATGGATTTTTCGGCGCCGAAGGCAAGAACGTTGCAGATCCTTACAATCCACGAGCCAGTCTGAGCCCTGCAGGCTATGATCTGCCGCATCTGCTTACTGTGAATGCAAATTATGAGCTTCCCTTCGGCCAGGGCAAGCGCTATTCCACCGGAAATCACGCAGTGGACTACATTGTCGGCAACTGGCAGGTAAACGGCATTCTGGCGGTCCGCTCCGGTCAGCACTATAGCGTTACCTACAACGATGGCGATCGAGCGGGGACGGGTAACGTTGGATGGGCAGGCTATGAGCAGGCCAATCTCGTTGGCGATCCAAATTCGGGCGCATGCCCGAGTTCAGATCCCACCCTTCCGCCAATTCCAGTACATACGCAAGGTTGTTGGTTGAACACCTCAGCGCTGGCTGCCCCTGCGCCGGGCACGTTCGGTAATCTTCGCCCGAATGCCTTCCAGGCGCAGCGCTACTGGAATGTGGACTTCTCTGTCTTCCGGGGATTCCCGCTCTGGGCTGAAGGACCGAGGCTTGAGTTCCGTGCTGAGGCTTTCAACCTTTTCAATACTGTGATTTTTGGCCCCCCAAACAGCGATATCAGCAATCTTAAGAACTTTAGCACGGTTACACAGAGAGCAAATGCAAACGCGGCTCGAGTGCTACAGTTCGGGCTGAGGTTCATTTTTTAAAGTGATAATGAGCCTGTAAGACTGCCCGCCGCCGTTCAGATCAGGGGCGGGCATTTTGCTGCCTTCGAGAGAATCAAAGGAAATTAGGACCGCAGCGTAACTAACTCGCCCGCAGCGATGGAGATTCTATGAAACGATTTCCCCTTATTGTCATACTGTTTTCCCTGTTAAGCGCGTTGTCATTAGCGCAAAGCTATGAACCCACCTGGGACTCCGTCGATAAGCGTTCCACGCCGGCATGGTTTGGTGACGCCAAGTTTGGAATTTTCATTCATTGGGGGACTTACTCGGTTCCGGCCTATGCTCCGGTACTGCCCGGCAAACTCGCTTACGCCGAGTGGTACTGGAACGCGCTGACGAATGGCAAAAGCAATCCGAAAGCCGACGACCTCCAGAAGGGGACGTGGGCATTTCATCAGAAAGTGTATGGCGCGGATTTCCCCTATCAAAATTTTGCACCGATGTTTAAGGCGGAGTTATTCGACCCCGACCATTGGGCCGACGTGTTCGCGCAATCCGGCGCCAAGTACGTCGTACTGACCTCGAAACATCATGAGGGATTCGCATTGTGGCCCAGCAAGGAGGCGTCAGCCACGTGGGATCGTCCGTGGAACGCGGTCGAAATCGGTCCCAAACGCGATGTGCTTGGCGATCTCTCCGACGCGGTGCGGCGCAAAGGCCTGCGCATGGGCTTCTACTATTCGCTTTACGAGTGGTATAACCCGCTCTGGCTTTACAACAAGCCCCGCTACGTGCGCGAGCACATGTTCCCGCAATTCAAGGACCTGGTCACGCACTACAAACCGGCAATAATCTTCAGCGATGGTGAGTGGGAGATGACTTCGGCCGATTGGCACAGCCCTGAACTGCTGGCATGGCTGTTCAACGAGTCCCCCGTTAAGGACGAAGTGGTGGTGGATGATCGTTGGGGCAGCGACACCCGCCACAAACATGGCGGCTACTGGACCACGGAATACACAGCAGGAATGAGCGGCATCGACCATCCATGGGAAGAAAGCCGTGGCATGGGCGTAAGTTACGGCTACAACCGCGCCGAAGATCTCAACATTTATCACACTGGCCGGGAACTGGTGTTTATCCTGATCGACACGGTCAGCCGCGGCGGCAACCTCCTGCTCGACATCGGTCCGAGGGCCGACGGAATGATCCCCGTCATCATGGAAGAACGGCTTACGCAGATGGGCGACTGGCTCAAGATCAACGGGGAAGCGATCTACGGCACGAGGCCCTGGGAAAATACCCGCCAGTGGACTGCCGGCGAAGTGCAAAAAGTTGAATATAACAAAGAATATTCGTCAGCGTACGATGTGACCAAGTTAATCGAAAAATCTGCCGACGGAAAAGCGTCGATCGAAGCATTCTTCACGTCTAAGGGCAACGAGGTTTACGCTATCCTACCCCGTTGGTCGGATCACAACCTTGTGATCAAAGACCTGAATGCCGCAAAGTCAGTCATGTTGCTCGGCTCGAGTACACCGTTGAAAGCCAAAAACGCGAAAACGGGATTGTCGATTGAACTCCCAGACCTTCCCGAGGACTTGCGTCAGCAACCGGCTTGGGTCCTGAAGATTAGCAAATAAGATATGGGAGCGGATGCTTCCCTGAATTCTCGGCATGTAGCGACAGCTTTTCGGACTAGTATCGAAGTGGTTTAATACCCTCGAAATATGACAAGCCGGGATCTCAGCGCCGGACCCTTTAGATTGGACGGTAAACTCGCCGTTGTGACTGGGGGTGGCAGCGGCATTGGGCGGGCGATCGCGCTGAAATTCGCGGCGAACGGCGCCGCGGTTTGCGTCCTTGATATCAGCCAGGAACACGCCGAGGCCACGTCGCGTCAGATAGTTGAGTCTGGTGGAAGCGCAACGGCCTTTGCCTGCGATGTGACGGATCAATCGAAAGTCAAATCGAGCTTCGACAAAATCTGCGCGACTAATCGCGTTCACATTCTGGTCAATAACGCGGGCATTTCGCAAATCGGCACCGTCGAGAGCACAAGCGAAGAAGACTTTGACTCCATTCTGCGGGTGAACGTTAAGGGATACTACTACTGTATTCGAGCCTGCATCGGCCACATGAAGGACCACGGCGGGGGCGTCATTCTCAACATGGCCTCCATCGCCGGTTCTGCGGGACTGGCAGACCGGTTTGGATATTCCACTAGCAAGGGCGCCGTGATTGCGATGACGTACTCCGTCGCGCGTGACTACATTGCCCACAACATTCGCTGTAACTGCATTTCCCCGGCCCGGGTGCATACATCATTCGTCGATGGTTATCTGAAAAAGAACTATCCCGGGCGCGAGCAGGAGATGTTCGAGAAGCTGGCGAAGACACAACCGATCGGCAGAATGGGAGAACCCGAGGAGGTGGCCTCGCTTGCCCTGTTCTTGTGTTCTGACGAGGCTTCATTCATCACCGGAGTGGATTACCCTCTGGATGGCGGTTTCATGAACTTGCACGGTTGATTGCGAGAGAACAGTGGACCTGCAACTTGAAAATAGGGTCGTGCTCGTCACTGGCGGAGCCAAAGGCATCGGCGCCGCAATCGTACGAGCCGCCGCTGCGGAGTCTGCCATTCCTGTCATTGTGGATCGTGACGCCGAAGCCGGGAAAAAACTTCATGCCGAGGTACGCACGAGCCACGTGATTGTTGCGGAGCTGACAACCCCGGCGGATTGCCAAACTGCGCTCGATTCGACAGTTGAGAAGTTTGGCCGCCTTGATGCTCTGGTGAACAACGCGGGGGTAAACGACAAAGTCGGCCTGGAGCATGGAACTCCAGAACAGTACGTAGATTCACTAGGTCGCAATCTGCTGCATTACTACAACATGGCACATTTCGCGCTTCCATATCTGAAGAAAACGCGCGGCTGCATCGTGAACATCAGCTCAAAAACCGCTATTACCGGTCAAGGTGGTACGTCAGGATACGCGTCATCGAAGGGAGCAATATTGGCTCTAACCCGCGAATGGGCGGCGGATTTGCTGGGCTACGGCATCCGCGTGAACGCGGTTGTTCCCGCAGAGGTGATGACACCGCTCTACCGGCAGTGGCTCGACACATTCCCTGATCCCGAACGGAAGCTTCAGTCCGTCCTGGCCAAGATCCCTCTGGAAAAGAGAATGACTTCTCCCGACGAGATCGCGGCAATGGTGGTATTCCTGCTTTCTGCCCGCGCCGCGCACATAACCGGCCAGCATGTGTTCGTGGATGGCGGCTACGTGCACCTCGATCGAGCGCTGACTTAAAAAATGACAACCGAAAAACCCATCACCGAGCGAGGATATGGCACCCCACTAATTCTCGTCACAGCCCTATTTTTTCTCTGGGCGTTGGGGGTCAACCTCAATGACGTTCTGATCCCGCATTTGAAGAAGGTCTTCGACCTGAATGACTTTCAATCGGCGCTCATCCAGGTGGCCTTCTTCGGCGGTTACTGCCTTTCTGCCTTGCCTGCAGGACGGCTGCTGGAAAGAATCGGCTACAAGAATGGAATAGTCATTGGTCTGCTTACATGCGCGGCGGGCGGTTTGCTGTTTATTCCCGCAGCCTCAATTCAGGTCTATGGATTATTTCTTTTTGCGTCATTTGTTATGGCGTGCGGTCAGGGGGTGCTTGAGGTCGCCGCTAACCCTTACGTAACCCTGCTCGGGCCTGCGGAGAGCTCCGAGCGGCGGTTAAATCTGGCACAGTCGTTCAACGCCGTGGGCGCAGTGGTGACACCGTTCATTGGCTCGGCTTTTATTCTCTCGGCTCTCGAGTATTCGCGTGAGAAGTTGACCACCATGACGCCCGCAGAAATGGCTGCGTATCGCACGGCCGTGGTCAGCACCGTGAGGATGCCTTACCTGGTCATAGCAGGGATTTTTCTCTTGTACGCGGTTGTGATTTTTGTGTCCAAATTGCCAGAGGTCGGCGCAACTGACGGAGCAGTAAAGCAGGAGTCAACCCGGGAAGAGCTGAGAGATATCTGGCGTTATCGCCACCTGGTAAAAGGAGTTATCGCACAATTCTTTTACGTTGGCGCGCAGGTCGGTGTGGCCAGCTTCGTCATTCGACTGGCGCAGCATAGTACTTCTGGAATGCTTCAAAAGGATGCTTCCTTCTATTTAAAGTTGCATTTGATTGGATTCATGATCGGAAGGTTCTCCGGTTCCTACATCATGAAGCGGGTGCCTGCCGCCAGGCTGCTTGCATTGTTTTCGCTCTCGACTCTGGTCTGTCTCCTCGTGGTTCTTCTCGGCTCCGGCGTGGCTCCCCTTTGGGCGCTCGTCCTGATCGGTTTTTTTCATTCGATCATGTTCCCAACCATCTTTGCCCTAAGCATCAAGCAGCTTGGGCGATACACAAAGCTGGGGTCGTCCTTGCTGGTGGCGTCGATCATCGGTGGGGCCATCTTCCCCGCCATTATGGGATTCATCTCCGACCACAGCAATATTCGGGTGGCGTTCATAGTGCCGCTAATCTGCCAGGCTTATGTGCTCTACTTCGCGGTACGCGGATACCGGCCTGTTCTGGTTGCGGGGTCCCAAGCTGCTGAATTGAGTACCGCGAAATGAGCCGCCGATTCTGCTTCACTCTCGACTTGAAAGACGATCCCGCTCTGATTGCCGAGTACAGGAAATACCACGAGAAAATCTGGCCCGAGATCACGCAAGGCTTAAAGGACTCTGGTATCGAAGATCTGGAGATTTACCTGCTCGGCACGCGGATGTTCATGATCATGGAAGTAAATGAGAGCTTTTCGTTTGAAAAGAAAGCGAAGGCCGACCAGCAGAATCCGAAGATACAGGCTTGGGAGCAGCTCATGTGGAGATTCCAGCAAGCGCTGCCGGAAGCAAAGCCTGGCGAAAAATGGCTGCGCATGGAACGTATTTTTAAGCTAGAACCTTAGCGGGCAGGGCGCATTCAGGTCGCGCTGCGAGAGTAAAACATTGAAACTCATTCGATTCGGCGAACCTGGCAGAGAGCGGCCGGGAGTTATCCTCGAGGACGGCTCCCGTCTGGATGTGTCGGATTTCATGTCGGATTACGACGAGGCATTTTTCGCGCGAGGCGGCATGGATGCCCTTCGCGACTGGCTAAAAACTCCCTCTCGTGCTTCGCGCGTCCCGTCGACAATACGTCTGGGACCGCCGATTTGTCGTCCCAGCAAGATAGTTTGCATCGGGCTCAACTATCGCGACCATGCGGCAGAGACCGGGGCTGCAATTCCGAAAGAGCCAGTCATCTTCTTCAAAGCGACAACATCCGTGGTCGGAGCGAACGATGCGCTGGTGATTCCGAAGAATGCCACCAAGGTGGACTGGGAAGTCGAGCTTGCGATGGTGGTAGGCAAGGCCGCGCTCTATGTCCCCAAAGACGAAGCGCTCGGTTACGTGGCCGGATACGTTCTGCACAACGACTACTCTGAACGCAGTTTTCAGCTCGAGCGCGGAGGTCAGTGGGTGAAAGGCAAGAGCGCGGACACTTTCGCGCCCTTGGGTCCGTTCCTCGCCTCTCCGGACGAACTTGCTGATCCGAGCAATCTAAAAATGTGGCTCAAAGTTAACGGCGAGATTCGCCAAAATAGTTCCACTGCCAATATGATCTTCGAAGTTGCGACGCTCCTATCCTACGTCAGCGAATTCATGACGCTGGTTCCCGGAGACGTGATTAGTACCGGCACGCCCGCCGGAGTTGGGCTCGGAATGAAGCCGCCGCAATATCTCAAATCTGGAGATGTAGTGGAGTTGGGGATTGAAGGGCTTGGCGAATCACGGCAACACGTTGTGAACTTCTCAGAGCAGCGCTATTCAAAAACGGTGTGAACCGCTCATGCGCATCGACGCTCACCAGCATTTCTGGCGTTATACACCCGACGAATATGGCTGGATCGATGATTCGATGTCGGGTCTCCGCCGGGATTTTCTGCCCGAGCATCTTGAACCTGAACTCAAGCGAGCCGGATTTGATGGATCGATTGCGGTTCAGGCTCGGCAAACACTCGAAGAAACGCGGTGGCTGTTAGACCTCGCCACGTCTTCGCAGTTCATACTGGGCGTTATAGGATGGGTTGATCTGCGGGCGAGTAACGTGCAAACGCAACTGGCGCGGTTTGCAGGAAATCCGAAACTGCTCGGAATCCGTCATGTCGTGCAGAGCGAGCCCGACGAACGGTTCCTGCTGCAACCGGAATTTCTACGCGGTATCAGCGCTCTTGCAGAATTTGATCTCACTTACGACCTCCTAATTTATCCCCGGCACCTGTCAGTCGCTGCGGAATTCGTGCGGCGGTT
>WNGL01000140.1_pt1 | contig 79791 bp, 70 predicted proteins | sample 5400591 | NCBI WGS metagenome assembly WNGL01 (sample SAMN13153377, study PRJNA577476) | soil metagenome | isolation source: 80 cm soil or saprolite under Garry oak tree replicate 1 | place: USA:California | collected 2016-06-15 | reverse complement strand
GGGCCGGACCAGCAAGGCGGCGTTCGTCGTGGGCCGGCACTTGGGCCGGACCAGCAAGGCGGCGTTCGTCGGGGCCCGGCACCCGGGCAGTGGCGTCGTTTTCCTCGCTCATGGCCCCCATCGTCGCGCCCCGGGCTGCTGAGATACCTCGGGCGCCGACCCTGACCCGACCCTGAGTTCTTGCGGGGCAATGTCCGGGTCGTCCCCGTGGTCGCGGCCGCCGTACCGTGTGACGATCGGAGCGTCACCCGCCTACCACCCGACAAGGATGCCCTCGTTGACGACCACCGTGCGCCGGCTGTACCGCGACCCGGGCCACCGCCTGGTTGCCGGAGTCGCGTCCGGGATCGCGGGGCATCTGGGCATATCGACGTTCGCTGTCCGGATCGGGTTCATCGCGCTGCTGCCGTTCAGCGGGCTCGGCGCGCTGCTGTACGCCGTATTCTGGGCGGTCCTGCGCTGGCCGCCCGGTGCCGCGCCGGCCAAGCGGGACAAGCGCCAGATGTTCGCGTACCTGGCCCTCGCGGTCGGCGTCCTGCTGGTCCAGCAGCTGACCGGGCTCGGCGGTGGCGGCGGCGGTGCCATCGGCTGGTTGATCGCGGTGATCGCGATCGGTGCGGGCATCATCTGGCATCTGGCCGACCCCTTCCGGCGCCGCCGCTGGACCACCACCACCGTGCCGAACACGGCCTGGCTGGGCGCGGTCGTCGACGAGGGCGACCGGCGCAGCTACCTGCTACGGATCGTCGGTGGCGGGGCCTGCGTGATCGTGGGGGTCATCGGCATCGCCCTGGTGCTCGGGCCGAACTCGGGTATCGGCTTCGGGGTGCTGCTCGGCGGCCTGCTGTACGCGCTGGTCGCCCTGGCCGGGGTGGCACTGGTGATCGCGCCGCTGCTGTGGCGGACCTTCGGCCAGTTGCGCGCCGAGCGGGTCGGCCGGATCCGCGAGCAGGAACGCGCCGAGATCGCGGCGATGGTACACGACCAGGTACTGCATACCCTGGCGCTGATCCAGCGCAAGTCCAGTGACGCCAAGGAAGTGGTACGGCTGGCCCGCGGCCAGGAGCGCACCCTGCGCAACTGGCTCTACAAGCCGACCGCCTCGCCGACCGAGCGGTTCAGCGCGGCCGTCGAGGAGGTCGTGGCCGAGGTCGAGGACACCTACGCGGTCGTGGTCGAGTCGGTGGTCGTCGGGGACATCGACGTCAGCGAACGGGTCGCGGCACTCGTCGCCGCCTTCCGCGAGGCGCTGGTCAACGCCGCCCGGCATGCCAAGGTGACGTCGGTGTCCCTGTACGCCGAGGTGGAGTCCGAGGCGGTCAGCGTGTTTGTCCGGGACCGCGGGGTCGGGTTCGAGCCGGCCGCGGTCGGGCCGGACCGGCACGGGGTACGCGGCTCGATCGTGGGCCGGATGGAGCGGCACGGCGGTACGGCCGAGATCCGCAGCGAACCGGGGAGCGGCACGGAGGTACAGCTTTCCATGCCGACCGCGGAAGGGAGAGAACGACATGGATGAGCAACCCCGACTGCGGGTGTTCCTCGTCGACGACCACGCGATGTTCCGCGCCGGGGTACGCAGCGAACTGGGCGCGTACGTCGATGTGGTGGGCGAGGCCAGTACGGTCGGCCAGGCGGTGACCGCGATCGCTGCCGTCCAGCCCGACGTGGTGCTGCTCGACGTGCACATGCCCGACGGTGGCGGCCGCGCGGTACTGGAGTCGGTCCGCAAGTCCCACCCGGAGGTCAAGTTCCTCGCGCTGTCGGTGTCCGACGCCGCCGAGGACGTGATCGGGCTGATCCGGGCCGGTGCGCGGGGGTACGTGACGAAGACCATCGCGGCGGAGGACCTCGCCGACGCGATCCGGCGGGTGGCCGAGGGCGACGCGGTGTTCAGCCCGCGGCTGGCCGGGTTCGTGCTCGACGCGTTCGCCGCGCGGCCGGACACGCCGGTGGCCGACCCGGAGCTGGATCAGCTGACCAACCGGGAGCGCGAGGTGCTGCGGCTGCTGGCCCGGGGGTACGCGTACAAGGAGATCGCCAAGGAGCTCTTCATCTCGATCAAGACGGTCGAGACCCACGTCTCCAACGTGCTGCGCAAGCTGCAGATGTCCAACCGGTACGAGCTGTCCCGCTGGGCCGCCGACCGGCGGCTGGTCTGACCGGTCCGGTCTAACCGGTCCGCAGGACGGTGAAGGCTTCGGCGAGGGAGCCCTCGGGTAGCCCGGCGTTACGGGCGTTGAGCTCGAAGACCGGGCGCATCCGCGCCTCCACGTCCTCGTGCGAGGTCTGCGTCACGTGCGCGGCGAGGGCGGCGAGCTTACGCGAGTAGGTGGCAGTGATGTCGACCGCGTGGTCCGGGTTGGGGCCGCCCTGGTACCAGACCTCGCGGACCACCCATGGCTGGAGCCCCTCCGCGCGCAGCAGTTCGGGAAAGGCGAACGGGTTGCGCGCGTCCGGATAGATCGCGCAGGTGGTGGCCTCACCGACGGCGAGATGGTCAGGGTGGCCGGGGCCGGCGATGCGGTCCCAGCGGCGGATCGGCGAGGTGGTGAGGATCCGGTCGGGGCGATATCGGCGGATCGCCCGGGTGATGTCCCGGCGCAGGTCCAGCGACGGGGTGAGCGTGCCGTCCCGGTACCCGTCGAGGAAGTCCACCTGCTCGACCCCGACGGCCTTGGCAGCCGCGCGCTGCTCGGCCTCGCGCAGCACCGGCATCTGGTCGCGCGGGGTGTCGTCGAAGCCGCCCGCGTCGCCCCGCGTGACGATCAGGTAGGCCACGTCGAGGCCCTCGTCGACCCAGCGGGCGACGGTACCGGCGGCGCCGAAGTCGACGTCATCCGGGTGCGCGACGACGACGAGCACCCGTGCCACGTCGGACAGCGGCTCGACCGAGGGCGGAAAGCTCACAGGGGCCCGCGGCCGGCGCGCAGGACGAGGAGGGCGAGTTGGGTGCCGTCGGCGCCGAGGGCGCTGCGGAACCGGTCGAGGATCTCCCGCTCGCGGGACAGCACCAGGCGCGTACCGCCGGATGCCACCCGGGTCACGCCGACCTCCTGCGAGATCGCCGCGCGTTCCTGCCAGAGCTGGATCAGGGTGGCGTCGATCTCGTCGATCCGGTTGCGCAGTGCCGCGATTCGGGCTTGCGGATCATCGGGCGTCTTGGCGCCCGTCGCCGCGGAGGGGGAGTCGCCCAGCATCGTGCCGTTCATTTTAGTGCTCCTTCGGGTCGGTGGGGGTCCGTTCGCCCGGGAGCACCGAAACGCCCCGGGCTCGTGGAGCCCGGGGCGTTCGCAGGTCTGTGGTTTCTCAGGCGCGACCTACGGCTGCCGGACTCCCGGAGCCGTAGTAGAAAAATCGCACCTGATGGATCACGCTCACGAGTATGCCATCCCGGGGCCGGTATCCGTCAAGCCGCGAGTTCTGTCGTATCCCGGCGCGGGCGCCGCCGGCGCAGCCACAGCAGGCCCAGGACGGGCAGGATCAGCGGGACGAAGCCGTACCCGATGCCGTACAGCGACCAGACCGTCGCCTTCGGAAAGGCGCCCGGGTCGGCCAGGCTGGCGGTACCCACCGCGAGTACCCCCACCAGCTCGATCGAGCAGCAGACCAGCGCGAGGCGCCGGCGCGACCGGGCCAGCGCCACGGTCGCGACGATGTAGATCACGCCGGAGAGCGCGGACAGCAGGTACGCGAGGGGCGCCTGGGAGAACTGCGTCGCCAGCTGTACCGTGGCCCGCGCGGTGGCGGACAGCGCGAACAGCCCGTACACGGCGATGAGGACCCGGCCGGGTCCGGTGTTGATGTTCCGGTCAGGCACCGCCGCTCCAGACTTGGTTGACCCGCAGGATCAGTACGGGGATCACGAGTGCCGCCACGGTGACGATCAACGCGCCCCACCGGGTCGGCTCCAGCCGGGCCAGCAGCGTCGCCAGCGGCATGACCAGGAACAGTGCCACAAGGTACCCGATGAACGTCACGTACTCGCGCGGGTGCGCCCCGTTGGCGAGGTGCCCGACGGCGCACACCACCTCGGCGACCACGAATGCCTGGACGATCGCCAGGCCGGCAAGGTGGGTCGGGCCGACCGGCCGGTTACGGATCACCGGTACCAGGCTCCACGTCGCCAGCAGCAGCGCGGCGACGGTGACGGCGGTACCGAGAGACTGCGGCGGCATGCCGGACACTCTATGATCCCGGCCGGAACCGGCGGCGCCGGACCGGCGTACCGGGTCCTGTCGGTCGGTCGGCATAGACTCGGTCCCGCGATGGCTGCCGTTTCCGAAGTCCCCCCCGCCGCCCGGGCCACCGAGGCGCCCAAGCGGCGCAGCGACCCGGAGAAGTTGTTGTCCGGCCTCAACGAGCCCCAGCGCGCCGCGGTGCTGCACAGCGGGTCGCCGTTGCTGATCGTGGCCGGTGCCGGCTCGGGCAAGACCCGGGTGCTCACCCACCGGATCGCCTACCTGCTGGCCGCCCGCAACGTCCATCCCGGCGAGATCATCGCGATCACGTTCACCAACAAGGCGGCCGGCGAGATGAAGGAGCGGGTCGCCGTACTGGTCGGCAACCGGGCCCGGCTGATGTGGGTGTCCACCTTCCACTCGGCGTGCGTACGCATCCTGCGGGCCGAGCACGAGCACGCCGGGCTGAAGTCGACCTTCTCCATCTACGACGCCGACGACTCCCGGCGGCTCATGCAGCTGGTTGCCCGGGAGCTCGACCTCGACCCGAAGCGCTACCCGCCCCGCTCGCTGGCCGCGCAGGTGTCGAACCTGAAGAACGAGCTGGTCGATCCGGAGTCGTTCGCCGCCCGGGCCAGGGGCCCGATCGAGCGCACGGTCGCCGAGGCCTACACGATGTACCAGCGGCGGCTGCGTGAGGCGCAGGCGCTGGACTTCGACGACCTCATCATGGCGACCGTCCACCTGTTGCAGGCGTTCCCGGCGGTGGCGGAGAAGTACCGGCGCCGGTTCAAGCACGTGCTGGTCGACGAGTACCAGGACACCAACCAGGCTCAGTACACGCTGGTCAAGGAGTTGGTCGGCGATACCGGAGAGCTGTGCGTGGTCGGTGACGCGGACCAGTCGATCTACGCGTTCCGCGGGGCGACCATCCGCAACATCCTGGAGTTCGAGCGGGACTTCCCCAACGCGACCACGATCCTGCTCGAGCAGAACTACCGCTCGACGCAGACGATCCTCAACGCCGCCAACGCGGTCATCGACCGCAACACCGAGCGCAAGCCCAAGCGGCTGTGGAGCGATGCGGGTGCCGGCGAGCAGATCGTCGGATACGTCGCGGACACCGAGCACGCCGAGGCCGACTGGGTCGCGCGGGAGATCGACCGGCTGTGCCGGGCGGGTCAGGCCCGGCCGGGCGAGGTGGCGGTCTTCTACCGCACCAACGCGCAGTCCCGGGTCTTCGAGGAGGTGTTCATCCGCACCGGCCTGCCGTACAAGGTGGTCGGTGGGGTGCGCTTCTACGAGCGCAAGGAGGTCCGCGACGCGCTGGCCTACCTGCGGGCGGTGGCCAATCCCGACGACACGGTGAGCATCCGGCGCATCCTCAACACCCCGCGCCGGGGGATCGGCGACCGCGCCGAGGCCTGCCTGGAGGCACTGTCCACAAGGGACCGCATCCCGTTCAGCACCGCGCTGCGCCGGGCCGCCGATGCGCCCGGTATCGCGCCCCGGTCGGCGGCCGCGATCGCCGACTTCGTCGCACTGATGGACGGGCTGCGGGAGCTGGCCGAGACGGCGCTGCCCGAGGAGGTACTGGAGGCGGCGCTGCAGCGCTCCGGATACCTGTCCGAGCTGGAGGACAGCCTCGACCCGCAGGACGCCGGGCGGGTGGAGAACATGCAGGAGCTGGTCAGCGTCGCGCGGGAGTACACCGAACGCACCCTGACCGCCGCGGCGCTGGCCGAGGACGAGACGGCGGCCGCCCCGAACGTGCAGGGCTTCCTGGAGCAGGTCGCGCTGGTCGCCGATGCCGACCAGGTACCGTCCGACGACCCGGACCACCAGGGCGTGGTGACGTTGATGACCCTGCACACGGCCAAGGGCCTGGAGTTCCCGGTCGTGTTCCTCACCGGGCTGGAGGACGGGGTGTTCCCGCACCTGCGGTCGCTCGGGGACAACCGGGAGTTGGAGGAGGAGCGGCGGCTGGCCTACGTCGGGATCACCCGGGCCCAGCAGCGCCTGTACATGTCCCGCGCGGTCACCCGCGGCGCCTGGGGGCAGCCGCAGTACAACCCGGCGTCCCGGTTCCTCGAGGAGCTACCCGAGGACCTGCTGCGGTGGGAGCGCACCGGATCGGCGTACACCTCGTGGTCGGGCACCGGCGGCGGGGTCGGCGGGCGGGCGGGTCGCCAGGGGCTCGCCGGCAACTCGCCCAAGGCGGCCGAGCTGGCAGCGCGGCTGGGCGTCGGCGCAGCCGGCCTGACCACCGCGAGCGAGCTGGCGAAGGTACCCAGCCTGGTTCCGGGAGACCGGGTCAACCATCAGCGGTGGGGCATCGGCCGGGTACTCGCGGTCGAGGGCACGGGCGCGCGTGCCCAGGCGCAGGTTGACTTCGGCGACCAGACGATGTGGATCGTGCTGCGGCACGCACCCATCGAGAAGTTATGAGTCGAGCGCCGACGTCGCCTTGGTGAGGTCGACGCCCTTGGTCAGCATGAACGCGACCGTGTCGAGCGGCTTGCCGTCGCGCTGCACCTCGTAGTAGAGGGAGCTGCCGTAGGCGTACCCGGAGCTGCCCACCAGACCGATCAGGTCACCGGCCTCGACGTGCTGGCCTTCCTTGACGAGCAGTCGCGAGGCGTGCCCGTAGGTGATCGTGGTGCCGTTGCCGGTGTCGATGACGACGGTGAGCCCGAGGCCGCCGGAGTAGCGGGCGAGGACCACCTTGCCGCTGTGCGCGGCGACGAACGGGGCGCCCTCCTGGGCGGTGAGCGTGATGCCCGGGTGTACCGCAGCTGCGTGGGTGCCGAACGGCGCCGCGACCGTGTAGTTGCGCAGCGGCAACAGCCACAGGTTCGCGTCGACGGCGTCGGGGGCGGCCGGGTTGGCCCGGTCGGCCGCGCGGTTGGCCCGGTCGGCCGCGCGGTTGGCCCGGTCGGCGGCCGCTTGGCGGGCGCCCAGGTCGGCAGTGGTGACCGCACCACTCGCGCTGGCTGCGGTCAGCCCGGAGTCCCCGGTCGTGCCGGTAAGCGCCGCCCCCGCCCCCGTCGCCACCACACCGGCGCCCAGGAACGCACCGGTGACCACCACGGCGTACCGGGTGTACGGGGGAGTGGGAGCCCGACGGCGCCCACGATAGCGGCCGCGATCTTCCCGAGAAGACACGCACACCCTCCGAAATCCGAGTTGAGCCAGCCGCGGGGCGGTGCCGGACGGAGTTGGGGTTGGGGCCCGGCGGCCCGCTGGCCGTCGACATTCGGCGGTGGCCGGAATGGCAACACGGGACACCGTAGCTAATCCGTTACCGGCCCCACAAGCCGACCGGGGGATTTCCTGGTGTCAACTCAGGCGACACGCCGGGTTCGTTACCTTTGAGATCGCGACTTCGTTAGAGGGCAACGCTTTGTGTTATCGCGCATGCACTTATCGTTGTCGGACTTCTGTGGGGCCGGCCACATCGCAACACGCCGCAACGGGTTACCGTTCGTTCAAGCACACATGGAGTAAAGGGGTGGACACATGGCCTCGCGCATTCGGGTGGTTGTCGCGAAGCCGGGGCTCGACGGCCACGACCGGGGGGCGAAGGTGGTCGCCCGGGCCCTGCGGGACGCGGGGATGGAGGTCATCTACACCGGGCTGCACCAGACCCCGGAGCAGATCGTGGAGACCGCGATCCAGGAGGACGCCGACGTCGTGGGGCTGTCCGTCCTGTCCGGGGCGCACATGACCCTCTTCCGCCGGGTGGTCGAGTTGTTGCGGGAGCGGGGGGCCGAGGACATCGTGGTGTTCGGCGGCGGCATCATCCCGGACGCCGACATCCCGGAACTGGCCCGGCTGGGCGTACCGAAGGTGTTCACCCCGGGCGCATCGACCCAGTCGATTGTGGAATGGGTCCGGGGCAACGTCGGCCGGCCGGCCGAGACGACCTGAAGAAGCCGGGACGACCCCGAGAAATAGGGAGTGGCCGGACGCACCCCTCACACGCCCGGCCACTCATGCACGACGCCCCGCCGCCACCCCTCGACCGACAGGGCATCGGCCGCTTTTGGTGTCGGCATCGTCACACGATGCCGACATGCTGCTCAACGAGGCCGCCTGCCGGGGGTTACGTCGGCTTTTGCAGAAAATCGCCGTCTTACTGGTCCGGCCCAAGTGCCGGCCCACGAAAATCGCCGTCTTACTGGTCCGGCCCAAGTGCCGGCCCACGAAATTCACGGCAGTACCCGGCTGAATGTGCGCAGCGTACCGGCGATTAGGCTGCGCCGCAGGGATGCGCAACGCGACGGGAAGGGTTCTTAGGTGGACCTGTACGAGTACCAGGGGCGCGAGCTGTTCGCCCGGCACGGGCTGCCGGTGCTGGACGGCGGGGTCGCCACCACTCCCGAGGAGGCCCGCGCGATCGCCGAGCGGCTCGGCGGGCAGGTGGTGGTCAAGGCCCAGGTGAAAGTCGGCGGCCGGGGCAAGGCCGGTGGCGTCAAGTTGGCCGACGGCGTCGAGGAGGCGCAGGCGCGGGCCGGGGACATCCTCGGCATGGACATCAAGGGCCATACCGTCCACAAGGTGATGGTGACCACGACCGCGGACATCGACGAGGAGTATTACTTCTCCTATCTGCTCGACCGTGCGAACCGTACCTTCCTGTGCATCGCCAGTACCGCCGGCGGGATGGAGATCGAGCAGGTCGCGCACGAGACGCCGGAGAAGGTGGTAAAGGAGCCGATCGACGCGACCGCCGGCGTTGACGAGGCCAAGGCCCGCGATATCGTGACCCGGGCGCAGTGGTCCTTGGCGGGCCGTCCGGCCGAGGTGGCCGACCAGGTGACCGCGATCGCGGTCAAGCTCTGGCAGGCCTTCGTCGACGAGGACGCCACCTTGATAGAAGTAAATCCTTTGGCGAAGGTCGCCGATGGTCGCGTCCTGCTGCTCGACGCGAAGGTGACCTTCGACGACAACGCGACGTTCCGGCACACCGATCACGAGGCCTGGGCGGACCGGTCCGCGGTGGACCCGCTGGAGCAGCGGGCCAAGGAGCGCGACCTCAACTACGTCAAGCTCGACGGCGAGGTCGGCATCATCGGCAACGGCGCCGGCCTCGTCATGTCCACCCTCGACGTGGTGGCGTACGCGGGCGAGAACTTCGGCGGGGTACGCCCGGCCAACTTCCTCGACATCGGCGGCGGCGCGAGCGCCGAGGTGATGGCGAACGGGCTGGAGATCGTCCTGTCCGACCCGTCGGTCAAGAGCGTGTTCGTCAACGTGTTCGGCGGCATCACCGCCTGCGACGCGGTCGCCAACGGCATCCTCCACGCATTCGCGCTGCTCGGCGAGCGCGGGGAGACACTGGACAAGCCGCTGGTGGTACGGCTGGACGGCAACAACGCCGAAGAGGGCCGGCGGATCCTGGACAGTGCGAACAACCCGCTGGTCGAGCGGGTGGACACGATGGACGGTGCCGCCGCCCGCGCGGCCGAGCTGGCTTCCCAAGGAGCATGACATGGCGATCTGGCTCACCAAGGACTCCCGGGTCATCGTCCAGGGCGTGACCGGCTCCGAGGGCTCCAGGCACACCCGCCGGATGCTTCGCGCCGGTACGAACATCGTCGGCGGTACCAACCCGCGCAAGGCCGGGCAGCAGGTGGACTTCGACGGCGTCAAGGTACCGGTCTTCGCCGGGGTCGCCGAGGCGATGAAGGAGACCGGCGCGGACGTGTCGGTCATCTTCGTCCCGCCGGCCTTCGCGAAGTCGGCGATGACCGAGGCGATCGACGCGCAGATCCCGCTCGCCGTCGTGATCACCGAGGGCATCCCGGTACACGACACGACCGCGGCCTGGGCGTACAACGTCAGGCACGGCAACAAGACCCGCATCGTCGGGCCGAACTGCCCGGGCGTCGCCTCGCCGGGCCAGTCCAACGCCGGCATCATCCCGGCCGACATCACCGGGCCGGGCCGCATCGGCCTGGTCAGCAAGTCCGGCACGCTGACGTACCAGATGATGTACGAGCTGCGCGACATCGGCTTCTCCACGTGCGTCGGGATCGGCGGCGACCCGGTGATCGGTACCACCCACATCGACGCGCTGGCCGCCTTCCAGAACGACCCGGACACCGATGCGATCGTGATGATCGGCGAGATCGGCGGCGACGCCGAGGAGCGGGCGGCCGAGTTCGTCAAGGCCAACGTGACCAAGCCGGTCGTCGGGTACATCGCCGGGTTCACTGCGCCGCCGGGCAAGACCATGGGGCACGCGGGGGCGATCATCTCGGGCTCGTCGGGTACTGCGGACGCCAAGAAGGTCGCGCTGGAAGCGGCCGGGGTGAAGGTCGGCAAGACGCCGAGCGAGACCGCGCGCCTCATGCGCGAGGTGGTCACGGCGCGCTGAGTGCGGTAGCCAGCGACGTCTGAGAGAGTCGAGGGCGATGGCTGGCACCCCTACCACCAAGCTGGATACCGCCTCCGCGACGGCGGCCGCGGCCCGGCGCCGGGCGCCGGTCCTGCTGGCCGCGACCGTGACGACGACGTGGGCCGCGCTGGTCTCCTACGTTCCCGTGGTCGCCGCGGTCAGCCTGGTTGCGGGCCGCGCGGAGTTTCCGGTCGGTACCGGGGCCTGGCTGCTCGCCCACGGGGTACCGCTGTCCACCGGTGCCGGGCGCTTCGGGCTGGTACCGCTCGGGCTGTCGGTACTGGCGGCGTGGCGGGTCGGTCGGGCCGGCGTGCACACCAGCCGCGCGATCGGCGCCCGGCGCCCGGCCCCGGCCGCGCTCGCCGCCGGGGCGGTCGCCGTCGTCTACGGCCTGCTCGGCGCGCTGGCCGCCACGGTGACCCGCGGGATGGTGGAACCGGTGCGGGCCGGCCTGACGCTGGGCGGGTTCGCGCTCGCCTTCGCCGGTATCGGCGCGCTCGCCGAGAGCCGCCTGCTCCGCCGGGCCGCCCGGCGGCTGCCGGGGATCCTGCGCGACGCGCTCCGTACCGGTACCGTTGCTGCTTTTCTCGTGCTCGGCGCCGGCGCCGGCGTCACGGGCGTGGCCCTCGCGCTCTCCGGCGGCCAGGCCAGCGCCACCCTCGCCAGCTACCACACCGGCGTGCTCGGCCAGGCCGGCATGACCGTGCTGTGCCTCGCGTACGCGCCGGACCTCGCCACCTGGGCGGCCGCCTACCTGATCGGCCCCGGCTTCGCGCTGGGCGCCGGCACCACGGTCAGCGCGGCCACGGTCAAGCTGGGCGCCCTGCCAGCGGTGCCGGTCCTCGCCGCGCTGCCCGACTCGGCGGTCTCCGGGCTGGAGCCGCTCCTGCTCGGCCTGCCCATGGCTGGCGGGATGGCGGCCGGGTGGCTGCTGGTCCGGCGGCGCACCCGGGAGGAGGCGCCGGCACCCGGCTGGGCCGCGCTGCTGACCGCGGCGGTGCTGGCCGGTCCGGTGGCCGGCGTGCTGCTCGGCGCGGCGAGTTGGGCGTCCGGCGGTCCGTTGGGTTCCGGCCGGCTCGCGGTCACCGGCCCGGTCGGGTGGAAGGTGGCCGCGGTCGCGGCGGCCGTCGTGGCCCTGGGCGCGCTGATCGCCACGGCCGGTGCCCTGGTGCTGGCCGGGACCCGGGCGAGCGGAGCGAGCGCCAAAAGCACGGCCCGGCGTCACCGCTAGCCGGTGGTGTCACGGGTAGCTCGGCGCCGCGACGTTGGCGACGACCACCAGCACGAGCCAGAGCACGCCGAGGACGGCGGCGATCGACCCGCACACGATGCCGGCGATGGACATGCCCTTGTTGTCGGCCTCGCCGCGGTTGGCCTTGCCCAGCCCGAGGATGCCGAGGACGACGGCCGCGATGCCGACCGCCGCGCCGGTGTAGAAGCAGCAGAGCATGGGGAGGGACACGATGCCGAAGATCATCGAGAGCAGCCCGAGCGTGTTGTTCTGGTTCGAGCGCATCACCATCGGCGGCGGCATCGGCGGTACCGAGTAGCCGTACTGCGGCATCGGCGGCGCCTGTGGCTGCTCGTAGAGGGAGTACTCCGGTGGGCGGCGCTGGGGAGTCGACGGGCGGAGCGAACGGGTCCGAGGGGTACGGGCTGCTCGACTGGGGCTCGTACGGCGGGCCGGACTGCGGGGCGAAGGGGTCCGAGTACGGCGGTACCTGGCCGTAGCCGGGCGGGTACTGGTGGTACGGGTCCTGGCCGGGTCCGGGATTGCCAGGCTGCATTGCATGCTCCTCGCAAATCGGGTGAGGGCCCGGCTCCGGGCCCTCACCCGTCGGGTCACGGATTCGAGGGAAGGTTGGACACCGTGCTGGCGAAGATCGCGAAGTAGCCGATGCAGCACAGGACGCTGACCGCCCACGCGATGAGACCGATGATAAGCGCCAGCTTCGACCACTTCCGCGACTCGTTGGCCGCCTGCTGGGCGCCCGCGTAGTCGCCGGCCTGCAGGGCCGGGTTCACCTTCGAGGCGTTGATGATCGCCGGGATGGCCAGTGGCCAGAACAGAAAGATGGAAACGATCGACATGGTCATGTTGTTGTCGACCTGAGGCTGACCCTGCGGCGGATACTGCTGCGGGTAACCCATATGAGCTCCTGTATAAGGGTGCCGGGACAGAACGAACGGCAGCGTACCTGGTCATGACCATAGGCGGGTACCGCACGGTAGGGTGCGGGGGTGGCAGCTCGGCTCGTGGTGCTGGTGTCCGGTTCCGGTACCAATCTCCAGGCGCTGCTGGACGCGTGCGCCGACCCGGCGTACGGCGCGCAGATCGTTGCGGTGGGCGCGGATCGGGACGGGATCGAGGCGCTGACCCGGGCGGCGAAGCAGGACGTGCCGACGTTCGTGCATCGGATATCCGACTATCCGGCCCGGCCCGACTGGGACCGGGCGCTGACCGCCTCGGTTGCCGGGTACCGGCCGGATCTGGTCGTCTCGGCCGGGTTCCTCAAGCTGGTCGGGCCGGCATTCCTCGCCGCGTTCGGCGACCGGTACCTCAACACGCACAACGCGCTACTGCCGGCGTTCCCGGGCATCCACGGGCCGCGCGACGCCCTCGCGTACGGCGTGAAGGTGGCCGGCGCCACGCTGTTCTTCGTCGACGCGGGCGTGGACACCGGGCCGATCGTGGCCCAGGTCGCGGTACCGGTCCACGACGACGACACCGAGGAGACCCTCACCGAGCGGATCAAGGAGGCCGAACGGCGGCAGCTCGTCGCGTACGTCGGCCGGCTGGTCCGCGACGGCTGGAGCATCACGGGAAGAAAGGTGACGATTCCGTGACCGAGCGGCGTCCGATCAGGCGAGCGCTGATCAGCGTGTACGACAAGACCGGGCTGGACGGGTTGGCCCGCGAACTGAGCGCGGCCGGCGTCGCCCTCGTCTCGACGGGAAGCACGGCGGAGCGGATCGCCGCGCTCGGCGTGCCGGTGACCCGGGTCGAGGAGCTGACCGGCTTCCCCGAGTGCCTCGACGGGCGGGTCAAGACGCTGCACCCCGCGGTACATGCGGGGCTGCTGGCCGACCTGCGCCTGCCGGCGCATGCCGCGCAGCTCGACGAGCTCGGCATCGCGCCGTTCGACCTGCTGGTGTCCAACCTGTACCCGTTCGCCGAGACGGTCGAGTCGGGCGCGGACTTCGACGCGTGCGTGGAGCAGATCGACATCGGTGGGCCGGCGATGGTCCGGGCGGCCGCGAAGAACCACGCGAACGTCGCGGTGGTGACGTCGCCGTCCGGGTACCCCCTGATCCTGGCGGCGCTGCGCGACGGCGGTACCACGCTGGCGCAGCGGCGGACCCTGGCGGCTCGCGCCTTTGCGGACATCGCGGAGTACGACGTCGCGGTGGCCGACTGGTTCGCGGTGCACGAGGCCCTCGACGGCGGCGTCTGGTGGCCGGAGTTCGGCGGCCTGGCCCTGCGCCGCCAGAGCCTGCTGCGCTACGGCGAGAACCCGCACCAGCAGGCGGCGCTCTACACCGACCCGGCGCGCCCGGCCGGCCTGGCGCAGGCGAGCCAGGTGCACGGCAAGGAGATGTCGTACAACAACTACGTCGATGCGGATGCCGCCTGGCGCTCGGCCAACGACTTCGAGGACCCGTGCGTCGCCATCATCAAGCACGCCAACCCGTGCGGCATCGCGCTCGGCGCGGACGTTGCGGAGGCGCACCGCAAGGCGCACGCGTGCGACCCGGTGTCCGCGTACGGCGGGGTGATCGCGGTCAACCGGCCGGTGAGCGTGGAGCTGGCCAAGCAGATCAGCGAGGTGTTCACCGAGGTCGTGGTGGCGCCGTCCTATGTGGACGGTGCGGTCGAGGTACTGTCCGGCAAGAAGAACCTGCGGGTCCTCGTCGCTCCACAGTGGACACCCGAACGGGTGGAGGTGCGCTGGGTCTCCGGCGGGATGCTCAGCCAGACCGCGGACCGGATCGACGCGCCCGGCGACGCACCGGCCGCGTGGACGCTGGCGGCCGGCGCGTCGCCGGACGCCGCAACGCTGCGCGACCTGGAGTTCGCCTGGCGGGCGGTGCGCTCGGTCAAGTCCAACGCGATCCTGCTCGCCGCCGACCGGGCCACCGTCGGGGTCGGCATGGGACAGGTCAACCGGGTGGACGCGGCCCGGCTGGCCGTGGCACGGGCCGGCGAACGGGCCACCGGCGCGGTGGCCGCGTCGGACGCGTACTTCCCGTTCCCCGACGGGCTCGGCGTGCTGATCGAGGCCGGGGTGCGGGCGGTCGTCCAGCCCGGCGGGTCGATCCGCGACGAAGGGGTCATCGCGGCGGCGCGTGCGGCCGGGATCACCCTGTACCTCACCGGGACCCGCCATTTCTACCACTGAGCAGCGGATCGCCCACGAGGACTGGTCCCGGGAGGAGCTGACCCGGGTCGAGTATGACGGGTACCACTGACCGGGGTGCGGCTCGATCTCGGCCAGGCGGTCCTCGTAGCGTCGGCGTACGGCGCCCGAGTGGAGCCCTGACCTGGCACGAACCGGGGAGCCCTCCCGCGGGCCGGCCGCATAGGTTGAGTCTCACCAAGGCAGTGAGTGAGGGAGAGCGGCGATGAGCGACGGCGGCTACGTACACGGCGCGGCGGTGCAGGACGAGTACGGCAACACCTACACCGAGGTCGACGCGGTGGACGCCGACGGCAACGTGGCCGTGTACCAGGAGTACGACGGCAACTGATCCGCATACATCGTTGGCCTCCGATCACTCGGGGGCCAACCGCAGTTCGGGGTAGTGGCAGGGGTGCGTCGGCCCCCGGCGGACGGGCGGCGCTTAGTCCGCGTTATGGTGCCGTCCATGGGCAAGAAGGTCACCGTCGTCGGCGCCGGCTTCTACGGGTCGACCACCGCGCAGCGCCTGGCCGAGTACGACGTGTTCGAGACCGTCGTGCTGACCGACATCATCGAGGGCAGGCCCGAGGGCCTGGCCCTCGACCTCAACCAGTCCCGCCCGATCGAGGGGTACGAGACCCGGGTCGTGGGCGTCACGACCGGACCGAACGGCGAGGGGTACGAGGCGATCGAGGGCTCGGACCTGGTCGTGATCACCGCCGGGCTGCCGCGCAAGCCGGGGATGAGCCGGATGGACCTGCTCGGGGTCAACGCGAAGATCGTCCGGGGGGTGGCCGAGAACGTCGCCAAGTACGCGCCGAACGCGGTGGTCATCGTGGTCTCCAACCCGCTGGACGAGATGACCGCGCTCGCCCAGGTCGCCACCGGCTTCCCGCGCCACCGGGTGTTGGGCCAGGCGGGGGTACTGGACACCGCGCGCTTCACCCACTTCGTCGCCGAAGAGCTGGGGGTACCGGTCAAGTCCGTGAAGACCCTCACGCTGGGTTCGCACGGGGACACGATGGTCCCGGTACCGTCGCAGTGCACCGTCGACGGCAAGCCGCTCGCCGAGGTGCTGCCGGCCACGAAGATCGAGGAGCTGGTCACCCGTACCCGCAACGGCGGTGCCGAGGTCGTGGCCCTGCTCAAGACCGGCTCGGCCTACTTCGCCCCGTCGGCCGCGGCCGCCCGGATGGCCCGCGCGATCGCCGAGGACACCGGTGAGGTGTGGCCGGTGTGCGCGTGGGTCGACGGCGAGTACGGCATCTCCGGCGTCTACCTCGGCGTGCTCGCCGAACTCGGCGCGACCGGGGTGAAGAACGTCGTCGAGACCCCGCTGACCGACAGCGAGCTGGCCGCCCTCACGGAGGCCGCCGAAGCGGTCCGGGCCAAGCAGGCCGACGTCGCCGGTCTCTGATACCGTACGTCCGTACTGTTAACGAGAGGGGCGTCGGCCGTGACCAAGATCAAAGTGACGAACCCGGTCGTCGAGCTGGACGGCGACGAGATGACCCGGATCATCTGGAAGCAGATCCGCGACCAGCTGATCCTGCCGTACCTCGACGTCGAGCTGGAGCACTACGACCTGTCGATCGAGCACCGGGACGCCACCGACGACCAGGTCACCGTCGACGCCGCGAACGCGATCAAGCGGCACGGCGTCGGCGTGAAGTGCGCGACGATCACGCCAGACGAGGTCCGGGTCGTCGAGTTCGGCTTGAAGAAGATGTGGCGCTCGCCCAACGGGACGATCCGCAACATCCTCGGCGGCGTGGTGTTCCGCGAGCCGATCATCATGGCGAACGTGCCCCGGCTGGTACCCGGCTGGACCAAGCCGATCGTCATCGGCCGTCACGCGCACGGCGACCAGTACAAGGCGACCGACTTCGTGGTACCCGGGCCGGGCACGGTCACCATCACGTACACGCCCGACGACGGCGGGGCGCCGATGGAGTTCGAGATCGCCAAGTTCCCCGGCGGCGGGGTCGCGCTGGGCATGTACAACTTCGACGAGTCGATCCGCGACTTCGCCCGCGCGTCGTTCCGGTACGGGCTGGACCGGCACTACCCGGTGTACCTGTCCACGAAGAACACCATCCTCAAGGCGTACGACGGGCGGTTCAAGGACCTGTTCGCCGAGGTCTTCGAGAACGAGTTCAAGCCCGAGTTCGACGCCGCCGGGCTGACCTACGAGCACCGGCTCATCGACGACATGGTGGCCGCCGCGCTCAAGTGGGAGGGCGGCTTCGTCTGGGCCGCGAAGAACTACGACGGCGACGTCCAGTCCGACACGGTGGCCCAGGGCTTCGGGTCGCTGGGCCTGATGACGTCGGTACTGATGACGCCCGACGGGAGGACCGTCGAAGCGGAGGCCGCGCACGGCACGGTGACCCGGCACTACCGCGCGTGGCAGCGCGGCGAGAAGACCTCGACCAACCCGATCGCGTCCATCTTCGCCTGGACCCGGGGCCTGGAGCACCGCGGCAAGCTCGACAACACCCCGGCGGTCACCCGGTTCGCCGAGGCCCTGGAGCGGGTGTGCGTCGAGACCGTCGAGAGCGGTCAGATGACCAAGGACCTGGCGCTGCTCATCGGGCGGGACGCACCGTGGCTGACCACGGACACGTTCATGGCCGCGCTCGACGAGAACCTGGCGAAGAAGCTCGCGTGACCTCACGGCGGCGGCGGTCGTTAGACCGGACGTGAGAGTGGTGCCAGCCGCGCTCACGCTGCCGTTCCTTCCCTGTGACCCGTCCGGGTCGCGGTCCTTCGCGGCCGCGGCCCGGCTCCGGGTTTCAGGCCTGCCGCTCGGCGTAGGTCTCCAGCCACAGCACCTGTTCGGCCTGCAGCGACGGGCGTACCCGGGTACGGGCGGACTCGACGTGCTTCGCCGAAACCGTTGCCGCGTCGAGGGACTCGCGCATCGCGGCGAGCGCCGCCTCGCGGATGAGCGCGGCACAGTCCGCCGCGGAGAAACCGTCCAATGTGGATGCCAGCGTGGCGAGGTCGACGTCCTCGGCCAGCGGGACGGTACGGCCGGCCGCGCGCAGGATGTCGGCGCGTGCGTCGGCGTCCGGCGGCGGTATGTACACCAGCCGTTCCAGCCGGCCCGGCCGCAGCAGCGCGGGATCCACGAGATCGGGCCGGTTCGTCGCGCCGATCACCACGACGTTTTGCAGCGACTCGACGCCGTCCAGTTCGGTGAGCAGCGAGGCAACCACCCGGTCGGTGGTACCCCCGTCCGACGCCTGCCCGCGTACCGGCGCCAGCGCGTCGACCTCGTCGAGGAACACCAGTGTCGGAGCCGCTTCCCGGGCGCGCCGGAACAGCTCCCGAACCGCCCGCTCGCTCTCGCCCACCCACTTCGACAGCAACTCGGCGCCCTTGACGGACAGCACGTTCGCCTTCCCGGTACCGGCGATCGCCTTTACCAGATAGGTCTTCCCGCAGCCGGGCGGCCCGTACAGCAGCACGCCGCGCGGCGGTTGCACGCCGAGGCGCGCGAACGTGTCCGGGTACGTCAGCGGCCACAGTACCGACTCGGTGAGCGTCTCCTTGACGGTCACCATGTCGCCGACGTCGTCGAGGCTCAGGCCGCCGACGTCCACTGTGGACTCGGCCATCGAAGTCGGGCGGACCACCTCCAGCGCGGCGTTGAAGTCCTCACCCGCCACGGTCGGGGACTCGGCCGACTTCTGGCGCAGCGCCGCCCGTACCCCGGCCTCGCGGACCAGTGCGGACAGGTCGGCGGCGACGAAGCCGGGGGTACGCGCGGCGACGTCGTCCAGCCGGACGTTCTCGGCCAGCGGCATCCGCCGGGTGAGCACGGTGAGCTGTTCCTTGCGGAGGGCGGCGTCGGGCAGCGGTACCGCGATCTCGTGGTCGAGCAGGCCAGGGGAGCGTAGCGACGGGTCGACCGACTCGGGCCGGCTGGTGGTGCAGACGACGGCGGTACCGGCGCGCAGTGCCTCGCCGATCAGCTGCCGGAAGACAGTCGCTAGCGGGGACGGGGTGTCCCGGGGAGCGAGCGCGTCGACGTCGGCGACGATCACCACCGCCGGGGACGGCGCGGTGAACGCACGGCGCAGGCGGGTGGCGGCCGCGTCGTTGGTGAGCGCCGCGATTTCCGGCGCCCAGATCGAGGTCACGCTCGCCTTGACGGCGGCCGACACCGCGCGTACCAGAGCCGACTTGCCCGACCCGGCCGGCCCGGTGATCAATACGCCCAACGAGACCTCGGTGCCGAGCCGGCCCAGTACCTCCCGGTGGTGGAACCCGAGGTCGAGCAGTTCGGTCAGCTCCTGTGCCTGGTTACGCAGCCCGGGCAGGTCCTCGATAGAGGGCGCGTCGGGAGTGGGTACCTCCAACGGGGTTTCCGGGGAGTGGGTGACCGGGCCGTGGTCCCAGCCGACCACGGTGTCCATCGTCACCAGCCCGGTATCGGCCGGATCTGCGTCGGTAACGGTGAGCAGCGCGGTCGTCCACGCGTACCCGACGGTGTTGGCCAGGCTGCGCCGGGCGGCCGCGACGAGCGGGCGGGCCTCCGCAGCCGGCAGGACGTCCTGCGGCAGCAGCGACACGTTGTCCTCGACCGTGATGACCTTGCCGAGCAGCGCCAGGCGCAGCATCTCGGGGCTGACCAGCGCGACGATCTCGGTCGGCCCGTCCAGCGTGACCCGGTGCGCGGCCCGGGCGGGGGCCGGCGCGACCGTCACCTGGCCGCCGTCGCGGATGCCGAGGTTGCCGAGCAGCAGGTCGTCGGCGTAGAGCAGGGCCCGGCTCGCGCCGGACTCGGCGAGCGCGACGATGCCGGCGGTCTCCCGGCGGCCGGTGAGCCGGACCGGGTCGCCCGGGTTGAGCGCGAGCGCGGTGAGCACCTCGGGGTGCAGCCGGACGATGCCCCGCCGGGCGTCGAGCGCGGCCGGGCGCAGGCTGGCGGTCAGCGTCAGGGAATGACCGTCGGTCATGCGCGCGAGCCTATCCGCCGCACGCCCGCCCCCGGCGGCGCGGGCGCCCCGGCTGTGATCACTGTCGGAAAGAAGCGGGTCGGGACCTGTGCGGATCCTGAGCGGCGGGCCCGGCCCGGGCGCCGGCCGACGTACCGTGTCGGTCATGCCATCCACGCTGTCCACCCGGCTGCGGCGGGCGCTGCCGCGCCCCCGGCTGACCCGCCGCCGGCTCATCACCCTGGCGGTCGTCCTCGCGGTCGTGGTCGGGGTCGTCGGGTGGGCGGCCTGGCCGACCCCGAAGAGCTACCTGATCGAGAACCAGACGATCACGGTGGAAACCGGGCCGGACGGCACGACGCCGGTCGCCCTCGACACCACCTACTACCAGCCCAAAGTCGCGTCGAAGGCCCACCCCGTCGCGGCGGTGCTGCTGGCGCACGGCTTCGGGGGTACCAAGGACGACGTCGCCGGCGACGCCAAGGACCTCGCCGACCACGGGTACGCGGTGCTGGCGTGGACGGCGGAGGGCTTCGGTGCCAGCGGCGGGCAGATCCATCTGGACAGCCCGGACTGGGAGGTCAAGGACGCGCAGCGCCTCATCGACTGGCTCGCGGCCCGGCCGGAGATCCGCACCGACGCGCCCGGCGACCCGAAGGTGGCCGTGGTCGGCGGCTCGTACGGCGGCGGCCTGGCCCTGATGGCGGCCGGGTACGACAAGCGCATCGACGCGGTCGTCCCGCAGATCACCTGGAACGACCTCAGTAACGCGTTCCTGCCTGAGGCCACCGGAACCGGCCCGGCGAACGGCGTATTCAAGAAGGTCTGGGCCGGCCTCTTCTTCGGTAGCGGCTCCGCGGCGACCGGCGCGGGCGGGCTGGCGGACGCGGCCGGGCTCACCGGGGCGCCCCCGGCCGGCAGCGGGCGCCGCTACGGCACCGATCCCTCGTGCGGCCGCTTCGCCGAAGACCTCTGTCACGCGTACCTGTCGATCGCCACGACCGGCAGGGCCACCCCGGACGAACGTGCCCTGCTGCACAGGTCGAGCCCGGCCTCGGTCCTCGACCGGATCACCGCACCGACCCTGCTGGTCCAGGGCGAGGCGGACTCGCTGTTCCCGCTGTCCGAAGCGGACACCAATGCGCGGGGCATCGCCGCGCACGGTACCCCCGTCCGGGTGGCCTGGTTCACCGGCGGCCACGACGGAGGCACCGGCCCGCAGTCCGACCAGGACCGGGTGCGCTTCCTGACCGCGCAGTGGCTCGACCACTACCTGCTCGGCAAGGGTGCCACCCCGGCCAACAGCTTCACCTACTCGCGGATCGCCGGTATCGACGCCCAGGCCGACGGAGTGGTGGCCCTCGGCAGCGTGGTGACCGACTATCCCGGGCTGGCCGGATCCACCACGAGCACGGTGACGGTACGCGGGCCGGACCGGCCGATCGCCAACCCGCCCAACGACAATCCGGCCGCGATCACGTCGCTGCCCGGGCTCGGCGGCGCGGCGGCGTCGTTCGTCAGCGGCCGCGCGGTCGAGGTACCCGGACAGCACGCGGACTTCCTGTCCGAGCCGCTACCGTCCACTGTGGAGGTCGTCGGTGCGCCGACGGTGCGGATCAGAGCGGCCTCGCCGACCGGGCAGGCCGTGCTGTTCGTCAAGCTGTACGACGTCGACCCGCAGAACGGGCCGACCCTGCCCGACGGGCTGGTCGCGCCGGTACGCCTGACCGGGCTGCCCACCTCGATCGACCAGGCCCAGCCGGTGACCGTCACGCTGCCGGCGATCGTCCACGAGTTCCAGCCCGGGCACCTGATCCGGATCACCATCTCCAGCGCCGACCAGGCGTACCTGACGCCGGCCGCGCCGAACGTCTACACCGTCGGCCTCGGCGACTCCGCGGTCACCCTGCCCACCGTCGCCAGCAGCCCGATCGCGACGACGGCGGTGCTCTGGCGCTGGGTACTGGTCGCCGTGGTGGCCCTGCTCGTGCTCGCCGTCGTCGCCGGCGTTGCGCTGGGCCGGCGCCGGTACCGGCGGGCCGACCGCTCGGTACGCGCCGGGTACGCCGACGTACCGCTCGTCGTCGACGGGCTGCGCAAGGTCTACGACGACGGGTTCGTCGCGGTGTCCACAGTGGACTTCCGGGTCGAGCGCGGACAGGTGGTCGGCCTGCTCGGCCCGAACGGCGCCGGGAAGACGACCTCGCTGCGGGTACTCATGGGGCTCATCAAGCCGACCGCGGGCGACATCTACGTCTTCGGCCACCGGCTCAGCCCGGGCTCGCCGGTGCTGTCCCGGCTCGGCGCGCTCGTCGAGGGGCCCGGCTTCCTGCCGCACCTGTCCGGGCTGCGCAACCTGGAGCTGTTCTGGCGCGCGACCGGCCGGCCGGCGCAGGACGCGCACCTGCAGGAGGCGCTGGACATCGCCGGTCTCGGCGACTCGATCCACCGCCGGGTGAAGACCTACAGCCACGGCATGAAGCAGCGGCTGGCCATCGCCCAGGCCATGCTCGGCCTGCCCGAACTGCTGGTCCTCGACGAGCCGACCGACGGGCTGGACCCGCCGCAGATCGCGGAGATGCGCCGGGTACTGAACAGGTACGCGGACCCTGCATGGGGCCGTGCGGTTCTGATTTCATCGCATCTTCTGGCCGAGGTCGAGCAGACCTGTACCCACGTCGTCGTGCTGCACAAGGGCGAGGTGGTCGCGTCCGGGCCGGTCGACGAGATCGTCGGCGACTCGCCCTCGGTGCAGTTCGACGTCTCCGACCCGGCGGCCGCGACAGCCGCCCTGCACGAGGCCGGGGTCCGGAGCGTCGCCCCGGAAACCAACGGGACGCTCGTCGTCGACCTGGACGGCACGCCGCGCGCCGAGGCGGTCGCCGCGCTGGTCCGGGCCGGGGTCGGGGTTGACCGGGTGGTACCCAGACGCCGGCTGGAAGACGCGTTCCTGGCACTGGTACGCGCAGACACCGAAGGAGGCGGAGACCGGTGACGGCGACGACGATGGACGGCTCCGCGGTCGGGTACCGGCCGACCCGGACCCTCACCTTCCGCACCGAGCTGCGCCGGCAGGCCAGCCGGCGGCGCACCCAGCTGGCCCTCGGCTTCATGGTCGTGCTGCCGCTGATCATCCTGATCGCCTTCGAGTTCGGCAACGACAACGGCGGGCGCAGCCGGCGCGACCAGTTCGCCGCCCTGGCCGACATCGCGACCGCCGGCGGGCTGAACTTCGCCCTGTTCACCCTGCTCGTCTCGGCGTCGTTCCTGCTGATCGTCGTCGTCGCGCTGTTCTGCGGCGACACGGTCGCGAGCGAGGCGAGCTGGGGTTCGCTGCGGTACCTGCTGGCGGTGCCGGTACCCCGGGCCCGGCTGCTCGGCGGCAAGCTGCTCGTCTCGCTGTTCTCCTGCGCGGTCGCCCTGGTTCTCCTGACCGGCACCGCGCTGGCCGCCGGTACCCTGCGGTACGGCTGGCATCCGCTGCGCACCACCGTCGCGGGCGACGTGCCGTCCGGTACCGCCCTGGTGCGCCTGCTCGCGATCCTCGGGTATCTCGCGGTGTCCCTGCTCGTCGTGGCGGGCCTCGCGTTCCTGCTCTCGGTCTCCACCGACGCGCCGCTCGGCGCGGTCGGCGGCGCCGTCCTGCTGCAGATCCTGTCCAGCATCCTGGACCAGATCACCGCGCTCGGTAACCTGCGCCTGATCCTGCCGACGCACTACGCCAACGCCTGGCTGGGGCTGCTGTCCAACCCGGTGCAGACCGACGACATGGTCAAGGGCGTCATCTCCGCCCTGGTCTACGCCGCAGTCTTCTTCGGCCTGGCCTGGTACCGGTTCCTTCGTAAAGACGTGGTGAGCTGACTCACCTGGTGAGATCAGCCGGTACGAGATCGCGAGCCGTCGGATACCCTGATCGCACAACTGCATACCTCATCCAGAGGGGCTGAGGGAAACGGCCCGAAGAAGCCCCGGCAACCACCACGATCGTCGACTCGACGCCAGTGCTGATCCAGACACACTGCTGATTCAACAGCGTGGCCGCGCGTGGCAGGTGCCAATTCCGTCCAGACCGGACACCCGGCCTGGGAAGATGAGAGGAAGGCCTCCATGACGTCGACCCTCGACGCTCCCACCGACACCGGTTCGCCCGCCCGCCACCTGGTCTGTCGTGGCTGTGGCGCGCAGTACCCGCTCGCCGCCCAGCACGCCTGTTTCGAGTGTTTCGGGCCGCTGGAGGTCGGCTACGACCGGGCGGCGCTCGCCCGGGTCACCCGGGAGCAGATCGCCGCGGGTCCCAAGAGCATCTGGCGGTACGCGGGGCTGCTGCCGGTGGGTCAGGACCCGGCCGCGCGGGTCACCCTCAACCCGGGATTCACCCCCCTGGTACCGGCTGCCGCGCTCGCCGCCGAGCTGGGCGTCACCGCGCCGTTGTGGGTCAAGGACGACTCGGCCAACCCGACCCACTCGTTCAAGGACCGGGTGGTGTCCGTCGCGCTGACCGCCGCCCGCGGGCTCGGCTTCACCCGGTTCGCCTGCGCCTCCACCGGCAACCTCGCCAACTCGGTGGCCGCGCACGCGGCCCGGGTCGGGGTACCGTCGATCGTCTTCATCCCTGCCGACCTGGAGCGCGGCAAGGTCGTCACCACCGCCGTCTACGGCGGCGACGTGGTCGCCATCGACGGCTCCTACGACGACGTGAACCGGCTGTGCTCCGAGCTGACCGAGACCGACGAGTTCGAGGACACCGCGTTCGTCAACGTCAACGTCCGGCCCTACTACGCCGAGGGCTCCAAGACCCTCGGGTACGAGGTGGCCGAGCAGCTCGGCTGGCGGATCCCGGCCCAGGTGGTGATCCCGATGGCGTCCGGCGAGCTGCTGACCAAGATTGACAAGGCGTTCAGCGAGCTGGTCGAGATCGGTCTGGCCGACGCGCCGGCCGATGGGTGGCGGGTCTTCGGTGCGCAGCCGGCCGGCTGCAACCCGATCGCGGTCGCGCTGCACGGGGGTACCGACGTGATCACGCCGGTACGCCCGACCGGGATCGCGAAGTCGCTGAACATCGGCGACCCCGCCGCGGGCCTGTACGCGCTGGAGGCCGTCCGGCGCTCCGGTGGCTGGATGGACTACGCCGACGACGACGAGATCCGCGATGCCATCCGGCAACTGGCCCGGACCACCGGAATCTTCGCCGAAACGGCGGGCGGGGTGACCATCGCGGTTCTCCGCAAACTGGCCGAATCGGGGCGGCTCGATCCGGCCGCGGAAACCGTCGTCTACAACACCGGCGAGGGGCTCAAGACACTCGATGCGGTGGCCGATCTCGTCGGTCCGACATACCGGGTCAACCCCTCGCTACGGGCGGCGCGCGAGGCCGGCATTATCCGATAACAATCCTTCTAGAACACGTTAAGTTACCCTCTCCCAAGTCGCTGAGCAGTGCATTTGCCACGGCGAATCCTCTGCGTAACCAACGATTCGCGGTCCGTCCAGAAACCTCTGTCTAGGGACTTGACGAGTTCTTGAGGATGTGAGCACGATGCTGCGTGCGGGAGGATGGATCGCCGCGAGGCCCCGAATTTTCGGGAGGCCTGCGAACCCAGCGCTGTATGGCGTTGTGCGATTCGTCCTCTCGACCATTTCCCGGGTAAATCAATCGCGTAGGTGGGCGATACCTGGCAGCCTTCACGGAATGGACATCGACGTCCGTCCCGTTGATCCGCACGATGAGGCCGTCCTGGCGGAGCGCCATGCGGTGACTGCGGCGGCTCAGGCGCACGACGTGCCCGACTTCCCACCGCTGTGTCCGGTCCGCTACGCCGGGCCACTTCGCCTGCCCGTCAAGGCCTACGCCACCCTGAGCTGGATCGCGTACCTCGACGGTCAGCCGGCCGGCGTGCTCGACCTGGAGCTGCCGCTCCTGGACAACACCGGCAAGGCCCAGCTCGGCCTCGCTGTCGCGCCCGGGTACCGGCGCCGCGGCCTGGGCCGGGAGCTGTACGCCTTCGCGATCGAGGCCGCTCGCCGGCATGGCCGGATCCGGTTGACCGCTGACACCGTCGCCGCCTTGCCGGGCGGGGTACCCCGGGACCCGGCCGGGCCGGCGTTCGCCCGTGCGATGGGCGCCGAGGCGGCGCTGGCCGAGGTACGCCGCCGACTCGATCTGTCCACTGTGGACCTCGGGGCGCTGGCCGCTCCGGAGGCGCCCGGGTACTCGGTGGTGTTCTGGCGTGACGTGGCGCCCGAGGAGTATTTCGCCGACCTCGCGTGGCTGGACCGCCAGCTGATGACGGACGCGCCCCACGGCAAGCTGGTCTGGGAGGTACCGGCGGCGGACGCCGAGCGGATCCGCGACGATCAGGAGGTCCGGCAGGCCCGCGGCTCCCGCTGCTACCACGCCGCGATCCGCCACGACCCGACCGGGGCGCTGGTGGCCTGGACCACGCTCGCATTCGACCCGACGGTGTCCGACCAGGCCTGGCAGTTCGTGACCGTCGTCGACCCCGCGCACCGCGGGCGGCGGCTCGGGCTGTGGGTCAAGCTGGCCAACCTGCGCCGGACGGCGCGCGCCGAACCTGCGCTGCGGGTGATCGATACCTGGAACGCCGCCGCGAACAGGCACATGATCGCGATCAACGAGGCGCTGGGGTTCCGGGCGGTGGACGCCTGGGACCACTGGCAACAGGAATTCCCGACTATCGCCTCTTAGGCCACTTAAGCCTCATAAGCTGATCGGGTGCGAACTCGACGGGTAGCCGTCGCGCTGGCCCTGGCGGGGATCTCGGTCGCCATGGCCGGCCCGGCGGCGGCCGCGGTACCGGCGACGGTGACCTGGCATGTGCATCCGGCCGGCCGGCCGGGTTCGGTGAACCTCGCCGGCGGGCCGGCGGCGGTGACGGTGGCCGCGAGCAGCCGGTACGCGCTGGATTATCTGGCGCCCACGGACCTTCGGGCCGCGGTCAGCGCGGTCAACGGCCGGGTGGTGGCCGACGTGCCGCCCGGCGCCGGCGTGGCGCTCGCCGTGCGCGGCTGGTACCGGACCGGCTGGGGTGAGTGGCGGGGGGTGCCGGCCCGGCTGGGCGCGCCAACCCGCCGCGTGCAGGTCCGGCTGGTGCTCAGCGCGGCCAGCGCGGGCCCGCCGGTCGTTCACGACGTCGTGCTGACCGGTACGCCCGGCCCGGCCCAGCCGAGCCCGGCGACCCGGATGCAGTACCAGGTCTTCGCGACCCGGGAGGGCCTGGTGGGGCGGGTGACCGCCGACGGGCACACGATCACCGCGCACGACCACTTCGTGTCCCTGCCCTCGTGGAGTGCCCTGTCGCCCAGGGACGCCGGCGACTACTCGGTCCGGGCCTGCGCGGGTGGCCGGTGCGCCTACGAGCCGGTCTGGGACGTCGGGCCGTGGAACACCCACGACGACTACTGGAACGCGTCGCGCGAGCAGTGGCGCGACCTGCCGGCCGGTACCCCGGAGGCGCAGGCGGCCTTCCAGCGCGGGTACAACGGCGGGCGCGACCAGTACGGGCGGACCGTCCTGAACCCGGCCGGGCTCGACCTCGCCGACGGCGCGTTGTGGGACGACCTGCGGCTGGCCGGCAACGCCTGGGTGAGCGTGACGTACCTGTGGACCGGTGGCGGTACCCAGGCGCAGGTGGTGACCGATGGCGACGCGCTCAACGTCCGCGCCGGCCCGGGCACCGGGTACGCGTCGGTCGGGCTGGCGGGCCGCTACACCCGGGTACCGGTCGAGTGCCAGACGGCCGGCCAGACGATCACCGGCCCCGCCGGTACCTCCCGGCTGTGGGACCGGATCGGCCCCGGCAACTATGTGTCACACGCTTACCTGCAGATGAACGCCGGCGTCACCGTAGCCCGCTGTTGATGCATGATGGGGCGCATGACTGCCGCCGTTGCCAGCCACGAGCTGTACACCAAGCATGCCGACACGCTCCAGCGGGCGCTGACCGCGATCGCCGAGCGTGGCTACTGGTCCGCCTTTCCCGAGTCGCCCAGCCCCCGGGTGTACGGCGAGTCCGCCGCCCCGGCCGGGGAAGCCGCCTTCCGGGCCTACCTCGGTAGCGACTTCCCGCTCGACCAGCCGGGCGTCGACGGGCACGTGGCCACCGAGTCGTCTCCGTTCGGGATACCGCTCGATGTGCGCTACCCGCACAGCTCGCCCGACGCGCTGATCGCCGCCGCCACCGCGGCGCTGCCGGCTTGGCGCGACGCCGGGCCGGCCACCCGCGCCGGGGTATGCCTGGAGATCCTGGGCCGGCTGCACGAGCACATCTTCGAGCTGGCCAACGCGGTCCAGTTCACCACCGGGCAGGCGTTCGTCATGGCGTTCCAGGCCGGTGGCGCGCACGCGCTCGACCGTGCCCTGGAGGCGCTGGCCTACGCCTACGCCGAGCAGACCCGCCAACCGGCGCAGGCGCGCTGGGAGAAGCCCGCCGGCAAGGGTGAGCCGCTGCGGATGACCAAGACCTTCCATGTGGTACCCCGCGGAGTCGCGCTCGTCATCGGCTGCAACACGTTCCCCACGTGGAACTCCTACCCGGGGCTGTTCGCCTCGCTCGCGACCGGTAACCCGGTCATCGTCAAGCCGCATCCGCGCGCGGTGCTGCCGCTGGCGGTCACCGTCCGGTACGCGCGGGAGGCGCTCGCCGAGGCCGGCTTCGACCCTAACCTCGTGCAGTTGGCCGCCGAAGCGCCGGACGAGAAGTTGGCCTCCACGCTGGCCCTGCGACCCGAGGTGAAAATCATCGACTTCACCGGCTCGACGCAGTACGGCGACTGGCTGGAAGAGCACGCCCGGCAGGCGTTCGTGTACACCGAGAAGGCCGGAGTCAACACCGTCATCGTGGACTCCACCGACGACTTCGCCGGGATGTGCCGCAACCTCGCCTTCTCCCTGACCCTCTACAGCGGACAGATGTGCACCACCCCGCAGAACGTGTTGATTGCGCGCGAGGGAATCCACACCGAAGGCGGGCACAAGGCCTTCGTGGAGGTGGCACAGGGCATCGCGGACGCGGTCGCCAAACTCACCGGTGACGACGCGCGTGCGGTCGAGGTGACCGGCGCGATCGTCAACGACGGTGTGCTGTCCCGCATCGAAGCTGCCAAGGCGCAGGGCGAGGTGGTGCTGGACGCCCGTACCATCGCGCATCCCAGCCTTCCCGACGCGGTCGTGCGCACGCCGCTGTTGCTGAGCACCGACCGGGCCGCGCCCGCGATCGAGGGTGAGTGGTTCGGCCCGATCACCTTCCTCGTCGCTACTGACTCCACAGTGGACAGCGTCGCGCTGTTCCGGCGGATCGTCGGCGCGAAGGGCGGCCTGACCGCGAGCGTGTACTCGACGTCGCCTGAGGTCCTCGACGACGTGGAGCGGGCGGCGCTGGACGTCGGGGTGCACCTGTCGGCCAACCTGACCGGCGGCGTGTTCGTCAACCAGTCGGCGGCGTTCTCCGACTTCCACGCCACCGGCGCCAACCCGGCCGCGAACGCGACCTTGACCGACGGCGCGTACGTGGCCAACCGGTTCCGCGTGGTGCAGTCCCGGCGCCATGTTTAGGCCGGGCGCGACATCAGCATCTCGGTGAGGCCGTGACGCGGGCGATCCGGGCCTGGTAGTCGGTGTGTGATCGCTGGGGCAGCCTCGTCGATGCGTTCGAGGAAGGCCAGCGGCTCGGGTACAGGTGGGTTACCTGTCCGAATTGCGGGGGTGCGGGGCGCGAGCGCCTCGTGTAGCGTGCGTGTTCGGTCGCTGTACGCTCCGGTGTCCTGGCAGGCAACGGAAAGGCGCGGCGGCACCGGCCCCGCGGTGGGGTCGGGGGTCGGCAGACCCAGCACGATCGAAGTGAGGAAGTGCACCGTGGCACAGGGCACCGTGAAGTGGTTCAACAGCGAGAAGGGCTACGGTTTCATCGCGGTCGACGGGGGGCAGGACGTGTTCGTCCATTTCTCGGCGATCCAGATGGACGGGTACAAGTCGCTTGAGGACGGTCAGCGGGTCGAGTTCGAGATCGCGCAGGGCCAGAAGGGCCCCCAGGCCGAGAAGGTCCGCGTCATCGCCTGAGGTCTGCCAGGCGGACCTGCCGGATCAGACTGACGTCGCGGGGCACCGAATCCCACCACACAGGTGAGCCGGTGCCCCGTGTCCACCACCTCACCGCCGCCCCGGTCCTGGGGGTTGCCGCGGCAGGCGGGGTGGCCACGGTGTTCTTCGATGCGGCCGACTTTGTCGCCGCGCTGCCGCTGTCGTTGGCCGGGAGCGGCTCGCCGCCAGCAGCGCGCTGTGCGGTCCGCACACCGCCGTCGCGGATCGGCTGGCTGTCCCCGCTGCGCCGCGAGGCGCATCTTGCACTCGCGGGGTGAGAGTGCTAAACAGGTGATTGGCACTCGGGGAGTCTGAGTGCCAATGGTCGGGGCGGTGGGGTCCCAGCAGTGGGACCGGTCGTCGCGGGCTGTCCGGCCCGGCCGGCAAGGGTGCCGCGTGGCACCCCGAAGACGGTTGCGTAAGCAAAGCGGCGGGCCCGCTGCGCGGGTACGCCGGGATTGTCCAGGAGGACAACGCCGAATGGCCAAGATTATCGCGTTCGACGAGGAGGCGCGCCGCGGTCTCGAGCGGGGCATGAACGCCCTCGCCGACGCCGTCAGGGTGACGCTGGGCCCGAAGGGCCGCAACGTCGTACTGGAGAAGAAGTGGGGCGCGCCCACCATCACCAACGACGGTGTGAGCATCGCCAAGGAGATCGAGCTCGAGGACCCGTACGAGAAGATCGGTGCCGAGCTGGTCAAGGAGGTCGCCAAGAAGACCGACGACGTGGCCGGTGACGGTACCACGACGGCGACCGTCCTGGCCCAGGCGCTGGTCCGCGAGGGCCTGCGCAACGTCGCGGCGGGCGCCAACCCGATCGCCCTCAAGCGGGGCATCGAGGCGGCCGTGTCCGCGGTCGCGGAGGAGCTCGCCAAGATCGCCAAGGACGTCGAGACCAAGGAGCAGATCGCCTCGACGGCCTCGATCTCCGCGGGCGACCCGACCGTCGGCGAGATCATCGCCGAGGCGATGGACAAGGTCGGCAAGGAAGGCGTCATCACCGTCGAGGAGAGCAACACCTTCGGCCTGGAGCTGGAGCTCACCGAGGGTATGCGCTTCGACAAGGGGTACATCTCGCCGTACTTCTGGACCGACCCGGAGCGGATGGAGGCCGTCCTCGACGACCCCTACATCCTGATCGCCAACCAGAAGATCTCCGCGGTGAAGGACCTGCTCCCGATCCTGGAGAAGGTCATGCAGGGCGGCAAGCCGCTGCTGATCATCGCCGAGGACGTCGAGGGTGAGGCGCTGGCCACCCTGATCGTCAACAAGGTCCGCGGTACCTTCAAGTCGGTCGCGGTCAAGGCGCCCGGCTTCGGTGACCGCCGCAAGGCCATGCTGGGTGACATCGCCACGCTGACCGGCGGCCAGCTGATCAGCGAGGAGGTCGGTCTCAAGCTGGAGAACGTCACCCTCGACCTGCTCGGCCACGCCCGCAAGGTGGTCGTGACCAAGGACGAGACGACGATCGTCGACGGCGCCGGTGACGCGGACCAGATCCAGGGCCGGGTCAACCAGATCCGCGCCGAGATCGAGAAGAGCGACTCCGACTACGACCGGGAGAAGCTGCAGGAGCGGCTGGCCAAGCTGGCCGGCGGCGTCGCGGTCATCAAGGTCGGCGCGGCCACCGAGGTCGAGCTGAAGGAGCGCAAGCACCGCATCGAGGACGCCGTGCGCAACGCCAAGGCGGCCGTCGAGGAGGGCATCGTCCCGGGTGGCGGCGTCGCGCTGGTACACGCCGGCAAGTCGGCCTTCGACAAGCTGGACCTGTCCGGCGACGAGGCGACCGGGGCGACGATCGTCAAGGTGGCGCTCGACGCGCCGCTGCGGCAGATCGCCGTCAACGCCGGCCTCGAGGGCGGCGTCGTGGTGGAGCGGGTCCGGACCCTGCCGGCCGGCCACGGGCTGGACGCGCAGACCGGCGAGTACGTGGATCTGCTGGCCGCCGGAATCATCGACCCGGCCAAGGTGACCCGTTCCGCGCTGCAGAACGCCGCCTCCATCGCGGCCCTGTTCCTCACCACCGAGGTCGTGGTGGCGGACAAGCCGGAGAAGGAGAAGGCCCCGGCCGGTATGCCGGGCGGCGGGGACATGGACTTCTAGAGTCCGAGCCACAACTCGGGGCGGGTCGCGTCACGCGGCCCGCCCCGATGCGTTTCGTATCGTCACCGGTTCGGCGGCTGGTTGCCCTTCTTGTTCTGCATCGACGTCGACTGCTGCGCGGCGGTCTTCGGGGTGGCCTTGGTCCGCATCGCGGTGGTGCCCTTGCCGGTACCGGTCTGCTTGGTCCCGGTCTCGTCGCCGATGTAGTCGGCACCCTCGGCGTCGATGTCGCTGCCGTACGGCAGGCCTGCCGTTTCGTCGGACAGGTCGTCGAGCTGGGCCTGCGTCTCGTTCCGGAGATTCCTGTCGGATTGGTTGCCTCGTGCCATTGGTCCTCCTTCCGGATGCCCACCACGCTAGGGGGATCGGCGGCGCCCGGTCCGGCAAACGGAGATACCTACCCTGCTGCCCGGTTCACTGGGATCGGGCGGCGCCGACGGCGGCCTCGGCGTTGACCAGGCCGACGGGTACCTCGGTGCGGCCGCCGCAGCCGGGCCCGCCGGGTACCGGCGTCGCCGTCGTGAGCAGGAGCTGGCGGGTCCGCACGAGGTCGCCGACCAGCCGCGGGTTGGCCGCCCACAGGAGCGCGACGACGCCGGCGACCTGCGGGGCTGCCACGGAGGTACCGCTCAACGCCCCGTACCTGCGCCCCGGCAGCGCGGACACCACGTCCACCCCGGGCGCGACGAGGTCCGGCCGGCCGGCCGCCGAGAGCAGTCCCCGGCTCGGGGAGCTGGCGACCGGTGCAGCCGGGTCGAAGGCACCGACCGTCAGCATGTCCGGGAGCCGGGTCGGCGGCGCGCCAACCGAGCCGCAGCGCGGACCGCCGCCCCCGCCAGGGGCGGCCACCACGAGGATGCCGGCCAGGTTCAACGCCCGGATCGCCGGCCGCAGGCTTCCCGCGTCGCAACTCTCCGGCTGGGCGCAGGCCCACGAGTTGACCAGGATGTCGGCGGAGCGGTCGGGTCGGCCGTCGCGCAGCGGGTCCCCGCCGTACGGGAACGGGGCCAGCATGAACTGCAGGCAGCGCAGGTAGCCGGCCGGGTTTCCGAGGTTGCCGGGCAGGTCGACGCAGCCGATCCACTTGGCACCCGGTGCGACGCCGATCCCGTTGCTGCCCACCGCGGTACCGATGATGTGGGTACCGTGTCCGCTCTCGTCGGTGGGGACGCGGGTCCCGTTCCAGGGGTCGTACCAGCCGTCGCTGCCGCCGCGGAACGCCCCGGCCAGCGCCGGGTGGTACCGGTCCACGCCGCTGTCCGCGATCCCGATCGTGATGCCGGGCCCGGTGACCCCGGTCACCCAGACCCGGTCCGCACCGATGGCCGCGATGTTCGGCTGCGGGCGGCCGTCCACCTCGACCCGGTCGGCCTGCGGGGCCGGCACGGTCGGTACCGGGCGGAGCTGCGGGCTCAGCAGGACGCGGTCCACCTCGGGTCGGCGTAACAGCCACGCCTGGATCGCCGCGTTGCCCTCCACCTCCAGCGCGTTGACCAGGTAGAACGGCGTGAACGGCAGGTAGAGGTCGGCCAGGTCGCGGCGCAACGCCGCCTGGGTGCGGTCGGCGGTGGTGACCAGGCGGCGGTACACCTCGGCGCGGCGCTCCTTGACGTCGGCGATGGACGTCACGTCGGACAGGTCGGCCTGGGTCCGCATCAGCACGAACAGCGTGTCGCTGTACCCGCCGGGACGGCTGACGGCGGCGCACCCGGACAGCGTGGTCGCCGCGAGGAGGGCGGCGGCGATCACAACGCGGGAGGTGCACCTGCCCACGTCCGAACTGTAGCTACCGTGGACGGGTGCGCCGTGATCCAGCAGTGTCCCGGTATGCGGCCGGTCGGCTGTCCCCGCGCCGCCGCGCCGAGGACCTCGAGCGGCTGCGCCGCGAACGCTTCGACGTCCTGGTCATCGGCGGCGGGGTCACCGGGGTCGGCGCGGCGCTCGACGCCGCGTCCCGCGGGCTGTCCGTCGCGCTGGTCGAGGCGGCCGACCTGGCATCCGGTACCTCCAGCCGGTCCAGCAAGCTGATCCACGGCGGGCTGCGGTACCTGGAGCACCTGGAGTTCGGACTGGTCCACGAGGCCCTTCGGGAACGCGGGCTGCTCGCCACCCGGCTCGCCCCGCACCTGGTCCGGCCACTGCCGATCCTGGTACCCCTGGAGGTCGACGTGGGCGGCCCGGTGGGGCTGGCCGAGCGGATCTGGAACCGCACATACTACGGCGCCGGCGTCGCCGTGTACGACGCCTTCGCGGGGGTCTTCGGCGGCGGCCGGGGCATGCCGCCGCACCGGCACCTCACCCGCACCGGCGCCCGGCGCCTCTTCCCGTCGCTGCGCGAGGAGCTGATCTCCGGTGCCCTCCGGTACTACGACGGGCAGGTCGACGACGCCCGGTACGTGGCGACGATGGCGCGGACCGCGGCCAGCCTGGGCGCGGTGGTGGTACCGAGCGCCCGGGTGGTCGGGCTGATCCGCGACGCCCGCGAGGTGACCGGTGCGGTGGTGCGCGACCAGGAGACCGCTGCGGAGTTGCGGGTCGGCGCGCGCACGGTGGTCGCCGCGACCGGGGTGTGGAGCAACGACATCTCCGCGATGGTGGGCGCCCGCCGCCCCGGGCTGCGGGTCCGCGCGTCCAAAGGCGTCCATCTCGTGGTACCGCGGTCCGCGATCACCGGCGACGCCGGGCTGATCCTGCGCACACCCACGTCGGTACTGTTCGTCCTGCCGTGGGGCGGCCACTGGATCATCGGTACCACCGACACCGACTGGAGCCTCGACCGCGCCCACCCGGCCGCCTCCAGCCGGGACATCGCCTACCTGCTAGACCAGGTGAACCACTGGCTGGACCGGCCGCTGTCCACCGCCGACATCGAGGGCGTCTACGCCGGGCTGCGGCCGCTGCTGTCCGGCGAGGACGAGCAGACCTCGAAGCTGTCCCGGGAGCACGCCGTCGTGGAGCCGATGCTGGGCCTGATGCTCGTGGCCGGTGGGAAGTACACCACGTACCGGGTGATGGCCGCCGACGTCATCGACCGCGCGGCGAGGCGCCTCGGCCCTGGTATCCCGCGCTCGCGGACCGACGAGCTGCCGTTGCTCGGCGCCGACGGGTACCGCCAGATGTGGACCAACCACGCCGACCTCGCCCGCCGCCGGGGGGTACCGGCCGGGGTCGTCGAGCACCTGCTGGAGCGGTACGGAACCTTGACCGTGGAGCTGCTGGACCTGATCGCGGCCCGGCCCTCGCTCGGGCGCCCGGTTGCCGGCGCACCCGAGTACCTCGCCGCCGAGATCGCCTACGCGGCCGCCTACGAGGGCGCGCTGCACCTGGAGGACGCGCTGACCCGGCGTACCCGGATCTCCATCGAAACCGAGCACCGCGGTGCCGAAAGCGCGCCGCACGTGGCCGAGCTGATGGGCGAGGTACTGGGCTGGGACGCGGACACCCGGACCCGGGAGGTGGAGCACTACCTCGCCCGGGTCGCGGCGGAGCGGGAGTCCCAGCGGATGCCCGACGACCTGACCGCGGACGCCGCCCGGCTGGGCGCGCCGGAGGTGCGCGGGCCGGCTCGCGAAGTGACCGCGGGCTAACTGGAAGGGCTCTTTACTGTTTACGTCGTCGATGCTACGGTCGCCCGGCGTACTGTTTCCGGCTCCCGCGCGTTCAGGCCCAGTACGACGGCCGCTCCAGCACGATCCCGTTGGCACCGATCACCTTGCGCGGCAACTGCGCCCGGTGCAGCTTGTCGCGGCCCAGGAAGTACACCCCGTCGGCGGCGGCACGCAGCGGATCGGACCTGCGGCGGGGCGGGAACACCGCAACGATCGGTGCGTGCGGCGCGAGCCGCTTGGCAGCCCGTACCGCGGGGCAGAGGTCGCTGTCACCGGAGATGATCAGGGCGGCGTCGTACGCGGACCGGGCGGCGTCCTCGACGAGCCCCACGGCGACGCTGACGTCGGTCTCCTTCTCCTCATAGGTGATCCGGACGGTGCCGCAGGAGCGGCAGCGCCGGGCCTTCTGCTGGAACCGTCCCTCCACGACCGTCAGGCGCGTGGAGCGGGCTGCCAACGCCTGCAGGTAGACGTCCTGGCGGTGCCGGGCGCCGTTGAGTCCGCGCATCCGCGCGGTGAAGTAGTTCACCCGGTCCAACTGCTCGCCGGGCAACAGCAGGCCGGTGGCCAGCGCTTCGAGGTCAAGCCAGAGGTACTGGCGCCCGAAGGCGGCGGGCATGCCGAGTACAGGTTGAAGCCGTCGACATAGACCCGGACCCGATTCACGCGTACTCCGTTGCGGCTGGACGATAGGGGTCGCTACACTCGTCGGTACCCGGCCGGTAGCGAAGACCTCCGGCCTGACGGCCCCCCGGTACCGGGGGGCTGTCTTCTTTTCTCACATGGGTCCCGCGGGTAGCAACCCCGAGTCGTGCGCCTGTGGATTACGCGGATAGGACGTCGTCGGCATCGACGATGGTGTATGCATATCCCTGTTCGGCGAGGAAGCGCTGGCGGTGCGCGGCGTACTCGGTGTCGATGGTGTCCCGCGCCACGACCGCGTAGAAGTGCGCCTGCCGCCCGTCGGACTTGGGGCGCAGTACCCGGCCCAGCCGCTGCGCCTCCTCCTGCCGGGAGCCGAAGGTACCGGACACCTGGATCGCCACCGCCGCCTCGGGCAGGTCGATGGAGAAGTTGCCGACCCGGGAGATGACCAGGGTCCGCAGCGTCCCGGCGCGGAACTCGTCGAACAGCCGCTCGCGCTGCTTCGTCGTGGTGGCGCCCTCGACGACCGGGGCGTCCAGGTACTCCGCGAGCGCGTGCAGCTGGTCGATGTACCCGCCGATGACCAGGATCTGCTCGTCCGGGTGGCGGCGCACCAGGGCCTGCACCACGGGCAGCTTGGTCCGCGCGGTGGACGCCATCCGGTACCGCTCGTCGGGCTCGGCGGTGGCGTACGCCATCCGTTCCGCGTCGGTCAGCGTGACCCGGACCTCGACGCACGAGGCCGGCGCGATCCAGCCCTGCGACTCGATGTCCTTCCACGGCGCGTCGTAGCGCTTCGGCCCGATCAGTGAGAACACGTCGCCTTCCCGGCCGTCCTCGCGCACCAGGGTCGCGGTGAGCCCGAGCCGGCGGCGGGCCTGCAGGTCGGCGGTGAACCGGAAGATGGGCGCCGGCAGCAGGTGCACCTCGTCGTAGATGACCAGCCCCCAGTCACGGGCCCCGAACAGGTCCAGATGCGGAAAGGTACCGCCGCGGCGCACGGTCAGTACCTGGTACGTGGCGATGGTGACCGGCCGGATCTCCTTGCGCTCGCCGGAGTACTCGCCGATCTCGTCCTCGGTCAGCGACGTGCGGGCGAGCAGTTCGCGCTTCCACTGCCGGCCGGCCACGGTGTTCGTGACGAGGATCAGGGTGGTGGCCGACGCCTCGGCCATCGCGGCCGCGCCGACGAGTGTCTTGCCGGCCCCGCACGGGAGTACCACCACCCCCGAGCCGCCCGCCCAGAACTGCTCGGCGGCTTCCCGCTGGTACGAGCGCAGGGTCCAGCCGTCCTGTACCAGCGACATGGCGTGCGCCTCGCCGTCGACGTACCCGGCCAGGTCCTCGGCCGGCCAGCCCAGCTTGAGCAGCGCCTGCTTGAGCCGGCCACGCTCCGACGCGTGTACCGCGATGGTGTCCGGGTCGACGTGGCCGCCGAGCATGCCGGCGAGCTTCTTCGACTTCGCGACCTCGACGAGAACCGCCCGGTCGAGCCCGCGCAGCACCAGCCCGTGCGCGGGGTCGTTGGCCAGTTGCAGCCGCCCGTACCGGTCCATCGTCTCGGCGACGTCGACGAGCAGCGCGTGCGGTACCGGGTACCGGGAGAAGCGCAGCAGCGCGTCCACGACCGACTCGGCGTCGTGCCCGGCCGCGCGGGCGTTCCACAGGCCGAGCGGGGTGAGCCGGTAGGTGTGTACGTGCTCGGGCGACCGTTCCAGCTCGGCGAACGGCGCGATGGCCATCCGGCAGGCGAGCGCGTCGGGGTGGTCGACCTCCAGCAGGAGGGTCTTGTCGGACTGCACGATCAGGGGGCCACTGGGCACGCGCTCCATAGTGCCACGGCAGATAACCTCGACTCGCTCAGGAGGATTGGTCCACCACGGCTGCGGTGATCCGGTGCAGGGCGAAGGTGTGCAGGGTTTCGGTGCGTTCGTCCTCGGCGCGGAGGTAGCCGGCGCCAATCGAGACCGGGCGGACCAGGCGGGCGGCGGTACCCCCGTGGGAGTCTACGTAGCCGACCCAGACCCGCTGCCGGTCGCGGACCGCCTGTTGCAGTACCGCCATCGCCTGAGTGTGTTCCTGAGTACCCCCGCCGTTGCCGGCTACCCGCAGGCTGGCCGGTGCCCGCTTGACCGTCTTCGCGGCGGCGTCGGCCCGGCGCAGGTGCTCGATGATGCCGGCGACGCGCGGCGGCGGCAGGGGCCGCTGATCGTCCACCAGGGACCGCGGGCTGGCCGGCGGGCGGCGGACCGGTGCCCGGCGGGCCCGGGGTCGGCGCAGCACCACGGCGCCGGACGCGTCCTCGGGTACCGGCGCGTACCCGTTGTCCCGCAGCGTGGCCAGCAGCCGGCCGGACGCGAACGGGGTCGCGAGCACGGTGGGCGCGAGCCGGTGCAGTTGCAGGTCACCCAGGCGCCGGTCGGCGACGAGTTCGGCGAGCAGCGTCTCGTCCGCGCTGCGCACGTACGCGCCGGCGGAGCCGACCCGCAGCCCGCCGTGGCGGCGTGCGACGTCGTCGACGAGATAGCTCAGCGCCTGCGGTACGGGGGTACGGGAGCGGCGCGCGAAAAGTTGGTGCAGGTCGCCGGCGACGTACCCGGCGTCGAGCGCCCGGCGCACGCTGTCCGCGGTGATTCGGTACACGTTGGCCGACTCGGGTTCGGCAGCCAAGGACAGCTCGGCAGCCAGGTCGGGCGCGGGCGGACCGGGTACGACGACGGTCAGGTCGGCCTGCACGAGCACGTGGTCGACGGGCGGCGGGAGGAGCTTGTCCAGCGTGGCGACCGCGCCCGACCCGCCCGGCCCGGCCGCGGAAAGGACGCCGAGCGGATCCGCGTCGGGATCCCGGCGGGCGGCGCCGAGCAGCTCGTCGAGAAGCGCGCGTCCGTACGAGGTGAGCGCGCCGAGTCCGGTGACCCCGAGCACTGCCGCCTCGGCGAGTGCGGAGCGCACCGCGTCCGCGCGGACCTGCTCGCCAGCCGCCCCGTACCGGCGGGGCGAGCGCCACGCGAGCACCTCGAGGACCTGTTCGGTGTCCGGGGCGAGGCCGGGCTTCCCGTCGGACAGCGCCGCCAATGCGGCGGCCCGTAGGGCCGGTGCGCCGACCCGTTCCAGCTCAGGAGCGAGGGCACCGAGCGGCCGGTCCCGCTCGTCCCGCCGGCCGACCAGCCCCGGCTGGCGTGGCATGGTCAGCCAGGCCCGGGCCAGCATGACCCACCGGTTGGCGATCGACTGGCCGCGCCACGCGTCATACCCCGGCGTCGGCAGGAACGCCGGCTCGCCGCCGTACTCCCCGTCGGTCTCGCCGAGCAGGCCGGCTGTGGCGGCGACCTCGACCAGTACCGCGGTGGTCGGGTCGGGCATGCCGGTCGCGCGGGCCAGCCGGCGCAGATCGCGCACGCCCAGCCCGCCGGACTTCAGGGCCGGGGCCGGCTCCGCGCTAAGGACCTCCAGTACCGCCTCGGCGTGCCGGACCGCCTCCATCACCTGACCCGCGCCAGCCGAGTCCACGCTCTCGGCCCCCCGTACCGGCGCATCCGGGACCGGCGGCGCCGGGTGCAGCGGACCGAGCGGCCCGACCTCGCGGCGCAACAGCATCCCGACCTCGCGGGGCAGCTCGACGGTGGTGTCGCTGACCGGGACGAGCAGGTCGTTCGCGACCAGCCAGCCGACCGGGTTGTCCGGGTCGCCGGTGGCACCAGCGGTGGTGCTGCCCACCGGCGGCCCGGCGGCGAGCCGGTCGAGGACCGCGCGGGCCGGTGGCGGCGCCGCGAGCACGGTGCGGCGCAGGCCGGCCGGGTCCGCGCACAGGGCGGCCGCGGCGGGGTCCAGGTGGCTCGCCGGTCGACCGAGGCCAGCGGGGTACGGCGAGCCGACCTCGTCCACGGCGGGTACCACCCGCAGCTCGTCCTCCGGCCCGTAGATCACTAGCAGCGCGCGCAGCCGCTCGATCGCGTCGCGTACCGCGCCGGGATCCGGGGTGGGCCGGCCGGCGGCGGCCAGCGCGAGGATCGCCTCGACGCTCGTGACGCCCTCGACCCGGGCCAGCCGCACCGCATCGAGGATCTCCAGCGTGAACCGGTCCAGCGGATCGAGTGCCCGGGCCACCGAGACCCGCGCCTGGGCCCGGGCCGCGAGCGCCGCCAGGTCGGCCGGTACCGGTACCACCAGGTCCGGACGCAGCCGCACCAGCGCGGCCAGTTCGTCGTCGGGCAGCGCGCGCACCTGGTCGGCAAGTCCGGTGGTCATCGCCAAATACGCTACCCGCCGACGCCAGCGGCCCGGCGGCCTCGGGCCTGTGACAAACTGGATCCCGACCGCGGCACCGAACCGGAGGAGCGAGCATGGCGTCCGCGCCCAAGCACGTGGAGTCGGAAGACGAAGCCGCCCGGACCGCGGCCGCCGCCGACAAGCGGCCGGTCATCCCGAGCCGGGCGCGCATCGTCCCCGAGGGCAAGCTGCCGGTCAGCGAGTTCGCGTTCGACCGGTCCGGGGCGGCCTCGCCCTTCGGTGACGACATCGGCCTGCCGATGCCGATCGAGCGACTGACGTACACCCATCCGAGCGAGGACGCCTACCCGCAGCCGCACTGACGTGTGGAGCGTCGGCTTCGACCTCGACATGACCCTGGTCGACTCCCGGCCCGGGATCGCGGCCGCCTACCGGCAGCTGAGCGCGCTGACCGGGGTGGAGATCGACGCGGATCTCGCGGTGGCCCGGCTCGGCCCACCGCTGGAGCACGAGATCGCCCGTTGGTACCCGGCCGAACAGGTACCCAACGCGGTGGCCCGGTACCGGGCGCTGTACCCGGACCACGCCGTGGTCCCGTCGCCGGCCCTGCCGGGTGCGGCCGAGGCGCTCGCCGCGGTACGGGCGGCCGGCGGCCTGGTCCTCGTGCTGACCGCGAAGAAGACCGAACTGGCCGAGCTGCACCTGCGCCACCTCGGGCTGGTCGCGGACGAGCTGCGCGGACTCGCGTGGGCCGACGGCAAGGCCGAAGCGCTGCGGGCGACCGGAGCGCTGGCCTACGTCGGCGATCACGTCGCGGACATGGCCGCCGCGCGGGCCGCCGGGGTGATCGCGGTCGGCGTGGTGACCGGGCCGTGCGCGGCGGATGAACTGGTCGTGGCCGGTGCGGACGTGGTACTGGCGGACCTGCGGGGCTTTCCGCCATTACTGGGCCAGATTCTGCTTGGGCGCGGAGTTTCAGGTGACTAGCCTGTGGTAATGCCGCGCGAGCGGTCCAGTTCCGGATGCGAAGAACGAGGGTGGCGGCGGTGCCGACGGGGCGAGTGAAGTGGTACGACACGGAGAAGGGCTTCGGCTTCCTCACCCGTGACGACGGCGGTGACGTCTTCGTGCACAAGGCCGCCCTCCCCGACGGGGTCGGTGAGCTCCAGCCCGGCCAGCGGGTCGACTTCGGGATCGTGGAGAGCCGTAAGGGCAACCAGGCGCTGGCCGTCAAGCTGCTGGACAGCCCGCCGTCCGTGGCGGAGCTGCGGCGCCGGCCGCCGGAGGAGCTGCACGGCCTGATCGAGGACATGATCAAGGTACTCGAGGCGAAAGTCATGCCCGATCTGCGGCGGGGCCGGTTCCCGGACAAGAAGGCGACCAAGATAATCGCCGAGGTCGTGCACGCCGTGGCGCGCGAACTAGAGGTCTGACGGCGGCGTCAAGCCCGCCCGGGCCGCGCGGTCGAGGAGCGCGCGTACCGCGGCGTACCCCTCCTCGCCGAGGTCTTCGGTGAACCGGTTGACGTAGAGCCCGATGTGCTGCGCGACCACGTCGGGCTCCATCTCCTGCGCATGCGCCAGGACGTACTCCTGGCTGGCTGCCGGGTGCGCCCAGGCGTGCCGCACCGATGCGCGTACCCATTCGGCGGCGGCCGCCGGATCCACGCTGTCGCGCCGGGCGAGGATCGCGCCGAGCGGGATCGGCAGCCCGGTCTCCTCCTGCCACCACTCGCCGAGGTCGGCGACGGCGGTCAGCCCGTACCGCTGGTACGTGAACCGGGCCTCGTGGATGACCAGGCCCGCGTCGTACCGGCCCTCCGCGACCCCCGGCATGATCTTGTCGAACGGGACGATCTCGATGCGCGCTGGCGGCCGGGCCGCCGACCAGAACCGGAACAGCAGGTATGCGGTGGTCCGATCCCCGGGGACGGCGACGGTCCCGGTGGCGTCGCCGCCGTTCGTCAGCACCAGCGGACCGCACCCGTACCCGACAGCCCCGCCGCACGGCAGCAGCGCGTACCGGTCCAGCAGCCACGGCAGCGCACCGTAGCTCACCTTGACCAGATCGAACCGGCCCTGCAGCGCCTCGGTGTTGGTGACGTCGACGTCGGCGTAGGTCACCTCGACCGGCGGGGCGCCCTCGACCAGCCCGTGCACGAGCGCATGGAAGACGAACGTGTCGTTCGGGCAGGGAGAGAACGCCAGCGACAGGCTCACCAACTCAACTTACCCAGCGCCCGGCCCACCTCGGCGAGCGCGGCCAGGGCGTCGGGGATCCGCCAGGCCGCCCGGTCGCGTGGCCCGATGAGGTTGGAGATCGTGCGGACCTCGGCGAACGGTACCCCCGCCCCGGCGGCTGCGGTGGCGACCCCGAAGCCCTCCATGCCCTCGGCAACGGCGGCCGGGTGCCGGGCTTCCAGGCCGCGCGTCGCCGCGGCGGTGCCGGTGACGGTGTTGACGGTCAGGATCGGGCCGCTGGCAGCGGCCGGGAGCGCCGCGCGAAGCGCTTCCCGCAGCCCGTCATCGGCCGGGTGACTGGTCGGCCCGAAGCCCAGATCGGACAGCGCCAGGAAGCCTTCGGGCGAGTCGGCGCCCAGGTCGGCGGCGATGCTCTCGGTGGCCAGCGCGATGCCGCCGACGGCGATCCGGCTGGCGAATCCGCCACCGATACCCGCGCAGACCACCGCGTCGTAGTGCCCGGTCGCCAGCAGCCGGGCCGTACCGGCGGCGGCCGCGGCCGCGCCTACGCCGACGATCTCGATGCTGCCCGGCCAGCCCGCCGCGATCGCGTCCCGCTCGGCGGCGACGGCCGTGACGACCAGGACTCGCCCTCCGCCTAGCTCGCCCGCGGCGGCGCTCATTCGTCGTCCTCGTCGGCGAGCGGCCTACCCGACGGCCGGTACAGGTGGAAGCCGGGCGACTCAGGCTCGTCGTCCTCGCGCGGGATGACCCGGGTCGTCGCCGGCCGGGTCGCGTCGCCGGCCGGCAACCGCTTCGTCGGCTGATCGGGCGACGGCGGCTGATCGGGCGACGGGGACTGCTCGGCGGGCGCCGGCCGGGTCGGCTCGGCGGGCGGGCGGTCCTTGGCGGCCCGGGTGCGGATGCGGCGGGTCCGGGCCGGCAGCCGCTTCGTGGTGGGCTCGGGCTCCGCAGGGACCGGCGGCACGTCGCCGCTCGCCACGCCGGTCAGCTTCTCCCGGCGCAGCCCGACGGCGGCGACCGCGGCGCGGACCGTGGCGAGGATCAGGACGGCGGTCGCCACGCCCACTCCGATCCGCGCACTGAACGGCACCAGGCCGGTCGCGCCGCCCAGTACCCAGGCCAGCATGAGCACGGTCTCCGAGTGCGCGAACGCGCTGGCCCGTACCTGCTCGGCGATCCGCTCCTGGATCGTCGCGTCGACGGCGAGCTTGGCCAGCCCGGCCGCCATCGCGGTGCCGAGGCAGAGCAGCGCCAGCGTCCCGATGGTGAACCGCACCAGGGCCAGCGCACCGAGCAGGGTGACCAGGAACAGGGAGCCCGCCTGCAACAATGCCGGGCGGTGGATGTGCAGCCGGGTGCCGACCGCGGTGGCCAGGAACGCGCCAACCCCCAGCGCCACGGCGACCAGCCCGAGCGCGGCGCCCTCGCCCAGCCTGGTGCCGAGGAAGACGGTCGGCAGGCCCTTCGACCTGATCGCGAACGCCAGGAACAGCGTCAGGAACCCGAAGGCCCAGCGCAGCGTCGCCGCACCGGCCAGCGTGGCGAGGACCAGCCGGCCGGTGAGCGCCTTGGTGCCGCGGCGGAAGATCGCCGGTACCGTCTCGGGCGGGTCGGAGTCCGCGCGCGGCGGCAGGCGCAGGGCCACGACGGTGCCGGCCACGAACAGCACAGCCGCCACCCGCAGCGGCCACTGCGGCCCGACCTTGAACGCCAGCAGGCCGATCGGAATGACCGCGGCGCCGGCCAGCGTGCCGAACACCGACGCCCGCGCGCCGGCCTCGGACAGCCGCAGCGAGGCCGGCAGCAGCCGGGGGACCGCGGCGCTGCGGGCCACCCCGTAGGCGCGGGACAGGATCAGCACGCCGAACGCGGCCGGGTAGAGCCCGATCTGGTGGATGTAGTCGGAGATCAGCCAGGCCAGGAACGCCCGGCCCAGCATGGTGACCGCGAGCGCCCAGCGCCGGCCGTGCCGGAAGCGGTCGAGCACCGGCCCGACGACCGGCGCGATCAGCGCGAACGGCGCCATCGTGATGAGCAGGTAGAGCGCCACCCCGCTGCGGGCCGCGCGGGCGTCGGCGGCGAAGAAGACCGTGCCGGCCAGGCCCATCGTGATCAGGGTGTCCCCGGCGCAGGAGAGGGCGTGCAGGTCGAGCAGGCGCATCATGCCGACCTCGCCGGCGCCGCCCCGGTCGCGGAAGAACAGCACCCGCCGGGTCGCCCAGTGGGTCATCCGCCGGCCGCCGCGGGCGGTCAGCCGGGCACTTTTGATCGTGTACCCGACGGTCTTCCCGAGCGACGGCATGCCCCTATCGTGACGGATCGGTGCGACATTCGGGACCTCCCCATGGTGGCTTCGCCTCGCCGATGGGGGAGAATGGCTCCTCGTGGCCGTCGGTACCCGGAGCAAGCTGGATCAGATCTGCGCGGACGCGGTGGACCTCGCCCGGTCGGCGGTGACCGAGGAGGAGCCCGGCGCGCACCTTGACGCGGTACCCGAGGGCGACCGCCTGGTGACGCACCTGTTCGAGTGCCGGCTGTCCGGGTACCAGGGGTGGCGCTGGGCGGTGACCGTGACCCGGGTACCCCGCAGCCGTCAGGTCACCATCTGCGAGACGGTGCTGCTCCCCGGCCCCGAGGCGCTCGTGGCTACCGAGTGGGTACCGTGGCACGAGCGCCTCCAGCCGGGTGACCTCGGCGTGGGCGACGTGATGGTGACCTCGCCGGACGATGACCGGCTGGTCCCCGGGTACGTGCGGTCCGACGATCCGGCGGTCGAGGAGGTCGCCTGGGAACTCGGCCTCGGGCGGGTCCGGGTGATGTCCCGGGAGGGCAGGGCGGAGGCCGCGCAACGGTGGTACGACGGCGACCACGGGCCGGACACGCCGATCGCCAGCGCGGCGCCGGCGACCGCGCGGTGCGGTACCTGCGGGTTCTACCTGCCGCTGGCCGGCTCGCTCCGGCAGGCGTTCGGCGCGTGCGGCAACCTGTACGCCCCCGATGACGGCCGGGTGGTCAGCGCCGACCACGGCTGCGGTGCGCACTCCGAGGTGTTCGGCGAGCCGGCGAGCGAGGTCGACGAGCTGCCCACGGTGTACGACGACAGCGAGGTCGACCCGGTCGCGGTCAGCCGCGGACAAGGCTCGGTCGACGGCGCGGAACCCGCCGAGCCCTACGGTCACGGGTAGCTAGTCCGGGGGAGACCGCCGCGCGCGGCGGTGCCGGTCGTGGCGGATCATCACGGCGAGCCCGACGAAGCCGAGCAGGAAACCGGCGACGCAGGTCCACAGCCAGTTCAGGTGCCCGTTGCGGGACAGCCAGCCGTAGAACGGCAGCAGCGCGAGGCCCAGCACCGCCCAGATGACGATCCCGACGACGGCGAACGGGACCATCGGCGGGTCGGGCGGCTCCACCTTCCTGGGCACGTCGACTTTCCTGGGCACAAGGGCGAGGGTACGCGATCTTTCCGGGCGCACGGTACGCACGGTGGCGTACCGCACGGTAGCGGGTCTCCCCAGCGAGCAGAGGGGGTCCGGCCGTGGAATCAGTACGGGTGCGCAGGTTCGGTCGCGATGACCGGGAGCAGGTCACTGCCTGGCAAACGCGCACATCGCCGTTGTGGTGCCCAACGTGTCCGTCTCCTCTCCCCGAGCTACCGCGACGCCGGTGAGATCCGCTGGCTGTTGCGGCGGCCTGCCTGGCCCCAGCTCGGCCGGTGGGGGTTGAACCCGGTGGCGTGGCCCGGCTGCTCGACTACGCGCCGGTGGAGGAAGACTGGTACGCACGGTAAGCGTGACCGGCGCCATATTCAGATGTCGTTAGCCTGGCTTATTAGCTAGGCTAAGGATCGTGACGGAACGGATGGCGGTCGTGACGAGGAGAGTCACTCCGGCGCAACTGGCTGAGCAGTTGCGCGCGGCCATCACCCGGCTCAACCGGCGGCTGCGGCAGACGCGGCCGGTGGGCGAGCTGACCCAGAACCAGCTCTCGGTGCTGGCCAGCCTCGAACTGGCCGGCGCGCTGACCCCGCGGGAGTTGTCCGACGCCGAGCGCGTCCAGCCGCCGACCATGACCAAGGTCCTGGCGAAGCTGGAGGAGCGCGGGCTGATCCAGCGCGCGCCGCACCCGACCGACGGGCGGCAGGTCCTCCTGTCCGCGACGCCGGCGGGCCGCGCCGTGCTGCTGGAGCAGCGCCGGGTGAAGGCCGAGTGGCTCACCCGCCGGCTCGCCGGGCTGTCCGGGCCGGACCGCGAGGTACTGGCGCAGGCCGCGGAGATCCTCGAACGGATCGCCCGCGACAGCGACTGAGCGTCCCGACCGTCCACAGTGGAGGAGGTACCGCCGAAGGGGGCGAGTAGACAGAGTGCGCGTGTTTGTCCGGAGCACCTTCCAGTCCTTGCAGGTTCGTAACTACCGACTGTTCGCCACCGGGCAGCTGATCTCCCTCATCTTCGGCTGGGTGCAGATCACCGCGCAGGACTGGCTCGTACTCCAGGTCTCGCACGACTCGCCGTCGGCGCTCGGCGTGGTCACCGCGTTGCAGTTCAGCCCGATGCTGCTGTTCACGCTGTACGCGGGCAAGCTCGCGGACCGGTTCGACAAGCGGTACCTGCTGATGGCCGTCAATGCGCTCTGGCTCGTGCTCGCCGCCCTGATGGGCGCCCTCGTGGTCAGCGGCGCGGTCCAGCTCTGGCAGGTGTACGTCTTCGCCGCGCTGTGGGGTACGGTCAGCGCGGTCGAGACACCGGTACGGCAGTCGTTCGTGTCGGAGCTGGTGGACAGGTCGCTGCTGCCCAACGCGCTGTCGCTGTCGGCCGCGACGTTCAACACCGCGCGGATCCTCGGGCCGGCCCTGGCCGGCGTGACGATCGCCGCGCTCGGTACCGGTACCGCCTTCGTGGTCAATGCGGTCTCCTACGTCTTCCCGGTGGTCGCCATCGCCCGGATGCGCCCGGGCGAGCTGCATCGCGAGGCCGGCCGGGTCGCCGCGGCAGACGCGCGCGTCATCGACGGGGTGCGCTACGTGGCGCGCCGGGCCGACCTGCTGCTTCCGCTGCTGCTGATGCTGGTCGTCGGCCTGGTGGGCTTCAACTTCCAGCTGACCCTGCCGGTCATGGCGAAGAACGTCTTCCACAGCGGGGCGGCCACCTTCGGGCTGCTCGTCACCGCGCTCGCGGCCGGTGCGCTGGGCGGCGCCCTGGCCGGTACCCGCCGGCGGGCCCGCCCCTCGGTATGGCTGGTCCTGGGTGCCGCCCTGGCCTTCGGGGTGCTGGGTACCCTGTCCGGCCTCATGCCGACGTACCTGCTCACCGCGCTCGTCCTGGTACCGACGGGGTTCGCCCAGATCTTCCTGGCACAGGCCGCCAACCAGCGCATCCAGCTCGGTACCGGCGCGGAGATGCGCGGGCGGGTCATGGCACTGTACGTCCTGGCGTTCCTCGGTACCAACCCGATCGGCGCGCCGCTGGTGGGCTGGTTCGCCGAGGTCTTCGGGCCGCGGGCGAGCATCTGGGTCGGCGGCGTCATCTCGCTGGGCGCCGCGGCGGCCGCGCTGGCCTGGCAGCTGCGCCGGTCGGATGCCCGGATCCGGCTGCGCCTGGGGCCGGTGCCGGGGATCTACCTGTGGCAGGGTGAGGAGCATGGCGTACCCACGCCTACTGGGCTGCCTCGACGCCGACTACACCCGGTTGCGCCAGGTCGCCGCCCGGGACCTGAGCGCACCGGTGCCGAGCTGTCCCGGGTGGACGGTTGACGACCTCGTCCGCCACGTCGGCCTGGTCGGCCGCCCGACCTGTCCGGCGCTGGACGTCCTTGATCGCGGGTACGCCGAGCTGGCGGGAGGACTTCGTCGGGAGCCTGCCGCCGGCCGGGGTGCCGCCGGTCCTGATCCAGGCCGGGGAGCAGGGCCGGCTGGTCCGGGCGGCGCCCGGGAGGGTGACCAGGAGTTGATCGACCGGTTGCGCCTGCTGTTGCGGGACGCGACCCAATAGACGCGAGCCGATAACGGCATACCAAGTCGGTAGCCAAGGTGGACTCGGGCGCCTAGCGTCAAAGGGGTGGCGGGGGTGGCACACGGCTTCCTGGCGCTGGCGGCGTTGGTCGCGCTGCTCTGCGTCCCCTGCTTGCTGGCCGTAGCCATCTTCGCCGACGTCGCGATCGACCACACCGAACAGTCGCTGCGGCGGGCCGCCAACCGGTGGCGTACCCGGCGGGAGGCTGCCCGGCTGGAGCGCAGCACCGGGATCGAGCCGGGGCACCGCCGGCTGCTGCGGCACCAGCCCGCCGCTGAGCAGGCGCCGGCCGGCCCGCCGTTCGAGCAGCTCGCCGCCGATCTGCGCCGGCTCGCCCGCCAGCGCGCCGAGGTCGCGCACCGGTCTCCGGTCTGGTACACGGCCGTCCACCGCGCCTACGACGAGCGGCTCGGGATCGCCTGCCGGGAACTGGAGATCTCCGAGCACCTCAACGAGCTCGAGGGCATCGACCTGGAGATCGAGCGGCTCCGGGTGGAGGGCCTGCTGGAGGCGGCCGGTCTGAACCTCGCGGTCGCCGACACCGACGGCCGGCAGGACACCCGGTGAGGTTGTTCGTCGCCGTCGAACCACCGGCGGAGGCACTGGATCACCTTGCCGCGTTCACCGCGGGCCTCGCGGTCGTCCGGACCGGTACCCGGGTGACCGCGCGGCACCTGTGGCACATCACGCTCGCGTTCCTCGGCGAGGTACCGCAGGACCGGATGCCGGCCGCGATCGCGGCGGTGGACGATGCCGTCGCCGGGCAGGACAGGCCGGCGCTGCGGATCGCCGGCGGCGGGCGGTTCGGGCGTGGCCGGTTCACCATCATGTGGGCCGGGATCGAGGGCGACCTGCGACCGTTGCGGCTGGCGCTGGCCAAGCATTTGCGCGGCGCCCGGCTCCCGTACGACAGCAGGCGCTTCCATCCGCACCTGACCGTGGCCCGCCCGGGGGACCGGCTGCCCCGCGAGGAGATCGAGACCGACGTCGCGGCGTTGAAGACCTACAATGGTCTACAGTGGACAGTCAACGAGGTCTGCCTGGTGCGCAGCCATCTCGGGCCGAAGCCGCGGTACGAGACCATGCACGAGGCCCGGGTCGGGTGAGCTTGTCGGCTGTTACCAGGCCCAGGCTTCCGGAGCTGTGCCGCCGCTGCCGAGCGGCGGGAACAGCTCGTCGAGCCGGGCCAGGGTCGGGCGGTCGAGCGTGATGGTCAGCGCATCGACGGCACCGTCGAGCTGGCCGATGGTACGCGGGCCGATGATCGGTCCGGTCACGCCCGGGCGGGACAGCAGCCAGGCGAGCGCCACGTTCGCGGGGTCGTGACCTAGCTCGGCCGCGAGCTTCTCGTACGCCTCGATGGTGTCCCGGTGCTCGGCGAGCCCTTCGTTGGAGCGGCCCTCGTTCGACCGGGAACCGGTGCCCTCCCGCTGCTTGCGCAGCGCGCCGGACAGCAGGCCGCCGTGCAGCGGCGACCACGGGATGATGCCGATGCCCTGCGCGATCGCGGCCGGTACCACTTCAAGCTCCACGTACCGGGTGAGCAGGTTGTAGATGCACTGCTCGGAGACCAGGCCGAGGAAGTGCCGGGAGGCGGCGCTGGCCTGCGCCTGGGTCAGGTGCCAGCCGGCGAAGTTGGACGAGCCGACGTAGCGGACCTTGCCCTGCTGGACCAGGATCTCCATGGCCTGCCAGATCTCGTCCCACGGCGAGCTGCGGTCCACGTGGTGCATCTGGTACAGGTCGATGACGTCGGTCTGCAGGCGCCGCAGTGAGTCCTCGGCCGCGCTGATGATGTGGCGCGCGGACAGGCCGCTGTTGTTCGGCCAGTTGGACATCTTGCCGTACACCTTGGTGGCCAGGACGACCTTCTCGCGGCGGCCCCCGCCCTGCGCGAACCAGCGCCCGATGATCTGCTCGGTGACGCCCTCGCCGAGCTTCCAGCCGTAGACGTTGGCGGTGTCGAAGAAGTTGATGCCGTGTTCCAGTCCCCGGTCCATGATGGCGAAGCTGTCCGCCTCGGTGGTCTGCGGCCCGAAGTTCATCGTGCCCAGACAGAGGCGGCTCACCTTCAGGCCGGTACGACCCAGGTTCGTGTACTCCATGCAGCCAACTCTGCCACCTAGAGCGCGCTCGAAGGCAAGCGCCGGATCAACTGCTCTCGCGGGCCGCCGGAGCCGAGCCGAACAGCACGTCGTCCCAGCTCGGCAGGCGCTTGCGCGGCGGCTTGTCGCCACCGCCGGGGCCCTCGGGGCCGCCCATCGTGCCGCTGGTGCGGCGCGGCCGCAGGACCGCCAGCGACGGTACCGCTGGCACCTCCTTCGGCGCGTCCGGGTCCTCGTCGAACGCGCTGCCCCCGCCCATCAACGCCGCCGCCCCACCGGACACCGGGCGGGACGGGCGGGTCAGCTCACCGGGAGCCGACGGGCCCGGCGCCTCGGGGGTCAGCGGGCGGTCCAGGCTGGCCATCAACGCATCGCGGCCGGCCCGGATGGGATCGGCGGTCCGGGCCGGCTCGGCCAGACCACGCCCGGGGCGCTGATCCCGACGAGCGCCGCCTTGCTGGTCCGGCCCAAGTGCCGGCCCACGACGCGGCGCGTCGGCCGGCGGGCGCATCGGCTCGTGGCCACCGGTCCGGCCCGGGTCGCCGCGGCCGTGCTCGGGGCGCGCGGGAGGCGCGAGGCCGCGGCCGGGGCGCTCGGCCACCGGCGCGTCCTGCCCGATGATCGGCATCGGCCGCTCGGTGCACAGGTACTGCGCCATGTCGTCGTACGGCGTGACGTTCTGCCGGGTCTTGTCCAGCTCCCAGACGGCCTGCGCGGTCGCCTTGCCGCTGGGCCAGGTGGCGACGATCCGCCAGGTACCGTCGTCGCGCCGGTACGCGTCCCAGGCGATCTTCTCGGCATCGACGCCGTGCTGGCCGAGCCGGCTGTCCACGACGTCGGCGAGGGTGCTGTTCTTCTCGGTGGAGCGCAGTTTGGTCCGCCGGGCGTGCTGGGCGAGCATCGCCCGCTCCTGGAGTACCGGGCCGGCGTAGCGCAGCACCCGGTCGACGGGTACCCCCGCGATACGCGCGACGCCTTCGGCGGACTCGCCCGAGCGGATGCGCGCCTGGATGTCGCGGGGCGACAGGGACGCCGCCGTGTTGGCGACGGTGGCGACGCCGGCCGGCGCCGCAGCGGCCGCTCCGGCGCGATCGGACCGCAGCGCGGCGCTCACCCGCTCGTCGATCGGCAGCGCCAGCAGCCGGCCCACCTCATCGGTGAGCACGAAGGAATGTCCGTCCTCGGAGAGGGCGACGAAGCGTACCGGCCGCATCGCGTTCCTCCGTCCGTGCTAGCGAGGCAGTTCCCCGCCACGGTACGCGCCGGACTCGTCCGACACGTGCACGGCACGCCGAGAAAACTGTGCCGGGAAACTACAAATGCGCGAGCACGTAGTCGATGCTGGCGGTGAGCCGCTCCACGTCGGCCGGCTCGACCGCCGGGAACATCGCCACGCGCAGCTGGTTGCGGCCGAGCTTGCGGTACGGCTCGGTGTCCACGATGCCGTTCGCGCGCAGGACCTTCGAGATCGTCGCGGCGTCCACGGAGCCGGCGAAGTCGATCGTGCCGACGACGTTCGAGCGCAGCGCCGGGTCGGCCACGAACGGGGTGGCCACCGGGCAGCGCTCGGCCCACCCGTACAGGATCGACGCGCTCTCGGCCGTGCGCTTGGCCGCCCAGCTCAAGCCGCCCTGGGCGAGCATCCACTCGGTCTGTTCGGCGGCCAGGAAGATGGTCGCCAGCGCCGGGGTGTTGTAGGTCTGCTCCAGCCGGGAGTTCTCGATCGCGGTCACCAGGTCGAGGAACGCGGGGACGTACCGCCCGGACTCCTTGATCTGGCTGGCCCGGGCCAGCGCGGCCGGCGACATCAGGGCGATCCACAGGCCGCCGTCGGACCCGAAGCACTTCTGCGGGGCGAAGTAGTAGACATCGGCCGCCCGCACGTCGACCTCCAGGCCGCCGGCCGCCGAGGTGGCGTCGATGAGCACGAGCGCGCCCTCGTCGATGCCGGCCGGCCGTCGGACCGGTACCGCGACCCCGGTCGACGTTTCGTTGTGCGGGGTGCAGTAGGCGTCCACGCCGGCCTCGGCGACCAGGGTCGGGGCGCTGCCCGGCGCGGCCGTGCGGACCGAGGGCTCGGCCAGGAACGGCGCGTCCTTGACCGCCTTGACGAACTTGCCGCCGAACTCGCCGAAGCTCGCGAGCTGCGCCCAGTCCCGGATCAGGCCGAACGCCGCGACCTCCCAGAACGCCGTGGTACCCCCGTTGCCCAGCACCACCTCGTAGCCCTCGGGCAGCGCGAAGAACTCGCCCAGCGCGTGGCGCAGCCGGGCCACCTGGTCGCGGACCGGCTTCTGCCGGTGCGAGGTACCGAGATAGCTGGTCGCCACGCCGGCCAGCGCGGATACCGCAGCCGGGCGGACCTTGCTGGGTCCGGCGCCGAAGCGGCCGTCGGCGGGCTTGAGGTCGTCGGGGATGAGGATGTCAGCCACGCCGGCATTTTTCCATGGCCGCCAAGATCCCGGAACTAGGCCCCATGCGGGATCTTGTCCCAGCCCTCGACCTCGGCGGGCTTGCGCGGGCTCGGGCCGACGTACTTCGCGGCCGGGCGGACCAGCCGGCCCAGGCCCTTCTGCTCCATGATGTGCGCACTCCACCCGGCCACCCGGGCGCAGGTGAACATCGAGGTGAACATGTGCGCCGGTACCTCGGCGAAGTCCAGCACCACCGCGGACCAGAACTCGACGTTGGTGGCCAGCACCCGGTCCGGCCGGCGGGCGTGCAGCTCCTCCAGCGCGGCCTTCTCCAGCGCCTCGGCGACCTCGAAGCGTGGCGCGCCCAGCTCCCGGGCGGTGCGCCGCAGGACCCGGGCGCGCGGGTCCTCCGCCCGGTACACCCGGTGGCCGAAGCCCATCAGGCGCTCGCCGCGGTCGAGAACGCTGCGGACGAATCCTTCGGCGTCGCCGGTGCGCTCGACCTCTTCGATCATGCCCAGTACCCGGGACGGCGCCCCGCCGTGCAGCGGCCCGGACAGCGCCCCGATCCCGGAGGAGATGCAGGCGGCCGCGTCGGCGCCGGTGGAGGCGACGATACGGGCGGTGAACGTGGAGGCGTTCATGCCGTGCTCGGCGGCCGAGATGAAGTAGGCGTCGACGGCCTTGACGTGCCGCGGGTCGGGTTCGCCGCGCCAGCGCTTCATGAACCGCTCGACGATCGTGGCGGCCTTGTCGATCTCCTTCTGCGGTACCGCCGGCAGCCCGAGGCCGCGTGCGGACTGCGCGACGAACGAGAGCGCGGTGACCGATACCCTCGCCAGGTCTTCGCGCGCCTGCTCGTCGGAGATGTCCAGGAGCTGCCCGAGCCCCCAGTACGGAGCGAGCATCGCGACCGCCGACTGCACGTCGACCCGGATGTCGCCGGAATGCACCGGTACCGGGAAGGGCTCGGCCGGCGGCAGGCCCGGCCCGAACTTGCTGTCGACCAGCAGAGCCCACACATTGCCGAACGACACCCTGCCGATCAGATCCTCGATGTCGACGCCGCGGTAGCGGAGCGCGCCACCTGCCTTGTCGGGTTCCGCGATCTCGGTCTCGAAGGCGATCACGCCCTCCAGCCCCGGCTTGAAATCGGACATCTGGCTCTCCTGGATCGTCATGTCCTCGCGGATGGCGTCCCCATCGACCGGTCTGGCTGGTGCGGGCCGTCAACCTGTTTCGTTCTTGTTTCCCCGCTTATCTTGCCTGGCGGGTAACTACCTGCGCGAGCGGCCGAGGATGTGCTGACCGCGACATCTTTTTACCGGCGCGGCAACCGCCCGCATAGAGAATCGCGTGCGCGAATGTGTTTCGAGCGACAGTTCTTCGCGCACATCGGCGTACGAGCGCGTCGACACGGAGGATGGAGAACGTGACCTCCAGCACCCCTGACCTGCCCGAGATGCGCCAGGACTACGTGTCCGAAGCGCTGCCCGAAGGGGACCTGGCCGAGGACTGGCCGACGCAGTTCGGTCGCTGGCTCGCCGAGGCGGTCGCCGCCGGGCTCGCCGAGCCGAACGCCATGGTGCTGGCCACCGCCGACGCCGAGGGCCGGCCGAGCGCACGCAGCGTCCTGCTCAAGGGGTACGACGTGCGGGGCTTCGTGTTCTTCAGCAACTACGAGTCGCGCAAGGGCCAGGAGCTGGCCGCCAACCCGTACGGCAGCCTGGTCTTCCCGTGGTACCCGCTGCACCGGCAGGTGATCGTCTGCGGACCGGTCGAGCGCACGTCGCGGGCGGAGACCGAGGACTACTTCGCGATCCGGCCGCGCGGTGCCCAGCTCGGCGCCTGGGCCAGCGCCCAGTCGCAGCCCATCCCCGACCGGGCCGCCCTCGAACTGGCCTGGGCGGCGGCCGAGCGCCGGTTCCCGGGCGAGGTACCGGCACCGCCGCACTGGGGCGGGTACCGGCTGGCTCCGACCAGTGTGGAGTTCTGGCAGGGGCAGGTCAGCCGGCTGCACGACCGGCTGCGGTACCGGCTGGTGGGACAGTCCTGGGTGGTGGAGCGCCTCAGCCCGTGACGACCGGAATCCGCCGCTTCGCCATCGACCTCCGGCCCCTGCGCCACTCCGCGTACCGGCGGCGTTCCCCGCTCCGCTGCGGTACCGCTCCGCGTCCAGTTAGGGTCGCGGGATGCAGGAGATCGCCCCGACCGGGGCCCAGTACCAGATCCGTTCGGGCGACCAGGCCGCCGTCGTGGTCGAGGTGGGCGGTGGGCTGCGCGCCTACGCGGTGGCCGGGCAGGAGGTGATCGACGGGTACCCGGAGCAGGAGCTTCCCCCCGCCGGCGCGGGCCAGATCCTCGCGCCGTGGCCGAACCGGCTGCGGGACGGCCGGTACCACTGGCACGGCGCGGACTACCAGCTCGCGCTCTCCGAACCGGTGAACGGCAACGCGATCCACGGTCTCGTCCGGTGGCTGCCCTGGCCGGCCGTCTCGGTCGCCGAGGACCGCGTGACGCTGGCCTGCCGGCTCGACCCGCACCCCGGGTACCCGTGGCGGCTGGACCTGACCACGACCTGGTCGGTCGGGCCCGACGGGCTGCGCGCCGAGCACTCGGCGACGAACCGCTCGGACGCGCCGGCGCCGTTCGGGCTCGGTGCCCACCCGTACCTCGTGCTGCCCGCTACGGCGGTCGACGACGTGGTGCTCACCATCCCGGCGGACCGGCGGCTGATCGTCGACGGGCGCAAGCTGCCGCTGGCCGGGCCGCTGGTCGCCGGTACCGATTGGGATTTCACCCAGGGCCGGCGGATCGGCGCGGCCCGGCTGGACACGGCGTTCGGCGACCGGACGCCCGGCGGGGCGGCCGTTCTGTCCACTGTGGAGGGTTCCCGCCGGGTGATGCTCTGGGCCGACGAGGCGTTCCGCTGGTGGCAGGCGTTCACCGGGGACCCGCTCGCGCCGCCGCGGGCCCGCCGGGCGGTCGCGGTCGAGCCGATGACCTGCCCGCCGGACGCGTTCCGCTCCGGCAGGGACCTGGTCACCCTGGAGCCGGGCGCGACCTGGCAGGGCTCCTGGGGCATCCGGCCGGAGCTCTAGCGGATGGAATTCGAGCAGGTGGTCCGGCGCCGGCGGATGGTCCGCAACTTCGACCCTGACCGACCGGTACCGGCGGAGATCGTGGACCGGCTGCTCGACCTCGCGATCCGGGCGCCGTCGGCCGGGTTCTCGCAGGGCTGGGGGTTCCTCGTGCTCTCCGACCCCGGGGACCGGGACCGCTTCTGGGCAGCGACCTCGCGGAGCGGGCCGCCGGACTCGTGGCTCACCGGCATGATGCGGGCGCCGTTGCTGGTGGTACCGCATGCGAGCCGGGACGCCTACCTCGACCGGTACGCCGAGGCGGACAAGGGCTGGACGGACCGCGACGAGGCGCGCTGGCCGGTGCCGTACTGGTACATCGACACCGGGTTCGCCAGCCTGCTCATGCTGCTCGGCGTGGTGGACGCCGGATTGGGCGCGTGCTTCTTCGGGATCCCGCCCGAGGCGCTGGCAACCTACCGGGGTGCGTTCGGCGTCCCCGATACGTACACCCCGATCGGCGCGATCGCCGTCGGGTACCCGGCGCCGGACCGCCGCTCGCCGTCCCTGCGCCGGGGCCGGCGCCCGGCTGCCGAGGTGGCGCACTGGGGGCGGTGGGGCACATCGCGGCCGTGATCCTCGCCCGCGGTCGCTGGCGATCGTTGGCTGGTAGCCGCTCCGACAAGCTGCGCGGCTGGCGATCGTTGGCTGGTAGCCGCTCCGACAAGCTGCGCGGCTAGGCTGGGCGGCGGACCTGCGCGGCCGAGGGGGAAGGGGAGCGACCGGCGTGATCTTCAAAGCGGTCCGGGACGGTGCGCCCTACCCCGACCATGGCCTGACCATGAAGGAGTGGGCGGAGATCCCGCCCCGGCCGGTGCGGCTGGACCAGCTCACCACGACCAAGCGCGAACTCGCGCTCGACCGCCTGCTGGCCGAGGACTCGACGTTCTACGGCGACCTCTTCCCGCACGTCGTGCTGTGGCAGGGCGGCCTGTACCTGGAGGACGGCCTGCACCGCGCATTGCGCGCCGCGCTCCAGCAACGCACCTCCATCCACGCCCGGGTACTGGCCTTACCCCGATGAGCCTGGACCTGCTCGGCCTTGATGAGCTGCACTCCGCGGAGGAGCGGGAGATCCGGTCCACCGTCCGGCGGTTCCTCGACGACCAGGTGCGGCCACACGTGGCCGGCTGGTACGAGGACGGCCGGGCGCCGGTACGGGAGCTGGCCGGCGAGTTCGGCAAGCTGGGCCTGCTCGGCATGCACCTGACCGGGTACGGGTGCGCGGGCGCGTCCGCCGTCGCGTACGGGCTGGCCTGCCTGGAGCTGGAGGCCGCCGACTCGGGGGTCCGCAGCCTGGTCAGCGTGCAGGGGTCGCTGGCGATGTACGCGATCTGGCGGTTCGGCTCGGCGGAACAGAAGCAGGAGTGGCTGCCCCGCATGGCCACCGGGGAGGCGATCGGCTGCTTCGGGCTGACCGAACCCGACCACGGTTCCGATCCGGCGTCGATGAGCACCCGGGCGCGCCGGGTCGGTGACGACTGGGTAATCGACGGTACCAAGATGTGGATCACGAACGCGCCGGTGGCTTCCGTGGCCGTCATCTGGGCCCGCGGCGACGACGGCGTGCTCGGGTTCCTGGTGCCTACCGACGCACCCGGGTTCGCCGCCGGGGAGGTCCGGCACAAGCTGTCCCTGCGCGCCTCGTCGACCGGCGAGATCGTGCTCGACGGTGTCCGGCTGCCCGAGGCCGCCCGGCTGCCCGAGGCGTGCGGGTTGCGGGCGCCGCTGTCCTGCCTGACCGAGGCGCGGCACGGCATCGTCTGGGGTGCGCTCGGCGCGGCCCGCGACTGCCTCACCGTCACCCTCGACTACGCGCGCTCCCGTGTGCAGTTCGGCCGGCCGATCGCCGGGTTCCAGCTCACCCAGGCCAAGCTCGCCGACATGGCCGTGGAATGGCACAAGGGTTACCTGCTGGCGCTGCACCTGGGCCGGCGCGCCGACGCCGGTACCCTGACGCCGGAGCAGGTCAGCGTCGGCAAGTTGAACAACGTCCGGGAAGCGCTGGCGATCGCCCGGACCTGCCGCACGATCCTCGGCGCCAACGGCATCAGCGGCGAGTACCCGGTGCTGCGCCATGCCAACAACCTGGAGAGCGTGCTCACCTACGAGGGTACCTCGGAGATCCATCAGCTGGTGATCGGCCAGAAGCTGACCGGTCTCACCGCCTTCTCATGATCATCGGGCAGGTGTCGTACCCCTCGCATACCGTGTAGATAACGACACGTATCGAGGATGGTGAGCGGCGGTGGCCTCCGACTCCGACTACCACCCCACGGCAGAGTTGCCCGAGGTCGAGACCGGCACCGGGTGGCCCGACGAGCCCGAGAGCACCCGCCGGGCCGCCCTGGAGTCCGACGAGGCGGCGCCGCGGCGCTGGGGCCGGCCGTCCGGCTGCCTGTTCTGGCTCGCCGGCCTGGTCGCGCTGATCCTGGTCGTCGGCCTGGGCCTGAAGGTGACCGGGCTGCTACCGCACTTTCACAACCCGTTCGCGGAGAAGAAGACCGACCGCAGCGGGCCGACGCTGCTGCTGTCCATCCAGGACCTGGCCCGCTTCGAGGCGGCGAGCGGAAACTTCCAGGAGGTCATCGACGTCCAGAAGGACCGCTCCTACATCCCCGACATCATCTTCAACGACCGCACCCTGTTCATCTGCGTGGGCTCGGTGGACGCATACGTCGATTTCAGTCACATCGGGCAGGGCGACATCACCGAGTCGGCCGACCACAAGACGGTGAGTGTCAAGCTGCCCGGGCCGCAACTGGAGAAGCCCAACATCGATCACGCCAAGAGCTACGTCTTCGCCGTCCAGAAGGGCGTCGCCAACAAGATCGGCGATCTCTTCGGCGGCAACCCCAACAAGGAACAGGAGCTGTACCTGCTCGGCGAGCAGCGGATCGCACAGGCCGCCCGGGACAGTGGCCTGGCCGATCGGGCCGCCCAGAACACCCGGCAGATGCTCACCCAGATGCTGCGCTCGCTCGGGTACACCTCGATCACAGTCCGTATTGCCGCGACCTGACACGCACCCATGGCGGTGTTGCGGCAAACGTGATTGAGTGCTAGCTGGTGACGGGTCGCGCCCGCGTTCCTGCCCAAGTCGGCACGTTTACCCGATGGGCAACGCGGACGCGCTTCGTCACAGTACAGAACTTGGGCTGGTCGGCCCGGTTGTCGAATCTTGGGAGGTGACAGGGTGGCGACTGTCGCGCTCAAAGACGTCACGAAGGTCTTCGGCGACGGCACGGTCGCTGTCGACAACCTCAACCTCGACGTCGGCGACGGGGAGTTCATGGTGCTCCTCGGCCCGTCGGGCTGCGGGAAATCGACGGTCCTGCGCATGGTCGCCGGGCTGGAGGACCCGACCTCGGGCGCGATCCTGCTCGACGGGGAGCTGGCGAACGACCTCGCCCCGCGCGACCGGCGGATCGCCATGGTCTTCCAGGACTTCGCGCTGTACCCGCACATGACCGTCGGCGACAACATCGGCTTCCCGCTGCGGCTGTCCGGCGTGGAGTCGGGTTCCCGGACCGAGCGGGTCGCCGACGTGGCGAGCGCCCTGGGCATCGGCGACGTGCTGGCCCGCCGGCCGTCACAGCTGTCCGGTGGCCAGCGCCAGCGGGTCGCGATGGGCCGTGCGATCGTCCGCCGGCCGGGCCTGTTCCTCATGGACGAGCCACTGTCCAACCTAGACAGTGGGCTGCGCGCCGAGCTGCGGGCGGAGATCTCCGGGCTGACCCGCGAGCTGGGCGTCACGACGCTGTACGTGACGCATGACCAGGCCGAGGCGCTGACCATGGCCGACCGGGTGGCGATCATGCGGCGCGGCGTCCTGCAGGACGTCGGTACCCCGACCCAGGTGTACGGCCGGCCGGCGACCCTTTACGTCGCGGCGTTCCTCGGCGCCCCCCGGATGAACCTGCTCGAAGCGCAGGTCTACGTGCACCTCGACCGGCACATCGCGCTGCACATGGGCGAGCAGACCCTCTACCTGCCATGGAACGACATCCGGGCGCGGGCGGTCGCGCACTACCACGGCGAGCGGATCGTCATCGGGATGCGGGCCGAGGCGCTGACCCCGGTACCCATGGACAGCGACGGCGACGTGCTACGCGGGCGCATCCGGTTCCTGGAGCACCACGGCCACGAGTCGCTGGCCTTCCTCGACATCGGGGCCTACGCGATCGTCGTCGACGACGTCGGCGGTACCCCGCCGGAGTTCGCCGAGACGCGCGGGCTGCGCCGGTTCGGCAACCTGGTCCGTAAGGTCGCCAGCCGCAGCAGCGACAGCGAGCTGGTACCCGCCGGGGCCGCCGCGCACAACGGGCACCACAACGGCCGGCCCGCGCCGGGCGGCCGCAATAGTCCCGGCGTGTTCGGCGACGCCGGCCGGCACCACCGGCGCCCGGCGGAACTGGCTGTCCGGCTCGCCCCGTACCCGGCGGTGACCAGCGGGCATCCGCTGGCCGTTGCGGTCCGGATGGAGGCGCTGCACTTCTTCGACGACCGTGGACAGCGCATCGACGTCGGCTGGCGGTAGCTCTGGCTGAGTTGCCCCGTCCGCTCGCTTCGCGGCGCTGTTAAGCGCCGTCTTCCCTCCTCGCTCCGCTCGTCAGTCCAGACGGCGCCGCGCCGCTCCCGCTCGCTCCCTCAGAAACTTGCCCCGTCCGCTCGCTTCGCGGCGCTGTTAAGCGCCGTCTTCCTCCTCGCTGTAACTCTGGCGCTCGCTGTGCTCGCGCGGCCCCGACGCTCCTTAGGCGACGTCTTCCCTCGTCGCTGCGCTCCTCAGTCCAGACGCCGCCCGCGTCGGGGCGCTCCTCAGTCCAGACGCCGCCCGCGTCGGGGCGCTCCTCAGTCCAGACGCCGCCCTCGTCGGGGCGCTCCTCAGTCCAGACGCCGCCCGCGTCGGGGCGCTCCTCAGTCCAGACGCCGCCGGACGAGCGGGTCACTGGATGCCACCCCTACGCGGAGTGGGCCGCCCGGGATGCTGCCGGGCTGCGCCTGAACGGAGACCGAGATGAGCAGGCCCTCCGGGCGGCCCGGGTTGCGGATCACCATCTCGACGTCGTCGGTCGGCTCGCCGTGCAGCGCCCGTACCAACGGCAGTTCCGCGGTGGGGAACGGCGTGGTCCCGTCGGGCTGGAAGACGCCGTAATGCTCCTGCCAGGCATCGGCGCCGTCGACATCCTTGTCGACCCCGAGGATCCGCTTGGCGGCCGGGTTGTGGACGAGGAACTCGCCGCGCTCGTTGACCACGCCGACCCCTTCGGTCAGCGTCTCCAGGATGGTGCCGAGCAGGTCGGCCTGGCGCCGGGCGTCCTCCTCGGCCGCGCGCAGGTCGGCGGTCGCCCCGACCACCTGGGCCCGGGCCCGGTCCCGGCCGGTGGCGAGGACCCAGACCAGCCCGGCGAGCAGCAGGCCCGTCCCGGCCAGCGCCGCGGCCATGCCGGCGGGCAGGACCCGGGCCGGCCCGAGCAGGGCCGCGGACGATCCCCTGGTACGCAGCGTCCAGCGCTGGTCGGCGACCGGGATGCCGGCCTGCCGGAACAGGTCGGGCTCCCGGAACGTGTCCAGCGCGGCCACCTCGACCTGCTGCCCGCCGGCGTTCACCGTCCACAGCTCGGCGTCCACGACACCCTGGGTCACCTGGCGGACCACCCCGTTGAAGAAGTCCTGGCCACGCATTCCCATCATGATCCAGCCACGGAACCCCTGCCCGCCGGCGCCGGCCAGCGTGCGTACCGGAGCGGCCAGGACGAACGACAGCTGCTGCTGTCCAGGGGGCAGGGTGCGGTCACGCAGCAGGACATAGGTATCGGAAACGGCGGGTAGTCCCGAGCGGCGCGCCTGATCGAGCGCTGCGGTCGCCTCCGGTACCTGCGACACGTCGGTACCGGCCGCCGCCGGGGCCCGGCCGTCCAGCCCCCGGGTGAACACCGTGAACCGATGCTCCAGTCCGGTACCGGCGGGCTGGAGCACCAGATCCGGGACGCCCTGCCGGCGCCAGGTCGCCTGGACGGCGGGTACCTCCCGGTCGCTCGCGGGCACGACGAACACCACCGAGGTAGCCGCGACCAGCTTGGCGTCGACCAGTGGGGCGGTGGCCGCCAGGTACTTGGCCTGGGTGAGGTTGTCGTAGGCGCCGACGGCTGCGGCGACGGTACGCAGGGTGTCCAGGTACCGGAGGACCTCGGCGGTCACCGAGATCTGGGCCAGGCTGGTGCGCCGATCCATGATCTGGTCGGCCGATCGCCGCTCGACGCCGTGCATGACGAGTCCGGCGCCGAGGCTGATCAGCAGACCGACGCCGAGGACGAGCGCGGCCAGCCGGGTACCGGCCCGGCGGCCGCCGGTCGCTCAGCCGCCGGTCGCTCCGTGCCCAGGCACCCGTTCATCATCGGCCGGCCCGGCGGCTCGGATGCGGCAAAAGGAGCAAATCAGGCTACTCCGGGGTGCGCGGGGCCGGGATCAGGTCGACGGCCTGGTCGACGATCAGGTCCAGCGAGGCGCGCCGGCCACCGGACCAGGCCGCGGAGAACGCCGCCTGATCCAGCGCGGACCGGGCGGCCGCCAGGGTGCCGGGCCGGCTGGTCTCGTCGTCGGGCGGGGTGGGCAGCCGGTGCCGTTCCCGCAACTCGTCGGCGGCCGCCAGCAGCCGTACCGCCAGGGCGGGCTCGCCGTCGACGGCCAGCGCGGCGACCCGGTCCAGCGAGACGGCGAGGTCGAGCCGGTCGCCGACCTCGTGCCGGCGGCGCAGCGCGGTCACCAGCAGGTGCAGCGCCTCCGGCCGGTCTCCGTCGAGCTGCGCGGCGAGGCCCAGTTGGTGCAGCGCCATCGCCTCGCCGAAGCCGTCGCCGAGGGTACGGCTGAGGGCGAGGCTCTCGTCGAGGGCCGCCCGGGCGGCGGGGACATCCCCTTCGGCGAGCCGGATCTGCCCTAGGCACTCCAGGCCGAGCAGGATGCCGCGGGTGTTGCCGGCTTCCCGCTCCCGGGTCAGGCACTGGTCGGCGTACCCGCTGGCAGCCGCGATGTCGCCGATGCGCAGGGACAGCTTGGCCAGGTTGCCCAGCGCCCGCGCGGTGCCCTGCTCGTTGCCCAGCACCTGGCAGATGGCGAGGCTCTGGCGGAAGTGCTCGGTCGCCTCGGGGTACGCGCCGGCGCCGATCGCCGCGATGCCCAGCGCGTTGCGGGCCTGCGCGGCGCCCGGCCGGTCGCCGGCTGACTCGGCCAGGGCGAGGCTCTCCGCCCCGAACGATCCGGCGGCGGCGTGGTCGTCCTGGGTCGCGGCGAGGATTGCCGCGGCATACAGTACCCGGGCCCGCTGCTCGGCCGGCATGCCCGGCTCGGCGGCGAGGACCTGGGCCAGCCAGTCCCGGCCTTCCCGCAGGTGGCTGCCGTTTCCCCAGTACCGCCACAGGCCCAGGCAGATGGCGGCGGCGTCGGTGGTGGCGCCCTGCGACAGCGTCCAGCGGATGGCGGCGCGCAGGTTCTGGTAGTCCGCCTCCAGCCGCTCGGCCCATTCCGCCTGCTCCGGTCCGGTGAGCCCGACCGCCGAGCGCTGCGCCAGGTCGAGGAAGTACCCGGCGTGCCGCTGGTGCACCGCGGGATCGTCGGCGAGCTTCGCGGCCGCGTAGGCGCGGATGGTCGCCAGCATGCGGTACCGCTCGTCGCCGTCCACGACCACGAGGTTCTTGCCGATCAGCGCGGCGAGTCCGGCGAGCGGGTCGGTGCGCCCGGTGACCGCGCGGGCAGCGTCGAGGTCCCACCCGCCGGCGAACGCCGCGAGGTCGGTGAACAGCCGCTGCGCCTCCGGATCGAGCAACGCGAAGCTCCAGTCGATGGCGCCGCGCAGGGTCTGCTGCCGTTCCGGCAGGTCGCGCGCACCGCCGCCCAGCTCGTCGAGGTGGTGGGACAGGTGGACGAGCAGGTCCTCGGGCTGCCACCGGTCGCTGTGCGCGGCGGCCAGCTCGATCGCCAGGGGCAGCCCGTCCAGCAGGTGGCAGAGCCGGGCGATGAAGGGCAGCGTCTGCGGGGTGAGCGTGAGGCTGCCGCCGACCGCCTGGGCCCGCTGCTCGAACAGGTCCAGCGCCGGGAAGTCGGTCCGCGCCTGGAGCACTCCGGCTTCGGTGGCGGGCAGCCGGTCCAGATCGGGCAGGGCCAGCGGCGGTACCTGGTACACCTGCTCGCCGTACACCGACAGGCGTTCCCGGCTGGTGGCCAGGACGGCGCTGCCGGTCGAGGCGCCGAGCAGGTCGCCGACCACCGCGCTCGCGTCCAGCGCCTGCTCGAAGTTGTCCAGTACGAGCAGCAGCGACACGTCGGCCAGGTGCGCCAGAACGGTGTCGAGCAGCGGCTCGCCGGGTACCTCGGCGGCCGCCAGGGCGTGCGCGATCGCCGCCACCACCTGCTCGGCGTCGGTGGCGTCGGCCAGCGGCACGAACACGGCGCCGTCAGCGAAGTCGGGCGCCACCGCAGCGGCCACCGACAGGGACAGCCGCGTCTTGCCGATCCCGCCCGGCCCGAGCAGCGTCACCAGCCGCCCCTGCCGCAGCATCCGCACCACCCGGTCGTGCTCGTGGCGGCGACCGACCAGGGGCGTGAGCGGAACCGGAAGGCGGCTGCGGCGGCGCGGCTCGTCCAGCAGCCGGGGCGCGATCGTCCAACCGCCGTCGCCGGTCGCGACCAGCCCGTGCCGCTCGCGCAGCAGCGCCAGCTCCCGGTCGGCGCGGGCCGGCAGGCCGCCGCTGCGGGCGGCGAGCCAGGTGCACAGGGTACGGCTGGGTTCACCGTGCAGGACGCCGCGCAGCCAGATCCGCAGGGCGGCCGGCGACCAGGGGGCGAGCTGGACCGAGTTCACCACCGGCAGGTCGAGGTCGTGCCGGTCGGCGACGCCTGGGGCGACGGCGTAGACCAGGCCGAGGACGGGCGGCGGGTCCGGGCGGGCCGCGAGGGTTCGCGCCGCAGCGGCCGCCTGGCCCGCCTCGCCCACGTCGGCGACCAGCAACACGGGGGTACCGTCGACAGCCGCTGCGTCGGCAACGGGCACGACGGTGAGGCCGCGCAACCGGGCGACCTTGCCCACCTCGGCCAGGAAGCGGGTGTGCCCGACGCCCGCCTCGCCGCGCACCTCCAGGGCGCCACGGCCGTCGGCCTGCAGCCGGGTGAAGAACTCGTGCGTGACGCCGAGTGCCGCGTCGCGCTCCCACAGCCGGGACGACCCGGAGTCGGTACCGGTCTCCGCGTCGTCGCCGACCGCGCCGCCCCGGCCGCGCCGCTTGGCCAGGTAGTTGCGCCGGTCCGCGCGGGCCAGCAGCTGCTCGACGGTATCCGCGTCGTCCGGGTAGGTCGCGACGCCGAGGCTGACCGAGACGGCGAGCGGCGGCTCGCCGGGGAACTTGCGGGCGCGCATCTCTTCGGTCAGGCGCAGCGCCATCCGGAGCGCGTCCGCCGATTCGATGTCCGGAAGCAGCAGGACGAACTCGTCCCCGCCGTACCGGAACAGCGTGTCGACCGGGCGGACGGCGCCCTTGACCCGGTCGGTGACCTGGCGCAGTACCTGGTCGCCGCGCAGGTGGCCGTACGCGTCGTTGACCGTCTTGAAGAAGTCGACGTCGAAGAGGAAGAGGGCGCAGCGGGTGCCGTCGCGCTGTGCCCGGGCCAGCGCGTCGGCGAGCATCGGCTCGAGCAGGGCACGCGGAACCGCGCCGGTGACCGAATCGGTCATCGGCGGGGCGGCACCGTGCCCACCGTCGCTCATCACACCCCTGACTCTCCAGTGCTCCACCCAGGCGGATCGACCCGAGCGGGGTGCAGCTGAGGATTCCCCGGCCGGTGGCGGCGGCCCGGGTCGGCGGCAGTTGCCTTTGGGGGGCAAGACCGTTGCAGGCAGTGACACTCAGTTACTCCCCGTTGCGCGATGGCTGCCACGTCGGTCTGGCCGGACCCCGGCGATCGGTTCCCCGAACAGGAGTTCAGGTGGCACGCACAACATCGGCACCTGGTCCGGCCACTACTGGTCCAGCGACGACTGGACGACGGCCTACCGGGGCTGATCCCGACCGGCCGGTCCAGCGGGCGGAGCGACCGCGGAGGTCGCTCCGCCCCGCAGTATCTCCAGGTAGTGCGGGTTGTACATGAGGCCGAAGATGTTGCCGAAGGGATCGATCACCGAAGCGCCGATGAACCCGTGACCGAAGTCCCGGGGCGCCTCGTGCTGCTTCGCTCCCATGGACAGCAGCCGGCCGAGGGTCGCCAGCACATCGTCGACGTGCCAGTACACGACGGCGCCGGCCGGGCCGGTCGGTGCGCTGTCGGCGCCGCCCAGTTCGCGCGCGTAGCGGCTGTCGAGCAGGCCCAGCTCGTGTTGGTAGTCGCCGATGCGGAACTCGGCGTACTCGGGCCGGTCGAAGTAGGGCTCGACGCCCAGCAGCTCGGTGTACCACCGCTTCGCCGCGGCCAGATCACTGGTGTGGAACCGGACGGTTGTAAGTCCTCGCAACATGGGAGGGACGGTAGCGGGTACCTCCGACAGGAATCAGTCGCCGGCTCGCCGGCTCGCCGGCCAGCGGCCGGTGCCCGATCCTGGGCCGGCCGCGCCGCGCTACCGGCGCGCCCGCGCCAGCACCCGCCGCGCACGTAGGAGCTCGGCCACGGACAACGCGTGGAAGGGCGCGCCGCCGGGCCGGTGCGGCGGATCGCCGTCGGCCCGCTCGCTCACCGAACCCAGGCCGTACTCGCGGACATGGGACTCCAGTCCGGCGAGCACGCCACTGGCCGGGCGGCCGACCGCGTGGCATGCGTCAACGTAGGCGCCGGCCAGCCAGGGCCATGCGCTGCCGTGATCGGGGTCGGCGCCACGGTACCCGTACTCGTGGGCGGCCAGCGAGCGCAGGCCCAGCGGGGTCAGCAGGTACGCGCCGACGGCGGCGAGCGGCTCGGGACAGGTGGCGTCCAGCGGGGCGTACGGCAGCGACCAGGCGAGCACCTGATGCGGCCGCAGGACCGGATCGTCGTACGGGAGGCTGCCGGCGAGCGGGTACGGCGGCGGTGGTACGTCGACGACGTCGTAGAGCCACCCGTCCGGCGCCGGGTACCGCTTGACGAACCCGGTCTGCGCCGCGTCGTACCGGCAGAGCCACTCGGCCGGGTCGGCGCCGGTCAGCTCGTGCAGCCGGGCGACGGCGCCGAGCGCGTTGACCCACAGCGCGTTCACCGCGACCGGCTTGCCGGACCCGCCGGCCAGCAGCCCGTCGGCCGGGTCGGGATCGTAGCCGCCGACGAGCCGCCCGAGTGCGGGTAGCAGCGCGGCCGCGAGGTCGGTGTCGCCGGTACGGGTGACGTGCCGCTCGACGGCATGCGGGTACCACAGCGTGCGGCCCTGGTACCCCTGGAGCAGCGCGCGCCCCTCGGTGGCGCGACCGGTCGCCAGGAACAGCCCCTCGTACCCGGCCAGCGCTTCGCCGTCCGCCGGCCCCGGATAGCTGCCGACCACCGCCGGGCCCGCGACGATGTGCGCGTCCGCCGCCAGCGCGAGATGGGCGTCCAGGTCGTCGGCCGGCTTCGCGGCCGCGAGCACTTTCCGCGCCCGGGTGCGTGCCTGGGCCACGACGGCGGTCGCAGACGGCGGCTGCCGCGCGAGATCGCCGGTCCATGCGCAGACCTCCAGCGCCTCGCCGGCCGCGAGGCGCGCGCTGAACGTGCCGGCGTGCCAGAGGTCCTCATTGCCGTCGCGGGTGCGCGCGCCGTACCACCAGATGCCGTCCGGCCGCCAGCCCGGCCCGGCGATCCGGTACGCCCGCTCGACGACCACGCCGTCCGCCACCTGCTCGACATCGGGCGGCGGTCCGGCGGCGGTACGCTCCCGGTCGGCGTCGCGCCAGGTGCACAGCGCGCCGAGGGCCAGCCCGACCGGCTCCGGCGCGGCGACCACGCGGTGTACCACGGCGATCCCGGACCGGCCGCGCTCCATGGCCAGTTCGCGCTCGACGACCACGTCGCCGATCCGCCAGCGCCACCGGGGCACGCGGTCGGTGACGTCGAATGACTCCAGCAGGCGGTGTCCCTCGGGGTTGGCGGCGCCGGACGCCCACTCGTGCACGCCCAGTTCGACCCGCGCGCCGGATGTGAGGATCACCACTGGATCGAGGGTGACGAGAGCCACCCTGCCCTCCGGGGTCACCAGCAGGGCGTGCTGCCGCCGGGTGCGCAGCCCGGCCACCGTGCCCAGGGCATATCCGCCGGTACCGTCGGTCAGCAGCCACTCCCGGTCCGCCCCGGCGCCGTCGGCGAGCGACGTGCAGACCTGGGTACCAAACACGAACATGCCTCGCGTTTGCATGGTCCTCTTTATGCTTGAAATGGCTCACACGGTCGTCGCCCGTTACCCTGGTTAGCCGCCACGTCAACAGGCGCCCTCCGGGATGCTAGCGGTACAGACAGGAGTGGACATGCAGGTATGGCCAGGTGCGCGCTATCCGTTTGGTGCGACCTATGACGGTACCGGCACCAACTTCGCGCTGGCCTCGCAGGCCGCCGAGGGTGTCGAGCTGTGCCTGTTCGATTCGGACGGCACCGAGCGCCGGGTCGAGCTGTACGAGGTCGACGCGTTCGTGTGGCACGGGTACCTGCCGGGCATCGAGCCCGGGCAGCGGTACGGGTACCGCGTCCACGGCCCCTACGAGCCCGGCCGCGGGCACCGGTTCAACCCGCACAAGCTGCTGTTGGACCCGTATGCCAAGGCGGTCGACGGCGACATCCGTTGGGACCCCGCGCTGTACGGGTACGAGCTGGACGACCCGGACCGGATCTCCCGGCGGGACTCGGCGCGGTTCATGCCCAAGGGCGTCGTGGTCAACCCGTACTTCGACTGGGGCAACGACATGCTGCCCCGGGTGCCGTACCACCACACGGTCATCTACGAGGCCCACGTCAAGGGGCTGACCATGCGGCACCCCGGCATCCCCCAGGAACTGCGCGGCACCTACGCCGCCATCGGCCACCCCGTGATGATCGACTACCTGCGGAAGCTGGGCATCACGGCGATCGAGCTGATGCCGGTACACCAGTACGTCGACGACCACCGGCTGATCGAGCGGGGGCTGCGCAACTACTGGGGGTACAACACCATCGGGTTCTTCGCGCCGCACCAGGCGTGCGGGGCCATGGGCCGGCTGGGCCAGCAGGTCCAGGAGTTCCGCGCCATGGTCAAGGCGCTGCACGCGGCCGGCATCGAGGTCATCCTCGACGTGGTCTACAACCACACCGCCGAGGGCAACCACCTCGGCCCGACGCTGAGCTTCCGGGGTATCGACAACGCCGAGTACTACCGGCTCAACGACGAGGACCCGACCTTCTACGTGGACTACACCGGCTGCGGCAACAGCCTGAACATGCGCAGCCCGCACTCACTGCAGCTCATCATGGACTCGCTGCGGTACTGGGTGCAGGAGATGCACGTCGACGGGTTCCGCTTCGACCTCGCGGCCACGCTCGCGCGGGAGTTCTACGAGGTGGACCGCCTCGCGTCGTTCTTCGAAGTGGTCCAGCAGGATCCGGTGGTCAGCACCGTCAAGCTGATCGCCGAGCCGTGGGACGTCGGCCCCGGCGGGTACCAGGTCGGCAACTTCCCTCCACTGTGGACGGAGTGGAACGGCCGGTTCCGGGACACCGCCAGGGACTTCTGGCACGGTGCGCCGTCCACGCTGGCCGAGTTCGCGAGCCGGCTGTGCGGCTCGGCCGACCTGTACCAGGACGACGGGCGGCGCCCAGTCGCCAGCATCAACTTCGTCACCTGCCACGACGGCTTCACGCTGACCGACCTGGTGTCCTACAACGAGAAGCACAACTGGGCCAACACCGAGGACAACCGCGACGGGGAGAACCACAACCGGTCCTGGAACTGCGGCGTCGAAGGTCCGACCGACGACCCGGAGATCCTCGCGCTGCGGGCCCGGCAGCGGCGCAACTTCCTGGCGACGCTGCTGCTCGCCCAGGGCGTACCGATGATCTCGCACGGGGACGAGCTGGGCCGCACCCAGCGCGGCAACAACAACGCCTACTGCCAGGACTCCGACCTGACCTGGATGGACTGGGACAACGTCGACGAGCAGATGCTGGAGTTCACCCGGCGGCTGGTCGCCTTCCGCACCGCGCACCGGACGTTCCGGCGGCGCGGGTTCTTCACCGGGCGGCCGGTCCGGCGCCAGGCCGGTACCCCGCTGCCGGACGTGCAGTGGTTCGCGTTCGACGCCCGCCCGATGGCGGAGGACGACTGGGAATGCGACTTTGGCCGGTCGGTCGCGTTGTTCATCAACGGCGAGGTGATCCGCGAGCGCAGCCCCCGCGGCGAGCGGCACACCGACGACTCCTTCATACTGTGCTTCAACGCATCGGAGATCATGTTGGAGTTCATCATGCCGCCGGCCGAGTTCGGCGAGAAGTGGCAGGTCGAGATCGACACCGCGGACAGCGTCGAGGACGAGCCGGTCATCGTCGCCGCGGGCGGCAAGATCGAGGTACCGGCCCGGTCGCTCGTGGTGCTGATCCGGAAGGTCTGACGGGTTGACCCCCGGGGCGACGTACCGGGTACAGGTGCGGCCGGACTTCGATCTGGACGCCACGGCGGCGCTCGCCGGTTACCTCGCCGACCTCGGGGTGACCCACCTCTACAGTGCCCCGCTGCTGGCGGCCGCGCCGGGTTCCGAGCACGGTTACGACGTGGTGGACCCGACCCGGGTCAACCCGTCGCTGGGCGGTCCGCAAGCGCTGGACCGGCTCGCGGAAGCGTTGCGGGACAAGGGACTGGGGCTCGTCGTCGACATCGTGCCCAACCACCTCGGCGTCGCGGTACCCGAGGCCAACCCGGCGTGGTGGAGCGTACTGCGGGACGGGCCGGCGTCGCCGTACGCGAGCTGGTTCGACATCGACTGGTCACCCGGCCGGGTACTGATCCCGGTGCTCGGCGACGGCCACGGCCCGGCCGAGCTGTCCATTGTGGACGGCGAGCTGCGCTACTTCGAGCACCGGTACCCGATCGCGCCGGGTACAGAGAACGGGACGCCGCAACAGGTGCACGACCGGCAGCACTACGAGCTGATCTCGTGGCGGCGCGCCAACACGGACATCAACTACCGGCGGTTCTTCGCGATCGCCGAACTGGCCGCCGTGCGGGTCGAACGGGAGGAGGTCTTCGCCGCGACCCATGCCGAGCCGTTGCGCTGGATCGCCGAGGGGATCGCCGAGGGCCTGCGGATCGACCACCCCGACGGGCTGCGCGACCCGGCCGGGTACCTGCACCGGCTGTGGGCCGCGGCGCCGGACGCGTGGCTCGTGGTGGAGAAGATCCTCGAAGCGGGGGAGGAACTGCCCGACTGGCCGGTCGCCGGTACCACCGGATACGAGGCGCTGCGCGAGGTCTGCGGGCTGTTCGTCGACCCGGCCGGGCGGCGCGCGTACCCCTCCCGGATCTCCTGGGACGAGACGGCCCGCACCGGCAAGACCGAGGCCGCCACCCGCCTGCTGGCGGCCGAGCTGACCCGGCTGACCCACCTGGTCCCCAACGGCGCCGAAGTGCGCGACGCCCTCGCCGAGCTGGCCGCCGACTTCCCGGTGTACCGGTCCTACCTGCCCGACGGCGAGCGGTACCTGACCGAGGCGCTGGCGCGCGCCCGCAAGCGCCGGCCGGATCTGCCGTTCGACGTGCTGGAGTCCCGGCTGCGCGAACCGCACGACGAGCTGGCCGTGCGGTTCCAGCAGTTCACCGGCGCGGTGATGGCCAAGGGCGTCGAGGACACCGCCTACTACCGGTTCGCCAGATTCATCGCGCTCAATGAGGTCGGTGGCGCGCCGGACCACTTCGGCGTACCGCTGGAGGAGTTCCACGCGGCCGCCGCGCACCGAGCGCAGCGGTGGCCGGACGGGATGACCACGCTGTCCACCCACGACACCAAGCGGTCCGAGGACGTGCGGGCGCGGCTCGCGGTACTGTCCGAGATTCCGGACGAGTGGCACGCGGCGCTGCGGCGGTGGGCGGCTGGCGCGCCGGTACCGGATCCCGACTTCGCCGCGCTGCTGTGGCAGACGGTCGTCGGGGCGTGGCCGATCTCCCGCGAACGGCTGGTGGGCTATGCCGTCAAGGCCGCGCGTGAGGCGTCCGTACATACCTCGTGGGCTTCGCCCGATCCCACATTTGAGGAGGTGCTCATCCGATGTGTTGACGCGGCGTTCACGGATCTCCGGTCGGACATCGACGCCTTCGTCGAGGGGATCCGCGGGTACGGGTGGTCGAACTCACTGGGCCAGAAGCTGGTCCAGGTCATGATGCCCGGCGTGCCGGATACGTACCAAGGGACCGAGTTGTGGGACGGCTCCCTGGTGGATCCGGACAACCGCCGCCCGGTGGACTTCGCGGTCCGGCGGGAGCTGCTGGCCCGGCTCGACGCCGGCTGGCTTCCCCCGATCGACGCCTCCGGCGCCGCGAAACTGCTGGTCACCAGCCGGGCACTGCGGGTGCGGCGGGATCGCCGGCTGACCTCTTACACGCCGGTACCGGTGGCGGGGCCGGCCGCGTCGCATGCCGTGGCCTTCGACCGTGGTGGGGTGCTCGCGCTCGCCACCCGGCTGCCGGTCGGACTCGAGCGGCGCGGGGGTTGGCAGGACACAGTCATCCGACCACCGTGTCAAGAATTGACCGATGTGCTAACGAGCCGATCGTTTTCTGGCTCCGCTATACCCATCCGGGAAATACTTGACACCTATCCCGTCGCAATCTTGGTGGCAGCATGACGGACTTCGCGGTATGGGCTCCTACGACGTCTCGCGTACTTCTTCGTATCGAGGGTGTTGACCTGCCCATGCGTCGCGACGACGACGGGTGGTGGCGCACCGAGGTGCCCGAAGCGAAGTCCGGTACGGACTACGCGTACCTGTTGGGCGACGGGCAACAGCTGCTGCCCGACCCGCGCTCGCGCTGGCAGCCGCAGGGGGTGCACGGGTTCAGCCGGGTGTACGACCACGGCGCCTTCGAGTGGACCGACCAGTCGTGGACCGGCCGGCAACTGCCCGGCGCCGTCCTCTACGAGCTGCACGTCGGCACGTTCACCCCGGACGGTACCTTCGACGTCGCCATCGAGCGGCTGGACCACCTCGTCTCCCTCGGCGTGGACATCGTCGAACTGTTGCCGGTCAACGCGTTCAACGGCGAGCACAACTGGGGGTACGACGGGGTGTGCTGGTTCGCGCCGCACGAGCCCTACGGCGGCCCCGACGGGCTCAAGCGCTTCGTCGACGCGTGCCACGCCAGGGGGCTGGGTGTGGTGCTCGACGTGGTGTACAACCACTTCGGCCCGTCCGGCGCGTACGCCCCGATGTTCGGGCCGTACCTGACCGAGAACGAGAACAGCTGGGGCCGTTCGGTCAACGTGGACGGGGCGCACTCCGACGAGGTGCGCCGGTACATCGTGGACAGCGTCGTGATGTGGCTGCGCGACTACCACGTGGACGGGCTGCGGCTCGACGCGGTACACGCGCTGCACGACCGGCGCGCGATACACATCCTGGAGGAGCTGGCCGTCGAGGTCGAGACGCTCTCGACGCACCTGGGCCGGCCGCTGTCGCTGATCGCCGAGTCCGATCTCAACGACCCGCGGCTGATCACGCCGCGCGAGGCCGGCGGGTACGGGCTGACCGCGCAGTGGGCCGACGACGTGCACCACGCCCTGCACGCGCTGCTGACCGGCGAACGCCAGGGGTACTACGTCGACTTCGGCGCCCTGGAGTGCCTGGCCGACGTGCTGCAGGAAGTGTTCTTCCACGCCGGTACCTGGTCCACGTTCCGCGGGCGCATCCACGGGCGGCCGGTGGACCGGGAACGGATCCCCGGCCACCGCTTCGTCGCCTACCTGCAGAATCACGACCAGGTCGGCAACCGGGCTACCGGGGACCGGATCTCCGACTCGGTCTCCGACAGCCTGCTCAAGGTCGGCGCGACGCTGCTGTTCACCGGGCCGTTCACGCCGATGCTGTTCATGGGCGAGGAGTGGGCCGCCGGTACCCCCTGGCAGTTCTTCACCAGCCACCCCGAAACGGACCTCGCGCTGGCGGTGGCGGCGGGGCGGCGGCGCGAGTTCGCCGAGCACGGCTGGGCGGCTTCGGTGGAGGTGCCCGATCCCCAGGATCCGGCCACCTTCGACCGCTCCAAGCTGGACTGGTCCGAGCCGTACCGCCCGCGCCACCGCGAGATGCTCGCCTTCTACCAGCGGCTGATCCAGCTGCGGAAGTCCCGCCCGGAGTTCTCCGACCCGCACCTCGACCGGGTACAGGTGACCTGCGGCGACCAGTACCTGACGATGAGCCGCAACGGCTGTGCGGTGGTGTGCAACTTCGCCCCGGACAAGCGCCGCGTCGGCCTCGCCGGCACCCCGCGCGACGTGCTGTTCGCCACCGATCCCGGCCTCGTCCTGATCCGCACCGCGGTCGAGCTGCCGCCGCAGTCGGCGGCCGTCGTCAGTTACGTTTGACCCTGACGTAACGTCAGGCCCTAGCTTCGGGCGCATGGCTGTACTGCGGCGCTTGAAGGCCGATCTGGACGCTGCGATGCGGACCGTGGCGGGCACGGCGCGGAGCATGGGCATCCGGGTGAAGACCTAACGCCGTTTGGAGAGGATATGGGCGACGGCGAGCATGCGCTCGTCGCGCATCAGGTCGTCGAGAAGCAGGGGCAGTGGGATGCGCCAGTTGGGGTACTCCGTGAAGGTGCCCGGCAGGTTCGGCTGCCGTACCTCGCCGAGCACGTCGTACGGCGAGGCCATGACGAGCCGGCACGGGGTACGGGCGAGCAGCGTGTGCAGCGCCAGCAACGGGTCCTCGTCGGCCAGCCCTTCCGCCTTCAGCAGCTCGTAGAGCGCCGTGCGATCGGCCTCGGCCACCGCCAACTCCGCCTCGACCGGCTGCGCGAGGATGCCCAGCTCCGCCCGGATCCGGACGTGCTCGCCGGAAAGGAAACCAGGCACGGTCGGCAGGTCGTGGGTGGCGATGCTGGCGAGCGCCAGCCGCGGCCACTTCTTCGGCGGGACGAACGGCTGGCCCGGCGCGTTCCAGTCGCGGGTGAACCACAGCACCGCGGAGCCGAGCACGGTGCGCTTGCGCATCGCCTCGCGCACCTGCGGGGGTACCGTGCCAAGGTCCTCGCCGACGACGACCGCACCGGCCCGGTGCGCCTCGGTGAGCAGCGCGCCGAGCATGGCGTCGCCGTCGTAGCGCACATACGTACCCTGGTCGGGCGAGGCGCCGGGCGGGATCCACCACAGCCGCCAGAGCCCGGCGACGTGGTCCACCCGCAGTCCGCCGCCGTGGCGGAAGGTGGCGGCGAGCAGGTCGCGGTACGCCTGGTACCCGGTTGCGGCGAGCCGGTCCGGTCGCCAGGCGGCCAGGCCCCAGTCCTGCCCGAGCTGGTTGAACGCGTCCGGCGGCGCACCGATGCGTACCCCTTGCGCCAGCACGTCCTGCAGCATCCAGCCGTCCGCCCCGCCCGGATCGATGCCGACGGCGAGGTCGTGCACGATGCCGACCCGCATGCCGGCCGCCGCCTTCGCGGCCGCGCCGAGCTGCTCGTCGCACAGGCGTTGCAGCCACGCGTGGAAGGCGACCCGGTCCTTCGCGGCTGCGCGGTCCACGGCCGGGCTGTCCGGGCGGCGCAGCTCGGCCGGCCACTGCCGCCAGTCGGCGCCGTGCTCTTCCGCGAGGGCGTTGTAGGTGGCGAAGCGGTCCCTGCCCGGCTTCTGTTTCCTGCTGCGCCACAACAGTTCCAGGGCCTGTTGTTTCGCGCCCCACACGGCGCCGTAGTCGATGAGCCCGGTGTCGCTGGGCGGGCGCAGACCGTCCACTGTAGACTTTGTGGCGGCGTCCGCCTTGCGGTACGCGGAGGTCTGCTCGACACACAGGTACAGCGGGTTGAGGTAGCGGCGGCTGGACGGCGAGTACGGCGACGCCGGTACGGGCCGGACCGGCGCCACCGCGTGCAGCGGGTTGAGCAGCACGGCGCCGGCCCCGGTACCGGCGGCCCAGTCCGCGAACCTGGCCAGGTCGGCGAAGTCACCGGCACCCCAGGAGCCGGCCGACCGCAGTGCGTAGAGCTGGAGCATCCAGCCCCAGGTGCGGCGCGGCTCGGACAGCTTCTCCGGCGTGACGATGACCGTGGTCTTCGTCTTGCCGTAGGTCAGCCGGTACCAGCCGGGCGACAGGTCGGCGGGCAGCCGGCCCTGTACCGCCCGGACCCCGCCATCTTCGGCGCGCAGCTTGCCGTCCGGTACCCGCGGCGGCTTGTGCCCCTGCCGGACCACGACGGTGGCCGGCTCAGCGTGCAGCGCCTTGAGTTCGGCCCGGACCGCCTTGCGGCTGGTCGCGTCCACCCCGAGCACGCCGAGGACCGCGACCACCACGTCCGGGTCCACCTGGATCCGGCGGCCCTGCCAGTTCTCGTACCACGTCGCGACGCCGTGCGCCCCGGCCAGCTCTTCCAATGCGGCGTCCACGCCCGCACGGTATCGCGATGCCCTGCGGTAGTGTCTCGGAGATGCCGAGCGTTGCGCTGCGGGACGGGGGATCGATGCCGCTGCTCGGGTTCGGCACCTGGCAGGCGACGGGGCGGCGCGGGTACGAGGCCGTCCGGTCCGCGCTGCGGATCGGGTACCGCCACCTCGACACCGCCACCTTCTACCGCAACGAGGCCGAGGTCGGCCGGGCGGTACGGGACAGCGGCGTACCGCGCGCCGAGGTGTTCATCACCACCAAGCTCCCCCCGAGCCGGGCCGGCCGGGAAGGGCAGACGATCGCCGCGAGCCTGCGCGAGCTCGCCACCGACTACGTGGACCTGTGGCTGGTGCACTGGCCGCCGGGCGACCGGGCCCGGCCGGAGACCTGGCGGCAGTTGCTCGCGATCCGCGACGAGGGTCTGGCGCGGGCGGTCGGCGTGAGCAACTACAGCATCCGGCAGCTCGACGAGCTGATTTCCGCGACCGGCGAGGCGCCCGCGGTCAATCAGATCCCGTGGAGCCCGTTCGGGTACGACCGGCGCGTCGCGGCCGCGCACCGGGAGCGGGGCGTGGTGCTGGAGGGGTACAGCCCGTTCAAGGGCAGCGACCTGCGGCACCCGGTACTGAGCGAGATCGCCGGCCGGCACGGGGTGACCCCGGCACAGGTGGTGCTGCGCTGGCACATCCAGCACGAGGTGGTGGTGATCCCCAAGTCGGTGACTCCGGAGCGGATCGCGGAGAACTTCGACATCCTGAGCTTCACGCTGAGCGACGCTGAAATGTCCCGGATCGACGCGCTCGGCCGGGCGTGACGCCCGCGATCCACCGAGCAAGATCGATCCGCGTGGCCGGCCTGCGGATCACGCTGGCTGCGCTGCGGGACCGGCCGAATCCTTGGAGTTGTTCGGGTAGCTGTCCCGCACCATCTGCCGTACCCACGCCATGCGGCTCACCGCGATGTCCGGGTGGTCGCCGAACTCGCTGGCCACCCGGGCGGCGCAGCCGTCGGTGCCGAACCGCACGATCGCCTCGGTGATCGCCCGGTGCACGAGTCCGGGGTTCGGGGCGTCCGAGGGCTGTACGTACGAGACGAACAGCGCTTCCACTAGCAGATCGTCAATCGCGCCGACCATTGCCGGCCCCCCTCCACGGTGTCCCTCTGACGCCATAGGTCCAGTCCACGTCCGGGTGGGTGCGCCCTGGGTACCGGCCAGGTTGCGGCCCGGTTGTCGGGATAACCGTTCTGGGTTCATCGCAGCATCTGTCCTCCACGGGAACAACGAGCGCCCCCGGAGTGTCGGTCGTACATTCAGCCGGCAATCGGACAGTGAGTACGATTCGGGAGATCAGTGCGACTCGCGGGGTACCGCGGCGCCCCGGCAGCCGACCAGGAAATCGAGATCAACCCCCCGATCCGCCTGCCGGCCGGCGGGCCAGCTCTTCCCGCCGGCAACTGAGGGAGCGAGCGGGAGCGGCGCGGATCCGGGTCTGAGCGCCGCGAAGCGAGCGGACGGGGCAGCAAATGCGAGGATGCCGGCATGGTGGACGTCGCGTCGATGGTGCTGTTCGCGGCCGATCTTGAGCGGACCGTCAGTTTCTACCGGCTGCTGGGCATCCCGCTGGAGCAGGAGCGGCACGATGATGGGCCGGCGCACGCCGCGAGCGAGCTGGGCTCGGTCCACTTCGCCGTATATGAAGGATCCCCTGCGGCACCGCCGGGTTTCCGGCAGGCCGGCAGCACGTTCGCCGGTTTCCAGGTGGATTCGCTCGACGATGCCGTGGCAGCCCTGGCGGGCTGGGGCGCGGAGGTACTCATCGCGCACGAGGTACGCCCGTGGAGCTGCCGGGCGGTGGTGACCGATCCGGACGGCCGGGCGGTGGAAATCAACCAGCGCAACCATTGCGGGCGATGATGCGCGCGGTGGTGTTCGACGAGTTCGAGGCGGTACCGGAGGTCCGCGACGTCCCCGATCCGGTACCGCCGACGCACGGCGCGGTGGTCGAGGTGCGGGCCACGGGCCTGTGCCGCAGCGACTGGCACGGCTGGAAAGGCCACGACCCCGACGTCCGCCCGCCGCACGTACCCGGGCACGAGTTCGCCGGTACCGTCGCGGCCGTCGGCTCCGCGGTCACCCGCTGGCGCGCCGGCGACCGGGTGACCGCGCCGTTCGTGTGCGCGTGCGGAACCTGCCCGACCTGCCTCGCCGGCGATCACCAGGTCTGCGAACGCCAGACCCAGCCGGGGTTCACCCACTGGGGCTCCTTCGCGCGGTACGTGGTGGTGCACCACGCCGACGTCAACCTCGTGGCGCTGCCCGACGGACTGGGGTACCCCGGCGCGGCCGCGCTGGGCTGCCGCTTCGCCACTGCCTTCCGCGCGGTCGTCGCGCAGGGCCGGCTGGCGGCCGGCGAGTGGCTCGCGGTCTACGGCTGCGGCGGGGTCGGGCTGTCCGCCGTGATGATCGGGGCGGCCTGCGGTGCCCGGGTGGTGGCGGTGGACGTCAGCGCGGCCGCCCTGGAGTCCGCGCGCCGCTTCGGCGCGGAAGTCTGCGTCGACGTGGCGACCGGGGATCCGGCCGCCGCGGTCCGCGCGGCGACCGGTGGCGGCGTGCACGTGTCCGTGGACGCGCTCGGCAGCGTCAACACGTGTGTCTGGTCCGTGGAGAGTCTGCGGCGCCGGGGCCGGCACGTGCAGGTCGGCCTGCTGCCCGCGGCGGCCGGCCGGCCGGCGCTGCCGCTGGACCGGGTCATCGGGTACGAGCTGGAACTGCGCGGCAGCCACG
>WNGL01000139.1_pt1 | contig 80101 bp, 79 predicted proteins | sample 5400591 | NCBI WGS metagenome assembly WNGL01 (sample SAMN13153377, study PRJNA577476) | soil metagenome | isolation source: 80 cm soil or saprolite under Garry oak tree replicate 1 | place: USA:California | collected 2016-06-15 | reverse complement strand
GCACACGCCTCCAGCAGCGCCACGCAATCGACCTGTTTGGCGAATTCGGCGGATTTGAGGCAGTTGATCAAAGTCTTGCGCCGCATCGAAAAGGCGCTCTTCACGACGCTCCTGAACACCTCCTCATCGCCGACGTCGGCCCGCGCTTCAGAGCGGGGGATGAAGTTAAGAACGGCCGAATCGACTTTCGGGCTTGGGTGAAAAGAGCCGGGGTGCACCACGAAAGCCCGGCTGATATCGAACCAGAGACCGAGCAGCACGGTGGTCACACCGTACGCGGAGCAATCGGGGGGCGCGGCCAGACGGTCGCCAACCTCCTTTTGCAGCATCAGGGTCATGCGGGCCAGCCTGCTGTGAACTCCGTACAGACGGAACAGCACCTCGGTAGAAATGTTATAGGGAAGGTTGGCGACCACATTCCATTTTTGCTGAGTTTCCGAGAGCAGCGCCTCAAGATCGACTTTCAGCACATCGCCGTCGATGACCGTAACACGCTGATTATCTTTAAGCTGATCCTGGTGCCATGCCGCCAGTGCATGGTCAAACTCTATCAGTACGAGTCGTTCGGCTCGCTCGGCAAGATGTCCTGTCAGAGCACCCCGCCCCGGTCCGATTTCGAGCACGGGCTGATCAGGCCGGATATCGGCGGCCTGGATGATTCTGTCGATGATATTCCCGTCTACCAGAAAATTCTGTCCAAGTGATTTCAGCGGGCGGCGGGTTGCACTCATAGCAATGATTCCTTTATGCTGTCCATATTCCAGGTGGCGGTGACATCCAGCGTCTGGGGAGAAACAAGACCGTGCGAAAGATAATAGTCACCGGGAACCGCCAGCATGGCGGCATTGTCGCCGCACAGTGAAGGGGACGGTATCGATAGTTCAACTCCCAGCTTTTCGCAGAGGGCGCCCATCCGAAGGCGCAAACCGCTGTTGCAGGCGACTCCCCCCGCGACTACCAGACGGGCGGCACCGCTCTGCCGGATGGCGGCCTCGGTTTTTGCCGCGAGGACATGGCAGACAGCCTCCTGGAAAGAAGCACAGAGGTCATCTGCATCCTGACCCGGAATGGAAACAGGATTCTTCATATTGTGCTGCATTACCGCCGTCTTCAAGCCGCTGAAGCTGAAGTTGAGGGTACCATCGCGAAGCAGGGGGCGCGGCAAACGAATCGCACCAGGGTCGCCGGTCCGGGCCATCTTGTCAATCAGTGCCCCGCCGGGATACGGCATCCCCATAATTTTGGCGCATTTGTCATAGGCCTCGCCGGCAGCATCATCGATAGTCCTGCCGAGGGTCGTGTATATACCGAAACCTTCGACATGATACAGATGGGTGTGACCGCCGGACACGACCAGCGCCAGGAACGGAAACTCCACCGCCCGCTCCAGAAAGGGCGCGAACAGATGCCCTTCTATGTGGTGCACCCCGACAAACGGAATTTTCCGCGCGAAAGCAATCGCTTTGGCTGCCGAAAAACCGACCAGCAGCGCCCCGGACAGCCCTGGACCACGGGTAACCGCGACCCCTTCAAGATCTCCCATGCCGACTCCGGCCTCCCGGAGCGCCTGGCTGATCACAGGAGCAATTGACTCCAGATGCTTTCGGGACGCTATCTCGGGAACAACGCCGCCGTACGCCGCATGGATGGCAATCTGGGAAGAAATGACGGAGGAGAGGATTTCACGGCCGCCCTGCACAACTGCGGCGGCCGTTTCATCACAGGATGTTTCTATGGAGAGAAGAAGCATTGGAGAAGAGCCTTATGGTTTTGGTTACAGCAGGTTTGCCGCCAGCTCGGCCAGCTCGGAACGCTCGCCCTTGGTCAGGGTTACATGTGCGGCAATCCGCTCTCCCTTGAATTTTTCTACGAGGTAGGTCAAGCCGTTGCTGGAGGAATCGACATACGGATTGTCGATCTGGTAAGGGTCGCCGGTCAGTACGATCTTGGTCCCTTCACCAACCCTGGTAACAATCGTCTTGATTTCGTGAGGGGTCAGGTTCTGGGCTTCATCCACGATCAGATACTGGTTCGGAATAGATCGGCCACGAATATAGGTCAGCGGTTCAATATCGAGGAGCCCCATCGCCATAAGCTCCTTGTAACCTTTGCTGTGCCGTTTTTCGGACTCATGCCCGGAAATCAGCAATTCGACATTGTCAAAAATCGGCTGCATCCAGGGGGTCAGCTTTTCTTCGATGTCACCCGGCAGGAAACCAAGATCCTTGCCCATCGGAAATACCGGACGCGAAACCAGCAAGCGATTATAGAAGTTTTCCTCGGCAGTCTTATGAAGCCCGGCCGCGATCGCAAGCAGCGTCTTGCCGGTGCCGGCCTTCCCTACCAGCGTCACCAGTTTGATACTGTCATCCATCAAAACATCAAGGGCAAACGACTGCTCCCTGTTGCGCGGAAAGAGGCTCCAGATGCCTTCCTTCGGCACCTTGCGAACGGAGACAATACGAGCGTTGGCGGGGTCGTTGCGACAGATGGCCGAATGATTCGGGTTTTCGCTGTCGACGATTGTTATAAACTCGTTGGGGGCCATTTCAACCGGGGCCTCAAGCCATCCCTGGCCATAGAATCTATCAACCGCCTCCGGCGTCACCTCGATCGTACGGGTACCGGAATAGAGATCCTGAATGTCGACCTTGTCCGACTCGTAGTCTTCCGCTATCAGTCCGATAGCATCGGCCTTGATCCTGAGATTTGAATCCTTGGTTACGAAAATAGTTACGGTATCCGGAAAGCGGTCGCGAATATCCTGGGCAACAGCTATTATCCGGTTATCGCCATTGTCCACCCGCAGATCGACCGGCAAATTCTTGAAATATTTCTCGGCAAACATCTCGACCCGCAACGTACCGCCGCCGGGCATGGTTACGCCAGCCGCAAGAGAACCCTTCTCCCGCATGGAATCGAGGATTCGCGACACCATTCGGGCATTACGTCCGGTTTCATTCATATCCTTCTTGAAGCGATCGACCTCTTCAATAACGGTTATAGGAATGATTATGTCGTTGTCCTCAAATTTGAACAGTGACTGGGGATCGTGGAGCAATACGTTCGTATCGAGGATGAAGTTCTTCATGAGTCCCTTTCTGGATGTACTTGGATAACGGCAGGGCGCCGGTGCAAAAATATTATTTTTCGATGATCTGGACTGTAATGCCCTCAATTTTACCGAGCAGCTTGATCCAGACGTCACGGTTGCGGTATTTGGCGCTGAGCACGACTTCGCCATCCTTGTTAATGGCGGAAAGAACGCTTTCCGGTGAGTCCTCGACGGTATAATAGGTATAAATACCGGTCTTGTAGAGCTGCTCCTTGGTAAACGGTTTTTCCGGGGGAAGTGAGCAGGCCCCGCATAGACACAGTATCAGAAAAAATGCTGACAATAATTTCATGTCAGTCCTCCTTTTAGTAAGCAAAATTTATTCATGCTTGTTTTCGAATTTTACCGATGCATTGTACAACGGCATCAGAAAAGAAAGCAATCTCTTCGCTGGTAGTGGACCAGCCGGGGCTCATACGGATCGTTCCGCCCGGCAGCGTTCCCAGCGTGCGGTGAGCCAGCGGCGCGCAATGCAGCCCGGCACGTACGGCAATATCAAAACCATGATCAAGCTCTGCAGACAACAGCGCCGGATCAACACCGGAAGCGGTAAAAGAGAGAACCGAGCAGCGCTCGGAGGGGTCTGCCGGACCATAGATCGTCACCCCGGGAATAATTCTCAGTGCCTGTTCCGCCTGGTTGAGCAGCGCCTGTTCCTGTTGATGAACAGCCAAAAGCCCTTGTTCAAGGAGAAAATCCATTCCTGCCTGCAATCCGGCAATTCCGGGAAGATTATGAGTGCCGGCTTCAAAGCTGTCCGGCATGATAAGCGGCTGTTCTTCAGCAGTTGAGTGGCTGCCGGTTCCCCCTTGAATAACGGGTTTCAGCTGTATATGAGGCGCTGCATACAGAAGTCCCGTCCCTCCCGGACCCAGCAGCCCCTTGTGACCGGGAACCGCCAGCAAATCGATGCCCAAGCGTTCCACATCAATCGGCAGGTAACCGGCCGACTGCGCCGCATCAACCAGAAACAGAGTGCCGGCTTCGCGACAGAGGTCGGCCAGATCTCCAATCGGCTGAATAGCGCCGCAGACATTGGATACATGGCTGACGGCTATCATCCGTGTATTTGCCTGTAAGGCGCGGCGAATATCTGCACACGAGACCACTCCGTCCGGACCCGCCGCCACTATCGACAATTCGACACCCTTGTTTCGAAGCGCATATAGAGGTCGCAACAAAGAATTGTGTTCCATGGAGGTGGTGATAACATGGTCGCCGGCGGCCAGAGTGCCTTGCAGCGCCAGGTTGAGTGCACCGGTGGCATTATGGGTAAAGATGATACGCGCAGAGTCGGAAATCGAAAAAAAACCGGCCGCCGTCTCTCGTGCCTGAAAAAGAATGCGACCCGCTTCCAGAGAGCGACGATACCCGCCCCGGCCGGGAGAAGCTCCCACATCCCGCATTGCATGAAGGACGGCTTCATATACTTTTTCTGGCTTTGGAAACGATGTAGCTGCATTATCAAGATACACGGGAGTTCCTATTTACGGAATCAACTACGGCTTTTCAGTCAGCCACGGAAATGCGTCGACAGCACCGGTTTTATTGTCATGAGCCGCATCATGGATTTTCAGTCTGATCAGTGACGGGTCTGCCGTTCCCCACCAGTTTTGCCGGGCACTGACAACTTCCTGACCGGCATTGTACAGATTGAAGCCGCCGTTTGAGCTGAAGGCATTATTCAGGAGAAGCGCCCGGCCATCTTCGGTACGCAGCCCATCCTGACGGTTCTCGGCAAACAGGCAGCGCTGAATTCTGATACGTGAGCCGGCCAGATGCAGGGCAGTCTGACTGTTACGCAGAAAGCCGGACTTGGTAATCTGCCCTTCCCCCCCCACGATGTGAACTCCAAGCGCATTCCCTGAGAACTCTCCGCCGCTGATCTTGAGCCGGCACTCATCGGCTTCAACTCCTGTCTGCAGATTATTCACGATCTTCGGCGCTGCAAGCATAACTGATGACTTGCTCAACAGGCAACCGCGCTGACAGGAATCGACCGTCATATCCCTGCCTTCGAATTCACTGTTATAAATTTCAATCCCGGTTTCCGAATCCGAAACAGTGCTGCCGGACATCTGCACAACCCCGTCATGTGACAGCAGAGCGGTCCGGGCCTGCACAATAGAAACCCCTTTCAGGGTGACCGTGGAAAACCGGAGGTCAATGCCTGTTTCGGCGTTCTCAATGCGGCACTGTTCGAGCAGATTGCGTTTTTCTGTCGAGAGGAAAACGATGCCGCCCCAGGAACCGCGGACTGGTACCGGGCGGTCGGATGTCATCAGGATCGGCTGTTCAGAGCTTCCGGCAGCATGGATACGGCCTTGAACGACGAGGCAAGGGAGCTGCCGGGCGGCAGTCGCTGTAAACCTGACCACCGTTCCGGGGTCGATACGCAAGGTTGCCTGCGGAGCCACGACTACAAATCCGCGGACGAGTATTGAACCGCGCCAGGTAACATCTTCGGTCAGCACCACCCCGTCATACACAGTTGTAGCCTGTTCGGCGGCCGAGAAGATTGTTGTCAAACAGATAAAAACAAAGGCGGCAAAAAGAGTTTTCACTCGGGAGCTCCTTGCAGAATTACTGAACAACTATCACGATTCACTCGAACTGTAAATTTAATGTTGTTTTATCATTAGTAAGTTAGAAGATATTTTCCGGGTTGCTTTGCAGAAAATGACTTCGTTGCCTAACTATAGCCTGTTTATTAAGGCCGGGAAACCGATCGATGTATCAATGTTATGGAGGTTCCCAAGTCCTTTCAATGTGTTATATTTTCCTAAAATATATTTATTGACAGCACATACATGTTGTGGTTTATTTCAGCACCTTCCACAAAATATTGTGGTTCATGTCCTTATGCCACACCACATTCGATTTGTTCAGAATCGTTAGTTTTATTTCAAAAAGGAGTTCCGCTATGAAAAAAAATCCCGTACCCGACACCATCCCCGCCCTGACAAAAAATGCCGCCACCGTATTGGAAAAACGCTATCTGCGCCGTGATGAGACCGGCAAGGTTCTTGAAACGCCGGCCGACATGTTCAGGCGTGTGGCGGACACAATTGCTGCCGCCGATAAAACATTCGACAAGAAGGCGGATGTAAAGGGCTTATCGGACACCTTTTATCGCATGATGACGAGCTTCGAATTTCTCCCCAACTCGCCAACCTTGATGAACGCCGGCCGCCCCCTGGGGCAGCTTTCGGCATGCTTCGTTCTGCCTGTAGGTGATTCCATGGAAGAGATCTTCGACGCAGTCAAATATACCGCATTGATCCACAAATCAGGCGGCGGCACCGGTTTTTCGTTTTCCCGGCTGCGACCGGCCAATGATGTTGTCAGTTCCACCACCGGCATATCAAGCGGCCCGCTCTCGTTCATGCGCGTGTTTGATGTCGCCACGGAAACCATAAAGCAGGGCGGCACAAGACGCGGTGCAAACATGGCGATTTTGAGGGTCGACCACCCCAACGTGATGGATTTTATCATGTGCAAAGCCGACCAGAAACAGCTCAACAACTTTAACATATCGGTCGGCCTGACGGAAAAGTTCATGCAGGCGGTCGACCGGGATGAGGAATACAGCCTCATTAATCCCCGTGACAAAAAGGTCTGCGGCAGCCTGAACGCCCGCAAGGTATTCCAGCGCATCGTCAAGCAGGCATGGGAAAACGGCGAACCCGGGATTATCTTTCTCGACCGCCTGAATCGCGACAACCCCACCCCACTCGTGGGGGAGATCGAATCCACCAATCCCTGCGGCGAGCAGCCTCTGTTGCCGTATGAATCCTGCAACCTCGGCTCCATCAACCTGGGTAGCTTTATCAAAGACGGCACGGTAGAGTGGAAAAAGCTGCGGGAGACCATTCACAACGCCGTCCACTTTCTTGATAACGTGATAGAAGCCAACAATTACCCGCTACAGCAGATTCACGACATGACTCACGCCAACCGTAAAATCGGGCTGGGGGTCATGGGGTGGGCAGACATGCTGATTTTGCTGGGAATTCCCTACTGTTCCGAAGAGGCGGTAAAGCTTGGCAAGAAGGTGATGAAGTTCATCAATGACGAAGGACATCTGGCATCCCAGGAGCTTGGCAAAAAACGGGGTTCGTTCCCCAATTTCAAAGGCTCTATTTTTGACAAGAAGGGAGCCGCCCCACAAAGAAACGCAACAGTTACAACAATCGCTCCTACAGGAACCATCTCCATCATTGCCAACGCCTCCTCGGGTGTTGAACCGCTCTTTGCCGTTTCCTACATCCGCACCGTCATGGACAAAAATGTCCTCGTGGAGGTCAACCCGATTTTTGAGAAAATCGCAAAGGAGCGCGGTTTCTACTCTGAAGAGCTCATGAAGAAAATAGCCGAGCATGGCACCGTTCGGGACATCGCCGGAATTCCGGCCGATATCCGCGACGTGTTCGTCACCTCTCACGAAATAACACCCGAATATCACATCCAGATGCAGTCGGCCTTCCAGCTCTACACCGACAATGCCGTTTCCAAAACCGTCAATTTTTCAAATACCGCCACCATCGAAGATGTTGAAAAGGCTTACATGCTTGCCTACGAAACCGGCTGCAAGGGTGTCACAATCTATCGTGACGGATCGAGAGACGAACAGGTTCTCTCGACCGGCAAAAAAGAGGAGCAGGTTGCAGTTACCGCCTCCATATCGGTCGAAGAAGAGAAAAAAGCCATCAAACGGGAACGTCCCAAGGCTCTCAAGGGAGCTACCCATCAGATGCAGACAGGCTGCGGCCCGCTCTATGTAACCATTAACGAGGACAATACCGGCCTGTTCGAACTGTTCACCACGATGGGCAAGGCTGGCGGATGTGCCGCCTCGCAGAGTGAGGCGATCGGCCGCATGGTTTCACTAGCCTGGCGCAGCGGCGTTCAGGCCCGCCAGGTGGTGAAGCAGCTTCTGGGGATCTCCTGCCACTGTCCGTCGGGGTTCGGCGACAATCGCGTGCTTTCCTGCGCCGATGCCGTGGCCAAGGCCATCCAGGCTCACATGATCGCCAACGGCTATGACATCAACACCGAAACCGCCACACAGGAGCGCGGTGCCTGCCCGGAGTGCGGCGGTATCGTCGAGCATGAAGGCGGGTGCTCGGTATGTCATGTCTGCGGTTATTCGGAGTGCGCGTAAATATTTTTATCACAAACGCTACAAGCTGCTTGACAAGCCGATGCATTTTGTGGCATAAGTGCTGAGTTAAACCGACTACTTGTTACGGGGTTGTAGCTCAGTTGGTTAGAGTGCCAGCCTGTCACGCTGGAAGTCGCGGGTTCGAGCCCCGTCAACCCCGCCATAAACAAAAAAAGGTGCCTTGCAAAGGGCACCTTTTTTTATTCTTACACAACTTAACCCTACCTCAATCCCAATCGCCCGAGAATCTTTCCGAGATATTTGTTCAACAGATTGTCACGGGAAAGAAAAGATATGACCGGCAGCTTCCTGGTTCCGATGGCTTCAAGCATCCGCTTCAATTCCGGACTCCCCCCGAGTATCATCCCCTGCCTGAAGGCTTGAAGTGCTTCATATGTATTGCCGGCCACAAGATAAACTTTGCCGAGATAAAGGTAGTGGAGAGAATTGCCCGGATCGTGTTCAATGGCAGTGCGGCAGAGCTCAAATGCCCGGGTGAGTTGGCCCCGCTGTTTGGCAATACAAAATCCGAGACGGGAATGCCAGAGTGGATCGTCCCAGATACTGAGCGCCCGTTCCAGGCAGGCGAGTGCAGCCAGGACATTGTTCCGGTCAAGTTCATGTTGTGCCCGATCGAATTCTCTTTGGGCAACGGCGGCCGTTTCCGGATCCATCTTAACCTCCAATACCTTAAATATTCAGCCTTTTTATTTTTTCAACCAGCGTTGTCCGGTTTATCCCCAACAGAGCGGCGGCCCTTGCCTTGACCCCCCCCGCGGATTCCAGTGCCTGAGAAATCAAGGATTGTTCGATCCTGGAGACCGTTGCAACCAGATCCACTCCCTGGCTCGGCATGGTAACCGAGAGCGCTTCTCCGGAACGTTTTTCACCAATGATCTTGGCCGGGATATCCTCCACCGTAATAACCGCTGCATCTGTCAAAACGATCATTCTCTCGATCAGATTTTCCAGTTCACGTACATTACCGGGCCAGGAGTACTGTTCCAACGCTTCAAGAGCCTGTTTGCTGATACTGCACGGTGCACGTCCCATCAGGCGGCACTGCTTCTCCAGAAAGAACGACGTCAGGTGCATAATATCCTGTTGCCGTTCACGCAGGGGCGGGAGATGAAGCGGGATGACATTCAAGCGGTAATACAGGTCCTCCCTGAACTCGCCCCGCTTAACCATGTTTTCAAGATCGGAGTTGGTTGCGGAAATCACTCTGACGTGAAGTTTTACCGTCTTGTTGGAGCCTACCCGTTCTATTTCGTGCTCCTGCAACACACGCAACAATTTTACCTGCAGGTGAAGCGGCAGTGTGCCTATTTCATCCAGAAAAATCGTGCCGTGATTTGCCGCCTCAAATTTTCCAGGCTTATCCTTGACGGCTCCGGTAAAAGCTCCCCGCATGTGACCAAAAAGTTCACTTTCCAGCAGCGCCTCAGGAATCGCACTGCAGTTTACCGCAATAAATGGTCGATCTTTTCGGGGACCGTTATAGTGCAACGCCCGGGCTACCAGCTCTTTGCCGGTTCCTGATTCACCGCTGACCAGAACCGATGAGTCGGATTTTACAATGCGGTTCATGCGCTCAAACAACAGGTTCATAACCGGAGAAGTGCCGATAATATTGCTGAATTCAAACCGCCCCTGGAGCTGCCTGCGAAGATACATGTTCTCGGACAGAAGCTTCTGCTTCTCCAGGGCCTTTGAAACAACTATCTTCAGCTCATCAAAATCAATCGGCTTGGTGATGTAGTCAAAAGCCCCCTCTTTCATGGCTCGAACGGCGGTTTGAGCCGAGGCATGACCGGTCACAACGATGACTTCGGTACCAGGAGATACCTTATGAACATTCTGCAGGATATCTAGGCCGCTTTTATCGGGGAGGAACAGATCGGAAACAATGACCTGATATTGTTCTCGATCTATTAAATCCAGGGCACTCATGCCGGTCGCAGCCGATGTGACTTCATATCCGGCCGACCGCAACAACATGGTCAGTGCGAGGCGTCCGGAGTCATCATCATCAATTACCAGAATTTTGATTGCATCATCCATGAGGGCGCCTCGAACGGTCCATCATACGGTAACAACCTGTATTGATTCCTGCAGTACATTCAATAGCATATCCAGCTCGCTGTCTGAAATAACCAGCGGTGGAAATATGACGATGGTATTTCCCAACGGGCGTGAAAAAACCCCCCGCTTGCGCGCTTCCAGACAAACTCTGATCCCGACCCTGTCCTCCCATGGATATGGTGAGCCGGTTTTCTTGTCTTCAACCAGTTCTACCCCTGCAGCGAGACCGCACTGCCGCACATCGCCAACGTGAGTCAATGCGGTGAATTCATCCAGACCCTTTTTCAACCGGGCTATTTTAGGCTGCAACTCGGCCAGAAGATTGTCCTGCCGGAAGAGCTGCAGGCTTTTTAATGCAACGGCACAGGCTAACGGGTTCCCGGTGAAAGTATGCCCATGGAAAAAAGTCTTCAACTCCGAATAAGATCCTAAAAAGGCCGAGTAGACTTTATCAGTCGTCACGGTTGCCGCCAAAGGGAGGTACCCCGCGGCTATCCCCTTGGAGATGGCCATGATATCAGGGACAACGCCTTCATGGTTGCAGGCAAACATCGCTCCGGTCCTGCCGAAACCGGTTGCAACTTCATCAGCGATCATCAATATATCGTACCGGTCGCACAATTCACGAACACGCCCCAAAAATCCTGCCGGCTGAACGATCATTCCACCGGCACCCTGAACAAGCGGTTCAATTACGAGCCCGGCGACCTTGTCGGCATTGCCCTTCATCAAGTTTTCGAGCGCGTCAAGACACTCCATACTGCAGGAGTGCCTGCTGCAGCCGAGTTCACAACGGTAGCAGTATGGTGCCGGAGCCTGAAGTGTCTCGAACATGAGCGGTTTGAAGGTCGTGTGGTAAATGTCGATGCCTCCGACACTGACCGCGCCAAGGGTATCACCATGATAAGCGTTTTTGAAGGTTATGAACCGGCTACGTTCCGGTCGTCCCGAGTGGACCTGATACTGATAGGCCATCTTGACCGCAACTTCCATGGCGGTTGAACCGTTGTCCGAATAGAAAAACCGGTCCAGCCCCTGGGGGGTTATTTCGGCCAGTCGGGCCGCCAGAATTATGCTCTGCTCACTGGCCAGGCCGAGCAATGTGGAGTGTTCAAGACGCTCTACCTGCTCTTTCAGGGCATCATTCAATTCCCGGCGGCAATGACCATGAACATTTGTCCACATGGAGGCCACACCGTCGAGGTAGCGATTGCCGTCCGTGTCTATAAGCCAGCACCCCTCCCCCTTCACGATTATAATCTGCTCGTCTTGTTCCCATTCCCGCATCTGGGTGAACGGATGCCAGACATGGCGTTTATCCCACTGGCGCAATTGTTCGGTAGTTATGGGGCCGGTTCCGGACATCTGTTGTTTCCTCTGAGACACGAGTTATTTCACCACCATAAAAAAGACCCACTGAAACTTGTCCAGTGGGTCATGTAACTACCTGATATTTGATAATTATGCAAGCCTACCGGCGTAGAGTGGAAATTTTTTCATCATGCCGTTCACCTGGGCCTTTATCTCCGCCAGTTTCATGTCATTTCCGATATGTGCCACCGCATCGGCGATATAGCCGGCAACCTGGTCCATTTCGCTCTCTTTCAGTCCATGAGAGGTACAGGCGGGGGTTCCGATCCGGATGCCGGAAGTAACGAATGGCGAACGGGTTTCAAACGGTACGGTGTTCTTGTTGACCGTAATTCCAGCCTTGTCCAGCGCTTCTTCCGCAGCCTTGCCGGTTATATCAGTACCGGAGAAGTTGACCAGCATAAGATGGTTATCGGTACCACCGCTTGTCAGCTTGAAGCCCCGGCCGACAAGCGCCCCTGCGAGCGCCTTGGCATTGTTGACGATCTGCTGCTGGTAGAGCTTGAACTCCGGCTGCAGCGCCTCTTTGAATGCTACCGCCTTGGCGGCGATAACATGCATGAGCGGCCCCCCTTGGATACCGGGGAAAATCTGGGAGTTGATTGTCTTGGCAAACTCCTCGCGACAGAGAATCATGCCCCCGCGGGGGCCACGCAATGTTTTGTGGGTAGTTGTCGTAACAAACTCGGCATAAGGAACCGGGCTGGGGTGAACACCTGCAGCCACCAATCCGGCAAAATGGGCCATATCCACCATGATAACGGCCCCAACTTTGTCTGCAATGGTGCGGAAGGCTGGAAAATCAATTATGCGCGGATAGGCACTGGCGCCGACCACAATCATTTTAGGCTTATGAGTAATTGCCAGACGCTCAACCTCTTCATAGTCTATGGTCTCCGTCTCAGGCGAAACTCCGTATGGAACAATATTAAACAGTTTCCCGGAAAAGTTGACCGGACTGCCGTGGGTCAGGTGTCCGCCATGAGAAAGGTTCATGCCAAGAACAGTATCGCCCGGCTTGCATGCGGCGAAATAAACCGCCATGTTGGCCTGGGATCCTGCGTGCGGCTGGACATTGGCATGTTCGGCGCCGAAAAGTTCCTTGGCCCGATCTATGGCCAGCTGTTCGACGACGTCAACGTGCTCGCATCCGCCATAATAACGCTTTCCGGGATATCCCTCGGCGTACTTGTTGGTCATGATCGAACCTTGTGCCTCCATAACCGCTTCCGACACGAAGTTTTCCGAGGCGATCAACTCCAGATTATATTCCTGCCGCTCCGTCTCGTGGCGAATGGCATCGGCTACCTGGGGATCAAACTGAGAAAGGACTGACATGGCTTCTCCTTGTAAATAGTTCTTTCATACATGACATGATAAAACACAAGCGGGACACGTGCCGTGGCAGGTCCCGCTTGTTGGTATTGTGAAATGGAATCTCTCTTTACTGCATTGAATACTTCTTTTCGAGTGCTGTTATTTTGTCCAGACGCGCCTGATGGCGACCGCCTTCAAATGTGGCATCAAGCCAGGCTCCGACAAGATCACACGCTTTTTGTTCGTCCAGAACACGGCCGCCAAGTACAAGCACATTGGCATTATTATGCTCTTTTGCCATGCGTGCCATGAATACGTCGGTTACCAGGGCGGCGCGAATCCCGGGGATCTTGTTGGCGGCAATCGACATTCCGATACCGGTTCCGCAGATCAGAATCCCCAGTTCCGCCTCTCCGGCGATAACGGTTTCGGCAACTTTCTGACCAAAATCAGGATAATCCACCGAAGCGTCATCGTTGGTTCCCGCATCGGACGTCTGAAACCCTCTGCGGTGCAGATAACTGGTCAGGGCCGTTTTGAGGGCCAGCCCTCCATGGTCGCTTCCGATAATGATCATGACCGTCTCCGCCTACAGCTTCTTGAACAGAAGGGTAGCATTAGTACCGCCAAAACCGAAGTTGTTGCTCATGGCGTATTCAAGTTTTGCTTCCCGTGCGGTATTAGGGACATAATCAAGATCGCATTCCGGATCCGGATCGGTGTAATTGATTGTGGGAGGAACAACTCCATTATCCATTGCCATGAGGGTAAAAACTGCCTCAATGCCGCCCGCTGCTCCCAGGAGATGGCCGGTCATGGATTTTGTCGAAGAAACCAGCATTTTCTTGGCGTGATCGCCGAATACGCTCTTGATCGCCATGGTTTCGTACAGGTCACCTATCGGAGTAGATGTGCCGTGCGCATTGATATAGGATACCTGTTCGGGGGCTATTCCGGCATTTTTGAGCGCCATTTTCATGCTGCGCGCTCCGCCTTCCCCACCCGGTGCCGGCGCGGTCAGGTGATACGCGTCTCCTGTCATGCCATACCCTACGACCTCGGCATAAATCTTGGCTCCGCGAGCCCTGGCGGATTCGTACTCCTCGAGAACAACAATCCCGGCGCCTTCGCCCATGATAAAACCATCCCGGTTCTTGTCAAACGGACGGGATGCGGCAGCAGGATCGTCATTCCGGTCGGAAAGCGCTTTCATGGCGGCAAAGCCGCCAATACCGAGCGGGGTGATTACCGACTCTGTTCCGCCTGCAATCATGGCATCAGCATCACCACGTTTGATGATATGATAGGCATCACCAATTGAATGGGTGCTGGTTGCGCAGGCGGATACTGAAGAAATGTTTGGACCCTTTGCACCATATCTGATGGAGATGTGGCCTGGAGCGAGATTAATAATCAACATCGGGATGAAAAAGGGAGAAATCTTCTTGTAGCCACCCTCAGCCACCAGAGTATGGTATTTTTCAATCGTCGGTAAGCCACCAAGCCCGGCGCCAACAAGAACCCCGACCCGCTCGGCATTTTCATCATCGATCACCAGTCCCGAATCTTCCATGGCAAAATGAGCTGCCGCCAAGGCATATTGAATAAAAAGATCCATCTTCTTGATCTCTTTTTTGTCAATATACTCTTCAGCATTAAAATCAGGAACCTCTCCGGCGATCTTGACCGACAAATCAGACGTATCAAAACGGGTAATCAATCCGATTCCAGACTTTCCTGACGTGAGCGCAGCCCAGTTTTTGGCATTCCCGCACCCAAGTGGTGAAACAGCTCCGATACCTGTAACTACAACTCTTCTCATGATAAATAGCTCCATATAAGAGTGACTTCTGCTATTGACAGGACGAAAAGAGAGGGGCTTAAGCCCCTCCCTGTGTGTAAAATCAGCTATGCTCGGTGATGTATTCGATGGCGTCATTCACCGTCTGGATTTTTTCGGCATCTTCATCAGGAATCTCGATATCGAACTCTTCTTCAAGAGCCATGACCAGTTCAACGGTGTCAAGAGAATCGGCTCCAAGGTCATCCATAAAAGAAGACTCGGTTAAAACCTGGGCTTCTTCAACTCCAAGCTGCTCTGCTACAATTTCTTTTACCCGCTTTGCAATATCAGACATCTTTCACCTCCGTGTGATTTTAAACCCTTGCAGGTTTCGTGTGTAATGCTGTGTGGTTACTTAAGCATGAACGCATCAAATGTCAACCGATATTTGCAATAAAACGTCATTGCAGTCCGGCAACAGAGATACATACAGGCTGTGTTACATGTACATGCCGCCGTTTACCGAAAGAACATGGCCCGTAATGTATCCGGCAGCTTCAGAAGCCAGAAAAACAACTGCATTGGCAATATCATCGGCGCTTCCAAGACGCTCCAGCGGTATCTGGGCTGTCAGCTCAGCGCGCACCTTGTCAGAAAGTGCATCAGTCATGGCAGTTGCAATAAAGCCGGGGGCAACGGCGTTAACAGTAATGCTGCGCTTTGCCATCTCGCGGGCGTTCGACTTGGTAAGGCCGATCAGTCCGGCTTTGCTGGCACAGTAGTTGGCCTGTCCGGCATTGCCCATCTGTCCGACTACCGAAGCAATATTAATGATGCGGCCGTAGCGCTGCTTGCTCATGACCTTGAAAGCGGCACGGGTGCAGAGGAAAGCCCCTTTGAGGTTTACATTCAGGACTGCGTCCCAATCCTCATCCTTCATACGCATCAGAAGGCCGTCACGGGTAATACCGGCATTGTTGACTAAAATATCGACTCGCCCGAAAGCCTCTGTAGCCGCTTCGATCATACGCTCGACGTCTGCCGAAACGGTCACGTTGCCTACCACCGCCAATGCTTTACTGCCGGCAGCCTGCAATTCGGCGACAACCGCCTCGGTAGATGCCTGATCCATATCCACAGCCACGATGGTTGCTCCCTGGGCTGCAAGTGCCAGCGCTATACTTCTGCCGATTCCACGAGATGCCCCAGTGATTACTGCAACTTTCTCTTTAGGCATGATAACTCCTTTCATAATGACGGTCAGTTAGTTGTTTTTATCTCCAAATGTTGCCTTCAGTTCGGCTTCTGTTACAAGCTTCCCATCAACAAATGCCTTGGCATTGAAAACCCAGATACCGCGTTTACACCCGGTTGCCTCCAGTTCGAGACGGAGCTGATCACCGGGCAGAACCGGTCTGCGGAAGCGGGCCTTGTCGATACCCACGAAATAGGTCACCTTGGAGCGAACACTCTCGTCTGAAGATAATATGGCGAGTATACAGGCCACCTGTGCCATCGACTCGATGATCAGGACACCAGGCATGACCGGATTTTCAGGAAAATGACCAGGAAAAAAAGGCTCGTTCATAGAAACGTTTTTAATGCCGACTATCCGCTTGCCCAGTTCCAGCTCAATCACCCGATCAACCAGTAAAAAAGGGTAACGGTGCGGGAGTATCTTCATTATTTCATTGATATCAAGCATGCATTCTTCTCCTTTAATGATCTGAAGATTAAATGGTGACGGCTTTAAGTCCTGTACAGTCTTCAATATTATTTATTTCAACCTCTTTGGTAATTCGCTTGACAAGCCCGCTTAAAACCTTACCGGGACCGATTTCAACAAATCTGGTCACCCCCAAAGAACACATTTTAGTAACAGTCTGTTCCCAAAGTACCGGTGAACATACCTGAGTCACCAGGAGCGGCTTAACCTTATCCACATTCATATTTGGCGCGGCATCAGCATTTGCAAAAACCGGCATTTTCATCTCATGGACGGAAATGCTTTCCAGTACACCTGCCAAGCGGTCGGCGGCAGGTTTCATCAATGCACAATGAAAGGGAGCACTGACCGGGAGCAACATGGCTTTTCTGTATCCGCGCCCCTTGGCAATTTCAATGGCACGTGCGACAGCCGCTACCGAACCGGCAATAACAATCTGGCCGGGCGAATTAAAGTTGGCCGGTGAAACAACCTCGCCTTCAGCAGCTTCACGGCAGATATCTTCAAGAACATCACTTTCAATTCCGAGCATGGCGGCCATCGTTCCGGTACCGACCGGAACCGCTTCCTGCATGAATGTCCCGCGGGCGCGCACCGTTCTGGCCGCATCAGCAAAAGTGAGCGCTCCTGAACAGACCAGAGCAGAGTATTCGCCAAGTGAATGACCCGCCACATACTCGGCCTTCAGGCCGGTTTCCTGCTGTACTACCTTCAGTACCGCTATGCTTGCTGTCAGGATGGCCGGCTGAGTATTGGCGGTCAGCTTGAGATCGGCTTCACTCCCGGCAAAACAGAGAGCAGATAATTTGAATCCAAGAGCATCGTCAGCCTCCTCAAAGAGGTGACGCGCAACGGCAAACGTATCCGCCAGCTCCTTTCCCATGCCGGAATACTGGGAACCCTGACCAGGAAAAATGAATGCAGTTTTAGACATATATATCCTCGTCTCGCTTTAAAGTTTAACTCCGGTTACCACTCAACAAGGGCAGAGCCGTAGGTAAAGCCCCCCCCGAATGCCACCATCAGGAGCTTGCTGCCGGAATTGATAATACCTTGACGGTTTGCCTCATCCAGAGCAATAGGAATCGAAGCCGAAGAGGTGTTGCCGTAACAGTGAAGATTGGTGAACAGCCGATCGGAACCGACTCCCAGGCGTTTTGCAGTGGCATCGATTATTCTACGATTAGCCTGATGAGGTATCAATAGAGCAATATCGGATGGGGACAGGCCGTTGGCTTCGAGGGCTTTAACAGCAGCCTCCTCCATGGACCGGACGGCATGTTTGAATACCTCATTTCCTTCCATGGTCACATAGAGCAGCCGCTCGTCGATAGTACGGCTGTCCGACGCCGGGTTACGACTGCCGCTCCCCGGCTGGTAAAGAAGATTCCAGAAGGATCCGTTACTGAACGTGTGGGTCGAAAGCAGGGAATGATCCCCTTCAGAAGCTTCGAGAACAACTGCACCAGCTCCGTCACCGAACAGAACGCAGGTATTACGATCCTTCCAGTCTACGATACGTGACAAAGTTTCAGACCCGATAACAAGGATTTTTTGAGCAGCGCCTGAACGAAGATATTTTTCAGCGACAGACAGCCCAAAGATAAAGCCGGCACACGCCGCCGAAATATCAAAAGCTGTTGCATTCTTGGCGCCCAGAAGATCCTGAACGATGCAGGCGGTGGAAGGAAATGGAAAATCCGGGGTAACGGTGCTAAGTATGATCAGATCAATTTCTTCAGGCTGAACCCCGGCCATTTCCAGAGCACGGCGACCGGCCTCGGCGGCAAAAGTTGAAGTATATTCGCCCTCTGCTGCTATACGCCGTTCTTTAATGCCGGTTCTTGTCGTAATCCACTCGTCACTTGTATCGACCAGCTTTTCGAGTTCAGCATTGGTAAGAATTTTTCCGGGTAAAGCAGAGCCGGTTCCGGTAATCCTGACATTCACTATTGAATCTCCATTACTCTGCAGGGGTGGGAGGCTGGCTATCCCTTCGTATCGAGACCGATTGATTTTCCGATAATTTTTCGGCGACATGCTCTGACACGCCGTTTTTGGCATACTCGTGAGCGAACCGTATTGCGTTTTTAATCGCCTTGACATTGGAGCCGCCATGACAAATCATGCCGACCCCGTTGATTCCCAGTAGTGGTGCACCGCCGTATTCCGCATAATCGACGATCTTCTTGAAACGGCCGAACGCTCCTCGTACAAACAGATAACCGATCTTGGAGACCCAACTCTTGACGATTTCCCTTTTCAGCATCCTGCCCGCGGCATCCGCCAGTCCCTCGGAAAGTTTCAGGACGATGTTTCCTACAAATCCGTCACAAACGACTACGTCTACCGCACCGGCAAAAATATCCCGGCCCTCGATATAGCCGCAATAATCAAGTGAAGTCTTGCGCAAGACGGCGTTGGTTTCCCTGGTCAGTTCATTCCCTTTCGAATCCTCTTCGCCATTGGAAAGAAGGCCGACTTTTGGTGAGAGTATCCCCATGGCGTAGCGAGCATAAACCTCCCCCATAATGGCAAACTGGACGAGATGGAGCGGTTTGCAATCTACATTGCCGCCTACATCCAGAACCAGAGTTTGACCTTTTAGGGTGGGGAATAACTGGGCAATTGCCGGACGCTCGATCCCTTTAATCCGTTTCAAAACAAACATGCCGGATGCCATGGTAGCACCGGAGTTTCCGGCACTCACGGCCGCACACGCTTTGCCGTCCTTGACAAGCTCGAACGCCCTGCGTACGGAAGAGTCTTGTTTCTTCCGTACTGCATCCGAAGCGGAATCGTGCATACCGACGACTTCACTCGCGTGAAAAATATCGATATCAAGCCCGCTGACCGCGTGTTTAGCGAGTTCGGTCTCCAAACGCTGGCGATCGCCGACAAGCGTCACCGACAGCCCGAATTCACGACAGGCAGCAACAGCACCTTCAACTTCAATAACAGGCGCATTGTCGCCGCCCATTGCGTCAACGGCAACTCTCATCTGTTTCAGAAGTGACACTGGGTCGGATCTCTAGGCTTGTGCTGAAGAAAGGTCGATAACCTCTTTACCCTTGTACGTTCCGCAGGCGAGACAAGCACGATGCGGCAATTTTGCAGCTTTGCATTGTGGACAGATGGACAATGACGGAGTCGTTAGAAAGTCATGAGCCCTTCTCATATTCTTGCGGGATTTGGATGTTTTTTTCTTGGGTACAGCCATGGTGTTTCTCCTTTTTCTGGTGATACACGTTCTCGTGTCACCGCTCTATTTTTTTATTACCTTAAAATCCTTCAGCGCACTGAACGTAAGAGTTGCAGGCTCTTTGCTGCATGAACAGCTGGAGACATTCAAATCGGCGCCACACTCGTGACACAGTCCTTTGCAGGTATCGCTGCATAAAGGTTTTAACGGGATCTCCATCGCAATCTGCTCTTCAATCTCATGAGTCAGATCAATTTCATCGCCGGCATACGAGGAAGAGAGCAAATCCATTTCACCAAGCTCAAGCTCATCCTCGGCGGAGGGAGCGATTGCACTCTCTTTCCTAAAAAAGATCGTGAAGCTGGTGTCCACAAAAGAAGTGAAATCTGCTAGACAACGGGAACAGCCAAGCGCCAGAGGTGCCGTTACCCTTCCGGTAACCCGTATGTGATCAAACTCCCGGATGACGGTAACGTCCCCTTCAATTTTTCCGGCAATGCAGCATATCTTGTCATTCTGCATCCCTGCAAGGAGCGGAAACGTACCGACGGGCTCATCAATGTGCAGTACTATGGGCGTATCTTTGATGTGGTCTACAATAAGTTTCACATGCACCATCCGCAGATCAGAGCGACTCTAAATTTAAGCAAGTCAGTATAGAGAATATGCATGGATTGTCAAGAAATTTACTAACAGTCCGGATTACACCTCCCATAGCAATCTACCTGATCGCGAACGCGACCGGCAAGATCGCGAGGTACCATGTCCCAGGTAAATCGCCATCCCCAATTACCGAAAGCGGTACCGGGAACATTCATACGGGCCTCGCTTCCCAACCGGAACAAATCCTGAAGAGGAATAATTGCGGTATCCGAGACCGACATAAGCACCGTGCGAAGAAGGCACTCTACCGTGTCATCTCCCTTCCCCCCCACATAGTAATTTACTCGATTGCGCTGGGTATCGGTAAGTGAACCATACCAGCCGGCTGTGGTATCATTATCATGGGTTCCGGTATAGACTACAGATTTCTTTTGATGATTATGTGGCAGGTATGGATTCGAAGAACCGGAATCAAAAGCGAACTGAACTATTTTCATTCCCGGGAAGTCATAGCGATCACGCAGAGCAGTGACATCCGGCGTGATTATTCCCAGGTCTTCGGCAATGATTGGCAATTTCCCGAGGGAAGTGAATATCGCATCAAACAGCGTTGTTCCGGGAGCCTTGACCCAGGCCCCGTTGACAGCGGTTTTCTCACCCGCCGGTACATGCCATGCGGCCTCAAAGCCCCGGAAATGATCGACACGGATGATGTCAAAGAGCTCGAACATCGAACGAAAACGCTCGATCCACCACGCGTACTTCCGGCGCCCCATCTCTTCCCAGTCATACAGGGGATTTCCCCAAAGCTGACCGGTGGCGCTGAAATAATCAGGAGGCACTCCCGCAACAGCGGTCGGCTTACCCTTCGAATCGAGAAGAAACAGTTCACGACCACTCCACACATCAGCGGAATCGTAGCCGACAAAAATAGGTATATCGCCAATAATGGCAATTCCTTTTGCGGCCGCATATGTTCGCAATTCCCGCCACTGCCTGAAAAACTGCCACTGAATATATTTCTGGACGCCTATCTCAGCTCCCAGCTCAACGGAAGCTTTTTCATACGTTGCCGGCGTCAGAAGAGCCATCTCAGTCGGCCATTCTTCCCAAGAGCGCCCTTTGTATCGGAGTTTCAGCGCCATAAACAGCGCATAGTTGTGAAGCCATGGGGTCGTATTGCAATAAGCCCAGAATTCCTGTTTGCATGGCGCGGCATCGTTTGCTAGAAATTTGGCGCCCGCGGCCTGCAGCAGCTTCATTTTTTTTACAGAAACCGTTTCGAAATCGACACAGGTATCATTCGGACTGTCTTCGAAGCGTAATGCGGCAAGATCGCCATCAACGACCATCCGTTCAAGATCAATCAGTAGCGGATTACCCGCAAAAGCCGAAAAAGCAGAATAGGGAGAGTTGCCACACGCGGGGGGGGTAAGCGGCAGCACCTGCCAATACGACATCCCCATTGCCGCCAGCAGGTCAACAAAACGGCGGGCATCCTTGCCCAGAGTACCGATGCCACCCGGTCCAGGTAAAGATGTTGGATGTAACAGAACACCACAACCCCGCCTGTCAAGCATCTCTCCCCCCGAAGTTGTATTTGAATCCGTAAGAGCCGGCATCAGTTTATAGAAAAATCTACTGGTTCAGAGCCGGAGAGCACTAATCCTTCCAACAGCCCGAAATCACACACCTTCAGCCGGGTAAAACCAAACCTGTCCATCACGGAAGAAATGATTACCAAGCCGGCTATGATCAAATCTTCACGGCCTTTTTCGACCCCTTTGATAGCCAGTCGTTCCTGCGGCGTTATCTGTGACAAGCGCTGAAATATTTCGGCAATATCTCCCCTGCTCACGGTAAAATTGTTAACCTTGCGATAGTCGTAGTCGTCCATCTCCAACTTGATCGCTGCAATGGTTGTCGCTGTTCCGGCCGTCCCGACAAGTTCGCAATCACCTGAAAGAATGACTCCTGCCGAGGAAAGCTCAATCTCAAGCTGATAGATCACGGTTCTTACGCGCTCAATCATTTCAATGCTGGTATGAAAACCTTCCGTAAGTCGTACTACGCCGATCGGCATGCTTTTTATGAACACAGGCGATCCGTTAAACGACACCGTAAACTCGGTACTCCCCCCACCAACATCAAGGACCACAAGCTCACCGCTTGCAGCCTTCAGAGCGGATAGAACTCCCATCAGTGTCAAATGTGCTTCTGTATCTCCATCAATGACAACAAGTTTGATGCCGGTTTCCTGAAAGACTGCATCAACAAACGCACGCCCATTGACGGCATCTCGCACGGCACTTGTGGCGGATGCTCTAACCTGTTTCACCCCGTAGCCCGAGATAATATCCGCAAATCTATGAAGGCAGGCTAAGCCGCGGTTCATCGCTTCGACGGACAGGCCGTACTCATCGGTAAAACCGCCTCCAAGACGGATGACCTCACGTTCGACACACACAGTTGTGATTCCGGCAGCCGAACGCTCTGCTACCAGTAAACGGGCGGTATTTGTCCCGAAATCAATGGCGGCACAATAATTATTCATTCCGGCTTCCTTGATTGCAGCAAAGCAATCTGCCTCTCATGTTCATCAACTAAAAGGAAGATTCGTTATCTGCGTACTAAATCAGATTATTTAATAATATTGAAGGGAAAAGAAAAATCTGGTGGAGAGGATTTTGAAGCCCCTTTGCGGAAGATCAGCAGGTTAATATGCCGGTGAGCAGCGGGATCTATTTTAAAATAAGTCAATCCTTCAACCTTCATCCCTGGAATAACGGTTGTCGGCTGAAGAGCTTTTGAATAAATATCCTGAGGATAAAGGTCATAATAAAAAGGCAGGTTCGAATTAGCACGGTTGTATGCATTTACTTTTTCGTAGTCTTCAAGATAATAAAAACCCACGTACGGGTATGGAATCAGATAATAGGAATCTTTTTTTAGCATTTCTCGAACGTTTTCTGGTGTAAGCAATGTATATTGCAAACCGCTTTCATCGACTAGCACATACGAATCGTTGCCAAAAGAGATCTCACTATCTGTACTGTTTCTGATAAGGACCTGAAACGCCGTGACCGTTCCTTCAAGGTTGTACGAGTTGATTCCGGTTTCGTCGACCCGCGCCGTAACCTCGACACCATTGGACTTGATAGTTTGGGAATTATCTACTGGATTGAGATGGCCGTTAACTGTCTGTTCCGGTACTACCTTGACAGAAGAACAACCGGTAAGGAGAGCAGCAATAAGTGACATAAGAATGAGACTATTTTTCATAAACGTCTCCTTTGAATATTATATTTGTTAGTTATTTATAGGAGCAAGCAGTACTGAATCCAGTTTCTTAATTTTGTCAGGAAGAATCGCGAGAGTCAGCACGGGAGAAGATTTTGCGTATTTCGGCTTGATGTCGATTGCTATCCACATATCAAGATCGAGTTTATGCCGCACTCGCAAATATCTTTCTATACTGGCAGCAAGGTTATATGCACGCTCAACATCCTTTTCCAGGTCAGGCTGCCCGGCATACCGGCACTCAAGCTTGAATACCTTGTTTTTAGCAATATTTTTCAACTCGGGAACAAGTCGATCAAACTGGCGATAAACGCCTTTATCGACATTCCCGCTCTTGACCGATATTACAGCCAGCGTTTTTGAAACATCAACACTCTGTTCACCAGCTAAAGCGTACCCATAAATAATGACAACTGCAAGCCCGGAAAGGATATTGATCAATAATTTGGCTGACCTCATATTACAGCCCTTCCTTGGAAACAAGAAGCAGAAGTTCTGTACGTCTGTTTTCACGACGCCCTACGGCAGTGTTGTTTTCGGCCATAGGTGAAGACTTGCCAAGCCCCTTGATAAAAACTTTTGATGGGTCAATGCCTTCATGGCTTATAAGGTAGGAAGCAGCCGCAATTGCCCGTTTTAGCGAAAGGTCCATATTGTACGAAAGTGAACCGATGCCGTCAGTATGGCCGTCTATTTTAATATAGAGCCATTTTTTATCTTTCCTGATCTGCTCTGCAACGTCAGAAAGCATTTTTTTACCGCTGCTTGAGAGAGACCATTGATCAAGGTCGTATGTTACGTCAGGAAGTCTGAATTTTCTGTAGACGGACATCCATTCTGGAATAACAACGGCAGTGGGGAGCGTAACCGGAGATCCTTTGACATCAACGCCGAATAACGGCGTTACACCTGAAATTCGATTTTTGGTATAATCAACGGCACTTTCTTCACGAACTTCAGTTTTAAGAGGCTGCAGGGAAATCTCCTCATCACGTGATTTCAGCGGGATTTCCACGGGGATCACAGGTGAAGTGAGGTTGGAAGAAGCCTGCTGCGGAGCTATGACTATCTGTCCATATGGTTTAATCAGGACGTCTTCTTTATCGGCCTCAAGCTCAACCTCAAGTTTGCTGACTGGTGCCGATTGAGGAGCCGAAGCCTTAAGAAGCAGACTGGAAATTGGAATGATTTTTAACGGCTTCAGTGCTTCCTTGGATTTATCCTTTGCAACAGCACGGCGGCCGACCGATGGAATCGGCTTGACATAAGTGCCAACCCCCTGGCAGGAGCTTATACCAAAAAGTATTTTTTTATCCGAATCATTTGCACCAAAACCGCTTCCGAACGACGCATTCAGGGTAAGATGGGGGCTTAGGTAGTACTGGGCACCGACAGAAGCCTCAATACTGTAATCAGAAAGAATTCGGGGTGAAGCCAAATTCCGGTTATCCTCTACGAAATAGCGATTCGTGCCGGCGACGACTTCACCTAGCAACTTTAATCGCGGAATTACCATATACTCAACACCGGCGCCAAAAATATATTCATGTTCCAGACTGATCCCGGCAACCTCTCCCGGTTTTTGATAACCGGCAGAAACATGCACCCCTAAGTCGTTTTTATTATAGGAAGTAACCAGTTTGGCAGAAAGATCAGTTACCCCATCGATTTTTCTGCTTTCCGAGACATGACGCTGCGCGAGCAGATCCACGGCCATCTTGAGGTCAGAAGAACGACCGCCTAAAAAGCGTAGCTTCGTCCCTATATCCAGCGTTCCCCTGCCTGACGCATCATCATCCCCATTAAATAAAATGTTGGGATACGCTCCGTAAACTTCCCAGAATGTACCAATTCCCATGGTAATCGTAACCGGCAAAACCAGAGAATTTTTTTGTAACAGATTTTTGTTTTCGCCATAGCACGACCAGACCCCGATACAGATATTACCGGCATCAAGAGTTTCAGCAGAAGGGACATTGATCAGCCCGCTTGAACCGGATTGACCTGGACTGGCTTCAGTCCAGACCGGAATCAGAAAGACGACTATGAGCGCAACGATGAAATTTATCACAGAGCCGCCCAACAACGAATATGTATATGCAGAAAACGCACGATCATAGACAGATTACCCGAGTACCATTTCTTTCAGCTCTTTGCCGACCTTGAAAAAAGGCAGTCTTTTTGGACTTACCTTGATCGGCTCGCCTGTTTTTGGATTTCGGCCGGTATACGTTCCATACTCTTTGATGACAAAACTCCCCAGACCACGAATCTCAATACGTTCGCCTTGCACCATCGCTTCGCCCATAGAAGAAAAAACCAGATTGACAAGCTCTTCTGCCCGCTTGACCGGCAAATCTTTTTTCGCAGCTAACTGTTCAATAAGTTCTGATTTATTCATAGACCCCCCATAATCGTAGCCGTAGCGGCTAATAATAAAACGATGGACAACCTGTACCCTGTAAACAGAGTTAATGCATTAACGAAGTTGTTTCGACACAAAAGTTCAGAAAAAGTTTAATCCTGTTAATGACAGGATTTGTTCAAATATTTTTTAAAAATGACCGCAGCATCACTCTGTCGACCAATTTCCATAAGAATTCCATACAGATTCTCGGCGGCAGCCCGCGCAACAGGTGTTTGCAGCAACTCAACATATTGATTTACGGCGGCTTCATGATCTCCACTCGCCTCAAGTATATCGGCTCTCAGCAACAGCGCCTGTTCAGGCATTATCTGCTCCGTAACCATTATTTCGATTATCTTCAGAGCATCCTCAAAACGATTGCTTTCCCGCAGAACAAGTGCCAGGTTGATCCATGCAAGCGAATTAGCGCCATTCAGCTGAACTGCCGTGCGAAGATGCTGTTCTGCTTCATGATCCTTTCCAAGCCGGTGCAGAACTTTTCCTTTTTCATATAAGTAGATATCACGCGGCAGTGTATCCAAACAATTGTCAAGGCCGGATAAAGCTTCGAGATGTTCATCCCGGCTGGCAGCGATGTACGCGTATGCAAAATCTTCTCCTAATCCAGCATAGCGTTGATACTGCTCAACCGGCAATTGCTGGATAAGTAGTTCATAATATTCCAACGGAGACAAGGAATCATCCGAAAGCATGCTATCAGTGCACTCACTCCCGGAAGAGCCGGCACACGATGCACATGACGAAACATTGATCTGCTCACTGAGATCACTGGTCCGCTGCGAATAATCGAGAAGTAATATCTCCGCCTTTTCCCGTATCGTTTGATCATAAGTCAGCGTTTTTACAAGCTCAAGATGGTCAATTGCCTTGTCGGTATCCCCACGTGCATAAGCACACTCGGCTTCAAACAGGTTACGCTCGGCTAGGCCAAGATTGGCTGCATCGATTCGTTCCGAAAAAAGGGCTTTCAGATTGTCGCCGTCATTGCCGGAACAGAGCCCCATACCATCCACATAGCAAGTTCTGGCCTCAAAAAAACTATCTGACTCCATATACCTGTCCCCCTTGGCCAATAAGTCTGATGGGGATTTTGTAAACAACCGGCTAATAAAATTCACAACAAAGCCTTTCTAATATCTGCAGAGTAAAGTCACGCTTTCAATATGGTAAGTCTGCGGAAACATATCAATCGGAACAGACCTGACAACATTGTAGCCACAACCGGAAAGCAATCCGCAATCCCGCGCCAGCGTGCCCGGATCACACGAAACATAGATAATTTTATTCGGCTGCAGACTGACGATCCCCGGAACGGCGTCTCCTGCTCCGGCGCGTGGCGGATCCAGCAAAACGGTGTCAAATCTTTGTCCTTGGTCAACAAGACTACGTAAACCGGAGACGACATCATCACAAATAAACCGGGCGTTTGCAATCTTGTTGAGTTCCCGATTATGCTCCGCAGCCCTGATTGAATCAGCATTCCCTTCGATTCCGCACACTGAAGCCACTTCAGCTGCCAAGGGAAGTGAAAAATTACCGTTGCCGCAATATAAATCCAGGAGATGTTCTGTAGCTGAAAATGTTCCAAAATGCCTGATGACGGACAACATGGAAATATTTTGCAGTTGATGCACCTGTGCAAACCCGGCGGGAGGGTACGTGAGCACAAGCGGTTTTTGATCGGGGTCCGCCGGGCTCATGCGATAGAATAAATCAGAACTTCCCCACAGCTTTTCACAATGCGAGCGCTTATCCGTTTTAAGGAAAAGCCCGGTGCAAGGTCCGAAATCACCTGACCGATCAATAAAAAAAGCCCTGTTCCTGGGAGTAACTACACCGGAATGGTGTATGACAACAACAACTCCAGTGTCGCCGGCATCAATACTGAGCTGAGATATTGACTCTATATCGGGATATGACCGGAGTACAGCCCTGAAACAGTTCAGTACCTGGTTGATTACGGACGCAGCGACGGGACAGCCGCTTGCCGCATCCTCTACATGATGTGAGCCCTGCCGGTAAAAACCAATGCGAAGCTTGCCATTGAGAGCTGAAACCTTAAACTGAAGACGGCTCCGGTAGCCATACTGTAACGATGCTGCCACAACAGCATCAACCTGATCATCAGCGACGCGAGCCCCTCTCCAGAGGGTTTCAGCCAGAATTTTGCGCTTGTGCTCAAGCTGGGCAGAGTAGTTGATATGCTGCCAATTGCAGCCTCCACATACGCCAAAGATTGCGCATTCCGGAACGGCTCTGGCAGTGGAAGGGGTTTTTATCTCGTCTATTGAAGCCGTGCAGTACGATTTTTTCTGGGATGTTATCCGAAGAGAGACTTCGTCGTCCGGACAACTGAAAGGGACAAAGCAGACCTTACCGTCAATCCGACAGACACCATTGCCGCCAAAGGCAAGCTTCTCAATAGTTGCAACTGTTAATGACACATTACACTCTTGAACTTTGAAATTTAGAGGACATCTTTACTCTCTTCCGATATTCGCTTCGAACAAAACAGGGGGCGAAATCAGGAATGGAGAGATAGGCTCTGGCGGTTTCATGAAAGGCTTTTGTCAACTGGCAGCGGACTGATTCTATACCGGATTCGGGAACGGCCATTTTTTCAAGAACCCGTTCAAATCTTACGGATATCCCCATTTTTTCAACAGCGTCACCGTATTCGGTATCATTTTCAAAATAACTCTGCTCCAGTGGAATATCGCAATATGCAAGAACTTTTACATGAAAGTAACCACCAAAATAATGCCTGGTTTGATCTAGCAGCGTAATGCAGAGTGCTGAATCCAGTGAAATCGTTTCAATTATCAAAGCGCACCCAGGAGTATATGCATTTGAGGAATTACCCGTACATCAGGCAGACGGGACGATGCCAGTTCCTGAAGGTGGAAAATGTGTGCGGTGGCAATTCCCAAAGTGCCATCCTGCATCGACATCGGCTGCAGAAAGAGCGGTAATGAAACATCAACAGAAGATATCACATCGCATACCCGCCGGATTTCACTGTCAGTCGTATTATCACCCACAACTATCTTTACGGAGACGCTACTGCCGCCGCCGTGTGCCTCGTGCAGGAAAAGGGCATGCAGGTCCCACAACTGTTCCGTACAGCCGGTGGTAGAAGGGAGTTTCATATCCATGCTGATATAATCGAGGTGCTGTTTTACCTGTCGAAGAGCGATGTGCATGGTGCCGTTTGTTTCAAGGTGAATCGGAAGAGATTTCCTGATTTCAGGAAACCACTCTGCAAGAGCATCCGCGTAAAGTAGCGGTTCACCACCCGTAAAACTTATCGAATGGTGCGCCCCCGGCAACTGCGCTCGCCACTCCTCAAATATTGCGGATATTTTATGCAACGGCAGCGGTTGCGGGAGGTCGAGAAACGTTCCTGATCCGGGCTTGGCTTCCAGACGGCAAATATCAGACTTTTCAAAGTTGGTATCGCAATAGCGACAATCGAGATTGCACTCCATTAGACGCACAAATATCTGTCTGCGCCCTGCCAGCAAGCCTTCGCCCTGAATGGACGAAAATATTTCACGGATATATACCGGATCACTCATAATAACGTGCGGATGCGTTGTCTGACTCCCAAACGGTAATAGATTCAACTTTGATGTTGTCGTTATTCATGCGCTCGGAAATGCGCTGGTAGAGATACTTGGAAATGTGTTCCGATGATGGGGAAATATCGCGAAAGGCTGGATTATCATTGAGATACTTATGATCCAGCTCGTTAATTATCGCGCCCGCTTCACGCTTCAGCACCTTGAAATCTATACCCAGACCGGCCTTGTCCAATTCACGGGCGGTTACCGCCACTTCGACTTTCCAGTTATGGCCATGCAGGTTTTCGCAGTCCCCTTGATAATTCATCAGGTTATGAGCAGCAGCAAAACTGGTACGGATCGTCAGCATGTACATTACGTGCAACTCCTCTTATCGAAAAGAATAAATTCAATTATTACAGCTAATAGTACACAAAACAAAGGGCAACCACAAGGTGAAGTTTGCCGATCCGAGCCCCCGGGATAAACCTGAATACTGGTTACTGCAACGTAACTCCCGTAACTGAGGCGGTCATTCCGGGCACCGGATTTCCACTCACGTCGATCACGCTACCAGGGATACTGTCCAGGACGAAATTTACCGCCGACAGAGCCGTTCCGTTGGCAAGCTGCAGCGTAACGGTAGCCACCTCACCAGCCGTTGTGACACCGGCGGGAAGGGAATTTGCGATTATTATCACCAATTTCCCCGGAATAGTGCCGGCAGCCGGGGTGTATGTTACTGCTGGCAATATGGTACTGCCCGCAAAAGTGCCAGATGGCTTGACGACGCCGTCTGCAACCACTCCGTTGACCATGGCCGGAGCCGCATTCGACGGCAGAGTCAGGGTAAATCCTGCACCTATAATGGCCTTACCACCTGTATCACCGTTTAAATTAACCTTGAGCGTTACCGTTGTGTAGGCAGTGCCTGCGCCGCCGCCACCGCCGCCACAAGCGGAAAGCATCAGAAGAGCAAGAAAAAAAACAATACCGAGTGAACAATATTTAACCATGTAAAAAAAGCCCCTTGTATTAAAGTTCCGCCACCTTGAAGGAGGTGAAGAGGAATAAAAAATTTATCACCAGTTTCCAATCCCGACATTTCTCCTCAGGAGAATAATGATATCGGCAATATCAACAACACCATTCCCCTGCGGAACACCGTTGGCAGCAAGCGGCGCCACGTCATAACGTATCTTCTCATCCGGTGTCAAAGAGACAATTCCTGAATACGCCTGCAAAGCCTTCAAGGCATCCGCAACAGTGGGGCCGGTCCATTTGGCATAGAGCGCGGTGTCGGCGGTGATGGCGGTGGTAAAGGCAAAGGCCGTTGTCAGGGCGGCATCAGAGTACCACCCGGCAAAGCTGTAGCCGGCTCTGGTCAGCGCGGCCGGCGCGGTGGCGGTAGTGTTGTAGGTCACGCTCTGGCTGGCTACGGCACTGCCGCCGTTGCTGCTGAAGCTGACGGTGTAGGTGTTGATCGTCCATTTGGCGTAGAGCGTGGTGTCGCCGGTGATGGTGGTGGTAAAGGCAAAGGCCGATGTCAGGGCGGCATCAGAGTACCACCCGGCAAAGCTGTAGCCGGCTCTGGTCAGCGCGGCCGGCACGGTGGCGGAGGTGTTGTAGGTCACGCTCTGGCTGGCTACGGCACTGCCGCCGTTGCTGCTGAAGCTGACGGTGTAGTTATTGATCGTCCATTTGGCGTAGAGCGTGGTGTCAGCGGTGATGGCGGTGGTAAAGGCAAAGGCCGATGTCAGGCCGGCGTCGGAGTACCACCCGACAAAGCTGTAGCCGGCTCTGGTCGGCGCGGACGGCACGGTGACGGTGGTGTTGTAGGTCACGCTCTGGCTGGCTACGGCACTGCCACCGTTGCTGGTGAAGCTGACGGTGTAGTTATTGATCGTCCATTGGGCGTAAAGTGTGACGTTGCCGGCACCCATATTGAAGCTTGAAGCGACGGCCTGACTCGTACCGCTGCCGTTGGCTGCCGTGTTCCAACCCGCAAAGGTGTAGCCGGTTTTGACTAGTGCTCCGGTGTTGCCAAGTACGGTGACGCTACTGTTGTAGTTGTGGCTGATGCCGTCAACCGGGACCGCTCCAGCTGTGTTGCCGTTGCCGTCATAGGTCACGCTGTAGCTGTTGATCGTCCATTGGGCGTAAAGTGTGACACTTGCAGTGAAGGGATACGAAGCGCCGTCGGCATAGTTGGTGCCGGTGCCGTTGGCCAGCGTGTTCCAGCCGGCAAAGGTGTAGCCGGTCTTGGTAAAGCTGTTGGTCGTCAGTGCGGTCGCAACGTTGTAGTTCGCACTCTGGCTGCTCATCGTGCCGCTGCCGTTGTTGTTGTCAAAGCTGACCGTGTAGCTGTTGATCATCCATTGAGCGTAGAGCGTGGCACTTGCAGTGAAGGGATACGAAGCGCCGTCGGCATAGTTGGTGCCGGTGCCGTTGGCCAGCGTGTTCCAGCCGGAGAACGTGTAGCCGGTCTTGGTAAAGCTGTTGGTCGTCAGGGCGGTCGCAACGTTGTAGTTCGCACTCTGGCTGCTCATCGTGCCGCTGCCGTTGTTGTTGTCAAAGCTGACCGTGTAGCTGTTGATCGTCCACTGCGCGTAGAGCGTCGTGTTGCCGGCGATCGTGAAGGCTACACCAGCTGAGTAGCTGGCGCCGCTGCCGTTGGCAAGTGTGTTCCAGCCGGCAAAGGTGTAGCCGGTTTTGCTTAACGTTCCAGTGTTGCCAAGAACCGTGACGGTAGCACCGGACGAATAGGCGCCGGCGTCGGTCGGGACACTGCCGCCGCTGTTGCCGTTGCCGCTGTAGGTGACGGCATAACCTGGAGCAAATGTCCCGGAAATGGCATGGTATGCCGTGACTTTGGTGATGCTATAGCTGTTATCGACCACCGAAGTGAGCTTGTCCACGCCGTTGTCAGTAAAGGTGGCAAGGTGATACCCGGCACTTGGCGAGATCGTGCAGTTTGATGCGGCACCGAAGACGACCGGCGAATCACAGGTTATGGCGCCATTGCCACCGACAACCGATGTGACAATGGTCGCCTGTCCGCCGCGAACGGGCCAGACATAGCCATAAGTATAACCATAAGAGGAATCGTAGTTACTTGTTTTACTGTTGTAGGCCGCAAAGCCATCATCAATGAGAAGGGTCCAAGCATCAGCCGCGATTCCGGCAGAAGTACTGGACGACCAATAACCGCCTGTATGGACGTTACCAAAGGGGTGCCCTGCTGGGAGCGCCGGATTGTATTGTTGCAAATCCACCAGACTCTCCAGCTCTTCAATATTTGGCAGTCGCCAGTCGCCTACCGTTGAGCCATCATTCAGACCGCACGAACCGGACGCAAGATTGTTACTCCAAGTCAGAGCATCAGCCCAACTCAGATGGCCGCTTGATTTATCAACACCACCTAAAATTTCAGTACAGTTAGCGTTTTGTAGCCAGATCAGCCCGGTCAGGGTGTCGGTTATCGTGCCGTTAACGTTGTCAGTAAAGCGGCCGGCAGCGGCCCAAGCAACGCCATGGCGCAGCCCCCCGTCGTCACCTGCGGAATAACCGGTAGTCTGCCCGGTCTGCGGAACCAGCGCCTGGGCGGCAAAAGAATTAGTAATTATGAATGAGCAAAGAAACGAGACGACAGCAAACAGAATGAAAAACCGGTGTTTAATCGATGGATTTCTTCGCATGGGCAGTGATTTCCTTGATCTATGTGATTTACAAAAGCAAAACACCCTACTGGCCACCACGAACCGGCCAGACATAGGCGTGACCACCCTTATCAGCGTAATCCATAAGGCCACCGTACATCCCTACGTACCAGGCTTTGGTATTGACGTTGGCATATGTACTTGACGACCAGTAGTAACCTTTGACACCTGTAAATCCCATCGATTCCAGCAAAATATCGTTATTGGCATTCCCCCGGTTGATGAGGCTCTTAAGCTCCTTGCGGTTGGATAACCGCCACTGACCGACAGTGGAGCTATCTGTAAGACCACAATGCCCCGAAGCCAGGTTGTTGCTCCATGTCAGGGCAGCGGCCCAACTCAGATAGCCGGTTGATTTATCAACACCACCTAAAACATCTGTGCAGTCGGCGTTTTGCAGCCAGATCAGTCCGGTCAAAGTATCGGTTATCGTGCCGTCGCCGTTGACGGTAAAGCGGGTGGCGCCGTTCCAGACAACCCCGGCCCGTTTGTCCCCGTCCTGCCCGGTGCCGTTGCAAGTAATGACACTACCGGCAGCGTCGTAGCAGACGGTCTGGCCGGTCTGCGGGAGCTGAATTGTGGCTGCATCGGCTTCGACTCCACCCAGCAATCCGCCTCCACAGAACACTCCACACATGCTACATAACAGCGACAACGGCACAAACACCAAACGTTTCAACATGACGGTTACTCCTCCGTATTGACCGGCTAAAAGACAAAAACCATTTACCATAATTAGGAAGCTATTCCGGACTCACCTCTGACAAATTTACTATTTGAAAGCGTACCGTACGCCAAGCAAAACATTATGACTGCCGTAATCCGCTTTGATACCGTCAAACATAAATGGCGCTGTCCCCATGTATTTGTACGTTGCATCCAGTGTAATCTTTTTAGTCAGCCCGTATCCGGCCCCCAAACCTGCCTGGTAGGCCAATTGGGTGTCATTGGCGGATTTCACCAGTGTCGTGCCTAGATAGGAAATATCACTGATGGATGCCATAGCAACTCCCATGCCAGCCGTTATAAATATATTCACCGGCATTTCATTTGTCAGAAGGCTTGTATTATCCAGATAACCGTTCAGCATGGCATTTTTCACTGTTATCGTACCGGCTACGTTTGCGCTCTGTCCCTGTGAATTCTTCAATCTTGAAATTCTGTTGGCTCGATATCCTATTTCAGCCTCTACCCTGACTCTCTCAATATTCCATCCAGGATACGTATCGAAGGCGATTCCGGCTGCCGCCCCCGCCATATAACCGGGATCAAATTTCGTATAAAAAGACCCGCTGGAATCAGATAATTTACTGATTGATGTCAATGCACTCCCCAGCGTTGCACTTATATACGGGTATACATCGCTTTCAATAGCCCCGGCCGAAGTTGCTACGGATACTATCAAACAGCACGCAAGGACTATTTTTATCATTAAATCTCCACACGACTATATGCCGCTATAATGTTGACACATTGTATCAAGAATTATTTTTTTTAACAATATCTTGTTGCAACTCAAAACTCTGTTATCAGGGTTAACGTTTTTAATAACATTTATACAAAAAAAGGGCAACCGCCCAGGGTTGCCCTTGTATTGTCAACATAAAGTAGAAGTATCAGAGCTGAGATGCTTCCAGCGCCTGCTCGATATCCGCAATAATATCGTCTACACCCTCGATACCGACTGAAAGACGAATAAAATCGGCCGTGACTCCGGAAGCAACCTGCTCTTCGTCGGTCAGCTGCTGATGCGTGGTCGAAGCGGGGTGAATAACGAGCGATTTGGCATCGCCGATATTTGCCAGATGCGACAGCAGTTTGACATTATCGATAAATTTCTTGCCGGCTTCCATACCCCCCTTGACACCGAATCCGATGATGGCCCCCTCCCCCTTCGGCAGATACTTGAGTGCCCGGGCATGATCCTTGTGACTTGCCAGCCCCGGATAATTAACCCAGGCAACAGCCGGATGCGCTTCGAGCCAGCGGGCAACGGTACGGGCGTTTTCAACATGACGCTCCATCCGTACATGCAGGGTTTCGAGCCCCTGAATAAACTGGAGGGAATTGAACGGAGATATGCAGGCGCCCATATCACGGAGCAACGACACCCGCATTTTGATGATATACGAAATATTTCCGAGAGCTTCCCAGTATTTAAGGCCGTGATAGGAGGGGTCCGGCTCGGTAAATTCGGGAAAATTACCATTATTCCAAGGGAATTTACCACCATCCACAACCGCGCCACCTATGCTTGTGCCATGTCCGCCGATGAATTTTGTCAATGAATAGACGACAATATCGGCGCCATGCTCAAGCGGCTTGAAGAGGAACGGGGTTGTGACGGTATTGTCAACGACATACGGGAGACCGGCCTGATGAGCGACTTCGGCGATCGCCTCGAAATCATCGACATTATTTTTGGGGTTACCGACAGATTCGCTGTACACCAGCCGGGTATTTCCGTCGATCGCCTTCCGAACGTTTTCAGCATCGGACGTATCGACAAACTTCACCGTAATGCCCAGCTTCGGCAGTGTGTAATGGAACAGGTTGTAGGTACCGCCATAGAGGTAGTTGGTGGACACGATATTGTCGCCGGCCTTGGCGATATTAAGCACAGCATAGGTGATCGCCGCCTGACCGGAGGCAACTGCCAGAGCCGCGACACCCCCGTCCAGGGCGGCAAGGCGCTGCTCAAGGACGTCGGTAGTAGGATTCATGATTCTGGTGTAAATATTGCCGAATTCCTTGAGACCAAACAGGTTGGCGGCATGTTCGGAGTTCTTGAAAACATATGACGCCGTTTGATAGAGCGGCACCGCTCGCGAGAGAGTTGTTGGATCCGGCGTCTGCCCGGCATGAAGTGTAAGAGTTCCAAACGATTGAATTTTATCCGACATAAATCCCTCCTGAAATGTATGACTATAAATCGTATCCGACAATACTGTTTACGCGTAAAGGAGTCAAGTTCATTTCATTCCATCTTATATGCACAAGGAGGAACCCATGAAGGCTTGTCAGCTTTTTCCGTACGTCTCGATAATCCAGCGGGAAATACTCCGTTTACCCCCTGGTGACTCCGGAAGGGCGGCTTCATTGAACCAACCGGCTTCAACAACTTCCACACCGTCAGGCTTGACCTCTCCGCCTGCGTAATCGGCCAGAAAACCGATCATCTGCTGGCTCGGAAAGGGCCAGCACTGGCTCCCGACATAGCGGATATTGGTCACCTCTATCCCCGCTTCCTCACGCACTTCACGCCGGACACACTCCTCCAGGGATTCGCCGAAATCGAGAAAACCGGCCACCAGACTGAAACGCCCCGGATTCCAGGCGGCATTGCGGATCAGCAGAAGTTCGGCGCCGCGCCTGACCAACACGATGATGCAGGGATGTATGTGGGGGAAATGTTCATCACCGCACGATATACACCGTTTGCCCCAGCCGGCCGGTATTCTGGTCATCCTTCCCCCGCAATGTGAACAGAAGCGGCTGCGCCGCTCCCAATGCATGATCTGGGCGGCCCGGCCGGCGATGGTTGCCAGAGTGTTGTCCAGCCTGCTGTCCGGCCCCTGAAACGGCAGCGCTTCGTGCTCCAGGGGCAACATGTCACCCGCGGCAATCCGGAGGGCGCGCAGCGGCTTTCCCTGCCAGAGACCGATCTTCAGCGGCTCTGTTTGGGGAACCATATCTGCCGGCAGCGCTCCCTCAGGAAGCCGTGCCTGCTGCAACCCGGCAGGCACCAGCAGAGAGGATCCCTGCAAAGCAGCCCAGAATCCAGGAGTATGGTCCGGCTCCTGTTCAGGAGGAAGCGGCGTGAACAAGCCAGAAAGCATGGATGCATTAAATGGCAAAGAATTCGACATGGCATCCAACTCCGTACGTCACACGGATTAACATCTGATAATTACCAAACCTTATTCATCAAGAATCTTTACTAATACAGGTATCCATGGTATTTAACACCAAATTTCAGTCATCATCAACAACTAGAATTAGAGCACCTTAAAAACATGACCACATCTATTTAAGTGAACTGCACGTCACAACTGCTTCACTTCTATTTCGACGGAGGAACTTCAAATGCTGTACCGGCACGGCCTCGTTCTTATTCTCGCAACCCTCTGTTTTACATCTCCCTCACTGGCCCAGAACGAATATACCATATTCACCGATCCAGCCACAAAAAACTGTTATTTTATCTTCACGGCCTCCAAGGGGTATGTTCGTTTCAATCACAGCCTGCATAAAGTGGTAATGAAGGCCGAATCCTGCCTCCCCTGTCACAAAACCACTACACCAACCAAAACGCATACAATGACTCGACTTGATGAGCGGGCAGCCCACTCTTACTGCAGGGGATGTCACCGGGAAAACGGACGCGGACCCGTAGAGTGTCATGAATGTCACAAAGAACAAAAATAGTCCGTTTCACCGTAACAACCCGCCACATCAGCCGTAGATTAAGGTTTCAGCGACGCAATTGCTGCAACAATTTTTTCCCGCTCAAGGAGAATTGCTGCAGGTATGAACAGATCGACCTCGTTTCGCACACTACCGGTCAGCAGGTGGACAAGCTCCTGAAACAGGAGCAGTTCCCGGGTAAACAATTCTGTAAAACCGAAGCGCAGATCATCAAGAAGACGGGGATCTTCAGCGGTAAAGTTCAGCGTACACCACTCATCGAACAACTCTTCCCCGGAAACGTCAATCAGAGGGATACCGTTCAAACGGCAGGTCATCGGGCGGTAATCATAGATCAGGCACCCCCCGGTTTCCAGCAGCAGACAGGGCGTTTCGTCCTCCTCCGGCATCAGCGCATCCCAATCCTCCTCCGGAATTCCGTTCAACAGCCATGGCTCGACAAAAACAGGATTCACTTCCGACAGCAGTTTCAGCCGCCGGGTTGCACTCATCAGTAGTTCAGCTTTCAACTGCTCGGGAAGCAAGTCAAAACCGCGCTTGAGATAAAATGCATCGAGCAGGGTAATATCGAAGAGTCCGCGACAGCACTCTGAGCAGCCGCTGCGACATGCAATCAGGTCCGGGTGCCGTTCCAGGCAGCGCCGGAACCAGGCGTCCACCTCTTCCAATAGTGCTCCATAACGATCAAGCAAGGTGTTCATGGCGTTGGATTTCCTTCTATTTCAGAGTAAGTAAATATTCAACAAGACTTTCAACCTGTTCGTTGTCAACCTGGCTGCTGAAGGAAGGCATCCCGCCCGGACGACCTTCGGAAATTGTTTTGGAAATGTCCAGACGCGATTTACCATACTTATACTTTGAAGCCGTCAGATCCGGGCCGACGCCCCCTTTGGCATTTTCCCCATGGCAGGCAACGCAGAGGCTGCCGTACAGCTTTTTACCGGCAGCAACATACGCCTCAATCTTATCACCGCCGCCGGCTGTACCGGCAGCAGTCGCTTCGGCCGCTTTATGGGCGTTCTGTTTCAGGCTGTCGCGCGCTTTTTTTGCAGCATCGGCTTCAGACTGCGAACTCCAGCCGCTGAACAGGTAATATCCCATAAAGATGACACCCCATACGGCCAGCACGGTAAAAAGAATCCGGAACACTCCCGGGGAGCTTTTTTCTTTGCGATAGGTAATCCCGTCATATTCGTGCTGTTCTGACATATATCCGCCCCTTAAAAATGAATTAGTCGTCCTCAAGCATCCTGTGCTTCGGCTCCTCAAGCTTCTGTTTTCGGTTCTTGTTCAAGGTTACGACGGCAATGGCAACCAAAATCGTCAGCAGAAGGCCTGTTAAAAGCAGAAAAACAAACCGGGCGTCAATCATCACTTCTTATCCAGCTTGATATACGTCACCAGCTTCCATATTTTCTGCTCATCGAGAGAACCGCTGAATGCCGGCATACCGTTGGCTTCAATCCCCCGAGAGATAACTTTAAACAGGTCGGCATCCGATTTGACGGAGCCTTTCAGAGCCGGTCCGACAGTCCCTTCGCGCTTGTCCCCATGGCACGAGGCGCAATGCTGTTTATAGAGCGATTCCGCCTCTTTTTCGATCCCTTTCAGATCGGTAAACGGATTGCCCACTGCCGCGGGCGCCCCGGTTGCCGCTTCGGCTTTTTTTACCGGAATGTCCGTCCCCAGTTTGCGCATATAGGCAATAATAGCGTCCATCTCACTTTTCCCCTTGAGATCATCCAGGTCAGCCTGGGTATAGGGGAAACCGAGCAGCTTCATCTTGCGCTCGGAATAGGCGGTATCAAGCGGCTGATTCAGAAAAGCGTAGGCCGGCATGTTGGAGGCCGGGACGACCGACTGCGGATTCTCCATGTGTTTGCGATGCCAGGCCCCTTTGGGATCCGGATATTTCAGGCCTATATGCGCCAGATCCGGACCGGTACGGCGCGATCCCCACAGAAACGGGCGATCATAGACAAATTCACCTGATTTTGAGTAGGTTCCTCCGTAGCCGTAGCGTTCGACGTCGGCGGCAAGCGTACGCACCGTCTGGGAATGACAGTTGTTGCACCCTTCCCGCATATATAGGTCGCGCCCCTCCTGCTGCAGCGGCGTATACGGCTTGACCTCGGCAATCCTGTCTCCGGGGCCGTTGATCCATTTGAAGGGAGCTATCATGGTAATCGTGGTGCCGGCCATGATCACGACAAAAGCCAGAATGATAAAAATAACGGGATTTTTTTCCAACATGGGATCGTCCTCGTTCGTAGTGAATTTAATTACGCCGCGGCAGCCTGTGAATCCGCACCTTTCCGGAAGGTTTTGTAGATGTTATAGATAAAAAGCATCAGTCCGGCCAGATAGATAAAGCCGCTGACCGCACGTATCTTGTAATAGGGAAAAATCGCGATCATTGTTTCCATGAAACTGTAATGCAGCGTTCCGTCAGGATTCGTGGCCAGCAGCATGCTTCCCTGCTGTACACCGGCAATCCACATGGTGATGGAATACATCAACTGGCCGACCAGAACCAGCCAGAAATGGGCATTGGCAAGTTTGATACTGTATATTTCGGTATCGCTCAACTTGGTTGTAACGTAATAGGTGGCTCCAAAAAGCACCATCGAAACCCAGCCGAGCGTACCCATATGAACATGCCCCGGCACCCAGTCTGTGTAGTGGATGAATGCGGAAAACGACCGAACGGCCTGCAGCGGTCCCTGCAGCGTCTGCAATCCGTAGAAGGTGATTCCGACGATCATGAATTTGACCAGATAATTGCTCTTCATCTTTTCCCACTGCCCGTTCATTGTCAGATAGCCGTTCATGACCGCCCCCCAGGAAGGGGCAATCAGCATGATCGAGAACGCCATTGCAACGGTTTGAATCCAATCGGGAACCGGCGTCCAGAGCAGGTGATGAGCGCCGGTCCAGAGGTACATGAAGATCAGGCTCCAGAAAGCGATGATCCCCATACGATGACTGTAGATCGGGTTATCGACGATTTTCGGGAGAAAATAGTAAAAGATGGCCAGCGGGGGCACGGTCAGAACCATGGCCACGGCGTTATGGCCGTACCACCACTGCACATTGGCATCATTGGTTCCGGCAAAGGCCGAATAGGATTTGAACAGATGAAGCGGCACCCCGAGGTTGTTGACGACATACAGGACGGTGACTCCCACCAGGGCCGCCATGATATACCAGAGCGAGATATACATCTGCTCTTCCTTGCGTTTGAGGATAGTCATGAACACGTTGATCGAGAACAGTACCCAAAGGATCGCAACTACAATGGCCAGCGGCCATTCCAGTTCGGCGTACTCCTTGGTGCGGTTGATTCCCATGGCCAGCGTCACCGCGGCGGATGCGATGGCGATATTGAAGATCCAGAGCGTCACCCTGGCCAGTTTCGGACTCCAGAGCGGAGTCTTGGTGAGCCGTTGGGTGATGTAAAAAAACATGGCGATGAAACTGCCGATGCCCCAGCCGAAAATCCCGGCGTTGGTGTGGATCGGCCTCAGACGGCCATAGGTGAGGTAAGGCGCCACATTCAGCCCGGGCCAGGCCAGTTGCAGGGAGATCAGGATACCGACCAGAACGGCTACCGTCCCCCAGACTATGCTCCAGGTGATGAAACCTTTTACCGGGTCATCCACATACCGCGTTGGTGCATTCATGCCTCTTCTCCTTCGATGGGACAGATTACATAAAAATAATTAATTGAAGTGATTGATAATGTGCTGATATGGCATGATATTTAAGAAATAATCTTGAATGGGCTTCTGTAGCTATCCGGCGAGTCTATCATGAAAATATGTTTTTGCACGAAATTACAGTGGATATATTCGAGGATGGGTGGGTCTAAGGAGTATTCAGGAAATATGCAGTCACCCCCGCAGATATCGGGGATGACCGCATATTGATATGGATTTAATAAGCGTCGGAATTTCCCAGTATATCCTCTTCAGTTATTCTTGCCCTGAAGATTCGGTATACCCAGATCTTATAGCAAATGACAATCGGCACCATTATCAATGCCACAGCCGTCATGATCTTCAATGTCAGCAGACTTGATGACGAGTTGAAGATGGTCAGATTCGAGGCGGCATCGAGATTGGAAGGGAGCAGATTCGGGAACAGTCCGGTAACGCCGGTAAAGACCACAAAAACAATCGTCAGGCATGAAAAGATAAACGCTTTCCCGGTTTCATTCCTGCCGGCAAATACCTTGACCAGAAGCAGCGAAACAACAGCTATCACCGGGACGATAAGTAGAACCGGCGCCTTGAAGAAGTTGTTATAGAGTTTGGTCGCGGGCCAGGTGTAGCCAAGGAATACGACTGCTATAACCAGAAGAGCCGGCCATAACCTGTTGGCCATGGCTGTCGCACGATTCTTCAACTCGCCGACTGTTTTGAGTGAGATATAAAGTGAACCGTGTACGGCGAAAAGCAGGACAAACAGGACGCCGGTGATCAGACCGTATGGGTTCAGAAGGCCGATGAGCGATCCTTCGTAGGTGAATTGCAGCGTGGTGAAGTCGTTGCGCATCGGAATGCCGCTGAAGATATTGCCGAATGCGACCCCGAACAGCAGGGCGGGAAGAAAACTGGAGACCAGTATGGCCTTGTCCCACATCCCCTTCCAGGCGGCGCCGTCGAGCTTGCCGCGGAACTCGAACGACACGCCCCGTATGATCAGGGAGAAGAGGAGCAGGATCAAGGCGGAATAAAGGTTGCTGAACATCAACGCATAGGTGGTGGGAAAGGCCGCAAAGGTTGCGCCTCCGGCGGTGAGAAGCCACACCTCGTTGCCGTCCCAGACCGGACCCACCGCATTGATCAGGATGCGTTTTTCAGTGTCGTTTTTTGCGATGAATGAGGAAAGAAAGCCGGTTCCGAGGACAAAACCATCAAGCATGAAATAGACGGCCCACAGGACACTCCACAATACAAACCAGGTAATCTGGAAAACTGAAATATCCATCTGTTATGCCCTCCCCTTCATGTCGAGTATGTTTGACAAGTCCTTATCCGGCCCCTTTTTGGCATATTTGACCAGCAAGAAGATATCGATGGCACCCAGGAAGCCGTACAAAACAGTGAAGCCGAGCAGAGACAGGACGATCTGGGTGGCTGAGACCGATTTCGAAACCGCGTCGGAGGTCTTCATAACGCCAAAAACGATCCAGGGCTGACGTCCCAGTTCCGCCACAAGCCAGCCTAACTGCTGGGCCAGATACGGGGCGGGAATCGCCAGAACCATTATATACAGAAAGGCCCGATACTCGATGAAATGAGCCCGCCGGGAAAGGATAATCCCGATCAGACTTGCCAGTATCATGAACGTGCCGAGTCCTACCATAATGCGGAAACTCAGGAACGTGGGGGTAACCGGGGGACGCATCTCTTTCGGGAAATCCTTGAGACCTTTTATTTCACCGCTGGTGTCGTGGAAAGCCATAAAACTCAACATGCCGGGGATGGTAATTGATTCAATGGCGTTACACTCACCATTTGGATCCGGCATGAGTAACAGGCACATACCGGCATTCTTCTTGGTTTCCCAGATCGATTCCATGGCGGCAAACTTGGACGGTTGAACCTTGGCAATCTCAAACGCATGAAAATCGCCGGTCATCCCGACGAGAACCGATGCTACAAAAGCCCACACCGCGGCCATCCTGAAGGAGCGTTTGAAAAAATCAATCTCGTTGGCGCGGAGCAAATGCCAGGCGGATACCCCCATGATCACGAAGGCCGCCAGGGCATAGCCCGACATCAGAGTGTGTGAAAACTTTATCCAGCCGTAAGGATTGGTAATGACCGCCAGGAAATCCGTCATCTCCGCCCTGCCGTTGCGGATGGCATAACCGACCGGCTTCTGCATCCAGGCATTGGCAAGGAGGATAAAGAGTGCCGAGAGATTGGTGGCAATCGCGGCAAGCCAGATTGACAGCGCATGAACCTTTTTGGAGATCTTTTTCCAGCCGAAAATCCATACACCGATGAAAACGGATTCGAGGAAGAAGGTGACGGTTGCCTCGATCGCCAACGGCGCGCCGAAGATATCCCCGACATAGCGGGAATATTCAGCCCAGTTGAGACCGAACTGGAACTCCATCGTAATTCCGGTGACAACCCCGAGAGCGAAGTTTATCAGAAACAGCTTGCCCCAGAATTTGGTCATGCGCAACCATGTCTCGTCTCCCGTTGTCACATACTTCGTCTCCATCCAGGCCGTCATTATCGACAACCCGAGCGTAAGCGGAACGAAAATCCAATGAAACATACAGGTGGCCGCAAACTGCAACTGGCTGAGCGTAACTACATTCATACTTCCCCCCTTGTAAAGTTTTACACCGCAGGTGTGAACCCTGGGTGAACTGCCTGTTTTGAGCTTAACTTGGATTTTAATACTGTCAATATGGCCAGGCCGTAATTGCGGCTATGCAGCCTGAAATATTTGTCTGTAATTTTTGCTTGAAGTGCGGTGAATTGCAGCCTTGTATCTACTCTTGCAAAAAAGTACCAACAAGAGCTTTTTTATCCTTAATCCAATGTAAAAAAAAAGTCAACAGGAAACTTAAACAAGATTGTATTAAAGTTTCAGGTACGTTCCATACGGATTACCTGGTCGCCAAGTTTCATACAGGCCGGCCGATGGCTGACGACCAGCATTGTCGTGCCTCCGGCCGCTCTCCGCTCGCTCAAACGCAGGACAACTTCGCGTTCGGTCGCTCCGTCCAGACCCTCCGTAGGCTCGTCCAGCAGCAAAATGGGGGCATTCTTCAGCAGAGCGCGCGCAAGAGCGATACGGCGCATCTCTCCGCCGGAAAGCGCCGAACCATTGATCCCTACCGGCGTGGCCAGACCGAGCGGCAGTCCAGCCACCCAGGCTTCCAGAGCAGAGTCCTTGAGGACCTGCCGGAGTTGTTCCTCATCGGCAGCCACGTTTCCCAGCAGAATATTTTCCCGGATAGTGCCGTTAAACAGATGCGGACGTTGCGGCACTGCCGCAATCATGCCGATTAACAGCTCTTTGGGCAAATCACGAAGTTCTACGCCTCCCACCGTAATACTTCCCTCATAGTCGCGAAAACGGAGCAGAATTTCGACAAGAAGACTTTTGCCGATGCCGCTGCGGCCGGTCAGGACAGCGCTCCCTCCAGCCGGGATCGCATGCGAAAAGCATTGTAAAACCGGCTCTCCCGGAAGATACGAAGCGCTGACATTCCGGAAACAGATACCGTTGTCAGCCGGCATCCTGCCCGGTACGGGAGTATCCGGCACCGGTATCGGGGCATCGGCAAGCTCGAAAATGCGGGCTGCGGATTCCAGTGCCGCCGGCAACAGCTGCAGCGCTGCGGGGAGCTGACCCGCGGCTTCAAAAACGGCAGCGGAAAAGAGAAGCAGCATCACCAAATCCGGAGAAGATATATGGCGGGAAACAACCTGGAGAGTGCCGGTCACCAGCACCACGGCAACACCCGTACCGGCAAAAAACGCCAGTCCGCCGAGAGAAAGGGCATTGATCCGGCCAAGACGCTCCTGCTCCGCGATCAGTTGCGCCGACAGGTCATCCACCACGGCAGCCTGGCGTTCCACCGCCCCCAGCAGTATCAGTTCTTCAACCCCCTGAAGTCCCTCAGTCACCTCGCTGCGCAGCTCGGCAGCCAACAACGCGGATCTTCTCCCCGGCTCTTTGGAAAGGCGGCTAACCAGCAACGGCAGCCCGACTCCGGCAAGCATCAGAGCCGGCAGCATTACTGCGGCGGATGGTGGACTGGTCCAGGCAAGAAAGATAAGTGCAACGACAATGGAAATTGCACCTACCGCAAGCGGCGCGATGATTCGCAGATAAAGCGTTTCAAGGGCGTCAACATCGGCTCGCAGCCGTCCGGCCACATCGCCGCCGGCATAGCGCTCCAGACAAGCCGGAGCCAATGGCACGAAGCGCCTGAATAACCATACCCGAAGTTCCGCAAGAATTCTGAAGGTCGCTTCGTGGGAAACCAGCCGCTCTCCGTAGCGCCCAACGGTTCTTGTTATGGCCAGCAAACGTATCGCTGCCGAAGGGAAAAAATAATTGAATGACACGCCGCTGACGCCGGAAATAGCCATGGATGCGATAAACCAGCCGGACACCGCCATCAACAGGCTGTTTGCGATAATCACTACCGCACCAAGCACGATCCCGCCCCCCATCCAGAGCCATTGTCCCCGGGCAATCTTCAGAAAGCGAACGACATTGGTCATGCCGTCACCTCCCATGGCGACAAAAATTCAGGAGGCGAAACGACTCTCTCGATCCGTCCGTCAATCATTTCCGCAACTCTTCCGGCGCGGGACAAGGTCTGCTCACGATGACTGATTACCAGAACCGTACGCCCCAGAGCCAGCCTTTCCAGGGCTTCGCCCACCAATCGCTCGCTTTCGGGGTCAAGCCCCGCAGTTGGTTCATCCAGCACTACCAGCGTTGCCCTGCACAGATATGCCCTGGCAAGGGCCAACCGTTTCAATTCCCCGCCGGACAGACCGGCGCCGCGTTCTCCCAGCATCGTGTCCAGACCCTGCGGAAGAGCAATGATAAATTGCCTTGCGACAGCGGCCTCCAGAGCGGCGCTGATCTCGGACTCATCTGCTTCCGGGCGCCCCAGCAGGAGATTTTCACGCACCGACCCTGAAGTAAAATAAGGAGTCTGGGGGACCCAGGCCAGCGTGGACCTCCAGGAGTCCGGTTCAAGTGTAGTCAGGTCCCGGCCGTTGATGAGGATCCGTCCCGATTCGGGCCTGGCCAGTCCGACCAGAAGCCGCGCCAGGGTACTCTTGCCCGCCCCGCTCTCACCCGCCAGGGCGGTGATGCTGCCTGCCGGCAGTTCCAGATCGACATCGGTCACTCCCCCCCTGTTACCGCCATAACGAAATGAAACCCGTTCAAAGAGCACGGCAGGAGGGGCGGCCGGTGGCATAAGAGTCCCTGCAAATCCCTCGGGTAACGGCTTGGCCAGCAACGGCGCAATTCGTTCCGCGGCAGCCACCCCCTGCATCCTGGCGTGATATGAAAGTCCCAGATTGCGGAGCGGCAGATAGAATTCGGGAGCCATCAGCAAGACGAAGAGCCCTTCCTGAAGAGTAAGAACGCCCCAAAGAAGCCTGAAACCGACGATTACCGCAACCACCGCAGTCCCGACGGTGGCAAAGAATTCCAGGGTAAACGCGGACAGGAAAGCGACCCGCAATACGGCCATGGTAGCAGAGCGATATTCTTCCGACACACGGGCCACGGTCGCTGCTTCCCTTTTTGCGGCCCCGAAGATAATCAGATCCGGCAATCCCTGAACCAGATCGAGCAGATGCCCGGCCATGCGGGAGAGACGCCCCCATTGACGGCGATGAAGTTTTTCGGAACCTTGTCCGATCAGAATCATGAACAACGGAATAAAGGGGGCGGAGAAGAGCAGCACCAAGCTTGAGCGCCATTCGGAAGGAACAATTACGATCAGGAACATGAGCGGCAGAATCGCCGCGAGGACAAGTTGAGGAAGAAAACGGGTGAAGTAGGGTTCCAGCTCGTCAACACCCTTGGTAACGGTTTCAACCAGAGGACCGGCTTCATCTCCCGCCAGACCGGCCGGCCCCAGGGACTGAAGCTTGCGATACAGCCTGCTGCGAACGGCCTGCTTGACCCTGGCTGCGGCTACCGCCGACTTGATCTCCAGAATCCAGCTGCAGAGACCTCTTCCGGCAGCCAGCAGCACCAGCACCCCGGCAAGCGGTAATATCGACGACACCCCTTCGCCCTGCATGACGACGCGGTGACAGGCCGAAGCGAGCAGGCGGGCCTGAAATACCGTCAGTAATCCGGTCAAGGAGGCAAGGGAGATGATGAACAGCAGGAGCAGCCGGATTTTCCTGGACTCTGCCAGCAGCCACTGCTCCGCGCCGGTATCCCGCTTTGCGCCGCTGTCAGTACCCTCTTCAGAATTTTCGGTCATAGAGTGTTCCGCGAACGGAGATATTTGCTATTCCCACTCGATCGTAGCCGGAGGCTTGCTGGATATGTCGTAAACGACCCGGTTGATGCCCTTGACTTCGTTGATGATGCGGCCGCTGATGCGGGCCAGATCCTCATACGGCATCGGATACCAGCCGGCGGTCATGAAATCCTTGGTCTCCACCGCCCGCAGCGCGACGACATACTCATAGGTGCGGCCATCGCCCATGACGCCGACGCTCTTGACCGGAAGAAACACGGCAAAGGCCTGACTGATCTTTTCGTAATGGCCTGACGCATAGAGCTCCTCGATATAGATCGCATCGGCACGGCGCAGGATATCGCAGTACTCCTTTTTAACCTCGCCGAGTATCCTTACACCAAGTCCGGGGCCGGGAAAGGGGTGGCGCCATACCATCTGGTGCGGCAGGCCGAGCTCTTCCCCGATGGCCCGCACCTCGTCCTTGAACAGTTCCCTGAGCGGTTCCAGCAGCTTGAGTCTCATATAATCCGGCAGACCGCCGACATTGTGATGACTCTTGATGTTATGGGCCTTGCCGGTTTTTGCCCCGGCGGATTCGATGACATCAGGATAGATGGTCCCTTGGGCCAGCCAGTTCGCATCCGCAATCAGCTTCGACTGCTCTTCGAAAATATCGACAAACAGTCCGCCGATGATCTTGCGTTTCTGTTCGGGATCGGAGACTCCGGCCAGAGCACCCAGAAAGCGCTCCTCCGCGTCAACCCGGATCACCTTGACCCCGAGATTCTGCGCGAAGGTCGCCATAACCTGATCACCCTCCCCCAGGCGCAGCAGTCCATTATCGACAAATACGCAGGTCAACTGGTCGCCGATCGCGCGGTGAATCAGGGCAGCTGCGACCGAGGAGTCGACGCCGCCGGAAAGCCCGAGAATGACGGTGTCACCCCCGACCTGGGTACGAATCCGTTCAATGGAATCATCGATAATCTGTCCCGGTGTCCACTGACCACCGCATCCGCAGACCCTCCGCACAAAAGTATCGATGAACTGGTCACCGCGCGGCGTGTGATTGACTTCCGGATGAAACTGTACTCCGTAGAGATTCCTGCCGACATTCTGAATCGCGCAAACCGGGGCGTTGGCGCTTCCGGCGACAACTTCGAAGCCGGCCGGCACCCTGGCGACATGGTCGCCATGGCTCATCCAGACCGGGCTTGCACCGTCGATGAAGAAACCGTCAAACAGAGGCCCCGGCTGACCGACGGCAAGCAGTTCGGCATGGCCGAATTCACGCTTGCCCGCAGGCACTACTTCGCCGCCGAAATGGCGGCTCATCAGCTGCATGCCATAGCAGATGCCAAGTACCGGCACGCCGAGTTCAAACAGCTCCTCTGCAACGGAAGGAGCACCCTCGTCGTAGACCGAGCGGGGACCGCCGGAAAGGATGATCCCGCTCGGTGCAAAGGTACGTATCGCGGCGAGATCCATATCGAAGGGGTGCAGTTCGCAGTAGACATGCGCTTCCCGGACCCGGCGCGCAATCAGCTGGGTGTACTGGGAACCGAAGTCGAGAATCAGGATTTTCTGGCTGTGGATATCAGTATTCATATAGTTTTCATCCTCATGGGTAACCGTGCCCACTCAAGGACACTCTGTTTTTCAGGTTCTGTTTACCGGGGCTGAGGCTGACCCACCGGTCTTTTCGGGCGGGTCGTGCCGATGGTTGGAAACTTCTCTTCATCGTCTCTTTGTTAAAAAACTGGGGAATGAAGAGTAGCCTCCTCTTTCCCCAATTGTTGCGTATGCAGTTTTGAGATCATGATATAGCTTCTAATCCTTTTCTACGAATAATATCGAGCAATTTCAGAGCGGTTCCGCTGGGATGTTTTTCTCCACGTTCCCATTTACTGATGGTGCTGACACCAACATTTAGGTAGTGCGCTAAAACAGATTGACTTACGCCGATGCTGATGCGAGTGGCAACAATCTCATCCGGTGCCAGGTTCTTAACAGGAGTGAGGCACGATGTGTCAAATTCCCGCATCGTTTTAGCATCGATAATGCCGGCAGCATGAAAATCTTCGGCTGTTTCGTGGATTGCTGCAAAAATTTTGCTTTTATATTGTTTAGTCATGGTATGGAATCTCCTCAATTCTACCAATTTCCAAGGCAGAAGTGATTTCATCGTCTTTAAGTCCTAAAAAGAGTTGACAGAGTTTTCGCAGTTCACGCAGTTCATCATCTCCGATATTGTCCCGGTCACTTTTCGCAAAACCATACAAAAACAGGCTTCTCTGACCAGAAGAGAATGCGATAATAGTTCTGTAGCCGCTACTTTTACCGCTACCTTCACGGGCAACCCGTTTCTTTACTAGACCGCCACCAAGAGCCGCATCAACGAGACCTTCTTCAATTTCGCGAATGGCATCTGCTAAAGCGGTGTTCTCAATTCCTTCCTTCCTCGCATACCGTGAAAAATGTTTTGACTTGAATACTCGCACACAAACTCCTTCTTACAACAACAATATAGCACTCCGTGCCATATTTCAAGCAAACAATAACCTTTTTTCACTCCGCTTTCCTCCGGCTATCCAAGAGCATCATTAGGGGGTCAAAATTTCATTAGTGGGTCTCCAAAACTCAAATTTGGATTTTGGAGACTTGACCCCAGATTTGACCCGTATACTCCGTTGAACTCTCATAGATGGCGTGAAAACGGGGCTGAGGCTGACCCGCCCTCAGCGGGTCTTGCCGATGGTTGGGCGCTTTCCTGTACTTTGAATCTCCTTCGTACTCACCCTTCTAGTTCACATCCATTTATGCGCTTTTCTTCACATACTGTGTAAGGATTGGCTCAGACTTGACAACAATCTCTTGCAGTTTTTTCGCGTAATCTGCTGCAGCCAACTCTTGGCAGTTCGGTAAAATCCGCTTTAACGATGAAACGTCTGTAAAGTCCTCACCAAGGTGATACCAAGAAGGCCATCCTGTTGAATCACGTCTACTCTTTGGCATCTTAATTCGAAGTTGATCTGCGAGTATGTTATAGGATTCTCCGGGGATGTCATTGCAGTACACACCAATCCAAACATGACCATCTAGTTGACCAAAACCGACTTTAAAAACATCACTCCATTCTTCATGTCTCACCGCAAGCCCGGAAATCTTGCCAAAAAGGTCATCACTTTTTTCAACAACCCACTTCCTATCTGAGAAAATGCTTTCTACATTCTCAGTAACCTTCCCCCAAAAAACATTCAACAGCTTTTGCTTAACTGAAGGCAAGTGATTGTGAATGTCAATGACGACATCCCATTGCTTCTTGTCTGTAATAAAATCAAAATATGCGTCACTGGACATGGATGTGCTCCTCATATAGTGGCAATTGCTAATAAATATTGATCTATTGTGTGTTTGATTTTTTCACTTAAAATTTGTTCGTAGCAACGATTAAGCCACGTCTTGATGTCTTTTCTGTACGAAAGACATATGATTTCAGATTTTTCAAGCGTGCAATTTTCGGGATCATTCCCTGAGATAGTCAGGTATATGAGCTTCTTTCGATGATCAGGAGCTTCATGTTGTTGAAGTTCATCCCTGTATCTTTCTAACTGTCGATCTTGGTCCATAGCATATATCTTGTTTTCGATGTAGATACAGAAGTCTCTTCCTCTCTCTCGCCGTTCTATAACGATATCGACACGTCCGGAAGAGATAACCTGTTCAGTTATACACGTATAGTCATCGTAAACATCATAGGTGAACGATGATATGTCGGAAGAGTCGATATGACCTTTAGTGCTGAGATGTTCAAGGAACAATTTGAAGAACAAGTTTCCCTGACCATGTGTGCCGGAAGGATCGAGTAGCTCTCGAAGAAGAGCAGAATGAGTTGTAACCTCATAGTGTGAGACACCCAATACCTTGAAAATATTGAAGTGGGGTGCGTTTATCTGTGTATGCTTCCGCGATTGTTCTAGGATTGGAGTATATGCTCGTGTGAAAGCATCAAGTTTTTGAATGCTTGCATTTGACTCTGCTGCTTTATGTTCAGCGTACATATCGAAAAAATAATGAAGAGAATCCATTGTCATCATATTTGCCTCATTCACTTTTTGCTCAACTCGTTGTTGACCGGTTCACGCGCGTACGCGTGAACCGGTGATCTACCCAAATGGAACATTTATTCATTGACAATTATCATCGTTCACACACTCCAGCGTGAAAATCCATCTTGCCGGTATTATATTCTCGATCAAGTCTGTCAAACAACCATCCCACTCCACAACTCTTCAAGAAACAATTGCCACGGAAGAAGCGTATATCACCGGACAAGCGAGGTTCTCGCTCATTACATACTACAATTGATTTACCCGGTTGGTGTTCATCCTTGAATGCGCATAAACCACAAATCAATATCAAGGATTCTATTGAAACTCATATCAGGATACTACTCCGTATTAGTTGAACTTTTAAGGAATACATTCCTGATTAGTTACGCTTTCAAGCCCAAATGCACCACATTATCAACGTTGTCCGGTTTGTTATTGCTTACGTCGCATAGCGACGGCTAGATGGTAGCCGGGGAATTCATTCCCCGGAAATGAGAGGCAGATTTCACCTTGTCACGTACGTGACGAATGAATAAATTTGATGTTTTCACCCGTGGGATAAATCCCACGGCTACCATCAAACGCCCCTACAGGGCTATTACAAAGACCTAACCGGACAGCACTGAGGTGGAATCAAAAAAATTACCCCGTATCTTCCACTAGGAACAAAATACGGGGCAATCTTAAATTCAAGTATACGCCAACAAGCTTGACACCGGCTATCAGTTCCCCACACGGTAGTTAGGCGCTTCCTTGGTGATGGTGACATCATGGACGTGAGATTCCTTGAGCCCGGCACCGGTGATGCGAATAAAGCGCCCCTTGTCCTGCAGCTCCTTGATGTTGGCGCAACCGGTATACCCCATGCCGGATCGTAGTCCTCCGAGCAATTGGTGGATGTTGGCCGAGAGCGGTCCGCGCACCGGCACCATCCCTTCGATCCCCTCCGGGACCAGCTTGACATCCTCACCGACATCGGACTGGAAATAGCGGTCCTTGCTGCCGTCTTTCATGGCCCCGATCGAACCCATGCCGCGATAACTCTTGTAGGTACGTCCCTGGTAAAGAACCGTATCTCCGGGCGACTCCTCGGTGCCGGCAAACAGCGATCCAATCATGATACAGTCGGCGCCCGCCGTTACAGCCTTGGGAAGATCTCCGGAATACTTGATGCCGCCGTCGGCAATAACCGGAACATCATATTTGTGAGCCATCCGGGCACATTCATGGATCGCGGTAATCTGGGGGACTCCGACACCGGCCACGATGCGGGTCGTGCAGATCGAGCCGGGCCCGATGCCAACCTTGATGCCATCGACGCCGGCCTTGATCAGCGCTTCAGCCGCTTCGGCCGTGGCAATATTGCCGGCGATGATTTCCACGCCCGGAAAGGTTGATTTGGCCCGCTGAACCGCCTCGATCACCCCCTGGGAATGGCCGTGGGCCGTATCGATGACGATGACGTCAACTCCGGCCTTGATCAGCGCATCCATCCGTGCCTCCATTTCAGCCGTAGGCCCGACCGCCGCACCGGCCCGCAGCCGTCCAAGACTGTCCTTGCAGGCAAACGGATATTTCTTGACCTTCTCGATATCCTTGATGGTGATCAACCCCTTCAAGAAGCGGTCATTATCGACCACCAGCAGCTTCTCGACCCTGGTATGCTTGAGGATCTCCTTGGCCTGCTCCAGTGTCGTTCCGACCGCCACGGTCACCAGATTACGTTTGGTCATCCGGGCCGAGATCGGCAGATCGAAATCGGTCTCGAAGCGCAGGTCACGATTGGTCAGAATACCGACCAGCTTGCCGTTGGCCTTGGTAACCGGCACCCCGGAGATGCGATAGCGCCTCATGATATCCAGAGCTTCGCCGATTTTCTGCGTCGGGCGCATCGTGATCGGGTCGACAATCATGCCTGACTCGCTCTTTTTCACCTTGTCGACTTCATATGCCTGAGCCTCGATCGACAGGTTCTTGTGAATGATGCCAAGACCCCCTTCTCTGGCCATGCAGATGGCGGTACGGGCTTCGGTAACCGTATCCATCGCCGCACTAACAAGCGGGATATTCAGCGAAATGTTTCGGGAGATTCGGGTCGTAAGGTTGGCATCGCGGGGGAGAATGATTGAATGGGCAGGAACAAGCAGGACATCGTCGAAGGTCAACCCTTCGGTCAGTTTGTCATAGTGCATGGACAACTCCTTGCGGATGAAAATTTTATAGAAGTTAGTACAGCGCATCGGTCAAGTCAAGGGAAATGGTTTGAGAGTTTATGTATACAAATCGGAGTGCAGCAGCGGCCATACTCAAGCAAAATCAGATGTATGTGGTACACTACATTTCATTGCGAAGTGGTCAACTCAATACAACTACAAGGAGAAGCGGACATGAAAGGAAATGAAAAAATTATTGGATCTCTCAACGCACGGCTTGCAGAGGAACTTACCGCCATAAACCAGTATTTCGTCCATGCCGAAATGTGCGAAAACTGGGGCTATGAGCGGTTGCATGGCATGATCCGCAAACGCTCCATCGATGAGATGAAGCATGCGGAAAAACTGATTGCCCGGATTCTGTTTCTGGAAGGGATGCCGATTGTCAGTGTCCTGAATAAAATGCACATCGGCAGCGAAGTGCCGAAGTTTCATGAGAATGATCGCAAGGCGGAGGAAGCGGCGATCCGCGGCTACAACGACAGCATCAAACTGGCCGTTGAATTGGGCGACAACGGCTCCCGCGAACTGTTTGAGTCGATTCTCAAGGACGAGGAAGCTCATATAGATCTCATCGAGGCCCAACTCGACCAGATCAGGCAAATGGGGGCGCAGAACTACCTGGTTGAACAGATCGACTGAAAAGGAGACAACCGGTCCTGGAATGGCAACGGGGCGACCCGACGGGTCGCCCCTACGGATTGTGACACACTATTGCGGAATAAATTCTTCCTTCGAGGTAATCTTACCGAGCGTCGCGACAATAAGTTTGGCGGCAGCCTCCAGATCGGCCAGAGACAGGGTCTCGACCGAAGTGTGCATATAGCGGAGCGGAATCTTGACGAGCGCCGTCGCGACGCCGCCGCGCGAAATCTGCATCACGTTGGCATCGGTGCCGGTGGCGCGCGGGGTGGCGGTGTGCTGGATCGCAATTTTTTCCTTCTCGGCGGTTGTCGACAACAGCTCGAACAGGTGCGGATTGATGTTGGCGCCGCGGGCCAGAATCGGCCCCTTGCCGAGGGCGACCTCACCGTTGTGCTTTTTCTCCACATCCGGCTGATCGGTGGCAAAATCGACCTCAACACAGATGCCGACGTCCGGATTGATCGTGTAGCAGCTGGTCGTCCCGCCGCGCAGGCCGATTTCCTCCTGGACCGAAGAGACCCCGTACAGATCGACGGCAAGTTTTTTGCCGGAGGCGGCCACCAGCCGCAGCACTTCGGCGACCACGAAGCAGCCGGCCTTGTCGTCGAAGCCGCGCGAAGCGACCTTGTCGCCATGGAGGCGGGTAAAGACGCTGTCGAACGTCACCGCATCCCCTACCCTGACCAGCTTCTGAGCCTCCTTCTTGTCGCCGGCGCCGATATCGATATACTGCGACTCTAATTTGACGACCGTTTCGCGATCCTTGTTGTCCATCAGATGAATCGGCTTCTTGCCGATCACCCCCGGCAGCGCCCCGTTGGCGGTATGCACATTAACCCGCTTGCCCGGTGTCAGGTGGGCATCCACACCCCCGACGGCGGCGAAATAGAGAAAACCCTTGTCGTCGATGTACTTGATCTGGAGGCCGATCTCGTCGGTGTGACCGACGATCATCACCCTGGGTAGATTCTTCCCCTTGCCGCCGACCCGGCCGAAAACATTGCCCATGACATCGGTGGTCAGCTCGTCGCAGAACGGGGCGACATAGTCACGGAAAACCCGCTGGGCCGGTTGTTCATAGCCGGAGGGACTGGGGGCATCAAGCAATTGTTCAAGAAATTTAAGGGATTCTTTACGCATCGGTTATACCTCGTGAATGGAGTAGTGAATATCTCTGACAACAGAATAGACGGAGCTTGATTCATCGGTTTCTACTTTAAGTTCATCCTGCTTGAGAGCGGCATCCGGAACGACCTGCATCCGCACCCCGCGCCCGGCCTGACACTGCACATTGCACCGTTTCATCCCCACGACATCCGAGAGCCGGTCCGGATGACAATAGACCGTCACATGTTGGCCGGGCGGTACAAAGCGGCTGACAAGATCCGCATAGAGCCCGGAACGGACCAGCTGTCCCAGCGCCGGGTGCCGGCAACCGGCCAGCACACTTTCGTCATCCAGGCCCTGATCGGCCTGCAAACCGATTCTGATTACCGGTATGCCCGCCTGCATCGCACGTTGCAACAATATTTTACAGAGATACGTCCCGCGGTCAAGAGTCAGCGGCGTGAATTCACCGGCCGCATAACGGCGCGCCAGTTCCGTACCCTTCAGCACGACCGTCGGATAGATGCGAATAAAATCGGCACCCGCGGCAATGACCTGCTCCAGAGAAGATAGTGAGGAGGCGGGCGTATCGTCCGGCAGCCCCGGCATCAGCTGGGCTCCGGCTTGAAGCCCCGATTTTTTGATGCAGCGGATGGCGGCGAGAGAATCTGAAGCGGTATGCCCACGCCCGGATGCCGCCAGCACGGCGTCATCCAGCGACTGCACCCCCAGTTCGATCGTCCGGACGCCCCTCTCCGCCAGCCACGCGACATGATCTTCGTCAATACAGTCGGGACGAGTCGAGATTCTGACCGAGTCAAGCGTGCCGTTCTCCAGAAGCGGCTGCAGCGGAAGCAGCAGCTCCGCCTGGGCCTCTTGAGGAAGCGCGGTGAAGGTGCCGCCGAAAAAAGCGACCTCAAGAGGCCGTTCCCCCGCGGTCGAGCTCCAGAGAGCGATCCTGTCAAGAATCTGTCCGGCGGTTGGCAGGGTGCCGCTCGCGCCGGAGATGGTGCGCTGATCGCAAAAAACGCAGGTGTGCGGACACCCCTGATGGCTGATGAAGAACGGGACCGTGACTCTCTTCACGCCAGCTGCCCGCCAGCCGTGCGGAGTTTATCCAGCGCTTCGGCCGCAGCGGCCTGCTGGGCAATTTTCTTCGACTTTCCCTGGCCAACACCGACGACAGAATCACCTACAAGAATCTGAAACGTGAAAAGACGGTCGTGAGGCGGCCCGGACTCCTCCACCAGCCGGTATACCGGCTGCTGGTCGCCGATTGACGAGAGCAGTTCCTGCAGCTCACTCTTCGAGTCGCGCCCCAAAACAAGCTGCTCCGGAGCGGCCGCCAACTCTTCAAAGAGCCGCACCACCAGCGTGCGCGCCGCCTGAAGGCCGCCATCCCGGTACAGCGCGGCAATCAGGGACTCCAGAGCATCGGCAAGAATCGAATCCTTCTCCCGACCGGAGGTTTGCTCCTCCCCGCGGCCAAGAAGGAGAAAGGTTCCGATCCCCAGCATCCTGGCCCGATCGGCCAGAACGTCCTGACCGGCCAGACGGGAGCGGAGCTGGGACAGTGCGCCTTCATCCCATTCCGGATATTTTACGTACAACAATTCGGCCAGCAGCAGACCCAACACCGCGTCGCCCAGGAATTCAAGGCGCTGGTAGTCCCCCCCATCACCGCCGCCGGCTTCATGCAGATAGGAAGGATGCGTGAGAGCCTGGACAGGGAGGCTCCGGTCGTGAAACCTGTATTCCAGCATCTGTTCAAGTTGTTGAATATCAGTAGTCATGGAACTCCTCTAAACCGTTAAACTATAGCCATCGGATTGAATTTTGGCAACCGAAAGTCTAAGCAGATCGGAAATCCGTGGGAATTTAGGTTGATAAATCGGGGGTTCTTGCCTATAATTCACTATTTACATTTGTAGCTCAAATCAATTGGCGATTCAGGGTGGTTAGTTTGGGTTTTTTCATTACATTCGAGGGAGTTGAAGGGTGCGGCAAAACCACCCAGATCAAGCTCCTGTCCGAACTTCTGTCGGCTCGCGGCATACGCGCGGTTCTGACCCGTGAGCCGGGCGGTTGTCCGATTGCCGATAAGATCCGTGCCATCCTTCTGGATGCCGAAAACCGGGCTCTTGCTCCCCTGGCTGAACTGATGCTGTATGCCGCCGCTCGTGCCCAGCATGTCACCGAGGTTATCTCTCCCGCTCTCGAAGCCGGACAGATCGTACTTTGCGACCGTTTTTGCGATGCGACGGTGGCGTATCAGAGCTTCGGACGCGGCATCGACCGGGGCATCATCGACAACCTGAACCGGCATGCCTGTCAAGGGGTGTCACCCGATCTCACCGTGCTGGTCGATTGCGACCCACGCGTCGGTCTGGAGCGGGCACGCCGCAGAATCGAGGCGACGAGCGGCCCTCGCGAAGAACGCTTTGAACTGGAGGAGCTGGCCTTCCACAACCAGGTTCGCGCCGGCTACCTGCAACTGGCGGCCGACGAGCCCGACCGGTTTATAATCATCGACGGTTCCTCATGCATTGAAGAGATTTTTGCCGCGGTTTCAGTCCGGGTACTGGCAAGGATTCCGGAGGCGCCAGGTGCCGTTTAAGGACATCCTCGGACATGACCGGATCATAGAGGTTCTGCGGCGCTCTCTAAAGAGCGGCAAAATCGCTCATTCCTATCTGTTTGAGGGCGTGCCCGGATCTGGCCGGAAAAAAACGGCGCTGACATTGATTCAAGGGCTGTTTTGTACGGTCCTGCCGGATGACGCCTGCGGGGACTGCCCCTCATGCCGTAAAATTGACGCCGGCAACCATCCCGATATCCATCTGATCGCGCCGCTGCCGGACAAACGTGACATCAGTATCGAACAGTTGCGGGAGATGCAGCACGTCCTGTCGCTACGCCCCTACGAGGCCCCGCGCAAGGCGTGCATAATCGATCCGGCCGAACGGATGAGTGTGAGCGCCGCCAACTCCCTGCTTAAAACACTGGAGGAGCCGCCCGGCAATGCCCTGATCGTTCTGCTGACCGAAAATGCCGGGATGCTGCTGTCAACGGTCCGTTCACGCTGTCAGCTGGTCAGGTTTGCGCCGCTTTCTCCGGAACATGTGCAGTCGCTGCTCGAACGGAACGGGATGGCGCCTGAAGCAGCCGCGCTTGTCGCCCCCATGTCGGGCGGCAGCCTGCTAAGAGCCCTGGAGCTCGATAACGAAGCACTGGTAGCGCGCCGTGAAACGGTGTTGTCCAGGGTGGAGCGGCTGGATATTCACAAGATAGCGACAGTTTTTGATGCCGCCGAGGAGCTGTCGGGGAACCGGGAAGCTACGATTGAGTTGCTTGATATGCTGCTCTCTTTTTACCGTGATGCGGTACATCTGGGGACGGGAAGCGGGGAAATTGTCAACCGCTCGATCAGACCCGCGATAGAATCCATTGCAGCGCGCCGATCATTTCCCCGCAACCTCGAGGTGCTGGAGCATATCTATGAAACCAGACGTGCCGTCCAGCGCAACGCGAATCCCAAACTGGCGCTTGATCATTTATTTATGTCCATGGCCGAAGGCAGCAGATAAGCTGACACCTTACCACCCCTAGCCCTTTAGGCCCTATGGGTCCTCCTGAACAGGAGAGGGATTTTAAGCTCCCCTCCTTGATAAGGAGGGGTTGGGGGTGGTTGCTTCTAGTTTCCCCATATATTACAGGAGGTTTTTTTGTCACATATAGTAACGATCCAATTTATCAATGCCGGCAAGCTGTATGATTTTGACGCCGGATCGCTCGAACTGGCCCAGGGAGACCGCGTTGTCGTTGAAACGGAACGGGGCGTGGGAGTCGGACAAGTTGTCAAACCACCTGTGGAAAAAGTCACCGGAACTGCCGGTTCTCTGGCTCTTGTCAAACGCAAGGCTACCCCAGAAGATATGGCGGCTGTTGAGCGTATATCCCAGAAAGAGAAGGAGGCGTACCGCTTCTGCGTCAACCGGATTATCGAACGCAACATGCCGATGAAGCTGGTACGTGTCGAATACCAGTTCGACAGCAGTAAGGCTGTTTTTTTCTTCACCGCCGACGGCCGGGTCGATTTCCGCGATCTGGTAAAAGACCTTGCCCACTCTTTTCATACCCGTATCGAAATGCGTCAGATCGGGGTGCGCGATGAAGCCAAGATGACCGGGGGCATTGGCATCTGCGGTCGTGAATTGTGCTGCAGTTCGTGGCTGCGCGAATTCCAGCCGGTCTCGGTCAAGATGGCCAAGGAACAGAATCTTGCGCTCAATCCCAACAAGATATCCGGGCAATGCGGGCGTCTGCTCTGCTGCCTCGATTATGAATACGAAACCTATTGCTGCCTGCGCAAAAACTTCCCGAAATCGGGCAAACGGGTCCGCACCGTCAATGCAGTCGGAGTTGTCGACAAGATCAACATCCTGACCGGAAATATCACGCTCAAGCTTGACGACAACAAGATTATCACCATCAAGCGCGATGAGATCCTGGGTGATGGCGCTCCCGCCGCGGCTCCGGTTGCCGCCGCAGCCCCGGCGACTCCACGTCCTCCCCAGCGGACACGCGAACGGCGCCCCGAACAGCGGCGCAAGCAGGAAAAAACGTCGCTCGAATCATACACGCTGGCTGAAAGCGCCGAAAAGACCGCGCCGGCACCGCTCGTACAGCGGGAGAGCGCGGGAGCCACTTCGCCGGAGACCCCCAAAACCGGGCAGCCGCGTAAAAAGCACCGTTCCCGCAAGCATGGCCACCGCAAGCCGTCGGGCGATACCCCGACACCGTCATCAGGAGCCTGATATGAAACCGACCTTTTATGTGACTACCCCGATCTATTATGTGAACGATGTGCCGCACATCGGCCACGCCTATACCACGGTCGCCGGTGATGTTCTGGCACGCTACAAGCGGCTGATGGGTTATGACGTCTATTTCCTGACCGGCAGCGATGAACATGGCCAGAAGGTGGAAAAGGCCGCCACGACCGCAGGTGAAACGCCGCTGGAACTGGCCGATCGCGTGGTCAAACGCTTTCAGGCGCTTTGGGAGCGGCTGGGAATATCCCACAACGATTTTATCCGCACCACCCAGGAACGCCACAAAAACGGAGTCAGCCGGATTTTCAAGGATATCCTCGACAAAGGGGACATCTACCTCGGGGAATATGAGGACTGGTACTGTACCCCCTGCGAAACTTTCTGGACCGAAACCCAGCTGATCGAAGACCGCTGTCCCGACTGCAACCGCCCGGTAGAAAAACTCAAGGAAGAATCATACTTCTTCCGCATGAGCAAATACCAGGAACGGTTGGTTGAGCACATCGAGGCCAATCCGGACTTCATCCAGCCGAAGAGCAAGCGAAACGAGATTGTCTCCTTTATCAAAGAGGGGCTGCGCGACCTGTCGGTTTCGCGCACTACCTTTTCCTGGGGCATCCCGGTGCCCGGCAACGATCGCCACATCATCTATGTCTGGTTCGACGCCCTGACCAACTACATTACGGCCCTCGGCTATCCCGATGAAACCGGGAATTACGGCCGCTACTGGCCGGTTGATGTCCATCTGATCGGCAAGGATATCCTCCGCTTTCACGCCGTCTACTGGCCGACCTTTCTGATGGCGGCCGGCCTGCCGCTGCCGAAAAAAGTCTTTGCCCACGGCTGGTGGACGGTCGAAGGGCAGAAGATGAGCAAGAGCCTGCAGAACGTTGTCGAACCGAACATGCTGATCGACAAGTACGGAGTCGACGCGGTCAGATACTTTCTGCTGCGGGAAGTGCCCTTCGGCCTCGATGGCGACTTTTCCCACACCGCCCTCGTGCAGCGGATCAATTCCGACCTGGCCAACGACATCGGCAACCTGCTCAGCCGCTCCACCGCCATGGCGGTCAAATACTTTGGCGGCATCCTTCCTGCCGTGGGTGAGTTGGAGGAGATCGATCAGTCCCTGAAACTGAAAACGGAAGAAATGGTGACGACTGTCGATAAATTAATCAATGAGATGGCCTTCAGCAAGGCGCTGCAGGCGATCTGGGAGGTCATCTCGGCCGGCAACAAATACATCGACGAGACCGCCCCCTGGACACTGGCCAAAGAGCCGGCCCAAAATGGCAGACTTGCCACGGTCATGTACACCCTCCTGGAATCGCAACGCATTACACACTGCATCCTGTCGGCCTTCCTGCCGGCAACTTCGGAAAAGGCGCTGGCTTCTCTGGGGTATGATGAAGCGGTATCCAAAAAGGGTCTGGAATGGGGAGGTTTGAAGGCTGGAACGGTCATAATCAAGGCCGAAGCGCTCTTTCCGAGGATGGAAGAGTAAAGGCGCGCTACAATCAAGTCGGCATTTCACAGACCGGGGTTTAGTTCCCCGGTCTTTTTTTTTTGCTGGTGCCCAATCAGAACATGAAGCGGCGCATGCTGATGTTCTGCAGCAGACCGATACCGACCATCGAAGTGATCATCGAGGTTCCACCGTAGGAGAAAAACGGCAGCGGGACGCCGACTACCGGGAACAGGCCGATCACCATCCCCATGTTAATGACGATATGCCAGAAGAGCATGGCGGTGACACCTACCGCAAGCAGACCGCCGAAGCGATCGTTGCAGCGCCGGGCGATATTGAGCCCCCACAGTACCAGGGAAAGATAGAGAATTATCAGCAGGAGGCAGCCGATAAAGCCCCACTCCTCGGCAAATACGGAGAAAGCGAAATCGGTATGCTGCTCGGGAAGAAAGCGGAGCTGAGACTGGGTCCCTTTGACAAAGCCCTTACCGGCGAGGCCCCCCGAACCGACCGCAATCTTGCTCTGAATGATGTGATAGCCGCTCCCGAGTCGTGACCGTTCCGGGTTGAGAAAATCCAGGACCCGGCTTTTCTGGTACGGGCGGAGCAGAAACGCCCAGCCGATCCAGGCCATTGGAACTGTAACGCAGACAAACGTCACGATGGTGGACCAGCGCAAGCCGACGTACATGATCATGGACATGGCGATCAAAATAATCAGAGTAGCCGTTCCCAAATCCGGCTGCTTCATGATCAACGCTGCCGGAAGAGCCAGAAGAGCCAGTGGAATGAAGACATCTTTGACGGTCAGGCCGCCAACCGATTGAAAGTTGTTAAAAAAGCGGGCGAACGTCACTATGATAACGAGCTTCATGAGTTCTGACGGCTGAATATTAAAAAATCCGAGGTTTAACCAACGGGTAGCCCCCATTGACCGTCTCCCGAACACCAGCACGGCAAGCAGCAGTAATACCAATAGCCCATAAAACCAATAAGAGAAGTCTTCAAGGATATGATAATCAAGGCTGCATACAATCAGAGAGATGACCATTCCCACCAGCATCCAGTAAAACTGCTTGATGTAGTACACTGTCCCGATAATCTTGTAAGGAGCGGTAGCGCTGTAGATATTCAAGATGCCGAGCAGGCAGACCGCCACAACCAGTCCTGCAAGAACCCAGTCAATGTTGGTTAGCAGGCGGCGATCAATCATGGGCGGCATCTCCGTTGGTGCGGCGTTCTTTTACATCGACCGGCCCGCCGTTTGCGTCATGGTCTTCATCTTCATCATCATCGTCCGATGAGACGGCTGCTTTCTTTCCTGGTGGTTTTTTACCGTCAAAATAAGCCCTCAATATTTTTCCGGCAACCGAAGCTGCGGCGGTTCCGCCATGTTCACCATGTTCAACTACGACGGAAACGGCTATTTCTGGATTCTCAAAAGGCGCAAACGCCACAAACAGGGCATGATCAAGGTATTGGTAGGGCGTGCTCTTTTTGCTGTCGCGCAGTTTGACTACCTGTGATGTGCCGGTTTTTCCCGCTACTTTGACGTCATACTGTCTGGCGGCGGCACCGGTCCCGCCCGGTTCATTGACAACCGCCAGCATCCCCTGCTTGACAAGCCGGAACGACTCTTTGGAAAATGAAGCGGTGCCGATGATATCGGTTTTGGTTTCCTGAAGAGTTTTTCCGTCTGCGTCAACAATCCGTTTTACAAGATGGGGCCGATAAATCGTGCCTTCATTGGCAATCGTTGCCGTCATGGAAGCCATCTGAATCGGGGTCAAAAGGACTGCGCCCTGTCCGATCGCGACCGGAAGAGTTTCACCATGAAACCATCGTTTGCCGAAACGCTTCAGCTTCCATTCCGACGTCGGGATGAGTCCGCTCCTCTCGTTCAGAAGTTCAACACCGAGAGGTGCCCCCAGTTTGAAGGCCTGAGCGGCGGCGGCGATTTTATCGACACCTAGCTTCTCACCCAGCTGGTAATAATATACATCACAGGATTCCCGGAGAGACTTGCGCAGATTCGTGGCTCCGTGCCCCTTTTTGTTCCAGCATTTGAAGGTGGATGTTCCCAGTTCGTAGCTGCCGCTGCAGTTGATCGATGTTGATTCGGTGATAATGTTATTCTGCAATCCTGCCAGAGCGGTGATCATTTTGAAGGTGGATCCGGGGGGATACTGTCCGCTGAGCGCTTTGTTTTCGAGTGGATGCCGCTTGTCATCCAGATATCCCTGCCAGACGTCCGCGGGCAATTTTCCGCTGAAAAGGGAAGGATCAAAACCGGGATTACTGACAAACGCCAGTATTTCTCCATTGGTGACATTCATTACAACCGCTGCGCCGGCTTGATTGCCAAATGCGCTTTCGGCCTGTTTCTGTACAGCCGCGTCAATTGTCAAGACAACACTGTTGCCGACCGTCGGGTAGTTCTCGGAGACAATTCGCAATACCCTCCCCCGCGCATCGACTTCGAGCTGCCGGCCGCCGTCGCCGCCATGCAGCTCTTTTTCCAGCGCGCGCTCTATACCGTTTTTGCCGATGTAATCTCCGGGGTTATAATCTTCATACCCCTTTGAATCGAGCTCGTTTTCGGAGACTTCGCCGATATACCCGAGCAGATGCGCGGCAAGCTTATCGCTGGTGTATTCACGCACCGGTTTCATCTCGACTTCGACGCCGGGCAATCGTAAACGGTTTTCTTCGATTATCTCCACATGATCACGAGTGATATTCGAAGCCAGGACAATAGGATAGTATTTGGCACGCCCCTTGTTCTTATCCCACCGTTGCGCCATATCGGCCCGATCGAGACCCAGCATGGCGGAGAGTTGTGTGAGAAGCGCTTCTTTGTCCTTAACTTCCTGAGGAATAACCGCAAGGCTGAACGAAGGGCGGTTGCTGACCAGCAGTTTGCCGGTTCGATCCAATATAGCACCGCGGGAAGCAGCCACCGGCACGAACCGGAGGCGGTTGTTTTCCGACATGATCTGATAATCGTCGCCGCTTAGTATCTGCAGATGCCACAACCGTATGACAATAAACAGGAATACGACACCGACTACAAACGAAAGAGCAAGTATCCGCCGTTTTGACTCCAGCAATTCCCTGACAAAGCGCCGCTCCTTCATGATAATTCCACTTGAACGTCAAATCCGGGGAACGCCGATACGATCGATGCAACAAAAGCATTGACCAGAACGTGCGTGAATATGTCTGAAAACATGGAGTAGGCAATTCCGGGGGATGCGGTAAACATGACCAGCAAAAGCAGATTCAGCGTAAATCCTACTACCGTAACACCGACAACCGTAAGTACGAACAGGATCGCGCTGTCGGCGTACAAACGGTCGGAAACACTCCTGATAACGAGAAATGAAAACAGAAAGGTTGCGGCATTAAGTCCCAGGTACAAGCCGCTGAAGACATCGTTCAGCATACCGAGCAGCCAGGCCAGTGGCGCCCCCACCTTGAAAGATTCGCGCAGCGCGATAAAAACCATGACAACCAGCAACAGGTCGGGCTTGAAGGGTGAGCGGATAAAGACGGGAAGCAGTGCCGTCTGGATGACAATCGACGCTATGACGAGACCGGAAAACAGCAGGGCGGCGCGCCTATTCATAACCACCCCTCTGCACGACCAGAACTTCTTCAAGATGGGCCAGGTTGACGGCAGGACGGATTGATACGGTTTGGAAGATGCCGTATTCTCCGCGTTTAACCATGGTAACTTCGCCGATAGGAAGCCCTTTGAGAAAGAGACCGCCTATCCCGGACGTTATCACCGTATCGCCGACTTTGACATCCTCTTCGCGGGTCGTAAATTCAAGTGTGCAAAGCATTTCACCCTTGCCTTTAACGACTCCCCGCGCCCTTGAGCGCTGGATTGTCGCGGCGATGCCGCTGGCGTGGTCCGTCAGTAAAAGGACGCGTGCAGTCGAGGCGGAAACCTTGACCGTCTGACCGACAACGCCATCGGCGGAAACTACCGCCATCCCTTCACGGATACCGTTTGAACTGCCGCGATTGATCACCAGTGTCCTGAACCATGAAGTGAGGTCTTCGCCAATAACGGTTGCAGCGACGGTCGGCGCCTTGACGCTGTTTTTCATATCCAGCAGCCGCTCAAGGCGCCGGTTTGCCAGAACAGCTTCATTCCCTTCCAGCACCCGAAGATTGAGGCTGCGGATGTCGTCCCGCAACCGCAGGTTTTCGCGCTGGGTGTCTACCAGCTGAATGTAACCGTCCCAGATATCTTCAACAAAGCCGCTCATTCGGGAGACCGGCCGGAGTAGAGGTGACAATGCGCCGAGGACCGAGCGCTCGAGGATATTTGCCTCCCGGTTGCGGGGAACGTTGAGCGAAAAAACCAGCAGAGCGGCCAGGATGCCGATACCGGTCAAAATCTGGTATATATATTTTTTCAGAAAATCCATTGGATCAATCTCACTCTACTCGAATCAGATTCTGCACAATGTCTAGGTAGCATGTTACCTGGAGTAGTGTCAAATCTGATCGGAAAATTTCAACAGGTATTTCACAGCCGAGAGCAGATCATCACAGACGGTCGTTTGGACCCCGACGTACTGTTCCTCATCTGCTCCGTATCCGGTGCGGACGAGAATTGTACGGCACCCCGCGGCCAGTCCCGCTTCGATGTCAGCCAGTTTATCTCCGACCATGAAGGAATCATCCAGGTCTATGTCATGGATTTCCGCGGCTTTCTGCAACATACCCGGCAGCGGTTTTCGACAGCTGCATGGAAGCGCGTAGCTGCCGCGACCGGCGGAGTGATGCGGACAATAGAGCCAGGCGTCAACATGTGCTCCGGATCGTTCCAATACACGGTCGACATGACGATGCAGGTTTTCGACATCGTCTTCAGTGTAATAGCCCCGTGCGACTCCGGATTGATTGGTCACCACGACGACCAATATCCCGGCCTGGTTGAGTAATCGAATTGCTTCCTCGGCTCCCGGTATAAATTCGAACTCCGCGATCTGATACAGATATTCTTTTTCGATATTGATGGTGCCATCCCGGTCCAGAAATACCGCGCGCTTCATTAATCCCTCCTGACCCTGATAAACAGGATAAGTACGTTAACGAAGTTATTCTCTGCCTGGAAAGCGCGGATAATAACTTCTAACTTACCAACAATTGTTCCATGATATTAACCTGCTGATTTAGTAAGCAATTCATACAGAGAAGCATTGACAACACGACACCGAAACAACTATAACACCCCTAGTCCGCTAAGCGTGATAAGCGCGTTATCGAAGTTATTCTCTTCCGGAATTGCGCGGAAAACAATTTTAATTTACTAATAGTCATCAAGGAGATCCGTTACGTGATCAAGACCAATAATCTCAAAATAACCGGAATCACTCCAATAATCGCACCGGCAGACCTGCGGCAGGTTTTTCCTCTGCGGGAAAAAGACCGTGCTTTTGTCAGCAGAAGCAGAGAACAGATAAAAGAGATCATCCAGCGCCGGGACAAACGGCTGATGGTGATCGTCGGCCCCTGCTCGATACACGATACCGAAGCAGCCCTCGAATATGCCGGAAAGTTGGCGGAACTTTCGCGTAAGGTTGATGACCAGCTATTGCTGATCATGCGGGTTTACTTTGAAAAGCCGCGCACCACCGTCGGCTGGAAGGGGCTGATTAACGATCCCGACATGAACGGCACCCACCTTATTTCCAAGGGACTCGGCATCGCCCGCGGCCTGCTCAGCCGCATGACGGCTCTTGAGGTGCCGGTCGCCAATGAGATGCTCGATCCGATTACTCCGGAATATGTTGCTGATCTAATCAGCTGGGGCGCCATCGGAGCCCGTACAACCGAGTCCCAGACCCACCGGGAAATGTCCAGTGGTCTCTCCTTCCCGGTCGGCTTCAAGAACGGCACCGACGGCAACCTGCAGATTGCAATAGATGCCATGAAGGCGGCACAACACCAGCACAGTTTCCTGGGGATCAACCGGGAGGGGCGGACTTCCATTATCCAGACCAGCGGCAACCCGGATGTGCATATCGTTCTGCGGGGAGGATCCAAAAAAGTCAACTATCACCCCGAGGACATTGCCCATACTGAAGATCAGCTGGGTAAAAACGGCCTGCTACCTACCATAATGGTCGACTGCAGCCACGGAAACTCAAACAAGGACTACCTGAAGCAGCCCGAAGTTCTGGAATGTGTCGTCGATCAGCTGCTGGCCGGAAACAGCTCTATCTCGGGTGTCATGATTGAAAGCAATCTTGAAGCCGGCAGCCAGAAAATTCCGGCTGAGATCAGCCAGCTTAAATACGGAGTTTCGATCACCGATGCCTGCATCGATTGGGCTACCACGGAACGGATTCTGCTTGAGGCCCACAAACGGCTGCAAACAAGGAAATGATTACCGCGGGGGCGGGCACGGTCCGCCCCCGCTTAAATTATTCGGCTTCGTACATCATCTTCATGCCGCCCGCCGCCCGGCCAAGCGGCCCGTTGAACGTCCCTTCGGTTCCTTCGACCAACAGATCCAGGTAATTGATTTTCTTTTTCGGCGGCAGCAGCAGTTCCGGGTCTCCTTTTATACCTGCCAATCTCCCCGCTTCTTCGATTGCATCCTGCAGTGTCCCCAGCCGATCTACCAGCCTGTGCTCCTTGGCCTGTTCGCCCGACAGTATCCGGCCATCCGCTATTTTGCGCACATCTTCAAGCGGCAGCTTACGCCCTTCCGCAACCGCCCGGATAAACTGCTGATGGGTATTGTCGATCACCGACTGCAGCATGGCGCGGTCTTCAGCAGAAAACCGGCGAACCGGAGAGCCGGAGTCCTTGTATTTACCGGTTTTCAGCGTGTAGGACTTAATCCCGATTTTATCCATTAGCGACTCGATGTTAGACAGCTTGAGAATGACCCCGATGCTGGCCGTAATCGAGCCGGGATTTGCATAAATCATGGTCGCCGGTGCTGAAATGTAATATCCTCCGGAAGCCGCAAGGCTCCCCATCGAGACGATTATTTTTTTCCTGGCGGCAAACTTTTTTACCTCTGCGTAGATTTCCTGTGATGGGGCGACGATTCCGCCGGGAGAGTCGACACGCAGCACGACAGCCCTGACGGAGTCCTGCTTGAGGAAATATCTCAACTGCCTGATGGTTTCCCTTGAGTCGAGAATCATCCCCTTTACCTCAACCAGGCCGACCCCTTCCTTGCTTGTCAGTACGGTATTCCCTTCGCCTAATATGGTTGCCGCAATTTTCACCGAGAGCGCAAACAGAATCACAACAAAAAAAAGTACGGCAGCAGCGATCAGGACAGTTTTTTTTGACATATTCAGGCACCTTTGGGAAATTTTGTCTTTAGAGAAGGAAACAGTTCTGCTACAGTTGAGTCATGAAAATTCTCGTCATATCGGATACCCACGGCAATGTAAACCGTGCTTTCAGTGCCCACGACCTGTCCGGGCCGGTTGATGCGGTAATCCATCTTGGAGACGGAGCCGCCGATGCGGATCTATTGCGTGAGGCACTGGATGTTCCGGTCATTAATGTAGCAGGCAACTGTGATCCCGGTTCAAATGCTCCGCGCGAACGTGTATGGGAGTGTGAAGGGAAGCGGATTCTATTAACCCACGGCGATGCGTATCAGGTTAAGTCCGGGCTGGTCAGGTTACTGCGGAGAGCGAATGAGGTCGAGGCTGACGCAGTTCTGTTCGGCCACACTCACCAGTGGCTGCTGGAGGACAATGCAGGGATGCTGCTGGTAAACCCGGGTACACTCTCGAATACGGCCCAATATCACAGTTATGCAATACTGGTCATTACGGCGGATGGCATAACTTCCCGGCATTACGGCATCGATTAGCAGGCTGGAAACTGTTCCGGATTTGTGGGTAGAAATGAGGGTTTAAACGTACCGTCCCGTGTCCCGGCTAACCGCCACCTTACCTGTTCAAGGCCTCCCGCCCCTTGTGTACCGCCTTCTCCAGCCTGCGCCGTCTCGGACAGGTTACAAGAAAGTCAACCGGCCCGGAAAGGACATACAGAAGCAGCACGGCGAATGTCATGACCACCGGTTCGGCGGCCACTACAATCAACAATACTACTGCAAGCAGTAAAAAACCGAATGGCTGCCGCTTTATGAAAGCGGGATCTTTAAATGAATAGTATCTGAAGTTGGACACCATCAGAAATGCCAACAGATAGATAAGTCCGATTATGGCGAGCTTTTTAAAGGAGCTTGGCCAGCCGAAATGATAAAACAGCAACACCGTTGACGCGACCATGCTAGCCGCCGCCGGGATAGGAAGACCGACAAAGCGCTTACTTTCAACGGTGTCGACCTGCACGTTGAACCGGGCCAGCCGTAATGCGCCGCAGACAAGAAACAGGAAAGCCGCCACCCAGCCAAGCCGGCCGAACGGCTTGAGCGCCCAGGCATACATCAGCAGTCCCGGCGTGACCCCGAAGGCTACCAGGTCGGCAAGCGAATCAAACTCGACACCGAACTTGCTTGTAGTACCGGTCAAACGGGCGACCTTGCCGTCCAGACCGTCACATACCGCGGAGATAAAGATCCAGATTGCTGCCGTACTGTAATTGCCGTTCAAGGTTGACACCATGCTGTAGAAACCGGCAAACAGACTTGCGGCAGTCACCAGATTGGGCAGGATATAGATGCCCCGCCTCATGCTCTCTTTTTTTTCCGTCACCGCTGCAGCTGATTCATCGTTCATAATCACGTATCCTCGTTCAGACGATTCTGGCCAGCACGGTTTCGCCGGCTACCGCTTTGTCGCCCGGCTTCACCAGAGGTTCGACTTCCGGCGGCAGATAGACATCAACCCGTGAGCCGAAGCGTATCAAACCATAGCGATCACCACGCACCAGCAGATCTCCGATCCGCGGATAGCTGATGATACGGCGGGCGATCAGTCCGGCAATCTGAACAAACGCGATCCGGGCGCCGCCGGCAATCTCCAGGACGATACCGTTACGCTCGTTTTCGCAGGAAGCGCGGCCGTCACGGGCATCGAAAAACTTTCCCTGATGATGAAACGTATCAAGAACCTTGCCGTCAAAAGGGGTGCGGTTGACATGAACGTTGAAGACCGACATAAAAATACTGATTTTCAACGCCTCTGCACCAAGCGGGGTTTCCGGCACCCGTTCGGCGACAATGACCGTTCCGTCGGCAGGAGCAACGACCGCCGCGACATCGGCAGGAGGTGTCCTTTCCGGATTGCGGAAAAAATAGAGCACGAACAGCGTCAGCAGCAGAGAAACTGCCGCCGGAATATACAGGACTGTTGAGCAGAGCCTCCAGCCGGCAACAGACAGTAAAGCCGTTAATCCGACAGTATATGCGATGAAAGGGTAACCTTCTTTAGCAAACGGGGATGAATTATTCATGTACCTGCCTTAAGTGCGTTTCTGGCTAGCTCAAATGCGAAGACACCCCTCTCCGGGTGGAAGAGGGGTGTCTGGATTCGCGACGTGAAATTAGTTTTTGGTCTTGTCGACGATTTTCTTGATCCAGGGCATCATGCTCCGCAGACGCTCGCCGACCACTTCGATCGGGTGGGCGGCATTGAGACGGCGACGTGCAGTCATCTCGGGGTAGTTCGACATCCCTTCGAGGATGAACTGCTTGGCATAATTGCCATTCTGGATGTTGTCCAGGCACTCCTTCATCGCAGCACGGCTCTGGTCGTTGATAACGCGCGGACCGGTGACATATTCGCCATATTCGGCATTGTTGGAGATGGAGTAATTCATGTTGGCGATGCCGCCTTCATACATCAGGTCCACAATCAGCTTGAGCTCATGCAGGCACTCGAAATAGGCCATTTCCGGGGCATAACCGCCCGCCACCAGGGTCTCGAAGCCGGCTTTCACCAATTCCACCGCTCCGCCGCAGAGTACAGCCTGTTCGCCGAACAGATCGGTTTCGGTCTCGTCCTTGAAGGTAGTTTCGATGATGCCGGTACGGCCGCCGCCGATAGCGCTGGCATAGGAGAGCGCCACATTGCGGGCCTTGCCCGAAGCATCCTGATAGACGGCGATCAGGTCGGGAATACCGCCGCCCTTCACGAATTCGGAGCGAACCGTGTGGCCCGGCGCCTTGGGGGCGATCATGATGACGTCGAGGTCGGCACGCGGCACGACCTGGTTGTAGTGAATGGCAAAACCGTGGGCAAAGGCAAGGGTCGCACCTTTTTTGAGTTTCGGCTCAATTTCGTCACGATAGAGGGTCGACTGGAACTCATCGGGCGTCAGGATCATCACCAGATCAGCAGCGGCAACGGCTTCGGCAACGGTTGCCACCTTGAGACCGGCATTCTTCGCCTTGACGGCGGAGGCCGACCCTTTGCGCAGCCCCACCGTTACATCAACCCCTGAATCCTTGAGGTTGCAGGCATGGGCATGGCCCTGGGAGCCGTAACCGACGATGGTAACTTTTTTCTTCTTAATCAATTTGAGATCACAATCACGATCGTAATAAACGTTCATGCTGGTAAATCCTCCATGCAAAAATATCCGGCAAACCGGTCGTGCTGATACGTAAAATGAACGAAAAAAATACTACATCCACCTGCGGCTGTCAATGTAATCCGGCCGGCTGGAAACAATAACCAATCTGTTAGCCGTTCCACCCCTTGGCGCCGCGGCCGATGGCAACCGATCCGGTGCGGACCACTTCTTTCAGCCCGAGCGGCCTCAGCAGTTCCAGAATCGCATCGATCTTGATCGGATTACCGGTCGCCTCGATCGTATAGGATCTCGGGGTGACATCGATAATCTTGGCCCTGAAGATATCGACGACCCGCAAAACTTCGGCCCGGGCATCGTCTTCGGCGGAGACCTTTATCAGCGCCAGTTCACGCTCAACGGCGCTGCCGTCAGAAAAATCAAGCACCTTGAGGACATCGATCAGTTTGTTGAGCTGTTTGTTAATCTGCTCAAGGATCTGGGCATCGCCGCGGGTGACGATAGTCATGCGCGACAACCCGTCTTCATTGGTGGGGGCTACGGACAGCGAATCGATATTGAACCCGCGCCCGGAAAAAAGTGTCGCAACCCGGGAAAGCACCCCGAAATCGTTTTCAACTATAACCGATATTGTATGTTGCATATCTTTATCCTCTCTTTAAGGGTTAGGCGTTCAGTACCATTTCATTCAGCGACGCCCCGGCCGGAACCATCGGCAGCACCTTTTCCTCGCGGGCAATCTTGAATTCCATGATCACCGGCCCCTTCTCCTTGAAACCCTGCTTGATGACCGACTCGACATCCCCCGGCTTGGTAGCCAGGAACCCTTTCGCTCCGTAAGCATCGGCCAGCTTGATATAGTCGATCGGCAGTTCCATGCAGGTGGAAGAGTAGCGCTTGTCGAAGAACAGCTCCTGCCACTGGCGCACCATGCCGAGGAAATTGTTGTTCAGGATGACGATCTTGACCGGCAGCCTGTTCTGAACCAGGGTCGCCATCTCCTGGATATTCATCTGGATACCGCCGTCGCCGCAGATCGTGATGACCTGACGCTCCGGAAAAGCGGCCTGGGCGCCCATAGCCGCCGGCAGACCGAAGCCCATGGTGCCGAGGCCGCCGGAGGTAAGCAGCGTGCGGGGCTTGTTGAATTTGAAGAACTGGGCGGTCCACATCTGGTGCTGTCCGACATCGGTGGAGATGATGGCGTCGTCATCGGACAGTTCGCGCAGTTTCTGGATCACGAACTGCGGCTTGATTATAGTGCTGCTCTGCTTGTAGCCGATGGGGTGTTTTTCCTTCCAGCCGGAAATATCAGCATGCCAGGGGGCCAGAGCCGCCGTGAATTCGGCCTGTTTATCCACGCTCTTTTCGACCTGCTTGATCATCTTGGTCAACACATCCTTGACGTCGCCCACGATCGGCAGATCTACCCGGACATTCTTTTTTATCGATGTCGGGTCAACATCGATATGGATAATCTTGGCGTGCGGGGCAAACGTCGAGAGCTTGCCGGTGACACGATCGTCAAAACGGGCGCCGATGGCGATTATCAAATCGCTGTTCGTCATCGACATGTTGGCACAATAGGAACCGTGCATGCCGAGCATGCCGAGCGAGTTCGGGTCACTCTCCGGGAACGATCCGAGTCCCATCAGGGTTGTGGTAACCGGTATTGACAGCGTACGGGCCAGCAGAGTCAATGGTTCCGCGGCGTCGCCGAGAACCGCGCCTCCGCCGACATACATGACCGGCCTCCGGGAATCCAGGATCATCGCGACCGCTTTTTCCACCTGACGCGGATGGCCGGAGAGATTGGGTTTGTAGCTCCGGATTTCAACCGTTTCAGGATAATGGAACTCACCCATCGCCATCTGGACATCCTTGGGAAAATCGACCAGAACCGGTCCGGGACGGCCGCTGCGGGCGATGTAAAAAGCCTTTTTCATCGTCATTGCGATATCCTTGACATCGCGGATCAGAAAGCTGTGCTTCGTGCAGGGACGGGTAATGCCGATGATATCGACCTCCTGAAAGGCATCGTTCCCGATCAGCGCCGTCGGCACCTGTCCGGTAATGATGACCATCGGGATCGAATCCATGTAGGCGGTTGCGATACCGGTAACGGTATTGGTGGCACCGGGGCCGGAAGTCGCGATTGCCACCCCTACCCTTCCTGTGGCACGGGCGTAGCCGTCGGCTGCATGAGTGCCGGCCTGTTCGTGGCGCGGCAGGATGTGATTAATGGCTTTAAAGTTATAGAGTTCGTCATACAGGTTGATGACGGTGCCGCCGGGATAACCGAAAACGGTGTCCACGCCCTCTTTTTTCAAACATTCCAATATTATTCGTGCACCGTTCATTTTCATTTGTAACCTCTGTGAACAGAAATTTCACCTCGCTGTGGAGGTGGAAAACTAATAAACCCAACCACCCCCAACCCCTCCTTTGTAAGGAGGGGAGCTAAGTCCCCCTCCTATTTTAGGAGGGGCTAGGGGTGGTAAGGTGGGCTAATCCGCCGTCGTAATCGCTCCGGTGTGAGCCGACGTGACCACCTTGGCATAGCGTGCCAGCCAGCCACCCTTGATCTTCGGCTGCGGAGCTTTCCAGCCTGCCCTGCGGGTGACAAGAGTCGCCTCGTCCACCAGCAGTTCCAGGCGCCGGTTCGGGATGTCGAGCAGGATCCGGTCGCCATCCGCCACCAGGGCGATCGGGCCGCCTTCGGCGGCTTCGGGGGATATATGCCCGATGCATGGGCCGCGGGTGCCGCCGGAAAAACGGCCGTCGGTAATCAGCGCGACGCTGTCTCCCAGCCCCATCCCCATGATGGCGGCGGTCGGAGCCAGCATCTCACGCATGCCGGGCCCACCCTTCGGGCCTTCATAGCGGATCACGACGCAATCACCGGACTTTATCTTTCCTTCCATGATGGCGGCCATGGCCTTTTCTTCGGCATCGAAGCAGCGCGCCGTACCCTCGAAATACATCATCGCGTCGGAAACGCCCGACTGCTTGACGACGGCCCCTTTGGGAGCGATGTTTCCGGAGAGGATGGCGATGCCACCTTCCTTTTTCACCGGGTTCCCAAGCGGGCGGATAACCTCCTCGTCCACATTCAGGATGCTCTCGGCCAGCTGATGCGTGGTCAGGCCGAACAGTGTGGGCGTATCTTTGATTTTATTGCCAAGTTGTTTCATGACGCCGCTGACTCCGCCGGCGATGTCCAGGTCTTCCATGAAATGTTCACCGGCCGGATTCATCGAAGCCAGCTGCGGCGTATCTTTTCCCAGTTCGTCGAACAGCTCCAGCGGCAGCTCGACACCGGCTTCATGGGCAATCGCCAGCAGATGCAGCACGGTATTGGAGGAACCGCCCAGCGCGAGATCGACGCGGATCGCGTTTTCAAAGGCGGCCCGGGTCAGGATGTCGCGCGGCTTGACGTCATTCAGCACCAGTTCGACGATCTTTTCGCCGGAGGCGAAGGCGATGCGGCGTTTCAGCGCCGAGACTGCCAGGGCGGTGCCGCAGCGCGGCAGGCTCATTCCCATCGTCTCGGTCAGGATCGCCATCGTGTTGGCGGTGAAGAGCCCCTGGCAGGAGCCCATGCCGGGGCAGGCGTTGTCCTCGCAGACTTGCAGCTCCTTGTCGCTGATCACGCCGGCCTTGTAGCGGGCCATCGCCTCGAAGGTGTCGGAGACGAAAGAAAATTTGCGCCCGGACTGGCCGCGGCCGCTCATCATCGGGCCGGCGGTGACGACGATGCAGGGGATGTTCAGGCGTGCGGCCGCCATGAGCATGCCGGGGGTGATCTTGTCGCAGTTGGTCAGCAGCACCAGGCCGTCGAGCCGGTGCGCCTCGGCCACCGATTCGACCATGTCGGCGATCAGTTCACGGGTCGGGAGGGAGTAATGCATCCCCTTGTGCCCCATCGCCATGCCGTCACAGACGCCCGGAATGCCGAAGAAGAATGAGTAGCCGCCGCCGGAGTGGACACCCTTTTCGATGAAGCGCTCCAGGTCGCGCATGCCGACGTGTCCGGGGATCAGGTCGGTAAAGCTGGTGGCCACGCCGATAAAAGGTTTGTTCATCTGGTTCTGCGGAACTCCGGTCCCTTTAAGCAGGGCGCGGTGAGGTGTGCGTTCGAGGCCTTCGGTGATCATATCGCTGCGCATGTGAATGTCCTTGGTTAAAGATTGGTTTGGTATTGCTAAACCCGCGATTGATAAGAATTTACGGGTTGTGCAGAATAATATAGATAGCCTGATGTGTCAATTGCGATTATGGGTGAGGACGCCACGGTTGCTTGCTCAATGATTGGTGTGATGGCAAGAAGGAAAAATAGCTAACCGGCGCGAAGCTTCTTCCCGCGTCCGGTAGTGTGCGTTGTCAGGCATGTTTTCAGTGTTTCGTGGATTGCCTCGCGAACCACGTCCGACAGCTTTAATCCTTGAGCGAACTGCTTCAGAGCATCATTCATAAGCGTCTGATAGTTGCCGCCGAACATCTCGGCTCGTGCCTTGAAGGTCGCCAGCACATCGTTGTCAACCCTCATGGTGATTCGAGATTTCCCGCCAGCCTCAATCTGGAGTTTTGCAAGGTGAGGAATCTCGGCAACCGGTTTGGCGTCGGCGAAATCATAATCTTTGTATTTATCATACATTTTGTCAGAACTGGCTTTCATAACGCCTCCGTTGCGGTTCTACATCATCATGGCTCTTCTGATTCGCAGCTGCCTTTTTGGAATCCCAAGTGATATTCATGTTTTAATTGTATGCACGTTTGTATGTACTGTCAAGGGCTGTTTGGTGAGGAATTGTCTGAGAGGGGGTACCTACGTCATACTTGGCCTGGAATATGATGTCGATTCGCACGTGCCATTGTTACCGGCCCTTTTTGCCTGCAAAACTAGCATTTAAGGGTGTAAATGAGGGGTGTTTCGCTCGGTTTGTTTAATATATTTTGTTGGTTAGTTTGGTCCACTCCCTGAGTATTATTTCATCCGATTTCAAGTAATCTTCAAGCGGCAGAATTCGAATTCCTCTTTTTTGCATATGTGAAAGTGCCCATCTGAACTTGGATTTCCGGTTGGACGCGACCCCATCAGAAATCAGGGTCGTACGTAGACTGGCTCGTTGTGCGTCTAATGCTGTTGCCCGCACACACCCCTCGGCATAAACTCCACATATCACAACATGGCTGACGCCCTGCTTCTTCAAATACTCGGATAAATCAGGATTGGTGAAAGCACTGCTCTTATTTTTTGAAAAGAAGAGTCCATCATGGATAAGTATTCTTGGATCAATGTTGCCGCCCTCAGAATCCTCAATCGCAGCGCGGTTTCGGAAAAAATTTGCAATTACGTCCGTTTTTTTAAATTGATTGTAAATGACGATGATCGGCCAGCGCTGCTCTTCATATAGCTTTATCATCTGGTTGGCAGTCATAATAACTCTGTCGGCATTCACGGCGCCAACAGGCATACGGCCATTGTCAGAAAGGAAATCGATTTGAAGGTCTATGAGTAACAGAGCAGTTCTCATTTTTATAATTCCAGCGGGCCAGCCGATCACCCGCTTGTCGGGTGCCGGTGGCATTGTTAAATTATGCCCTCCCGAGTCAACGGGGAAACGCTCCATTGTTGATATCCAGACATGTTCCATTAATGTATTCGGGACATTCCGTCGCCAGCCAGACAATCGCTTTTGCAATCTCTTCAGGCTTTGCAAATCTGTTCAAATACACCATGTTTTTAATAGCCGTTTTCCTGTCTTCCGGAATAACTTTAAGCATATCTGTCTCGACAGGCCCAGCTGCTACTGAGTTGATCACAATTCCCTTTGGTCCAAGAATCTTCGCAAAACTCTTAGTTGCATTGATAAGACCCGCCTTGGTTATTCCGTACCAGACGTCAGGGTGACCAATTTGTCCAGCGATAGAAGCGTTATTCACTATCCTGCCGCTTCCTTTTATGACCATCGATTTTGAAACCTCACGGATCAGAGCAACTGGTGCCTCTATGTTCAATTTCAGGATATTGTCCACTTTTTCCTGGGGGTAACGATCATATGGCAAGGAATGCATGACGCCCGCATTATTGATTAATATGTCAATGTGACCTAATTCTGAGATCAATTGAGGTATCCGTTCAATGTCTGTCAAATCAAATTGTTTCATGATGATATTGTTTACATCTTGTAGAGCCTCAACATAACAATCACGTGCTACAATGATGACCTTGTAGCCAAGTTGCTGAAAGAGTATTGTCGTCTCTAAACCGATACCCTTATTCCCGCCTGTGACCAAAACTGTCTTCAACATTTACTCTCCTTTTATATAACGGCAGCGGGGCGCACCAGCGCATCAGCATTTGTGTGCCGCCGCGTGGTTAGGCGTTGCGGGTGGTTGTGGTTCGTCGAGGATGATGAAACCATCTGCTGTAAACTGGAATCCTGGTGCAAAAGCAACCTCCCAATAATAACCGTCCGGGTCGGTGAAGTAACCGCTGTGCCCGCCCCAGAAAACATCCTGTGCGGGTTTGACGACGGCGGCACCTGCTGCTTTGGCATGGGCGAGAACACGGGCAACCTCCTCACGGGTGTGCACGTTATGAGTGAACGTGATACCGCTGAAGCCTGAGCGCGTTGGTGGTAACGCCGCCGAAATGTCTTCGGCGAGTTTATGGAGCGGGTAAATGGCAAAACGTGTCCCGGTCGTATTGAAGAAAGCTATGTCGGAGGTGTCGCTGGCGCTGGTAGGCCAGCCAAGACCATCTCGGTAAAAGTGGATCGAACGAATGAAATCGGTAACACCTAGCGTGATGAGGGTGATTCGTGGTTCCATTATGGCCTTCATACAGTTCCTTTCTTTGCGTTGTTGATGTTCCAGGACGCACATACGTCCAACGGGCCAGCCGTTGACCTGCCGGGTTTTCGGGCAGGTCCAATGGTTGGGTTAGGCGACGTTGTATTCGTCCATCTGTTCATGGTGAGTCAGCCACGTGCCACTTGGGAGACAGCAAAACTGTCTTCCAGCATCTGAAACCGGACAATCTCGCCATTGGCGACGGTGAGCACGATGGCGAAGTCCGTCGTGACGACCTTGCCGTTTCGCTTGAGCTTTGATGCAAGCGACCCAAGTATCACCGCTCGGTTATCGCCGGCTAGAATGTCGTGAACCTCGAAATTGATCCGCTCGATCATGGCGCGCGAGTCACGAACGAAATCGGTGATGGCGGCTCTACCTGACTTGTGGCCGATCCAAGGTAGGACGCCGATATCGCCCGCTATCTCCCACTCCAAAGTCTCGCTGAACAGCTTGGCGATTTCGGCCGGTTCCGCGCCGCTGCCCATGCGGCCAAGGAACTCCTGCGCAAGATGAAGGGTTTCGTTCTGACTCATGGGTATCTCCTGTTTTGTATGTATGCGTGCCGCCGCCTAACGGC
>WNGL01000390.1_pt1 | contig 80134 bp, 79 predicted proteins | sample 5400591 | NCBI WGS metagenome assembly WNGL01 (sample SAMN13153377, study PRJNA577476) | soil metagenome | isolation source: 80 cm soil or saprolite under Garry oak tree replicate 1 | place: USA:California | collected 2016-06-15 | reverse complement strand
TGCACTGTTGTTTCGCACGCGCATGATACCGTCGCCAGTGACACGGCCGATCTCTGCGCAAGGCACGTCCCACTTTTCGAACACTTTACGCACAAGATTTTCTTTTCCGCGCTTGGCGATAATGAGCATTCGCTCCTGCGATTCGCTCAGTAAAATCTCATATGGCGTCATGCCAGGCTCGCGCTTTGGCACTTTCGCTAAATCGATCTCGATTCCGCTTCCGCCGCGGCTGGCCGTCTCGCAGGTCGAACAAGTTAGGCCGGCCGCACCCATGTCTTGAATTCCGGCGACGGCCTCGCACGCGAGCAGTTCGAGGCACGCTTCGAGTAATAATTTTTCCTTGAATGGATCGCCCACCTGTACGGCCGGGCGATCCTCGCGCGATTGTTCGGTTAATTCACGCGACGCGAATGCTGCGCCAGCAAGGCCATCACGCCCGGTCTCCGCGCCGACGTAAAAAACTGGATTGCCCACGCCGCGCGCCGCACCGCGTGCGAGTTGTTCGTGCTCCAGCACGCCGAGACAAAAAACATTTACGAGCGGATTACCTTCAAAACTTTCGTCAAAATAGATTTCGCCGCCTATGGTGGGGACGCCGATGCAATTACCGTAATGCGCGATGCCGGAGACGACGCCGGTGAAAAGGCGGCGATTGGCCAGAATAGCGCGAGCGTCTCGCTGCCTATGTCCATCGGATCGCAAGCCAGAGGCATGCGCTACAATTGGCCCGAACCGGAGCGAGTTTAAACAAAACTCAGGGCGTGCGCCCATGGTAAAGATGTCGCGAATAATTCCCCCAACGCCGGTGGCCGCACCTTGGAACGGTTCGATTGCGCTTGGGTGATTGTGGCTCTCGATTTTAAACGCGATCGCCCAGCCGTCGCCGATGTCGACAACTCCGGCATTTTCTTCGCCGGCTTTCACCAAAATGTTTGGCCCGGTGGTGGGAAGTTTTTTCAGCTCTTTTCTCGAATTCTTATACGAGCAGTGCTCACTCCACATGACCGAGAAAATGCCGAGCTCGGTAAAATTCGGTTCGCGCCCGAGGATTTTTTTGATCCGCTCGAATTCCTCCGGTGTAAGGCCGTGTTGTGGTACGACCTCCGGTGTCACAATCGGATCGACAGTCGGCGCTTGGCTCGTCATCGGCACGTCACGTTAGCGAATCCGCAGCCCCGCTCAATTACGCAAATTGGAAATTTAGTTCGAATAGCGGCGCCACGGAGCCGGTCAAACAGGAAGACGGCCGCGCGACACTATAGGAGCGTCCGCCAAGTCCCCCAGCTACGAAGTTTGGGGGTAAACATCAACATAAACAGGGAGGCATTATAGTGAAGAAAATAATTATTGCTCTCGTCTGCGCGCTCGTTACGCCCTTGGCTTTTGGGCAAACCAGCACGACAACGACTGAGCAAACGACAGCGACAGAACCAACAACGACAACACAAACAACCACAACTTACACTGCCGGCACGGTGACCACCTATGAGCCCAGCAAGACGATTGTGGTTAAGAGCGACGAAGGTCCGGTCAGCTTCGCTCTGGGCACGGCCGCGCGAATCGTGAACGGCGCCGGGCATGTCGTTACATCAGCGCTCAAGCCGGGTCAGCGTGTGCATGTTTACTACACAGGCACGGGCGAAACGCGCGTGGTCGATCATGTAGTTGTGGACGAAGATTAAGCGAAAATAATTCGCAAGCTCAAAGCCGCAGGGTTCCAGCGGGAACCCTGCGGCTTTTTTTCGTCAGGAGTTTCGGCTTCGACACCGCCATCAGCACTGATATTGATAAATCAATGGATCTTGCGACGATCGCGAATGTCGCGACTGCACTCACTCTTATTGCCGGCGTCGCTTTCGGCTTGGTCGAAGCACAGCGGTCGCGACGAGCGCGGCAGGAACGGGCGGCCTTTGCCGCTGTTCAAGCGATCCTCACTCCGGAGTGGATGAAGTCGATGATCATCGTGCACAATATTCCGGATGGATCGACTACGTCGGCGATCGAAGGGGACGCGCATGTATTGGCTGCGGTGCAAGCGGTGGGCGTAATTCTCGAAGGGCTTGGCTATTCTGTTTATGCGCGGATTGTTCCCTTGCATGTGGTTGCCGACTTAATGGGCGGAACCGTTCGTCTGGCCTGGCGTAAAGTGCGGCCCTATGTCGAAGAAGAACGCCGTCGCAGCGGTTCACAGAAAACTTTTGAATGGTTCCAATGGCTCGCTGCACAATTGGAACGATATTCTCCAGGAAAGACCAATCTGGGGATGGGCGCCCATCAAGTTTATCACGATTGGAAGCCGTAACAGTTGCGTTCCGTACGGACATCGCAGAACTTTGTATGATGGCTTTTGATCTAAAGGAAATCGTGGCGGCGCGGCTGGGTGAAAATTACCAGCTCCACGAACGGCATGTGAACCGTATACTGGTGGCGGCGCAGCGGGTAATCGGGTTCGACAAAGTCTATGCGCGGGCCGAAGGGGCGTATCTCTACGACATGGATAGCCAGCCGTATCTGGATTTTCTGAGTGGCTACAGCGTTTTTAACATCGGGCGGAATCATCCGGTTGTGAAGCAGGCGATTCGTGATGTGCTCGATCTCGATCTGCCCAACATGGTGCAGATGGATTGTTCGCTTCTGAGCGGGTTACTGGCGGAGGCGCTTACGAAGCGAACCCCGCCGCACCTCGACGCAGTTTTCTTTTGCAACTCCGGCACCGAGGCAATGGAAGGCGCGCTAAAATTTGCACGCGCCGCAACGGGACGGAAACGGGCGCTCTCGTTAACGAGCGCATTTCACGGGTTGAGTCTCGGTGCTCTCTCGTTGATGGGCTGCGAGAGTTTCACCGAAGGCTTCGGGCCGCTCATGGAAGGTTTCGATGCGCGTGTGCCGATTGACGACCTCGACGCGTTAGATCGGCAACTGCGTTCGGGCGATGTCGCCGCGTTCGTCATTGAGACCGTGCAGGGAAAAGGCTGCCAAACACCGAAGACGGATTTCTTTGTTCGTGCACAAGAACTTTGCCGCAAATACGGAACCCTCTTGATTTCCGACGAAGTGCAGACCGGGCTTGGCCGCACCGGGAAGATGTTCGGATTCCAGCATTGGAATTTGGAGCCGGACATCATTACGCTGGCGAAAACTTTGAGCGGCGGTTATGTGCCGTGCGGCGCGATCGTGACGCGACGCGAGATTTACCAGAAAACTTTTTCGCGCATGGACCGTTGTGTCGTACACTCGACGACGTTCGGACGAAATAACCTGGCGATGGCTTGCGGGCTCGCCGCGTTGGAGATCATCGATCAGGAAAATTTAATCGAGAACGCGGCCAGAATGGGTGCGCTGCTTGTGGAGAAGATCGATGCGTTGCGCGGGAAACATTCCTTTATCAAGGAAGCGCGCGGCAAAGGCCTGATGATCGGAATCGAATTCCACGAACCCCAGGAGTTCAAACTCAAAATGGCGTGGAAGTTGTTGCACAAGATCGACAAGGTTCTTTTCGCGCAAATGATCGTGACCCAAATGTTGAGCAAGCATCGTGTTCTCACCCAAGTGGCCGGACATGCCATGGACGTGATGAAAATCCTGCCGCCATTGACCATTGGTGAGCGCGAGATCGACATGTTCGTTAACGCATTGGATGACGTGCTAATGGAATGCCGCAAATTTCCGGGGCCAATGTGGGAGCTTGGAAATAACTTCGTTAAAGCCGCGATTGGGTCGAAGCGAGCCGTTGCGTCAAGCCGGCCCGTTTCTGTTTAAGACCTGCAAACGGACGGTGCGGCCGACACCCCGAATTCTTTCGGGGTACAGGATCGAATTCGGGTTGTGCCATGTCCGCGCGAGGCGTACCATCTAAATGCGCGCGAAATGCGTTTTCGAGGCGAATAAAATTGGAGGTCAATCATGAGCACAACAGTTGTCGAACCCAAGAAAAGCGAAACGAAGCTGAATCAGCTCGATCAGCTTAAGAAGTTTACCAAAGTCGTTGCCGACACGGCAGATTTTGAATCGATCAAGGAATTCAAACCGCAGGACGCGACGACGAATCCAAGTTTGGTTTATGCCGCGACGCAAAAACAAGAGTACGCACATTTGCTCAACGAAGTGCTTACGGATCGAAAAAAGTCCGGATTGAGTGGGGCGGCGCAGATTGAGAACATCGTCGATCACTTGCTTGTGCAATTCGGCTGCGAGATTCTGAAGATTGTGCCGGGTCGCGTCTCGACGGAAACCGATGCGCGCCTTTCCTTTGACGTCGAAGGGTCGATTAAGAAAGCGCGACAGCTCGTGAAACTTTACGAAGAGCGAAAAATTCCGCGCGAGCGCGTCCTGATTAAAGTTGCATCAACTTGGGAGGGCATCAACGCGGCCGAGCAGCTTCAAAAAGATGGGATCAGATGCAATTTGACGCTCCTGTTTTCGTTGCCTCAGGCGGTACGCTGCGCAGAGGCGAAGGTCCAGTTGATCTCACCGTTTGTTGGCCGGATTTACGATTGGTACAAGGCTGCTAACAAGCGCGATTATACTGGCCCAGAAGACCCTGGCGTGCATTCAGTTGACGAAATTTATACGTATTACAAGAAATTCGATTACAAAACCGAAATCATGGGCGCGAGCTTCCGAAACAGAGGGCAAATTCTCGAGCTGGCCGGTTGCGATTTGCTGACCATCAGCCCCGAACTAATGAAGGAGCTTTCGGAGTCGTACCAGCCGGTCGAACGCAAGCTCGATCCAGCGAAGGCAAAGAGGGCGGACGTGAAGCGACTGGAGCTCGACGAGAAGAAATTTCGTTATCTCCTGAATGATAACGCGATGGCGACGGAAAAAACGGCGGAAGGCATTCGCAAATTTGCCGCCGATGTCGTGAAACTCGAAAAATTCGTAGCGGGCAAGTTGTAGCCGCGATCAATGATCGCGGTGGGCCGGCATCAACGGTGCCGGGGCTGCAGCATGTTCAACGTTGTCCTGATTGAACCGGAGATTCCGCCCAACACTGGGAATGTCGGGCGGCTTTGTCTGGCGACGCAATCGACACTGCATCTGGTTAAGCCACTCGGGTTTTCCATGGACGATCGACAACTGAAACGCGCTGGGCTTGATTATTGGGACGAAGTGAACGTGCGGTTATGGAATTCGTTCAATGACTTGCAGCGCACGCAGTCACCGAATACACGTTATTTTTTTCTGACGACGAAAACCAAACGTGCTTATTATGATGTGACGTTTAGGCAGGACGATTTTCTCGTTTTCGGTCGCGAAACAAAGGGGCTGCCTGAGACTCTGCTCGTGACCAACATCGACAATTGCATCACGATCCCGATGCACGGGACGCGAAGTCTGAATCTGGCGACAGCAGTTGCAATTGTGCTGTTCGAAGCAGTGCGCCAACAGCGTTGCTAAACAAAAACACCGCAACACGCCCAGCGCCATCAGAGTTAAATGAGATAAAGGAAAATAGAGGAAAACTATGAAACGTATTGTGCTTTTAACATGTATCGGCAGCCTCGCGCTAGCGCTTACGGCATGGGGCGCTCCAAAGGACAGACCAGCAACCAGGTCGGCGAAGGTGAAGAGCGCGCCAAGCGCGCATACGGCGTCGGCAAGAGGTGGAGGCCACTCCGCGCCGATTCGAACAACGCGAAGTTTTTCAACCGCGCGATCTCATCAACGGCCTATCGCGGCGACACCACGGACCAGATCCAGTTCAGTCACTCGTGCCAGAGCTTTGCGAAGTAGCCGGGTAGAGGCGGCAAGAATGCGGAGCGTGCGAACTACTAATGCCAGCGCAGCAGTGGCCGCTCGCCACCGCACGGCGATTAATCGCGAGAGAAGCCTCGCTAGGCCAAATACTCTGCGAACTAACCGCACAGAGGCGGCAAGACTACGCAACGCGCAGGCCGCAAACGCCAATGCAAGAATCGCCGCTCGCAATAACGTGGCGATTAATCGCGCAAGAAACGCCCGCATCGTCAACAGGTGGCGGAGCGATCGTTTTCGCGGTTCGAACTATGCCGCGTTTTACAATTACAACCGGAGATGGCATGACCGTACCTGGTGGAGAAATCACTACACGCGCGTCATCTTTGTGAGCGGCGGGTGGTGGTACTGGAATACGGGTTATTGGTATCCGGCCTGGGGGTACGATCCGTACGCTTACTATCCGTATGACGGGCCCATTTACGGTTACGGCGATCTGACGCCCGACCAGGTTATCGTGAACGTGCAAATCCAATTGCAGCGTGACGGCTATTACGTCGGGCAGGCCGATGGAATCCTCGGACCGGAAACGCGGCAGGCGCTGGCAGCTTTTCAAGCTGACCATGGATTGGCGATCACCTCGGCAGTCGATAGGCCCACCCTGGCGACGCTCGGTTTGGCGTAAGGTAGGCAATCTCCTTCGCAGAGAGCCGCACGGCGAATTTCACCGTGCGGCTTTTTTTTCCAGAAGATCTGGCGGCGCTTGCTGTCGGCCAAGGCGGATCCTGTCTTCTAGACCGAGTTGAGAATTCCCCAAGCTCCGTCAGGAGCGCCATAGCACATGGAATTCGTTAAATCATTGAATCGTCAAATCGGATTGCTCACGGCAGTTTTTCCAGATTGTTTGCGACGACAAAATCTGCGCGAGCAGCAACCCATACCCGCTTATGAGGCATCCAGAAAGGAACGCTCCGACGTTGAATAAATAAAGACATCAAAAGGTCTAACAACCCAGAAGGAAAAAACTTATGAGAATATTTCTTGTTTTAATTTGCAGTCTCGCGCTTGCATTCGCCGCGAGCGGTGCGCAAGAGCAAAAGAAGGAAAAGAAACCAGCGCCAAAGAAAGCGGCCCCGCCCGCAGCGCACGTTTCGCAACCGAAAGGAAAAGCAGTAGGCAGGTCGGCTGAAACCGGTAAAGCGGCAGGAGCAGGCAAACCGACAGGTGTCGGTAAGTCGACAGGAGCCGGCGGACAAGTGGGAGTTGGCAAACACGCTGAAAAAGGAAAAGGTAAGCAACCGGGAGCGGGGTCAGGCGAGACCTATCACAAACCGCCGGGAGGAGCCAAAGGAGTAGCAACAGGCAAGCCAGCGAAGGCTTCCGCCGCGACGACGGCAGGCAAGTTCACGGCAACCGGCACGGCAAAGGGCAAGCCGTTCAAGGCGCAGCATTTCAATCTGCCAACGAAGTCGCGTCCAACAAAAGTCGCAGCCGTAAACTTCCAGCAAGGCAGACACATCCAAGGGAGTCAAAACTGGCAAGGCTCAAGGTATACGGTTTTTCGCAACTATTCATCACAATGGCACGACAGGAACTGGTGGAGGGGCCGTTACAACCGGGTAGTTTTCGTATACGGTGGATGGTATGCTTGGAATTCGGGCTACTGGATCCCGGCTTGGGGCTACGCTCCTAATGCATATTATGCCTATGATGGCCCGATCTACGGCTATAATGGCTTGCCGCCCGATCAGGTGACCGCCAATGTCCAGTCCGCGCTGCAGCAGCAGGGGTATTATCATGGCGAAGTGGATGGTCTGCTTGGGCCCCTTACGCGGGCCGCAGTCGCAGATTATCAGCGCGACCATGGGCTCTACACCACCTCAACAATTGATCAGCCGACACTGCAATCGCTGGGAATTGCATAACGAAAATTCCCATCACGAAAGCCGCCGCGGAATGATTTCACCGGCGGCTTTTTGACATACAGATAGCAAATGGAGTAGTGAAGCGGGAGTAATGGAGTTTTGAAAAGCTCCAAACCCCAAGTTCCTAGGAAATCACAATCCTCGAAGTTCCAAAAGGTTGTGCGGATTTGGAATTTGGGGATTTGGAGTTTTTTTGGATGTTGGGGCTTGGAACCTGGAGCTTTTTGCAACTTCATTACTCTGCCTCCAACTCGATGAAATCATCGCCGCAATTAATTGCCCACGATCTTTTCCAATCATTCCGAATGGGTTCTCGGCGCATTGAAGTCCTGCGCGGCATCTCGATGGAGGTCGCGCACAACGAGGCGGTCTTTCTCTCGGGTGCTTCCGGTGCGGGGAAGACCACTCTCCTTTATACGTTGGCCGGACTGGAGCGGCCAGAATCGGGCACGGTCGAGTTCGAAGGACGCCGGCTTTATAATGGCAGCTCAGCTACGCAGGCGCGCCTTCGGAATGAAAAGATGGGTTTTGTGTTCCAAGGCTACTTTCTGCTACCCGAGTTAACCGCATTGGAAAATGTCCTCTTGCCGGCGATGATTGGGCGCAGGGCGACAAGAAGCGCCGCTGAAGAGAGTCTGGCCGCCGTCGGTCTGGGCGATCGTCTGCATCATCTGCCAGCAGAGCTTTCAGGCGGCGAACAACAACGCGTCGCCATTGCGCGCGCGGTGACCAATAATCCTGACATCATTTTTGCGGATGAGCCGACTGGAAATCTCGATTCGAAAACCGGCGATGCAATTATCGATCTTTTGTTGAATCTCTCGCGTGAGCGAAATAAAACATTGCTCGTCGTGACGCACGATGCGCGCCTGGCCGCGCGCGGGGACCGACAAATGCACATCAAAGACGGGGTGTTGCAATGAAAAATGTAGCGCAAGCGTCTCGCGTGCGAACCGTGAATGCGCAGCCGGAGGCTTACGCCACTTTGATTTTGCAGCTTGAATTGCGTCGCTAAACGCCGGAGATATTTGTTGCCATTATGAAAACCACTGATGTGACGGTGTTAGATAAACCGAAAACTCACGAGCCTGCTGCCGATGCAGTAGTTGAACCTGCGATCGAAAGTCGTTCACGCGCGGCAACCGGCGTCAAGGAAGCCAAGATTTACATCGACGGAAAGTTCTATTCGGAAGCCAGCGCGAAGGTCTCTGTCTTCGATCACGGCCTGCTTTACGGCGACGGAATTTTCGAGGGCATTCGCTTTTACAACGGGCGCGTCTTCCGGCTCGAGGAGCATCTCGCCCGGCTGTGGGATTCGGCGCGCTCGATCTGCCTGGAAATTCCAATGACGGTGCGGAACATGATTGAGGCAGTGCTCGAGACGATCCGGCAAAATCATCTGCGTGACGGTTATATCCGGCTGCTGGTCACGCGCGGGATTGGCAATCTGGGGTTAAATCCGATGCAATGTAAAAGCCCGAGCGTGATTATCATTGCCGCGATGATCGCTCTCTATCACGAGAGCTTTTATCGAAAGGGATTGACGATCGTGACCTGCGCAACGCGCCGTAGCAATCCGGCCGCGCTTAATCCGGCGGTCAAATCGCTCAATTATTTGAACAACGTGATGGCGCGGATCGAGGCGAACCTGGCGAACGCGGACGAGGCGCTCATGTTGAACGATGCAGGGAACGTTGCCGAATGCACGGCTGATAATGTTTTCGTTATCAAGCGGGGCCAAATTTTTACGCCGCCGATCACAGCTGGTGCTCTGCGCGGGATCACGCGCGGGATTGTGTTTGAGATCGCGGCGGAACTCGGCATTAAAGTTTTGGAGACAGATATCACCCGCCATGATATTTTTGTGGCCGACGAATGCTTTCTCACGGGGACTGCTGCGGAGATTGTTCCGGTCGTCAAAGCCGACGGACGCCTGATCGGAAATGGAAAACCGGGACCAATTACCACGCGCACAATGGCGCGGTTCCGCGAGATGACGCACGAAACCGGCACGCCGATTTTTGCGTGACGTCGAGCAAGGCAGACTCTGAAGCAGAAGATGCGCAGGAAATATTCGGGGTTGAATGTTTCCCAAATATCGAGGTCTAATTAAAAGAGATGCTGTGCGACGTTTGCAAATGCAATGATGCGACGGTCTTCCTGACACAAATTCTGGAAGGCAAAATGCAGAAGGTGAATCTCTGCGACGCCTGCTCGAAAGAAAAAGGCGTACAGGATCCCACCGGTTTCGCACTCGCCGATCTGCTGCTTGGCATCGGTGCGGCGGAGGAAATCGAAAAAGGAGCGTCGACACAAAAATGCCCAGTCTGCGGCTTTAGCCAGGCTGACTTCAAGAAAACCGGCCGCCTCGGATGCAGTGCGTGCTATGTCACGTTTGCCGAGGGCTTGGGCGGATTGTTGAAAGCGATGCACAAGGGTACCGAGCATGTGGGGAAATTGCCAGAACGCGCGCAGCGTGCCATGAAGCTGAACCACCGGATGCGTGCCTTGAACGAAAACCTGCAGAAAGCGGTCGCGGAGGAAAAGTACGAAACGGCCGCTTCGTTGCGTGACCAAATTAAGCAACTCGAAAGCGATCTCTCGAATTCGCCATGAAATTTTCCAATGTGCTGGCTACTGCCGGAGAATGGCTGCGCGGTGAAGGGCCTCATCACCAAATCGTAATCACCAGTCGCGTGCGGTTTGCGCGCAATTTGCGCGACCGCCCTTTTCCGGGTTGGGCCAAGAAGGCGGAACGCACTTCGATCCTCGATCTCGTTAGGCCGTGTGTCGAGGAGCTGTCCGAAATGCAGGATTCTTTTTCTGAAAGCCTGCAGGACCTTTCGGCGCTGGACAGGCAGGTGCTGGTCGAGCGTCATCTGATCAGTCGCGAGCATGCCGCCAAGGGCGCGGGCAGCGCGGTGGTGGTCAATCGCCGGCAAACCCTTAGCGTCATGATCAACGAAGAAGATCATTTGCGCATGCAATCAATCCGATCCGGTTTGCAGTTGAAACAGGCATTCAAACTCGTCGATAAGATCGATACTGCGCTCGAAAATGAACTGGAGTTCGCCTTTGATGAGCGCCTCGGATACTTGACCGCGTGCCCGACCAATGTGGGCACCGGCATGCGTGCCTCCGCGATGTTGCACTTGCCAGGGCTTGTTTTGAGCGAACTGATTAATCAGGTCATCCAAGCCGTGAGCAAAATCGGCCTGGCCGTACGTGGTCTTTATGGCGAAGGGACCGAAGCGATGGGCAACCTTTTCCAGATTTCAAATCAAACGACCCTCGGCGAAAAGGAAGAGGAGATCATTAATCGGCTGACCAAGGTGATCGAAACAATTATCGAGAAAGAACACGACGCACGACAGGTCTTGCTCCAGAAAAAACAAAATACTCTTTCGGATCAGATCGGCCGCGCCTACGGCGTTTTGACGTTCGCGCACGCGATGGCTTCAAAGGAAGCGCTCAACTTGTTGTCGATTATCAAGCTCGGTGTCGATCTGGGTGCGTTTCCGGAGGAGCGGCGTTTGCCTATCGACGAACTGTTCATCGACACACAGCCCGCGCATTTGCAGAAAAGTTCTCAACAAAAACTAAATGCCGAAGAGCGCGACCATCTGCGCGCCCAAATTATTCGCGAGCGTTTGAAACTCTTCCCCAAACCTGATATTAGTAAGATGGCGAGGGAGTCGGGCAATGGCTCGATTGCCGATGCCATCGAATAATGAATAATTTCACACCGCGCGCTCAACAGGTGCTGGCGCTCGCCCGTAAGGAGGCCGACCGCTTTAATCACAACTACGTCGGGACCGAACATTTGCTCCTGGGTCTCATCAAACTGGGACAGGGAGTAGCCGTGAACGTCCTGCAGAAGATGGGTCTCGACCTTGAGACCGTGCGCATGGAGGTGGAGAAGCAGGTCGGCTCGGGACCGGAAACCAAGATGGTCGGCAACGTTCCATATACGCCGCGTGTTAAGAAAGTGCTGGCGCTCGCCGGCAAGGAAGCCAAAGCGCTTAATCATTCGTATGTCGGCACGGAACACATTCTGTTGGGCCTTTTGCGTGAAGGCGAAGGCGTCGCCGCGCGAGTGCTGAAGAGTCTTGAAGTGGATATCGAACGTACCCGCAACGAGATTCTTAAAGAACTCGATCCAAATTTCACGCCCTCCGAATCGGACCAGGAAGGCGGCGAACCGACGAAAAAAGATGTTAAGACCCCGGCTCTCCGCGCGTTTGGCCGTGATCTGACCGAGTTGGCGAAAAAGGGCGAACTCGATCCGGTAATTGGCCGGCGTAATGAAATAGAGCGCGTCATTCAAGTGCTTTGCCGGAGGACGAAAAATAATCCAGTCCTGATCGGCGAAGCAGGCGTTGGCAAAACGGCCATCGCCGAGGGGCTGGCACAGGAGATTGGAAGCGGCAACGTGCCCGAATTGTTGCGCGACAAACGCGTGATCACGCTTGATCTGGCGCTAATGGTGGCCGGAACAAAATACCGCGGCCAATTTGAAGAGCGTATCAAGGCGGTGATGGACGAGATTCGTCGTTCCAAGAAAGTGATCCTTTTCATCGACGAGCTGCACACGATCGTGGGTGCGGGTTCGGCTGAGGGCGCGATGGACGCGTCGAACATCATCAAGCCCGCGCTGAGCCGGGGCGAATTGCAGTGCGTCGGCGCGACGACGATGAACGAGTACCGCAAGTACATCGAGAAAGACGCAGCACTCGAGCGCCGTTTCCAAACCATAAAGGTCGATGCGCCAACCGTCGATGAAGCCATTCAAATCCTCAAAGGTCTGCGCCCGAAATACGAGGCCCATCACAAGGCGAAACTTACCGACGAAGCGCTCGAGACAGCAGTCAGATTTTCCGACCGTTATATTACCGGACGCTTTCTTCCCGATAAGGCGATCGATGTAATGGATGAAGCCGGCGCACGCGCGCGCATCAACGCCATGACGCGGCCGCCTAATGTCAAAGAGATAGAGAAGGAAATCGAAGAGATTCGCCTTGAAAAGGAGGCGGCGATTAAAGCGCAGGACTTCGAAAAGGCCGCCGCGCTTCGCGACAGAGAAAAACAAACCAAGGAAAAGCTCGATGCAATTCTGACCAAATGGCGTGAGGAGCGCGAAGAGAAAGAAGTAGTGGTGACGGCTGACGACATGATGCACATCATTTCGAAAGTCACCGGCGTTCCGCTCCAGCGCATGGAGCAGGAGGAAACGCAAAAGCTGCTCATGATGGAAGCCGAACTGAAACAGCGGGTCATTGGTCAGGACGAAGCGGTCATCGCCATCAGCAAAGCGTTACGCCGCTCGCGCGCCGATTTGAAAGATCCCAAGCGTCCGATCGGCTCCTTTGTCTTTCTCGGCCCAACCGGAGTCGGCAAGACCTATCTCGCGCGCACGCTGGCCGAGTTCATGTTCGGCGATGCCGACGCATTGATTCAGATCGACATGTCGGAATACATGGAAAAATTTACCGCCTCGCGATTGATCGGTTCGCCGCCAGGCTACGTCGGTTACGAAGAGGGCGGACAACTTTCCGAAGCGGTGCGGCGCAGGCCCTATTCGGTTGTGCTTTTCGACGAAATTGAAAAAGCGCATCCGGACGTGATGCACCTGCTCCTGCAGATTCTGGAGGACGGGAAAATCACCGACTCGTTAGGCCGCAAGATCGATTTCCGGAACACAATCATCATCATGACCTCGAACGTCGGTGCCGAATTGCTCAAAAAACAAACCGTGATGGGCTTCGGTGCGCCACGCGAAGGACATGATTACGTTTCGATGCGCGACAAGATCCTCGAAGAGACCAAGCGCGTTTTTAAACCCGAGTTTCTTAACCGGCTGGACGAGATCATCGTCTTCCATTCGCTCGGCAAACCGGAGTTGTTGCGCATCGTCGATCTGGAAGTGAACAAGGTGCTTCTGCGCATCAAAGCGAAAGACGTTCATATCGAGCTGAACCCGAGCGCGAAGGAATTCCTCATCGAGAAAGGCTACGATCCGGACTATGGCGCACGGCCGATGCGTCGCGCAGTTGGGCGTTATCTCGAGGACCCGCTGGCGGAGGAATTGCTGCGTGGACACGTCAAGGCGGGCGACCGTGTTGAGGTTATGGCCGCCGACGGAAAATTGAGCTTCCACGTCGCCGAATCGCAACCGCAGACCAGCGCGGCTGCGCCCGCAGCGAGCTAGAGCCTTTCGGCTCCCCCCGACGGTCGAGACCCCACCCCAATCACGCTCGCGGATGCGCGTCCGCATAGGCTTTTTTCAGCCGTTCGACGGTCACGTGCGTGTAAATTTGCGTCGTGGAAAGACTGGCGTGGCCGAGCAACGCTTGAACACTGCGCAGATCAGCGCCGCGATCGAGCAGGTGCGTCGCGAAGCTATGCCGCAGCTTATGTGGACTGATGGAAATTGGAATCGATGTGTGCCGCAAATAGCGCTTAAGAATAAGCCAGATGGAGCGCGTAGATATTCGCCCGCGCGCTTTGTTTATGAAGAGCGGTCCGGAATGTACATTGCTGGTCGCGCGATAACGCGAGATTGCCTCCAGCGCGGGCAAACCCACCGGGCAAACGCGTTCTTTTCGACCTTTGCCCAACACACGTATCGACTCGGTAAAAAGGTCCACATCGGCAACATCGAGAGCGGCCAGCTCGCTTAACCGCAAGCCGCTGCTGTAGAAAAGTTCCATGATTGCCACATCGCGCAGCGGCATCCAGACAGGGGCAGCTCGATTCTTCGCCACGCGGGTTGGCGCTGCGAGGAGCTCTTCGATCTGCTGACGTGTGAGCACGAGCGGAAGTTTCTTCTCGATCTTCGGTAATTGCACCTCACGAACGGGATTGCGTCGCAGCCGTTTCCGCGCCGCAAGAAACTGATAGAGCGTGCGCAACGCGGAGAATTGCAATCGCACGTAGGAACGCGCTTGCCCGCGCTTCATAATGGCAAAGAGATAATCGCGAAAATCGTCCACCGTGCATTTTTTCCACGGTGTTTTGTTCTCCGCCCGAAACGCAGTCAGCGCCTGGCGATATGCTTTGAGCGTGCGCGACGAAGCATTTCTCTCGACCCCGAGATAGCGCAAGAATTCCTCGGCAAGAGGGTCCCTTTTGTTCAAGGCGCTCGCGGCCTCTGTCATTTCGCGCGGAGTCGAGACATCTCTTACTTTATTACAAATAATGCCGTGTCAGAACTAACAGCGAGAGATTCCTCGACTTCGCTCGGAATGACAATACGGAAGTTTGCCCTTTGAGGTTTGCTGCCTGGCGCGGCCCGCTCGCTCACCCTTCGTTTTTCGAGCTTTGTTCTCATTCCTTCGACATTGCTCATTCGGATTTCGTCATTTCCACGTCCTGCATACACGTGATTCGTTTAAACGATTATATCGTCACAACGGCTCCGATTCAACGGCGCGCTGAAGTGTTAGGCAAGGAGGCAACGATTTAACGTAGCGAAGCCAACGATTCATTCCGGTTTTTCGACTACGTAGCGAAGTTGGCCCGTGGCGGTGCCGCGGAATTGACTTTTGAAAATTGGTGATGGGTTCATCGAAATTAATTCGTAACCCTTCAAGACAAACTCTGGATAAATCCCGTTGCTCGCCGGCTCGTAAACCTTGTCGCCGCTAAAGGAGCCATAGAGTTTGTATTCGTAGTTGTTGTCGCTCCCGAACTCGAGGCGTTCGCGGTCCGGCGCAAGCTTCTCTTTTTCATTCAACATCACCAATTGCGCCTCGCTCCAGGGCTGACCGGGACGGCGGATGTAGCCCCAGAACTTGTAATCAGGTTTGTAATAACGCCGGCCAATAAAATAATCTCCCGGCGCTTCGGCAGCGATGCGTTGTGCCATCTCGATTCTTGCTTGCTGGATCCCTTGCGGCAGGGTTTGGCAGCTACTAAGAAAGAGCGCGCCAAGCAAAAGATCGCTAGCGAGGAGAAGGTGAACGGCGCGCCTCATTGTCTGGATCGGCATCTTTTTATCGCAGGTTTGCTCCGCGCGCAAACTCTCGCGTCGCGAAACACAAAGCATTGCATCGCTGCGGCCGGCTCGCTAGGTTCCCAGCCAACCAATTGCTTTCCGGAAGTGGATGGTGCTCAGTGAAGGTGAATCCTCAACGAGCCTTGCGCATCCGATCATTCACCATTGACAAATCACTATTCACCAGAGCCAATGATCGTTCGTTTTTTCAGAGCGCTAGGCGCGCCGCTGCTCGCGTTCTTTCAATATTTGGGGGAGGTTGTGCTGCTCGCGGCCGACACGTTTCGTTCTATTTTTACGCACAAGCTCCGCTGGAAATTATTTCTCACTCAAGTCGTCGAAATTGGCTTGCTTTCACAACTTGTAGTCGTGATCACGGGTGCGTTTACCGGCGCGGTCTTCGCGGCTCAAACGTTCTTTCAATTTAACAAAATCGGAATGGGATCGGCCACCGGCGCAGTGGTATCGGTATCAATCTGTCGCGAGCTTGGCCCAGTGCTCACCGCATTGATGGTAGCGGGTCGTGTGGGCGCGGCGATGTCGGCGGAAATCGGCACAATGAAAGTGACCGAACAGATCGACGCGTTACGAGCGCTCGCAGTTTATCCGACCGATTATCTGGTCGTGCCGCGTGCGCTCGCCATGATGGTGTCGATGCCGCTGCTGGTAGCCGAATGTATTGCCGTCGGCATCGCTGCTGGCTATTTCGTCGCGATTTTTATGCTCGAGATCAATGGCACTTATTACATGGCGAACATGGTGCGCTGGACGCGCAATCGCGACATCATCATGGGCTTGTCGAAAGCATTTTGTTTTGGAGTCTTGATTGTGTTCATCAGTTGTCAGAAAGGGTTGAGCGCGCGTGAAGGCGCCGTCGGTGTCGGCCGCGCGACGACTGAAGCCGTGGTGAACTCCTCGCTCGCGATCCTGATTTGCAATTTCTTCCTCACGATGTTGCTCAACATCATTTATCCGGCAGGATACCAGTAATACGAGGCAGTTGAGAGTTGAGAGTTGTGCGTTGAAAGTTGTGCGTTGCGATGATCGAAGCGCCGCCATCTCCAAAGCCGTCCACTAAATCTCATCTGGTCCCCGGTAATTCGTCGCCTATGATCGCGGTGCGTTCATTGGCAAAGAAGATTGGGGAACAGGGAATTTTGCGCGGCGTCGATCTCGAGGTCGCGCGTGGCGAAACGCTCGCCATCATCGGTCGCAGCGGCGGAGGCAAAAGCGTCTTGCTGAAACATCTGGTAGGTTTGATGGAACCGGACGTGGGCGAAATTTGGGTCGAAGGCCAAAATATTATTGGATTGACCGAGCGCCAGCTCGGCGCCGTACGAGAAAAGATAGGCATTCTCTTTCAGGGTGCTGCGCTTTTTGATTCGATGACCGTAGCGGAAAACATCGCGTTTCCGTTGCGAGAAGCAGGCGAACGCAACCCTAAAGTTTTGCGCGAAAAAGTTCGCGAGATGCTCGACGTAGTGGAGCTCGAAGGTCAGGAAGAAAAAATGCCGGAGAGTCTGAGCGGCGGAATGAAGAAGCGAGTCGGTCTTGCGCGCTCTATCGTTCGCCGGCCCTCCTGCGTGTTGTACGATGAGCCGACTTCCGGACTCGACCCGGTCGTCTCCGACAGTATCAATCGCCTGATTCGCCGGTTACAGAAGCGGCTGGGAATGACCAGCGTCGTGGTCACGCACGACATGAAAAGCGCGTTCGATGTCGCTAATCATGTCGCCTATTTGCACGAAGGTCGAATTTATTTCTACGGCACACCGAACCAACTGCAGCAGACGAGCGATCCGATTTTGCAGGATTTCTTGCTCGGCCGCTCCGAAGGTGTGGGCGATTGAGGTCAATCGCCCACAGCGTCGTGTATTCACGTCTGCAACGCGCGGTCCGGGCCTGCCACGCCGTAGCGCAGCGAAGGTGGGTGAACCGCCGCTACCTTGCGAAAATTAACAGTAAGACCGACAATTAGCGTTCAATGAATCGGCACGAACGAGGTTTGGAATTTAAAGTCGGCGCTTTCGTTTTCGTTGGATTAGCGATGCTGGGTGCGCTGGTTGTGCAGTTTGGCCGTCTCGGCGAAGGTTTTAGGACCTATTATCCGCTCACCGTTCGCTTCACCGACGCGAGCGGCCTGTTGAAAGGTTCCGACGTTTTGCTTGCGGGAGCGAAAATCGGAAAAGTCTCGGGTGGCCCGCGAATGGTTCGCGAAGGTCAGGGCGTGGATGTGCCGCTCAAAATTTATGATTACATTAAGGTTCCTGAAGGAAGCAAATTCACCGTGGGAAGTTCCGGTCTGCTGGGCGATCGCTTCGTGAACGTAGTGATGCCGCCCGGGCAGCCGAAGGCTTTTCTGGCGCCAAACACCCACCTCAGCGGCGCACGAGAAACTGGCATTGACGATCTTACCCGCGAAGGCGGCGGCTTGGTGAAGGATCTGCGCGGAACCGTGCAAAAGATCGACACAACTGTGAACCGTCTGAATCAAGACACACTCTCCCCTGCCAACATGGAGAATCTGAAGTCGAGTATGGAGCATTTGAACCAGGCCACCGGCGCGCTGGCGCAATCTTCAAAAAAATTGGATGGAGTGATCGAGAAAGCGGATTCAACGATGGGGTCGGCAAAAAAAGCTGCCGATAATTTGCAAAACGCGATCGGCGACGCGCGCGCGGCGCTGCGTAGCGCAACCCAGGGAAAAGGTTTGGTAGCCACTCTCTTAAACGATCAGCAGTTAGCGAACGATCTGCACGCGCTGATCACTAATTTGCGCGCGCACGGCGTCTTGTTTTACCGCGATACTGCCGCAACCACGGAGACGAAGCCGCCAGGGCAAACTAAACCAGCCCGTCAAACCCGGGGCCGTTGAGGGCGCAGGTCAGTTCGTCGTAGCTCTGTTCGTGGCCAAGTGACATGACGTGTGACGATTTTCGGACAATTGCGCTAAGTTTTCCCGCCGCAGTTGAATCCGCGCACATGAGTCATCCTGATTTCCGCGTGCGTGGGAAAATCTTCGCCACTCTCGGTTACCCGGATGATAATTGGGCAGTGGTGAAGCTGACGGCGGCAGAGCAAAAAGGTTTTGTTCGCTCGGCTCCTGACGTGTTCCGGCCCGTCAAAGGCGCATGGGGACGCCAGGGAAACACAAACGTGTATTTACCGGCGGCGAATATCGATAGAGTGCGCGAAGCTCTCGGTATCGCATGGTACAACGCGGCTCCGAAACGGCTTATTCGACGCGAACAAGATCGGTAGGACATGGTTACGCTGCGCACTTATTCGAATCCGTGGAAGCTGCGATCGCGAAATCGCGGCTCGATGATCACGAGATCTTTTGCGCCCTGGCGGACGAGAACGTGAACTTATATGGCGGCGGAACAATGGCCATGCCGATCCGATTACTCGTCGCTGAGGATCAAGCTGAAAAGGCCCTGCCACTTAGACAGCGAGCGAAAAGAAAGACATCAATCAGCAAATTCTTTCTGAGTTGCGTGGGTTGCACCACACAAACCAGTGGTGGATCATTCTCCTCGCTATCGCAATCCTAGTAATCGCTGTTTACCTCGTGTCCGAATTTCCCGCCACGTGACAACTCCCTGGTCAAAAGTCGACGAAGCCATGTACAAATGTGATTACAGCACAGCGCTTAGCCTCGCGAAGAAGATTTTGGCCCAACATCCAAACGAGTACTACGCGCATGCATACCTCGGGAATATTTATTTCGAGATCGGTGATTTAGATCGTGCGGAAGCGGAATACTTGCGAGCCGAGGAATTGTCGCCGCCCCACTACTTGCAAGAGAGATTAAAAGAAGTGCGCGAACGTCGCGCGGCGCGAATCGCGGAATGACCCAAGCGCCACGCTAACACCGCGGCCTTAACTCGATTAGCGCCTGGTTCAAGTTCTTGGCACGAGGAATCTGCGAATCGCCTCTTCCCTTAACCCATCGATACGAATCATCTTGTCGCGCGACCTCTGACCGCTGAGGGACATTCAATTCTTCGGCGAGGAAACAGCGCAGAGCGGTGTTAGCTTTTCCTTCCACAGCCGGCGCGCGCAGCTTGATCTTGATCACGCCGCCACGCTCTCCCACGACTTTATCAATCTTCGCGTTTGGAATGATGTGGATCCGGATCGTCGCTACTGGTTCGGCTGATAGCCTGACCGATCTCGATATCCTCGTGGTCATTTCCCTATTGACAGATGGAACTCAGTCCCGGCAAGAATTGCACTCTTGTTTATGGACCCGACTAAACTAACAACCATCATATCGTTGCTTGTCGCGCTTAGCATAGCCTCAGAGCGGCTCGTCGACATCATCAAGGGATTGGTTCCCTGGCTTAATCAACAACGGCCAAAATCCGTCGAGGAAGGATGGAGGAAGGCTGCGCTTCAGCTACTTGCTGTAGGTGCGGGTATCACTACCGCCTGGTTGGCTAGCCCGGTAGTTCCCGACTTTATACCGCATGATTTCATCGGAAAGCTTGCTCTTGGTCTGTTGGCTAGCGGCGGTTCAGGATTCTGGAATTCAATTCTGACCTACGTTACGAAGGCCAAAGATATCAAGGTAGCTGAGGCTGAAAGCAAGCAGATCGAAGCACGTGTGAAAAGGCCGACTCTGTCGAAGTCTCGCGGCTAGCGTAGACCGACCGCTCTTCGCACGCGCTGCATCACTTGATCAGCAATTTCATTGGCGCGCTCGGCGCCGCGCGCGAGCACGTTGTCGATATAAGACTTCTCGGCGAGCATTTCTTCCCGGCGTTTGCGCATCGGCGCGAAATGTTCCCAGAGTTTTTCGAACAGTTGCTTTTTGAACTCGCCGTAGCCGGTTCCACCTTTTTGAAACTGCTCGCGCACTTCCGCGACTTCGTCTTTTGAAGCAACAAGCGAGTAGAGCTGAAAGATCGTCGATCCTGACGGGTCCTTCGGCGCTTCCACCGGCGTCGAATCAGTCACAATGCTCATCACGCGTTTTCGCGTTTCTTTCTCATCACCAAAGATGTCGATGTTGTTGCCGTAACTTTTGCTCATTTTTTGTCCGTCAATTCCCGGCACAACTTCAGTCGCAGCCTGAATGCGCGGCTCGGGCAACTTGAAAATCCGCCCGTCCGGCTCGGACCCAAACGTCTCGTTCATTTTCACCGCCAGATCGCGCGTGATTTCGATATGCTGTTTCTGATCTTTGCCGACCGGCACAACGTCGCTGTCGTAAATCAAAATATCCGCCGCCATCAGCACGGGGTAATTGAATAATCCGACCGTAGCGGCCAAGCCACGCGCCAGTTTGTCTTTGTAAGAATGTGAACGCTCGAGCAAACCCATCGGTGCAACCGTGGATAAAATCCAGGCCAGCTCCGTCACCTGTGGAACATCCGATTGCCGAAAAAGCGCCGCGCGTTCTGGATCGAGACCACAGGCAAGAAAATCGAGCGCGATGCGACGGCTGTTCTCGCGCAGCATTCTTGGATCGCGGACGCTGGTGAGCGCATGGTAATCGGCGATAAAGTAAAATGCCTCGCCCTCCGCCTGCAGCGCAATCGCGGGCCGCATCATGCCGAAGTAATTGCCGATGTGCAGCACGCCGCTGGGTTGGATGCCGGAGAGAATGCGCATGTAACTTATGTCTAAGATGTCAACGTTTGGAGTGAAAGCGAACATGCGCCAGTTCGTCATGCAAGATCGACGCCATGAAAAAATGACGACGCACGAATTAAGAAGCACGAACGAATGCAGGAAATCCGAATGACAAAAAGTAACGTCTGCGTGTGCCGCCTTTCGCCATTTGAGCATTCGAGCTTGATTCGTCATTTTGTTGCCACTTCCTGCTGGCAAACTTTCTCGTTAGCCGTTAGATAAAAACCCGCAAATGCCAGCGCGCGCGCAAAATCCCATTTCAGTCGTTACTGGCGGCGCTGGCTTCCTCGGATCGCACCTGACCGACCGTTTGCTGGCGGAAGGGCACCACGTGATCGCGATCGACAATCTGATCACGGGCAACACAGCGAACATCGGCCATCTGGCTGGAGACGCGAATTACCGTTTCATTGAGCACAACGTTTCCGATTTCATTTTTCTGCCCGAAGAAAAAATCGATTACGTCTTCCACTTCGCTTCGCCGGCCAGCCCGATCGATTACCTCGAGCTGCCGATTCCGACGTTAAAAGTCGGCGCGCTTGGTACGCACAACGCCCTGGGCTTGGCCAAGGCAAAGACTGCGGCATTTATTCTTGCTTCTACATCGGAGGTTTACGGCGACCCTCTCGTCCATCCGCAAAAAGAAGATTACTGGGGCAACGTCAACCCGATCGGACCCCGCGGCGTTTATGACGAGGCGAAACGTTTCGCCGAGGCGATGACGATGGCCTATCACCGCTATCACAGGATCGACACGAAAATTGTACGCATCTTTAATACTTACGGCCCGCGAATGCGTTTACGCGACGGGCGCGTGGTGCCGGCGTTTATCGGGCAGGCGCTCAGCGGGCAACCATTGAGCGTTTTCGGCGATGGCTCGCAAACGCGTTCGTTCTGCTATGTGTCCGATTTGATCGACGGAATTTTCAAACTGGCCATGAGCGATTTTCATGAGCCGGTCAACCTGGGTAATCCGCGCGAAATGACGATCAAGCAATTCGCCGATGAAATCATTCGCCTCACCGGGACCAGAGCAACAACCGAATTCAAACCGCTCCCCGTGGACGATCCGAAGGTGCGGCAACCGGATATCTCGCGCGCAAAAGAGATTCTGGACTGGGAACCGCGAGTCCGTTTCGAAGAAGGAATCAAAAAGACCATCGAGTATTTCAGGGAATCGTTGGCTGCGCCACGTTGAGTCGTTAAATCGTCGAAGCGGACCGCCCCCAACGCACATTTCAAATTCGCCCAAGATTTCGCTGGCGCTCGTTGCTTTTCGGCTGAGAATTCTCACATGATTAAGCGCGCGCTCCTTGTCGTGCTCGGGTTTTTCAGTCTTTGCTTTCCCCTTACCGCGCAGCAGACGCTGAATGCCGGTTCCGCGTTCGCCCTTTATCGGCCGGAGATTTTCAGCACAGTAGACAGTTCGGTTCTGCTTCAGAGCCTTCCGGTGCTGACGCTTCTTAACGGACAGCGCTTGCCGGTTTCGACTGAATTGGGCCGAATGGGCAGGGCGCCGCTCAATCTATTCCCAGACGCGTCCTTGAGAGTTGCGGAAGTGCAAAGAATAGACGCCGCCCCGATATATCGAACCGATGGAAAGGATTCGCCCGACGAGGTGATGAGCTCATCGTTGAATCCGATTTATTTCGGCGGGGAAGTGGGTTTTCTCTACGGCCGCTCGAGCGGCAAATTCGGTGGCGACGTCGCGCAGACTTACATGGTGGGCGAGGTCGGCAATGACAAATTCCAGATCACCGTCGGTGCGTCATACGAAGAGTCGAGCGTGCGCTTTCCCCGGTTCCGCTCGTTCGTTCCTTCGAGGTAGTCGGTAATCGAGCAGATTCGTCCGCCAAACACGCTAAAGGGCGCCAAAGGTCAGGCAGGAAGTCCGCGGCGGACAGGCAAGGGCGAGACTCTCGCTCACCACAGGAAGCTGCAAGCACTACACCGGTTGAGAGCGCGCGGCTTTTCAGCAGAGCCGGTCCGTGTATTCTCGTGCGATCGTCATTTTAATTTTTTCCGGGCTCGCGGCATCGAATTGCAAAATCGGAGATTCGATGGAGGTCTCGACTAAAGCCGCTGATTTATTGCATAATCGACATCTAGTTATGAAAACAAATCTTCGTTTTGTTCTGTTGGCTGCTTGGCTTCTGCCGCTCGCCGCGTTCGCGCAAGGGCGCGGGCCAGGGACCGGCTTCAAGATCACAAAGATCACCAAGAGCTTGATTCCGGCGCCGCAGTTCGCTTACACTGGCGGCCAATCATATCAGACGGACCAGCGTGATCGCTGGCTGCAAGTGGAGGTTGAATTTACGGCGACTCCCGAATTGACCGACGAGCTGACCTTCAAGTATTACATTCTTTTCAATGGAAGCCTTCTCACCGGCGAAGTGACACACGTGAATATTCCGGCAGGCCGCGAGAATCGATCGGTCATGTACGTACCGCCTCGCGTACTCGCGCGTTTTGCGAACAACCGGCCGATTACCGAGAATTTATGCCAGAACGTTGCGGTGCAAATCGTGCAACAGGGTACGGTAAAGGCTGAAACGAGCCTGAACAGAGCGGCGCCACAATGGTTCGCGACCCTGCCGCAAGTTTCCGGATTCGTCCTGGACAAGAACCAAACGCCCTTCGCGCCGCTCTACTGGGACCGTTATGAACAAATCAAGAGCCGCTGAAGCGGAAATTCCAAATCCCCAATGACCAAAAGCACCGTGTCGCATTGATCAGATTTAAGAATTGGAGTTTGGAATTTATTTGGAATTTGGAGCCTGGAGCTTGGAGCTTTTAGAAGATGGCTATCCCGACGCGCATCATCAGTCTCAATCTTGGATCTCAGACCATCGGTCTGGCGGAATTTCGCGTGCAAGCCCATGGCGGGCTGGTCTTGCTCGGCTATCGATTGCGCGAGCTTCCAGTCGAAGCCGCGGGAGAAGAAATGCGGCGAACGCAAATGACGATCGCTTTGCGCGAGATGTTGGCCGAGTTGCACATCAAACGCGGTCTTGTGAACTACGCATTGCCCGCGCAATCGGTTTTTTCGCGTTTCGTCAATCTGCCGGCCATCGAGCAGGAAAAGATTGAGAAAATCGTTTCTTTCGAGGCGCAACAAAATGTCCCTTTCCCAATCGATGAAGTGGTGTGGGATTACCAGCTTGTCGGAGGCGGCCTCGACCAACAGGTCCAAGTCGTCCTGGTCGCAATTAAGGTCGATTTGCTCGAAGAGATCAACGCTGCGGTCGAAGAAACCGGTCTGCGTACATCCATCGTCGATGTTGCGCCGATGGCGCGTTACAATGCGTTTCGCTACAACTACAGCAATCTGAGTGGTTGCTCGTTGCTCGCGTACATCGGAGCGCGGATGACGAATGTGCTTTTTATCGAGCCCGGAAAGGTTTTTTCCCGGAGCGTTCCCATTGGCGGCAGCTCGATCACGGCCGCAATCGCCAAGGAATTTGGCGAGTCTTTCCGGGAGGCTGAAACTCGCAAGAGGCGGGATGGCTTCGTCAGCTTAGGAGGCGCTTATGCCGAGCCGGCAGATCCCGATGTTGCCCGAGTCTCAAAGATCGTGCGCACCATCATGACGCGGCTGCACGCAGAGTTGATGCGTTCCATCGGTCATTATCGCGGACAACAACAGGGGAACCGACCGGAGCGCATTTTCCTGTGCGGAGGAAGCGCAAGCATGCCGTACATGCGCGAGTTTTTTAAGGAAAAATTGCATCTGCCGGTCGAGTTTTTTAATCCGCTCCAAAACGTGACCGTGTCGGAGTCGGCGCCCATGCTGGACGTGACGCGCTCCGCCCATCTGCTTGGAGAACTGGTTGGCCTGGCGCTTCGCAGCGCAAACGCGTGTCCAATGGAGTTAAATCTGCGCTCCGCAGGCGTGGTGCGCAGGCATGAACTCGAAAAGCGGCGGCCATTTTTCACTGTGGCGGCGGCTTGCTTTCTCGTCGCTTTGATTGGCTGGTCGGCTTACTACACGCGCGCGGCCCAGGTGACAGCGCGAAGCACGGAGGCACTGCAACAAAAGAACGACACCATGCGGGCTGCAGAAGCGCGGCTCGATAAACTTAAAAAGCAAGCAGCGTCGCTGGACAGCGTCGCGACGCCACTCATCACGGCAATTAACGATCGCAACTTCTGGCCGCAGATTCTTGACGACTTGAACTCGCGTCTGCCCGAAGCAGACATCTGGATTACCGAGCTGGCCGCTACGTCCGGCGGAAAGGTGCTCGGAGCCGGTGAAAGACGCATCGTCGAATCCGCCGCGCCTTCTGCGGCGGCAACTTCGCCTGCGCCTGCAACTGGCGCGGCCGGTCCAGCGATCGATGGCATCATGGTGCGCGGCCTTTATTTGTATAATCCGAAGCAGCAGGAAATCGTGCTCGATTACTTTCGCAATTTGGCGAATTCGCCATTTTTCACGATCGACCCAAAGACTCCGGAGCGGGTGATCAAATCCAACTCAGTGCCCAATGACGCAGAGTGGGCGTTTCCTTACGAGCTTCAGCTCACACTGCGCAAGCCGGTGAAATTGCCATGAAATGGTTTCAGGAAAATCGATGGATCGGCATGTTTCTGATTGTCGTCGGCATCTGCGTCTTATTTGCGGCGATCCTCTTATACTGGACAAGGGCCAAATGGAATGATGCCAGACAAGTGTTCGACACGGCAGCGGCGGAACGTAGCCGGCTGCAGGGTCTCGATCCATTCCCAAACGATGCCAATTATCGCAAACTCAAAGTTCACCTCGAGAATTACAGCGCCGCGCTGGACCAGTTCAAAGAGGAACTAAAAAAAGAGGTCGCTCCCGCGCCGCCACTGGCGCCCAATGAATTTCAATCGCGTTTGCGCCAGGCGGTAATCGCCACACTCAACAGGGCGCACGCGAACAACGTGAAACTCCCAGACAAATTTCAACTCGGATTTGATGAATTTACCACCGCCATGCCGAAAACACCCGTGGCGCCGCTCCTCGGGCAGGAACTTTCCCAAATACAAATGCTGATAAATATCTTGCTGGACGCAAAAGTGGACAGCGTGACCTCTTTTCACCGCGCGCCCTTGCCAGAGGAAAAGGGCCCCTCCCCTACCCCCACGCCGGCTCGAGTTCCTGGACAAAGGCCAGCTGCGGCGAAGACGATTACGCCACCATTATTACTGGAGCGCAATGTTGTCGATCTTACATTTAAAGCAGCGCCCGGTGCGGCGCGAAAAGTCTTGAACGAGATTACCAGCTCGAACGGACAATTTTACATCATTCGCACTTTATATGTGCACAATGAAAAGGACAAAGGTCCGCCGCGCGAAAAGACCGCCGAAGTAACTCCGCCTCCAGCTGCACCAGCGGTTCCGAACCAGCCGGGAAACGCGCCGTTGAATTTCATTGTCGGCAACGAGCACATCGAAGTCTCCGCCCGGATCGAGATGCTGCGATTTACCTTTTAACCACGAATGGACACGAATGGACACCAATGACGCGGATGAAAATGACGAAGGGAATTTTCCGGGTATCGCACGCGTCCCGCGTGCTGGTGACGGCGTCGCGCCGCCACGAACTTTTCCAGACGCGAAGCCAGTCGAAGACGCTCTCTATTTTCGCCGCCGCCTCCCGCATTTTGAAAGAGCGTGGGCAATTTACGCAGTGACGATCGGAACGAAATTGAGGCGCTGCTTATCACCGGAGGCACGCACGATTGTCTTGAATGCATTGCGGCATTTCCACAACACACGTTACGAGCTGTTCGCCGCTTGCGTGATGCCTGACCACGTTCACCTGCTCATGCAACCGTGGCCAAAGGAGAACGACGGAAAGGGGAACGTCGTATTCTGGCCCGTGAGCGATCTATTGCACTCGATCAAATCTTTTTCAGCGCATCAGATCAACAAGATCGAGAAGAAAGCGGGTGCAGTTTGGGAAAGGGAACGATTTGATCGGTATGTGCGGTCCGATCGCGATCTAAGGGAAAAATTTCGATACATCTTGCGAAATCCCTGGGACTCAGGTGTGACTGGCCAAAACGAGCATTATCCATGGATCTGGACGCAGGAGGATGAATTGCGCAAAGAAAGTTCGTCGCGCCGAGACAGCGCGACCAACGCGCGGGACGCGCGCGCTACCCAATCCACGGAGCGCAACTCGCGATGATCGTGAACACAATGAGGCGTATTGTCCGGGTAGCGCACCCGTCACGGGTGCTGGCGGCGGTGTCTCACCGTCGCGAACTTTTCTGCACACGCACTTACCAGACAATGGTCCGAATCCTCGTCGACATTGCCCAGATTCCGGACAGCAAGAAAACATTGTTTCGGCGCAACGCCGAAACCAGCGTGCGAGACGCACGGGCTACCCAATCTTCGGACGGCGACGCGCGATAATGAGGTAACCATGGACTGGATTAAGGCGCATTACGATCGGGTCGCGCTCATCGCGGGAGCGGCCTTCCTTTTTATTTCCGCGATCTTCATTTGGTGGAACGCCATCCAGTTCGGCAACCGCCTGGTCGCCCAGCAGGCGCCTCCGCCAAAAGCTGCCTCACCGCCTCCCGTCGCGGTCGAACTCGATCGCGCCGCACAGCAGCTCCAGCATCCGTCACAATGGAAATCCAGCACGCACTCCGGGCTTTTCGTTCCGGAAAAACATTTCATTGGCGCCGACGGCCGTCCGGCGACGCTGCAAACCACGCAGGTGCATCCGCCGGTGCCTAACGACTGGTTCGAAAAATATAATCTGCCGATCCAGGACGCGGATGTTCTCGATCAGGATCCCGATAGCGACGGCTTCACCAATCTGGACGAGTGGCAGGGACGTACCGACCCAACGAACAAGGATTCGCACCCGGACTATCTGACGAAACTGCATTTGGTCTCCGCCACCGAGGAACCTTTCCGCTACATGTTTTCCTCGTGGGTCGGCGGCACATTTGCGATCAATGCAATCGATCAGAGCGAACCGACGCAATTCTTGAAGATAGGCGACGTCATCCACGGGACAGATTTTAAGATCGTCAAGTTTACCGAAAAACACGCGCGCAATCAGTACGGCACCAAGGTCGATGTTTCAGAATTGCTTCTCGAACACAAGGACACCAAGGCGCCGGTCACGCTGGTGAAGGAAACGGTCGCCACTTCGCCTCAATCGGTGGCCACCTTCGTTTATACCTGGGGCGGGCGTCGCGAATTTGAAGTGAGAAAAGATCAAGAATTTTCCTTGAAACCCGTGGAAGAGATCAAGTACAAGCTGGTGGATGTGCAGCCGGCCAAAGCCGTGATTGTGAATACGCAAAAAACAAATGAGCCGATCGAGATCGGTTTTGCCGCTCCGTGACTTATTTGAGCAACAAAGAACCACGGATCGCACGGATATCACAGATAGGCTGTAGATTTTTTTCTCTCTTCGCGCCGGCATCGCGAGCAGGACAGCTTTTGCGAGCCTGGCAAATTCAGAAGATGCGGAGGTCTCCGCCGAATTTCGGAGTCGCTTGAATGTGCTGGGCTCTTCTCAATCCGTGTTATCCGCGTAATCCGTGGTTGTCTCCAAGCTGCTCCGAAAAAATCGTAAGAATTTTCCTTGAAGCCGGTGGAGCAAATCAAATACAAGCTCGTGCAATGTGCAGCCGGACGACGCCGTGATCGTGAACCCGCGAGCACTAAGCGCGCGGATTGTTTCCGGAAATTCCCAAAAATCACGAGGGCACCACAATGAAAAAACAAATTAATCCTTCCATTAAGCCGCACCTTCCCTGGAGCGCGCCCACGATCCGATTTGTTGGCGCTTTGTTTCTCGACTTGTGCAGCAAAAATTCGCAGCTAAGATTGGCGGCTTTTCGTGACAAAATCATGCAGCGGCTAGGCTTCCCCTTAATTGGTCTAATTGTTTTTGGCGGCGTGGCACCGGGGCTTGCTGCGCTAGCCTCGGCTAGCAATTTGCCGGAGCAAAGCACCAGTTCTCCCGTTTCATTACAACCCACTGCCGCGACGCACGAGACGCGGGCAGCGTCGCAAGGAGTGATCGAGTTTCCGAACCCGAATGAGATTACTCCGCGCATTGAAACTGATTCGTCGGCGCCGCCGACGCGCAGCAGCTTCATGGCGACTTGGGGCAGCGTAAGCGGCGCAAAAGGCTACTTTCTGGATGTGTCCACGAGCAACTCGTTCAGCAGTTACGTGGCCGGCTATCACGACTTGGAGGTTGGCAATGTCAATGGCCAAGCTGTAACCGGATTAAATCCAGGGACGACCTACTATTATCGGGTGCGTCCTTACACTGCCGCCGGTTCGAGCGGGTACTCGAATGTCACGACGGCTACGACAGAGGCTCCCACTGGGCTAATCATTCATCCAACATTCGACAGCTCGATCTCCCCTGCCATTCAGGCGATGATTATGCGAGCCATCGGGATTTACGAGTCGCTGTTTAGCGATCCGATCACGATCGAGATTCTTTTCCGCTATTCGAGTACTGCTCCGAACGGTGATCCTTTTCCGCCAGGCGTTCTCTCACAAAGCTTTTTCGTCCCTTACGACATACCGTGGAACGGTTTCATCAGCGCGTTGAGAGCAGACGCAACAACCAGTAACGACAATACAGCGAATGCCAGTCTGCCAGGGAGCGCGTTATCAACAAATATCGCGCCATCTAGTGCGAACGGGCGAGCGGTGGGATTGAACACACCGCCGGCCATGTTCCCAGACGGCCACATTGGGCCGGGCGGACCGTATGATGGAATCGTCACGCTTAATTCCGCGGTACCGTTCTCGTTTACCCGGCCTCTCATCAGTGGCAGCTTCGACGCGCAGCGTGCGGTCGAGCATGAAATCGATGAGGTTATGGGTCTGGGATCGTACCTAAACAGCGTACGGACGTGTCCATCGTATGAAGCGGAGTCCGTGCCCCCCAACATTATAACGGGAGGCGCGGGGATTCAAAGCTGCCCGACCTGCTCCGGTGGAGCGGATGTAGGCTACGTGGGTAACAACTCGGGCACGCTCCAGTTCAATGGTGTTACGGCTAACACAACACACAGTTACGTCGTAACGATCTGGTACACCAACGGAGACGCGACGACGCGCTACGCCCTTCTGAGCGTGAACGGCAGTGTGGGCACCCCTTTGAGTTTTCCGTCCACTGGCTCGTTTCAGACCGTCGGGTCAATACAAACCACCATCACTTTGAACGCCGGCAGCGACAACACGCTTAAGTTCGATAATCCGATCGTTGGTAACTGGGCTCCAGATTTCGATCGGATTGTGGTGAACTGCGGTGTTCCACCATCCGCCAATCTCCGCCCGCAAGACTTGTTTAGTTGGAGGTCTCCTGGGAACAGGAATCTCACTTCTAACGGCTCACGTTATTTCTCGATCGATAGCGGCAGCACCAACATCGTTGGGTTCAATCAGACTCCGCCCGGCGATTTTGGTGATTGGTTGAGCGAGCCGTGCCCGCAACGCCATCCGTATGTGCAGAACGCATTCGCTTGCCCCGACCAATTTTCCGATATTTCCGCGACATCGCCCGAAGGGATCAACCTCGATGTCATTGGTTACGACTTGGTAACAACGCCCTATTTAGCCAATCTCAGCACTCGCGCCTTTGTGCAGACGAGCGACAACGTGATGATTGGCGGATTCATTGTACAAGGGAGTCAACCAAAGAGGGTGATTCTGCGTGCAATTGGCCCTGAGCTCAGCCAATACGGAGTTCCAAATGCAATGGCCGATCCAATATTGGAACTGCACGATGCCAACGGGGCTCCGATTGCCTCGAATAACAACTGGCAGACCACGATCATCGGCGGGATCATCACTAGCGATCAGGTCCAGGATATTCAGAACAGCGGCCACGCTCCGGGTGACCCGAACGAATCTGCGATTATGGCAGACCTGCCACCGGGTAATTACACCGCGATTGTGCGTGGGGTAAGCAACACCACGGGAGTTGCTCTTGTGGAAGTGTATGATCTCAGCCCCAGCCTTCAGTCAATCCTAGGCAATCTTAGTACTCGTAGTCTTGTTCAGACCGGCGACAACGTGATGATTGGCGGGTTCATCGTACAAGGGGCTCAACCAAAGAATGTGATCGTACGTGCGATTGGCCCTGAGCTCAGCCAGTATGGCGTTCCGAATCCTTTGGCCGATCCGACATTGGAACTGCACAATAGCAACGGGGCTTTGATTGCCTCTAATGACAACTGGCAGCATGCGATCATTGGCGGAATCATCACCAGCAACCAGGTGCAGGACATTCAGAACAGCGGCCACGCTCCGGGGAACACGAGTGAATCTGCGATCATCGCAAACCTTCCACCGGGTAACTACACCGCCATCGTGCGTGGGGTAAACAACACCACTGGAGTTGCGCTCGTGGAAGTGTACGACCTCCATTAGACTAAATTCTGAGTATGAGCATTCAAGAACTCGAAGCGGAAGTGAAACCTTTGTCGCCCTCAGAGCTCGCCATTTTCAGCAAATGGTTTGGGAATTTGCTGCTAGTTCTGTCGAGGAGGCCGAACACGCGGCGTGAGGTGTTTCTCGTCGGAAGGACTCGCCCCTGCCTACTCTGAGTCTGAACCCGAATACACGCCTAGCTGACATTAAGCCCGATTTTTGCACCAAAGGTGGAACGCGTTGTCCTCAACGCGTTGGAAAACAAATGCGGCTTGGGCGCCTGGTATCTTGCGCCTTCGGCGATAAGCCAGCCATCGTCTTCGGAGAAGCCGATCCACCTCATTGCGTGCGCCCGAATGGATCGATGAACAAAGGAGACTTCGTCCTGACGCTCCTGCCGCAGGCTGACGGAATCATAAAGAACCGGCCGGCTGTTGTTCTCTGCCGAATGCCGCCATTTGGAGATTGGCTTGTATGCGGCATCACTACGCAGCTGCACCAGCAGGCCGCCCAGTTTGATGAGCTGATCGGCATTCGGCATTTCTCAAACAGCGGTGCAATCCGTGTTATCCGTGGTCCTCAGACTCTTCCACCTGCGTGTTCATTTGCCTGCCACGCCGTAGGCTCGCGCGGAGGCGGGTCGGTTAAACCCAAAAAATCGTAAGAATTTTCCTTGAAACCCGTGGAAGAGATCAAGTACAAGCTCGTGGATGTGCAGCCGGACAAGACCGTAATCGTGAATATGCAAAAACCAAATGCACGGATCGAGATCGGTTTTGCCGCGCCATGAATTGCCTATGAAAAAAAATCGCAACGAGGTGGATCGGCTTCTCCGAAGACGATGCTATTCTTCCGCCGCAAGGCGGCGCATAATTTTAACATCGGGCTCTGGAGAGCTCGATCCACCGCGAAGATTTATGAAAAAAAATCGTAACGAAGCGGATCGCGAGAAGGTGGATCGGCTTCTCCGAAGACGATGCCATTCTTCCGCCGCAAGGCGGCGCATAATTTTAACATCGGGCTCTGGAGAGCTCGATCCACCGCGAAGATTTATGAAAAAAAATCCGCACGCCGCTAATCCGCACGCCTGCAAACGCATTGAAGGTGGATCGAGCAGTCCCTTGCTCGATGCTAAAACTTGGCGGCGAAGCCGCATTAATTCGGCATCGCCCGCGGAGCGACCGATCCACCTGCTCACTCTCATCGCGATTGGTTTCTCCCTCTTTTGCGCGACGAGCTTTGCACAGACTGCAGATACCGTCGCCCAGCGCGAAGTTCAGCGGCGTCAGAGCGCCATCCCACAAGGCGAAGCAGCCCTCATCCGCGCCAAAGCCGCTATGAAAGCGAAAAATTTCACCGTCGCGCACGAGGAATTCCGGACCGCACTTGTCTATTTGCCGGACGCGGTAGTCTCAGGAAAAGCGCACGACGACGCGGTCGAAGGCTTTTGCAAGAGTGGAGTCATATTAGCGGAAGCGCGCATCGCGCAAGCCGATTATGCCGGGGCGGAAGCCATCCTGAACGAGATTTTGAGCGATCGCTACGATCCGAACTGTCGCCCGGCGCGGGAGCTGCTGACGCACTTGCGCCAGCCCGGCTATTTCAACAAGACGATGGGCCCGAAGTTCATCGCCAAAGTCGAAGAGGTAAAAGCGCTCCTTACCGAAGCCGACGGCTTATACCAATCCGGCCGGTACGATCTTGCGTTTAAGCGATATGACCAGGTGCTTAATCTCGATCCGTACAACGTGGCGGCGCGGCGCGGCCAGGAGAAAATCAATAACACTAAGTACAAGTACGGCGAAGAAGCGTACAACGAGACGCGATCGCGCCAGCTTTGGCAGGTGGAAAAAGGCTGGGAAGAACCAGTCCGCAAATACGGGGAAACGGTCGGCGCGGTGGTAAATGCTTTTGCGAGAGACGCCAGCGGCACGGCGCGAATTACCAACAAACTGAACACCATCATTATTCCGCGTGTTGAATTTCGCGACGCGAGCATTCGCGAGGCGATCGATTTTCTCCGGGAACAGGCAGCCGAGAACGATCCTTCCCCCGAAGGAAAAAAAGGCGTCGATATTGTGTTGCGCATGACGCCGCTTGGGCAAGTTGCTCCTCCACCGGTTCCTGTTCAACCCGCGGTCGCGCCTCCTGCCGCCGCTGCTTCTCCGGCTGCCGCTGCCGCGCCCGCTGGCGCCCCCGCAGGAGGAACCACGCCCGTTACCGCGGCGCCGGTTGTCGCTCGCCCAGTGGTTGCTGCGGGAGCGACTTCTCCAGCTGAAGCGCGCATCACCATTACGCTCAATCAAATCCCGCTCGGCGAAGCGTTGCGTTACATCGCCGCGCAAGCCGGCTTGAAAGTGAAAGTGGAACCGTATGCCGTTTCCATCATTCCGATCAGCGAACAGAGCAACGATCTGATTACGAAAGAATATCGGGTGCCGCCGGATTTCATCAGCACGACGCTCACTGGCACCTCGTTGCTGCAAAAGGGGGCTTACACGAAAGCGGAGGGAACAGCTCCAGCCGCCCCAGCCGGCACGGGAAAGGACACTCAGGAATCGACCGGTGGGAGGCAGCTCGTGACCCGCGAAGGAGCAAAAGATTTTTTGGAAAGTCAGGGAGTAGCGTTCCCGCCCGGCGCCGGCGCAAACTTTCTCCCACAGAGCAGCCGGCTGATCGTTCGTAACACGCAGGACAATTTGGATCTTGTCGATGCCATTGTTGAGCAGTTAAATCTGGCAATTCCCAAACAGGTCGAGATCGAGTCGAAATTTATCGAGATTACCCAAAACAATCTGAAAGAACTTGGGTTCGACTGGTTGCTTGGCCCGTTCAATATCGGGAACCATAAAGTTTTTGGTTCCGGCGGCACCGCAGGAACCGGGACTCCGGTAAGTCCGGCTAATTTCCCGTTCGTTGATAACGGAGTTCCGATCGGACAAAATCCTGTGACCGCTGGCAACCGCAGCGGCACTTTTGGAATCAGCGCGAATGCGCTCGACGCGCTCCTATTTCCTGGCGCAAGCGGCATGGCGCCGGGAATTTTTGGATTGGCCGGTGTTTTCACCGATCCGCAGTTTCAAGTTGTGATTCACGCGCTGAACCAGAAGAAAGGTGTCGATCTTCTTTCCGCGCCGAAGGTCACGACCAAAAGCGGGCAGCGCGCCGTCATCGAGATTGTGAGGGAATTTCGTTATCCGACCACGTTTACGGCGCCGCAGGTTCCAAATATTGGCAGCACCACCACGACTATCAATGCAACCGTACCGGTTGTCGTGACGCCGACTACGCCGCAAACATTTGAAACTCGAAATACGGGCGTGACCTTGGAGGTTGAACCGGTGGTAGGGCCGGACGGCGTGACCATCGACCTGAATCTGGTGCCGCAGGTCGTTGAATTCGAAGGGTTCATCAATTATGGCAGTCCTATCTTCGCAGTCGGCGTCAACACTGTCGCCGGGATATCAGTCTCCGCCCCGGTCCTTCTCACTTCGAATGTGATTAACCAGCCGGTATTCAGCACGCGCAAAGTGACAACGAACGTGAGCGTGTGGGACGGCCAAACGGTTGTGCTTGGCGGTTTAATGCGGGAAGACGTGCAGAAGACCGAAGATAAGACCCCTATCATCGGCGACATTCCTCTGGTCGGCCGCCTGTTCCGCACCAATATCGATCAGCACATCAAGCGTAATTTGGTTATCTTCGTGACCGCACGACTTGTTACGCCCGGAGGATTGCCGGTTAATCCAACCGAGGAAGAAGAGGAAGGGCTGCTTCAGCCGCCGGTTTTGCCGGAAGTGCCGGCGTACAAGAAGTAAGGTGGGAGAACCACGGATTACCCGCCTTCGCCAAGGCTACGGCGCGGCAGGCAGCGGATAACACGAATGGGAGGACGAAAATGACGTCGGCCCGTGTAGCCACGGCTCTGTGAGCCGTCCGATCTAACGGCTTGCACGATCTCAACTCGGCATTCTACGATCTCTGCTTATCCGTGCCATCCTCGCCTGCCCGCCGTAGCCTCGCGCAAAGGCGGGTCATCCGTGGTTGTCTGCTGCCCTACTAATTAGTGTTCATTCGTGGTGAGGGTCCAGCGTTCCCTGGTGTGGTGCATCACAGTTGCGATACGACCGGATCCGGAACATTATTTTATAATGGTGCGACCAATAAAAGTTGAACCGCTCAGCGGCTATCGATTGCGCGTGCGCTACGCGGACGGTGTGGAAGGAATCATTGATCTTTCCGATCAGGTGGGCCGCGGCGTTTTCGCCCCGCTTCGTGATGAAGCTTTCTTCCGCAAAGTGCAAATTGGTGACCGCGGTCAGATTGCCTGGTCAGGCGATCTCGAAATTTGCCCCGACTCAGCATATCTGGAAATTACCGGCAAAATTCCGGCAGGCCCGAAAAATGCCTGAAGTCTGTCGTTTTTACGGCATCATCATTCGCTTCTATTATCGCGAGCATCCTCCAACGCATTTTCACGCGATCTATGGCGAGCATGAAGCGCTCATTGAAATCGAAACCGGCGATGTATATCAAGGCTGGCTGCCACGAACTGCTTACGATCTGGTCAATACATGGCGGCTGATTCATCTGCAGGAGCTTCGCGCCGACTGGGAACGGGCTCGCCAGCAACAGCACCTGCTACCAATTCCTCCCCTGGAATGACGTTAGTTTAGATTCAGCGATTTACCGATGTAACGCTTGCACCGTTCGTCATTCGACGTTCGGATTTTGTCATTTTATGAAAGTGAACCGGTATCTTATCATTGTTGAAGAAACTCCGTCCGGGTATTCAGCATACTCTCCGGATGTTCCCGGTTGTGTTGCCGCGGCGGCGACCCGCTCCGAAGTCGAACGTGAAATGCACGATGCAATCGAGTTTCACATTGAAGGGCTTCGCGCGGCCGGTGAGCAAGTTCCAAAACCTCGGTCTGAAGCGTCCTATTGCGAGGTCGCAATCTAACGCGGCTGCGTTGAACGGCAGCCACGGGACACCAAAGCCAAGAAAGACTCTTCTTTCGCGTCTATTTGGCGTGATTCGCGGGCGCCTCTCTCTTCGTCATTTCGGATTTCGTCATTTCATGGATTTCTCCGTATCCGTGCTATCCGTGGTATCCGTGGTCGCCTGCTCCCCTACAATTGGTGCGCTAGTCCTCACACCTCCTGCTACGGGAGCCGGCTCGGACGGGCTCTCAATCGCCTTCAGCTTTTTTTCGAGAACTTCGCTCCGCCATTTCCGGAGAAGGAGGTGAGAGATGGAAACATCCAAAAAAAAGAGTCAAAAAATAATTATTGACTTTATCTGTGAAACCTGCGATTTATCGCGCCCTCAGTTACCTATAAACTATGAAAATAAATAAAACCTCCAACGCATTTACGCTCATTGAATTGCTGGTCGTCATCGCGATCATCGCCATTCTAGCGAGCATCGCCCTCCCAGTATTCAGTTCTGTGCAGGAACGCGGAAAGCAAACCAAAGACATGTCCAACGGCAAACAAATCGTCCTGGCCTTGAAACAGTTTGCTCTCGACAACAACGGGGAATTCCCACAGTACATGCCTAATACGTCGTACGCGGCTGCCCGGACGGCCGGCACCCTCGCCGCTGTTTCTAACGACGCATTGTGGTGGCTCTTCCCGACTTATCTGACGGACGAAAACATTTTTTGCGTCGGGGGATCCCATTGGAGTAGGTCCGCCGGCGATAACCGAACGGACGCGGCAGGGGCCGCTGCGCGAGCCTTTACACTGGCACCAGGCGAATGTGCCTACATGTACATTCTCGGCCTGAACGATACTTCAAATCCCAGCTTCCCTGTAATTGCTGATGCAGGCAACAATCCGGTCGCAGCTCCTTATGCGTACAACACTAGCAAAAACGTAGCGGGCGGCGTCTGGGCTGGCAAACGAGCGATCGTGATCATGGTTGACGGGAGCGGCAGAGTCATGACATGCGATGACACCGCCGAGACATCGATCTTTCGACCCGGATCGACCTCGGCTGGTAACACTATTTTTAACGCGTCCACCGATGTCGGGGTGGTTTGGCTCGATGAGTTGGTTAATCTAAAGCGGAATCCGGACACAGGCGGCGTCCCCTACCCCTAAAAACCTTCAGGTTGTTTCTCTCAAAACGCCCTGTCTGAGAAAATCGGACAGGGCGTTTTTGTTATACTGGAGGATAGCCTTCCAGGCTGTCTCGGCCGACAAGCATCTTGCTTGTCGGTTCCTTGGCAAGCCGCGAGCGAAGGAAAAGACGGACAGGCTGGAAGCCTGCCGCCCGGGTCAGGCAGGTGCCTAACTTCCGACGCGCCTCTACCAGGGCGTTCTTGCTTTGCTGTGGTGGCACGCGTGTCGCGCGCGAAAGACCATGATCGCGCAGCCGGCACCCATTCGACTCCGCTCAGGGCAGGCTCGTTCTGCCACTACAGCTGCATCCAGTTGCTAGCGTGTGGGTGATCGTGCCCTCGCGATCACGAGCTTGAAATTGGCTTCGGCCTCTGGCATGCTTCGAGCGTGAGTAATGCTGATCTGGCTGAGGCAATTGCGAAACTGGAAACCCTCTCTGATTCCCGTGCTAACCGTGTGGTGTCTCTGATAGAAGATTTAACTGAGCTTGAAGCACTGGAGAACACGGCTGATCTGAAAGCGGCGCGCGACGCCCTAGCTGAATCAGAAAAACCTCTGCCATGGGAACAGGTGAAAGCCAAGCTGGATGCGCAATTCGGTCTTCCTCAACCGACGAGCTGAGAAATTTCTCGCCGGGCTACGGGACGCAAAGCTATACGGTCGATTGCGCGCGGTGATTGATGATCTTGAGCAAATGCGCGCCCTTCTGGTTGCGCGAAACTTGCTGGCGAACCTGATCTGTATCGAATTCGAGTCGGGGGATTACCGGATCATCTATCAAGTGAATGATCCCAAGCTGACTGTGCTAGTTCTCTCGATTGCACATCGACGCGAAATCTATCGTCAATAGAATACGTCTGCATCCGGAGTAATTCGAAAAAAGCTTCATCTCGTTTTTGTTGTAGCCACGGCGCTGCCTGCCAGGCCGACTCGTCACGTCGTAGTCGAGCGAAGACGGAAGCTTGGCGAAGGCGGGTGCGCCGTACAACTTTTCACGCCCCGCCCCGGACTCATCTGACCGGCCACAAGCCCGGTGGCTACAAACGCCCGCGCCCCACTCGTCTGACCGGCCACAGGCCGGTGGCTACACAGAGAAACCGGCCAGGGCATTTTTGCTGTAGCCACAGCGCTGTGCGCCGTTTCAACGTTTGCTATCGCGAATCCAACGCTCAACGAGGCAAGACTCACAATCGCTGACGAGAAAAATCAGAACTTGGTCGAGACCGGGGTACGATCACGTGTTTCTCAGTGGAATCCTTTGCGGCGTGATGATGGCGGCTGCCGTCACATTTACACTTGCAATCCCGGCGAATAACGATCATTGGCGCGTGGAGATCGTGAAACGTGGCGGCGGAAGCTGGTACTTCGATCGCAACGGCCATCTCGGCTGGATGTGGACAGTTCAACCGATCCCCGAGGGTAGCCGCATTTTGTCTCCTTCGATCACTCCGCAATCGAAGCTCACCTTCAGATCGGCCCTGCCCTTTGCGATTTAATGCGAATCGCGTCCGTTCGGTGTTCGGCGTTCAAGCGTTCGATGTTTTCTGATGTCTGAGGGCTCCAGTCGTCTCTCAAATCGAGCAATCAGGTGTTCAGATAATCTTGTAGCCGGTTACTTCCAATTCTGGAATGCCCGCAAAATGTTTCGGATTACGTGTCAGGAGAGGGATTTTTGCCGCAACCGCGCATGCGGCGGTCCATAGGTCGGGGTAGTCGGCTGCTCGACCCGCCCGTGCCATGGCCACCCACAAGCGGCAATAAACATCAATCGTGGCCTGGTCGAACGGCAGTAAATGGAAGCTCGCGTAAAACTCAGACAACGCCGCTGGCGAAACATCTTTGAACAGGGCGCCACGCGAAAATTCTGTCCGCGTAATCCACGGGATGAGAATTGCCGCCTCACCCACTTTGGCCGTCAAGTCGCCAAGGCGGCGGGGCGTTTTGCGATAGCGCCACAAGTCAATTAGCACCGTGGTGTCGGCAATTACTTCCATGCTGGACGGAGTTTCCGCCGTGTGGCGTTCACCGCTTTCTCCAAAGATTCAAATTCTCGCGGGGACAGCTTCGGCAGAGACGCCGCCGCCTCCAGAGCAGCCGCCAGCGTTCCCTTGGGCGGAATCAGCCGCTCGATCACGGCTGAGAACGTGTCATCCCGGCCAGCCTTCCATGAAGCCAGTCGGGTGTAAGCCTTTTCTGAAACGGCAATTGTTTTCACAAGTTGAACATAAACTACAGAACACAGTCTGTGTCAAACAGAATATAGCATACAACCCGCGCCCCCGGGGTTCCCGAATGGGATGTGCGGAACGATCAAGCTGGCTGATTTCGTCTTCATCCGTGCAAATCTCATGCTTCATTCGCGTTCATTTTGACCACGGATTGCACGGATAACACGGATTAGAAGATGATTCACGAGCAGCGGCAAGATAATCGGGGTTGCGATGGGAAGTGCTTAACGAATTAAAGCCGGGACCGGACGAAACACTCTACAAACGTGCAATGATCATCGAACTGAAGCTTCCTGCCTGAGTCTTCTCATTCGTGCTATCCGTATAATCCGTGGTTGCTCATGCTTTATCCTGGGCGGAAATTTTAGCGCCCCGGCAATCGCGGCGCTTTCTCCCGAGGCGGGACCACATTGCTTTAATCTTGAGTGTGGCGCGGTTCTCAATGAGAGTGCGACATGATCGCCGAAAAAATTCCTGAACTGAAAACTCTCTCAACAGAGGAGAAGCTTGTTCTTGTCGGAGAGCTTTGGGACGAGCTTGCTGCGCATCCTGATGCGCTTCCGCCACGGGAAGATCATATCAAGCTGCTTCAGGAACGGCTGGAGCATTACCGTCAGCATCCCGATGACGTTATTGCGTGGGAGGAAGTTAAGTCGCGCATTCTCGCCTCGCGATGAGTTTGCGGGTAGAGTTCCTCTCAGGAGCGGATGCCGACTTACAGGAAATTTTCAATCGATTTGAAGATTATCGAGAGGGGTTCGGGACGGAGTTCATCATAGTCGTTGATGCTTATCTGGCCCGCATTGCTGCTTTTCCGGAAATTGCACCGGCTTACTTTGGAAGCATTCGCCGGCAAGTAATTCAGAGATTTCCATACGGCATCTTCTACCAGCCCGAGCCAAAGCGAATTCTCGTTGCGGCCATTTTCGACTTGCGACAAGACGAGCAGCAGATACTTAGGCGACTCCAGCACTAAAGCAGCAGCTCGGCGGTTGATACAAGTGCGCAACAACGCTAGAGCGTGATGATCGGCTCGCGGCGACGAATCGTGTTCTGAATACCACTGTAATTGGAAAAAGCTTCGTTTTGTTCAATTCAAAAGGCCCTGTGGGCGAGGCCGGGTGATCGTTACACCGTTACATCGTTGGGCACGCCCACGTGATTCGTGATTAGTTACAACGGCTGCTCGCGAACGTTTTCGGAGTTAAAACGGTTCAAACGATTCCGCGGCTTAACCGTTAACGATTTTAGCATGGCAACGCTCGTGCTGTTCTGCTAAACGGAAGGTCATGAAGAACAGGCTCTTCATCGTTGTTTCTGTTCTCCTCGCTGGAATTACGATTACTCCAGCTTTCGGCAAAGGCAGGAAAAAGAAGGCGACGCCAGTCCCGGCATATCATCAGCCGGTCATCTCAAGTGTAACTGGCAACGCGATCACTGTAAGCGAACAGAAAACAACGCGAACATTTACGGTTTCCCAGTTCACCGAAATCAACGTGAATGGACAACGAGCAACCATTTCCGATCTAAAACCTGGAATGACTGTGAACGTCACGATTGGGATGGACCCTTCCTACGCGAGCCGAATCGTCGCGACAGGCCTGCCTGCGAAGGGGAACCAAAAAAGCGAGCCAAGCAAAGAAAACATCCAACGCTGAACGTCGAACCTGGTCCGTTAGAGGTTAGAGGTTGGAGGTTGGATGTTGGATGTTTACGCAGGCAGGGTGGTGACTGCAACTGCAGGGACGAAGCGACAGGAAATCCGAGCTTCAGTATTCATTCGTCATTCGTGCTTCGTCATTGTTTGCATGTCGCCCGCTCGCTCACCTTTCGGGTTTCGTTGCCGCGTAAGCGGCTGCAGACCCGCGCGCTGCGCCGCGAGATCGACAAGCTCTGCTACCCGCGATTTCAGCACACGCGCTCGCGTCGCGAGGAAGACGAGAAACAGCGAATACGGAATAATGAACCAAAGATCGACATGAGAAGTATTGAGCTGCCGATACACGAGCAGACTCAACGCAATGAGATTAAAGATGACAGTCGTCGTGACCAGGCGGTCACGAAGCCGCACGCGCGTGAGGCATTTCCCGCCACCGTGATATTCGGTGACGGTTTGAAGCGCGACGCTCCACCAGAAATTTCCATAAATTTGAATGTCCCACTCATTCCAGCCGGTATCGGTGGAATAACGCCAGCCTTCTTCATCGAGCAACTGGAAGATGGCGCCAAGCAAATAATGCCGGTCCCTCCCCTCTTCGCTCCAAAAAACCCGGCGACTCAGACTGCCTGCGAAATGAGCGCGATTCGGCAAATGCTCGTGTGCTCGAATCACGCTTGCGGGGGTGCGTTTGAAATGCAGCCAGGTGAAATAACGCGACCATCCTCGCACGAGCGGTTGGACGAAGGCCAGGAGCATCACCAACAGCCGCGCGTGCACCGTATCGAATTTCGGCTCGATCGACGTCCGCACCATGTACGAGAGCGCCACGCACAGAGTGCCGCCAAGCATCAGGTAAGGCACGATCCGCAGCACGGGCAGAAAAATTCCCAGACCGAAGAGAAAAATCGAGAGGGCGAACCATTCAATACTGCTGAGATAGGTGGCGATTTCGGATTGCGGCGTAGGATAAATCGATTGAAAAAAACCTTCCCCGAAAATTCCGTGATAGATGGCTGGCTGGTTAATGAACCAGCTAAAGCGCGGCGTGCCATAGATTTGGCCGCGCCATTTCGCGGCGCCAGTCGGGCCAAAGAAGATCAAATGTTTGAAGCGGAGCAGCGACTCGGCTTCGCCGTAGCCGTCCTGCTGTTTTAAAAAAGCCCGCAGCGTAAAACGCCGATAGTGCCAGACGATTGCGGTCGGGCTGAAAGCTATGACCCAACCGGCCTGTTGGATTCGCCAGCAAAAATCGACGTCATCGCCGGCTTTATGGTATTCGGGATCGAAGCCGCCGACGCTTTCAAACGCCCATCGATAGAACGCCATGTTACAGCCGGGAATGTGTTCGGCGACTGTATCGGTAAGCAGGACATGGCTGGGGCCGCCCGGCGCGGCTGCGACACAGGCCTGGATCCAATTCTGAGCTGGCGGCGTGACGTTCGGCCCCCCTACCCCTGCATAATCGCCGCTCACAAGGGTGCCGATCAGATACTCGAGCCAGTCGGTATCTGCCATGCAGTCCGAATCGGTGTAAGCGAATACCTCGCCTTTCGCCGAGGCGGCGCCGGTATTGCGCGCGTGGCTCAATCCATGATTGCTTTGATGGATGTAGCGCACCCGCGGGAATTGCGCGGCGATGTAAGCTGTGTCATCAGTCGAACCGTCATCGACGAGGATCACTTCGTATTCGGGATAATTTAGTTTCCCTAACGAATTCAGGCAGGCAGCCAGCGTTCGGCCGCCGTTGTATGAACAAACGATCACCGAGACGAACGGCGCGCGCGGCAATGGCTGATGCGGCACTGCCGAATCGCACTGGCCAAGTTTTTCCCTAAGCGCGTAGAATGCTTTCTTCGGTTCCCGCTCGCGCGTGACGATCCCGAATGCCCAGTCTGTGATTTCCTGCGCGCCAGTGAACCATTCGTCGGTCCATGTAAAAAAAATCGTGCCGGCGAGACCGCACTTCACAACGCTATCGACATGCCAACTGAGCATTTCGGCCTGCTCCTCCTGCGAATGCCGGATCGTGTCCATGCCGAATTCCCCAAGGATGAGCGGATGCTCGCCGGTCAGATTTTGCAGCCGCAGCAAATAACGCTCGAAATCGCGCTGGTTGTGCAGGTAAACATTAAAACAGGAGAAATCGACGTTCTGCGGCAGCAGATATTCAGTCGGTGGATAAGTGGCATAGGAAAAAAGGACATCGGGGTCGTGGCTCCGTCCGATCCCAATCAATTCCTCCACAAATTCCATGACGCGGCGCGCACCGAGCCAGCGCACCATCGTGCTCGAGATTTCGTTGCCGACCAGATAACCAAATATTGCCGGGTGACCTGCGTGCGCGCTTACCGCAACGCGGACGGCTTCGGCAATCTGTTTGCGGGTTGATCTTTCGCGCAGAAACTCGATGTGTTTCGCCCAGGGAAGCGTTACCAGCACACGCATCCGGGCATCGGCGCAGCGATCAAGAAACCAGCGCGGCGGCGCGTGGTAAATCCGCACAACGTTGAGACCGACCTGGCGCATGAGGGCAAGATCGGCATCGACCTGCTCGGGTCGTCCAAGATAATTCTCTTCAGCGTCCGGCCGGAATGGCCCGTAAGTGACTCCTTTAACAAAAAATTTTCTGTCGCCTTCGAAAAAGAATTTCGCGACTGGACGAATTCGCGAGTTTGCTGTCCTTGTCATGTCGAGCGGAGTTGAAACATCTCTCAATGTTTTCTGGTTTAAGAGTAAGAGACTTCCATTCGGCTTCGCTCAGGGCAAGCTCTCGACTTCGATCGGAATGACAAATCACAACTGCTGCGGTGACCAGGAGATTTTAACTTTTCATTGAAGCGAACCGCTTCCCCTACAACTCGCCAACGCTTCGCGCATTACCGCACCTGTGCGCTCGATATCTTCCGGCGTGTGCGCTGTTGAAATAAAGCCGGTTTCAAACTGCGAGGGAGCAAAATAAACGCCGTGCTTCAAACAAGCGTGAAAGAATTTTGCGAACATCTTTAAGTCGCTCCGTTGCGCTCCACTAAGATCGACAATCGGTTCTGAGGCGAAGAATAAACAAAACATTGAGCCAATTCGATGAAGCGTGGCGTCGATCATGGCTTTGGAGATGGCATCTCGCGCCACCTTCTCGAAATGCGCTCCAAGTTTTTCGAGCAGCTTCCAGCCGTTGATGCGTTCGAGTTCACGCAATTGCGCGAGGCCGGCCGCCATTGCGAGCGGATTTCCGGACAACGTTCCCGCCTGATAGACCGGACCATCAGGCGAAAGCTGGTCCATGATTTCTGCTTTTCCGCCGAAGGCACCAACCGGTAATCCGCCGCCAATTACTTTTCCCAGAGCGGTGAGGTCGGATGTAACTCCGTAAATTTCCTGCGCTCCGCCGCGGGCGACACGAAAGCCGGTCATCACTTCATCGAAAATCAGAAGCGCACCCTGTTTTGTGCATTCTTCACGCAAAATCGCCAGAAAGTCTTGGCGCGGAAAATAAAGGCCCGCGTTTGCCGGAATCGGCTCAAGGAGCACCGCAGCGATTTCATTTCTATTTTGTCGAAACGCCGCGCGCACAAACTCGGCGTTGTTGAACGGCAGCGAAATTGTAAGATCGACAAATGCCTGCGGCACACCGGCACTGTCAGGCCGCCGGTGTGTCAGTGCGCCGCTGCCCGTTTTCACAAGCAGCGCATCGACGTGTCCGTGATAACAACCATCGAACTTGATGATCTTGTCGCGGCCGGTGAAAGCGCGCGCCAGCCGAAGGCACGACATGGTCGCTTCGGTCCCGCTGTTGACCATCCGCACCTTCTCGATCGCCGGCATCCATTTGCAGAGCAATTCGGCCATCTCGACTTCAAGCGGATTTGGAATTCCAAAACTCAAGCCGCGCGCGGCGGCTTCACGCACTGCATTGATAATTGCGCTGGGAGCATGCCCCAGAATCGCCGGGCCCCAACTGCCGACGTAATCGATGTATTCGTTCCCATCGACGTCCCAAACCTTTGCGCCTTGCGCGCGTTCGACGAAGAACGGCTCAGCCTCCACGTGACGAAATGCGCGCACCGGCGAGTTTACGCCGCCGGGGATGCGCTTTTGCGCGGCGGCAAAAAGGTGCGATGAACGGGAAGTCACGGGCTGAAGATAACCGTAAAATTGCTAAATCACTAAGCCGTCAAATCGTTAAATGGTTGAATCGTTCACGATTCATCATTACCGATCACGAATCACCTATTCGTCGCCACCACGTTGACACTTATGCAACACGCTCCTTAATTGCCATCTCGCAAAGATGGCGGGGTAGCCAAGTGGTAAGGTCGCGGTCTGCAAAACCGCTATTCGCGGGTTCGATTCCCGCCCCCGCCTTTTAGCATTTTCGATTTTAGATTGCCGAATTTCGATTGAGGAAGATCAGCATTCGCCAGCGCCAGCGCTACGATAAACGACCGCCCGCGATTATCGGGATATGATAGGCGGAGAATTTTTCGACGGATTTTGAATCAGATCGTCTTCTATGACAATCGCACCGCCGCTAAGGGGCGGTTCTGGTTTGACAGGAAAGAGCGGTCGCACCACCGCAAATGTCTGCGAAACAAATGCGAGAGAAACGAAGGTAAACACTGCTGCACATTTCATGTTCGCCGCTCTTATCACAATCAACCCTGATGACAAGCAAAATTTTGGCGCGATCTCGGTAATTAGCGGTGGAAAGCGATTTTTTCATCGAGCAGCGATCGCTGATTCGCAATGCCATGGGCCAAATTCATCGCGTCTTGCACAAATTTTTCAGGAGACTGTTTTAGCGCTCCTGGCAGTTAGGGAAATGATCCGCCAAACACTTCGGCGTTCTTTTGCCTGTTTGGTGGGCAAATCTTCGGTTGCGGCGAAGGCGCGTTGCGCAATCCGTGAGCAGAAAAGGGCGAAGTTTCATATTGAGGTTTCGAATTTCAGATTTCGGATTATTATCCAGGCCGATGCCACAGTTTGCTTATCGCGCCCGTAACGCACAGGGCGGCCTGGTTGAAGGCGTACTTGATTGCTCGGATCGAGCGGTTGCCATTCACCAAATTGAATCGCAACAATGCATCCCAATCCGGATCGAATTAGTGGGCGCAGAGCCGAAAGTGGTGGGTCGAAACGGTGCAGCACAGGCAACTCCCACGCAGAGCCTGAAAATTCCGCATGGCCAGTTGCTGATTTTTACGGAGCAGCTGGCCCATTTGCTGCAGGCGGGAATGACGCTCGACGAGGGGCTGTCGATTTTGGAAAAGCGTTTAAAGCAGCCACGTGTTCAGCAGATGACGCGCGCGTTGCATCAGGCGCTGGTTGACGGTCGCAGTTTCTCGCGGGCATTGAGTGAGTTCCCACGCATTTTCCCGCCGCTTTACGTAAACTTGGTGGCGGCGGGCGAAGCCAGCGGCGCGCTGCCGCAGATTCTGCTCCGGGTGGTCAAACATTTGATGCAGGCGAAAGATTTGCGAGATCGCGTGCAGCAAGCCCTGATCTATCCGGCCTTTCTCGCATTGGCCGGCGCCATCCTGATTACGATTTTCATCACGTTCATGGTGCCGCAACTGACGGGGTTCATGTCGGAAACCGGCGGTGCACTGCCTTTGCCCACGCGTATCCTGTTGCAAGTTCATCATCTAATCACGGGATATTGGTGGGTCGGCGTCCTGCTGGTGATTGGCGCGATTATCGGGTTTCGCGCATTTGTCCGTACCGATGAAGGACGGATCGCATGGGACCGCTTTCGTCTCATCATCCCCGGCTACGGGCGTGTCATCCGGCACCGTTATTACGCTCAGTTCTCGCGCACACTGGGAACACTGATGGAAAACGGAATTCCCTTGCTTCGCGCCCTCGATCTCGTCACGGAGATCGCTGCCAACCGATTTCTGGAACAGAAACTAAGGGAAGTACGTCGGGCTGTAATCGATGGCGCGACTCTGTCCGCTGCATTGCAGGAGCAAAAGTTGTTTCCCGATTTGCTCACCGACATGATGGCAGTCGGAGAACAAACGGGACATTTCGCCGAGACGATGCAATCCATTGCCGATGTTTATGAGCGGGAGCTTGACCGTACAGTCGCGGTGATCTCACAACTCATTCCGCCGGTGATTATCGTGGTAATTGCGGTCCTGGTTGGCTTTGTCGTTTTCAGCATTCTGTCGGCGGTTTTCGAGATGACACATAGCTTGCAATTTCGGCCGCATTAAAAGCTTGCAATTGGCAGCTGCACTAAAATAAGTTTGGCCGCTAATGTTTCTTCGCCTCGTGTTTTTGCTCTTGTTTGGCGCGATTTCGCGCCTGTATGGACAGGAAGCTTTCAGCGATAACCTGCCAACCAGAGCTGATGCGAAGTCCGGAGAACCAACGCCGGAAAGCGCATGGCTGGATCTGCGCCAGAACACTCCTCGTCACTCCACACCACAGAACGCACCGCCATGGGTCGAAGCAGTCACGCTGTTCCCCGCGCAGGGAACAGGCGATACGATGCCAAAGACTGTCTTTCGCATTCGCGTGGCGAGACCGAGCCAAGATTATCAAGTTCTCTTGTTCCGCCTCTTCTTCGACGACAAGCCAGGTCAGCAGCCGGAGTTAGTGGCATGGGATGAGTCCGGCACACACATTTTGCGTTCAGGCGCACTCGGGTCCGGAATTAATCTGCCGGCATCCGATTCGGTGATGATCCCGATGACCGACACTTCCTCCATCGATATCGAGGTCCTGGGAGATGGGAAAACCGTGCGCGCGGCGTATCTCGATTGGATGACGAGCAGCGGTGTGGTTCATCCGTTGAACGCTGAGCATCGCGACGTGATCCCGGAACCGTTCTCATCGATGCCGCCGTTGCATTCGCCCATTCAGGATACGGAGCGCTTTGGCACCGTCATTGCAACCCTTGCGGCCGAGACAATCCAGATCGGCACGGATATTCAGCAAAGCGCGGCGTTTCAATTCGGGGTCGAGGCTCAGCCGCTGGCGGCTCTGCTGACTTTCGAAATCGCAAATCCGCGTATTGATGCGCCACCTGAAATTTATCTAAATGGTGAAGACATCGGGCCAGTTTCTTTGGCGTTGCCCGAACTGGCTGACCCGGGTTATCGCGGCGAAACGGAGCCACTCCTCAGTCAAATGCATTTCCAGTACACCGGCTGGCTGCGCGCGCAAAAGATTGTGCCGGTCGCAAGTCTCAAAGCTGGAACCAATGACGTGATCGTCGTGAACGGAGCTGGCAGCGGAGCTTCCGCAGTCCGCGCCACTCAGATCCAATTGAAATATCTTTGGGATAAGACGGATTACGTTCTAAAAACCGGCGACTAGAAATTCTCGAGGATTCGGCTAGTGTAATCCGCGACCCAGATGAGGGGTTTTCGTCTGGTTGAAATGACTATGAAAAGAAAACAACAGGGCTTCACGCTGCTCGAAATTATGCTCGTCGTCACGATTATCGCACTGCTCCTGGGCACGGCGATTTATAAACTAGCTGGCAACGTCGAGTACGCGCGACATACACGTGTTCAGGCTGACATTCAGGGAATTACTACCCAGCTAAAGCTTTACGAGAGCATGAATGGCTTTTACCCGACCACTGACCAGGGTTTGCAGGCGCTTGTGTCTCAACCCGACTCCGATCCGAGGCCCACGCGCTGGTATCAACTGTACAAAGACATGCCAAAAGATCCCTGGCAGAACGAATACATTTACCGTAATCCCGGTCAGAAAAACCCAAGCGGCTACGACCTGTATTCCGCGGGGCCCGATCGGAAAGCAGACACAGCGGACGACGATTGGGGCGAGTGAGGCGCGCCGGGGAGTCGATCTCGCACTACTGTTTGGCTTGTGGCAACTGGGGGTCTGGGCGATTTGGCGTGCGTCGACCTGGCGTGTGCCTTGGGTCTGGCGCTCCTCCTGGACTCCGCGGAATCGTCCCGCGCACGTGAGGACGCGCCTGCGGCAGCGCTGAAGGCGGCACCATGGGGGTCACCCCTCCGACGTTGTTGAGTTGGTTCGGAGTAGGAATGCCGGGGATATTCGGCCTAGATGGCACATTTGGCGCGGATTGCGACAAGAGTGCCTGATTAAACGTGATGGTCGCAAAATTTCCGTCCTTGCTAAGGGTCACCTTGGTCGCGCCCACGCGCTCCGACCATTCGATGTTCGCGATGCTAAAGCCGTCCACTGGCTCCCTCGTATTAAGATATTTCTTGAAATTCTGGTCCGCGCTGGAAGCGATCGTAACCAGGTCACCTTCGGGCGAGCGCGCGGCGTTGGCCACGTACAGGTCTTTGGCAAAATCAGGCGTTGCCGCAGGCGCTGCAACCGCCGTGGCAATTGCGAACGGCGAGTGATCCACCATCCGTGAGTAGCGATCAAAGTTAAACCGTGGCGGAAGAACTTCGTCCGCTTCACTGCGGACCGCACCAAGCAGTGCGAAGATCGAGATCAGCATGAGGGAATATTTCATAATTACTATTCTTGCTAGCGTGCCCGTTGCGCCGGCGCAAACCAGCGGGCGATTTTAAATTTGCCTTGGATCATGGTGGGATCGCTGCCATCGACTATCACATTAACACTTTCGAATACCACAAACGCGTCCGGCTGTTGCACGTCATAAAGAAAATGCACCAGCGGTGGCCATGGGCTTTTGGTTTCAATTGAAGCGAAAACCGTTTGATGATAGGGCGTCGTTTCGCCCGAACCAATCGCCGGATTCACAATTAACACATTATACTTACCTGCCACTTGCTTCAACTGATCGAGCAGAGCGGAGGCTTCGGCAGGATTCTTGAGAACTGGTTGATGTTGCCGGATCCATTGGTCGCGTTTCGTCCAGAGATCTCGTTCTTTGATGTAAACGGTTTGCTCGGCCAACGATGCCTTGCGCGCGGCCAGATCCCTGCGTGCGCGACCTAGTGCGCCCGATATCCAGCTCAAAATCAACAGATTCAGCAGCAGGAAAATGGTGCCGGTGATTATCCACGAAAGCAGGCGCTCGCGTGGATTCATTCGCCTGTACCACGCCGGCATCATCGTGGTTTTCCCTCCAGGCGAAACTGCGCATGGTCGTTCGGCAGAATGCGGGGCGCAGCCATGTCAAATTGAAAAATTCTCAGCTCTGGATTTTTCTTTATCTTCTCAATGAATTCATAGGCGAGGGCAGCAGTATTTGCTTCGCCATCGACTGAAATTTGCCGCGCGGACTGGTTGTACGCAGTGATGCGCACGTCTGGAGAGGGCAGACTTTCGAACAGATGCAGCAAAATTTCGACCGGGTAATAACGCGAATCGATGGCCGGGGCGAGCGCCTTCCAGTGTGCTTCCGTTGCGCGGACAAACTCCGTCTCGGGCGCGTCGCGCGCGATTTGGCGGTCAAGGCGTCCAAGCTGGAAGCGCATCAAGCCCAGATACACCAGCAAGAGAAAGAGAAGCCCAGCGTAGGCGCTCCCTGCCCAGATGAGTCGCCTTCGCCATTCCGCTTGCTTGATCAATTGTGAGCGGCGACGACGCCAGCTTTCCGGGAGAAGGTTCAGTTTAACCGGAGCGGGTGGCAGTTCGATGCCAACTATCTCGGTCGGGCCCTCCAGAATTTCCTGCACCGTGTCGCGCAATTGATAGCAGGACTCGTCCAGTAGCACGCTCGGAGAGGAGGCGTTTATACCTTGTAGCTCGGCGCTCAATCTCAACTGCGGCAATTCCATGTGCAGTTGGTCACCATTTGCGCTCTCAAATGCTCGGGCAAGGCTTAGTTTTCCATTTTCGGTCATGGCGTAAACAAGTGTCTCGCCTTCTGGATAGACAAGGACAGCGTTCCCCTTTGGAGCGTGAGTGCTCGCGCGTTGCGCAGCATACACGGTGACTTGTCGCGGGATGTAACCGTTCTCCAGCAGCGGACCAGCGATTTCGGCAAGCTGTTCATTTCTAATCGCGACAGCCGACACCACACTTTCGCTCTCGTTTTGCTCGATCAGCTCGAAGTCAGTGGTCACTTCGTCAGCCGAATATGGCAGCACCTTCTCGATCTGGATCCGAATCATTTCCGGAAATTCTGCCGGATCGACAGTCGGCAAACGAAATCGTTGCGCAAGCACGGCCGTAACCGGCAGCCCAAGAATAAAGTCATCGGTTGCCGAAAGTAACGACACGGCTTCGTCCAGCGTCTGGAGTTTGCGCACGCTCCAGGAACCGTTTCCTTCGCCCGAGCGCACAAAATTCCAGCCGTGCGCGGTTGGAGTAATAAAAATGGATTTCGCCGCGGTCTCGATATTAAAGCTCCTTCCAGCTAATCAATTGAATATTGCCCCCTTTTCGCACTACCATCCGCACGGAGCGAGTAACGTCGCCTGATTTTCCTACGCTCAGAATGCGGAAAACTTGATCTTTGAATCCGACCAGGCCCGCAATCTGCTGAAATTGCTGCGGCGTAAAGCCAAGGGCACTTTGAACATCGGTCAAATTGTTGAACGGAATATCATCGGCAGTTCCATCGATTCCGTCCGGACCGCGTCTTAATTGCAAGAAGCGGTCAACTAAATCGTCTTTCATGCCTGGCAAGGCGCGCAACACATCGCGCGACGCCCAGGCAAGATCGATCGGACCGGAGCTGTTGATGGTAAAATCTTCGTCCCAACCCGGCCTCGAAGTGAACTCACCCCAGCCAAATACTTTCTTAAGGTCCTCCACAGAAGTCAGTGGCGCGTGTGCTGGATGGTAATCATCGGTCTCTTCTGGCGCGTTCAAATGATGAAGCCCAGTGTTTGGCGACACCCAATCAAGAAGAGAATCCATCATCGTGTCGAGGTCATTAAGCTCAATACCCTTGAGCGAAAGATATCTGCGCAGAATTGCGACGCGCGTGGGGTCCTCCCCTGCAGTAAGCCAGTTCAAATTCAACCGGCCACCCTCACCGGTGACGTGAACTTCATAACTTTCACGATCGCCCATTTGTTTGTGTAAATTTGGCGAGCCGGGTGCGATATTCGGATGCAACGCAACATCCGCGCCGGACGACGCCATTGCTTCCGCCGCCAGTACACGATTTGCATTACCGGAAAGGGCCAGGCGAGAATCAATGTCGAGCGCCCATGAAATCACCATTACGCTAAGCAAAAATAGCGCCCAAAGCGATAACATGAGAGCCGCGCCAGAGACTGATTTCGAATTTAAAGAACGCTTCTTCACAAGATCGACATGATTTCTACGGCCACGGCGTTCGGCCCAGTGGAATAATGGCTTCCCACGGCACGGCTGCGCCAGGCCGCCCAACGGTTAGTTTCACAAGGCGGGGCAGCTTGAACGCGTTTGACCATCGATCCACCCAGGCGTTCAACTGGGGATCGAAATAACGGATTTGGAGACTGCTTACGTTTTTAATCAATGGCACCCAGGTCTCGTGTCCCTCTCCGATGTCGGAATCATTCTGCGGTTTTCGAAGCAGACCGAGATCCAATCGGCCGCTCTTTTCGTTTTCCGGTTGCAATCGCAGCCAGACAATAAAGTCGCCCGGCGCGTACCGCGTAAGCAGTCCGGGGCCAGCGCTGCAATTCCACTTTATCACATCGCGCTGGCGATCGTTTAATTTCAACGGTTCTCCCGTCATCTTACCGCGTGTGGGAGTTAAACTTTGCCACTCCGCTGTCAGAAGATCGCGCAGACCACCATATTGCGCGTCCGCAGCGCTCGCATCGGCTGAGACGCGCAGCGCTGTGAGGTTGGACTGGACAAAGCGAAAAATCGCAAGCGACATCATCGCAAGGATCGCCACCGCAAGCGTGATCTCGAGTAAAGTAAAACCGCGGAGCCAAATGACACGTTCTCGACTCCGGCGGATACTCGTTCCATCCAGCCTCCAGCATCCGGTATCCAGCGTCGCGTTTTTCTTACCGGGGGCGGTAAACATAGAACTTGATCTGTTTTGACTGCGACACACCGCCGCGCTGCCATTGAGCAGTTAATATGACAAGATTGATCCCGTTAAGCTGTGTGTTATCGGGTTCAGTTAGTTCAGCGGACGCGCTTTTCTGGAGCAACTTTACCATTCCGTAACCGCTGTCGACCTTGTCTTCCTTGGCGCTATCTGGCGCCCCGCGCGCTGTCTGAATTTCCGCCATGCGATTCGATAATATCTGACGCACGGCGTCCTCTTCAGCGTTGAGCATGCTTGCGTTCATACAATTCTCCACTGCGCGCCCAAGTGCCAGCACGCCGACGGCGAAAATCGCTACCCCAAGGAGAACCTCGTAAAGAGCGAAGCCGGGCCTTCTCAGAGCGCCCCTCTGCTTAATGGTCGATACTTGATGCTTCATGGCAGCAGCAGAATCCAGTGTCCAGAATCCAGCATCCTTTTGGATTCACCTCGCTGCATAATCCGTAAGCGCGGGTCGCGCCGTTAGTGGCGAGTAATTAGCTGTCCATGAACCCGCGGGGCCTTTGAACTCGACGATTGCTGGCTCGCACGTTCCGGACGGCCAGAAAATCCATTCGGCTGGATATTTTTTTATTAATGCCGCAGGCAACGAGAGTTTCAAAGCCCCTCCGCGATCCAGATGAAATTCCGCCGTTGCCTTGGCTTCTTCATCTTTTGTAAAAGCTTCTGGTCGCAGCGCGACCTTTCCTTTACTCCAAACGATCAAGTAAGGACGGCGCTCCTTCACACTATACTCCTGTGCCTGACGCACCAGATTGTTGAATCCATCCAGAGAGCGCTTCAGTCGCCTATTAGCGACCACGCCGCTCAGGCTCGGCACTGCCAGCAAAAGCAGGAGCATCAGTATGAAGACTGCAAGGACAATCTCGATTAAAGTAAACCCCCGGAAACGCCGCACTGGCAAACGTACTCGTTACGCGGCAAATCACAACAGGGGAGCGCACTGCCTGCCCGCCTGCCGCACCGAAGCAGAGCAAAGGCGCGAGCGACAGTCGCATGGGGCGCCTCGTTCGGCAGCCGCCGTAGCGCGAACGAATACGGCTTCGCTCCAGCACAATGTCTGGCGGTGTGTGAGGGAACGTTTCTTTTCACAAATCGGATGCATTTCGCTTTGGCCGTATTGTGTCATAGTTGTCGCCCAATGAACTCCATTCGTTTTGAGAACCACGTCATTAACGTCGATAATGTCGCGGACGTCACACGCAGCGACGATAATCGGGTCATCCTTACCTTTTGCGCCGCCAAGAGTGAGAGTTCGTTGCACCTCATTTTGAAGGGTGCCGGTGCAGAGCAAGTGTGGGACTTCTTTGTCAAAGGTTCCACCGCAACCTTTGGAAAAGTTGGTTAACGCCAACCCTTGCGTTCACCCGTTATCAGGCGCCATTCCCCGATCGGGACCCAACTGCTGGGGACTTTCGTGGCGCAAGGCCTTCGCGACGAATGTCAAAGGTGAGTTCTCTGAGCACAGCAACATTCATATCTCCTCGGCCTAACGAGAACAAGCTCAGTCACGGTTGCGGCAGGCGCAAGTAGCAAAAGCGGCGTTGCATCGAATAGCCAATTTCGTGGAAGTCCGGCGTTACTTAATTCTCTCTGAGACATTATACCAATTCCACTCCCAGGTCTTACCGTTGTCAGGAGAAAAGGCCTGGCTCCACACCGGGCGGTCTTTATCCCTCGCATCCCACCGGAACATGACGATAATATTTTTTCCCTTAAAAGTATCCTTTGCAAAAAAGTGTCCGACGCCATTTTCAAATGAACCGACAACAGGCGGATCCAAAACACCAACATTGCTCGCAACCCAATAAAGGCTCCACAATCTGCTTTTCGGATTGAAAAGTCTCAGCGTGACGCCTTCAAAAAGTTTTCCCTCCTGGCCAGGCATCTCCGTGGTGGAATAAGTGTCCATGTCTCCGTTGCCGCCCAATATCTTGAAATTTTCATCCGAGGAGTCGAATTCCGTCCAGTCTTTGCAGTCTTCCAGTCTCTTGTTCAGTCGGCGGTTGTGCATTTTCCATTTGCCGACTAGAAAATCGAAGTCACTTTGGGATGAACTCGCGGATGCGGTAATCTTTAAGTCGCCATTTGTGTCAAAGCTTAATCGGGGAATAACTAACGTAGTATCGGTTTTCAGAACCGTTCTCTGAGCTTGGCCGACGTTACAGATGGTCAGTAATAAAATTGCACTTAAATATTTCATATCTCTATGTGTAGTCTGCAAAATTGGTGTCAAGATCCTTCGCCACGCTCTCGTGTGATTTGTAGCCTCTCACCAAAATAAACATCCCTCTTCGGTCGTCGCTCCCGCTCCGCCACAGAAGCGCTCGACTTCTTTCCCGACTTATCACACGGCGTCCCGCTTTGTTAGACCGTTGCATCCTATGAAGTCGCGGTGAGCAAAACCAGCGAACTCGAGAAGCGACGCATTAGGTCTAACGAAAATTATGCGAAATATTCGTGTTTAAAGGTGAACATTCTTTCGTCTAAATCTGTAAATGAATGAGACCCCGGAGCTGTTTGTCCTCGCGTCCATTCACGCCTGCCGGCTGTGGCGAGTGTTCCGTAGGCCGCCTTCAAACGCATCGGCTGGTCTGTCGCACTGCGCAAATCGCCGCTAAAAAATAGCAATCGAACGGCAGCAACGGCGTTCCGTATGTGATAAAGTACAGGACAAATGAAGCCTGCTTTGCGCATCGGCATCGTCGCAGCCGCCCTTTGCGTGGTTGCGATGCTAGTCTGGCAGGGAGTTAGCGCTCAGGGCGCGCCAGATCCGACGCGCCCTAACACCAGCCCGACGGTCGCGTTCCTCGACATCGGCATTCTTGTTTTCCGCGAAGGTCTCGAATGCATCCTGGTGCTGGCGGCCATCACCGCCAGTATGGTTGGCGCCAAACGCAGCCATCGTCGGCCAGTCGCTCTCGGCGCGGGCATGGCCTTTGTTGCGAGTTTGATCACATGGTTTATCGCGGTGCGCATCGTCGGCTCTCTCAGCGACAACATGAATGCACTCGATCTACAGGCCGCGACCGGGCTTCTCGCGGTGATCGTCCTGCTCGTGATCATGAACTGGTTCTTCCACAAAATTTACTGGGGCGGCTGGATCCGGGCGCACAATCGACGTCGCAAAGCGTTGCTTGAAAATGCGCGGTCGGTTGAAATTTCACAGCGGCATCTCTGGTGGGGATTGATCCTGCTCGGGTTCACCTCGCTTTATCGCGAAGGCTTCGAGGTTGTCCTTTTTCTGCAAAGCTACAATTTGCGGTTGGGTGGCGGCGTTGTGCTAAAAGGCGCGCTTCTGGGCATCGTTCTCTCGGGCATGGTCGCGGTGCTCACGTTCGTGCTGCAACAGCGTCTGCCATATCGCAAAATGCTCATTACCACCGGCATTCTTCTCGGCATGGTCTTGCTGGTGATGGTGGGGGAACAAGCGCAGGAGATGCAATTGGCCCACTGGATACCGACGACATCAATCGATCGGCTGGCGCATGTCATCCCGCCATGGATGGGAATGTGGTTCGCTGTGTTTCCAACTGTCGAAAGCCTCGTCGCCCAGCTAATTGCCGCGATGTTGGTGATCGGATCCTACTACGCAGCTCGACACTTTGGCGGCGCGCCGCCTCAAAGCCCCGAGTCAGTCGAGGAAGCGCGATCGGAAGCCAAAGTCGCAATCACTGAGCAGTTGGAAGCGGTTCCGTAACGCAAGATGGAGCCGGGTGCATCAAGGAGCGGCGGCTTCCTAGCCGCCGGAGCGATCCGGAGAGCGCCCTTCCTTGTTTTCATTTTGCTTTTATCGATCTCGCCAGCGATTTCCGTTTTCGGCGGGGTGCGCCGCTTCACTTTCCTGTATGAAGCGAATACGTCTGCCAGGGGGAGCCTCGAATTGGAGAACTGGGTCACGTGGCAACACGCCGCAGGGCCGGACCGATTCGATCAAGTTGATTTCCGTCACGAACTCGAATACGGCGTGACAGATAAATTCCAGCTGAGCATTTATCTGGCCGACTGGTTTTACGAAAGTGACCGGGAACATTCCGGCTTCGCCTATTCCGATTCGGCGATCGAATTGATCTACAATCTGACAAATCCAGTTGTCGATCCCATCGGATTGTCGATCTATGGAGAGCTGAGGGCCGGCGACTGGCTGATCGAGCTGGAATCAAAGTTGATCGCACAGAAAAACTTCGGACCGCTCATTCTTGCCTATAACGCCACACTTGAAGCAGTATGGGAAGGCAGTGACCTTGCCGAGCGAGAAGGTGAATTCAGCCAGGCGCTTGGAGCAAGTTATGAAGTTTCACCGCGTATTTCAGTGGGAATCGAATTGCTGCACGAATTTGTGTTTCCAGAGTGGCGCGACGAAGAAGGGATAAGAAATCTGTTCGTCGGCCCCAACGTCTCGTATCGCCACAGGAATTGGTTTGTGACGGTGACCGCTCTCGCTCAAGCAACTGATACGAACAGTGAGCCGGATTTCCAACTGCGGACAATTTTTGGAGTCGGTCTCTGAAATGAGAAAACTCGCGATCTTCGCTATAGCGGTCGCTTGCCTCGTTGAGCTGAGTAGTTGCGGAACGACAAGCTTTGCACCGCCGCCGATCACACCCGAATTACCACAGGCTGGCAAAGGTCAACACGGTGATATCGCGATGTTGCGCGAAGGTCGTGCTCTTTTTGTTCACCGTTGCATCGAATGCCACACCCTGCCGGCAGTATCCAGCCACAGCGCGCAACAATGGCCACGGCTGATCGATGAGATGGCAGGACGCGCGAGTTTGAAATCGGCCGAGCGCGAAGCTGTGTTGGCTTACATTCTCGCCGTCCGTACGCAATAGAGAAATCAATCCGCCCAACGCCGATCTGCGAAATCAATGCAAGTTAGGCATCCTGCCTGAACTCGGCCGACAGGCTTCCAGCCTGTCGTGGGCTTAAATGCTCCGCGACGCAAACGACGAGCAGGATGCTCGTCGGCCGAGACAGCCTGGAAGACTATCCTCCAGGCCACATTCCGGTTGAACGACGCCACAAGCTTCCCACCTTAGCCGGATGATTATGTCCGGTTTCCGCTCTTCGCGGTCAATTCAAATCATCCTGGCGGGTTGGCTGTTTCTCATTCCGGCTTTTCTTCCGGCTGCTCCGTCCCCTGCCCCAACCCCGCCCGGAGCGATTGACGAAAAGTTGTTCAAGGGAATGCAATGGCGGCAGATTGGACCGTTCCGCGGTGGGCGGGCGTTGGCGATCGAAGGCGTGCCAGGCGAGCTGGATACTTATTACTTTGGCGCGGTCGCGGGGGGAGTGTGGAAGACAATTGACGGCGGCGCGAACTGGACTCCGCTATTCGATAAGCAACCGATTTCTTCTATCGGCGCGATCGCCGTCGCGCCCTCTGATCACAATGTGATTTACGTCGGCACAGGCGAAGCGGCTATTCGCGGTAATACGACCTACGGGACCGGAGTCTTTAAATCGATCGACGGCGGAAAGACGTGGCAGAACGTCGGCTTGAAAGATACGCATCAAATCGGCGCCCTGATTGTCGATCCAAGAAATGAGAACGTGGCTTTGGTGGCGGCGCTCGGTCATGTGTTCGGTCCAAATCAGGAGCGCGGAATTTTTCGCACGGCCGACGGTGGCAAGACATGGACGAAGGTCCTATTGAAAGATGAAAACACTGGCGGGATTGATGCTGTCTTCGATCCGCATAACCCGAATATCGTTTTCGCGTCGCTCTGGCAGGCGCGACGGCAACCGTGGTTTTTCTCCAGCGGGGGACCTGGCAGCGGTCTCTATCGATCCGAAGATAACGGCGTTACCTGGAAACATCTCGAAGGCAACGGCCTCCCAGAAGGAATTCTTGGCAAGATCGGTGTTGCCGTTTCCGGCGCGGATTCGAATCGCGTCTATGCAATCATCGAGGCGAAGGAAGGCGGTCTTTATCGTTCCGATGACGCCGGCCAGAAGTGGACTCGAGTAAATGATGACGGTCGCTTTCGTCAGCGCGCTTGGTATTTCAGCAAGGTTTACGCCGATCCAAAATCGACGGATACGGTCTATCTTTTAAACACAGGGCTCTTTCGTTCGGTTGATGGTGGAAAAACTTTCAATCTGTTGGCAGCGCGTCACGGCGATCATCACTGGCTCTGGATCGATCCGCAAAATTCCAATCGGATCGCGAACGCCAATGACGGTGGCGCGAGCATCTCAATCGACGGCGGCAAAACGTGGACCACCCAAAATAACCAGCCGACTGCGCAGTTTTACCACGTTGCTGTGGATAATGCCTTCCCTTATCACATTTATGGCGCGCAACAGGACAATTCGAGCGTCGGTATCGCGAGCCGAACAGATTGGGGGGCGATTGGACCCGCAGATTGGTTCGTGGTCGGAAGCGGAGAGTGCGGCTTTGTTGTACCTGATCCGCGGGATTGGCACATCATTTATTCAAACTACGAAAGCTCTATCGATCGTTACGACAAGACCAAGGAGCAAATACAGGACGTTAGCGTCTGGCCTCTGGATAATTCCGGACACGGCGCGGCCGATCTTGTTCATCGTTTTCAGTGGGTAACGCCGCTCACCCTTTCACCGCATAATCCGGATGTCCTCTACACGGCAGCCGAGTGCGTTTTCAAATCCAGCGATCACGGCTACAGCTGGACGCAGATCAGTGGCGATCTGACGCGCAACGACAAATCCAAACAACAGCCAAGCGGCGGGCCGCTGACCAACGACATCACTTCAGTTGAATATTACGACACGGTCTTTGCGCTAGCGGAATCACCGGTGAAAAAAGGAACGCTCTGGGCTGGAACAGATGATGGACTTCTCCACGTTACGACAGATGACGGCCAGCAGTGGTCGAAGGTCACGCCAAAAATGCCCGAGTGGAGCACAGTCGATCTCATCGATCCCTCTCCACACGACGCCAACAGTGCGTATGTCGCCGTGGATCGCCATAAACTCGACGACTTCAAACCGTACATTTTCAAAACGACCGATCTAGGGAAAACCTGGAGTGCAATTGTAACTGGCATTCCAGATGGCGCATATGTTCACGCCGTGCGCGAAGACCCGAAAAAACGCGGGCTGCTTTACGCAGGTACAGAACTCGGGATTTTCGTTTCGTTCGATGACGGTGGGCATTGGCAACCTCTGCAATTAAATCTGCCCGTCTCGCCCATTCACGATCTCGTAGTGAAAGATGACGATCTGGTTGTGGCAACTCACGGCCGTTCGTTTTGGGTGCTGGACGACATTACGCCGCTGCGTCAGCTCAGCGTACAATCGCCGCAGGCAGATGTAATTCTTTATCAACCGCAAACGGCATTGCGATTGCATTACCCGGAGGAATTCGACAAGCGCCAGCCTGTCGGCGACAACCCGCCTCCCGGAGCGATCATTAATTATTATTTTAAGACCGCGCCAAAGGAGGAAGTCTCACTGGATATCCTCGGCAGTTCAGGCAAGGTCGTCAGGCATCTTTCCAGCAAAGAGAAAAAAGATGGGGAACAACCGCCTGAATGGCCGGATCGCGTTGAGCGCCTAAAAACAATTCCTGCAAATGAAGGAATGAACCGGTTCGCGTGGGACTTGCGGCACGATGATCCTGTACAGATACCCGGCGCGTTTTACTCCGGCGTCGGCCCGAGGGGACCGCTTGCCTTGCCCGGCGATTATCAGGTGAAACTCACTGTCGGCGGCAAATCGCAGACTGCGCTGCTGCATCTCGCCATCGACCCACGCACAAAAGGTTCTGAAGCCGCGCTGCAAAAGCAATTCAATTTGGCGATGCAAGTGAACGATCGCATTTCGCAACTGCATCAAGCCGTCAACGAAATCCGCGATCTTAGATCGCAGATTCAAACGTTGCACAAACGGTTCGGTGACGATCAACGGTTAAAACCAGCGCTCGCGGCAGCGGACGATCTTGATCACAAAATGTCTGAAATCGAACAGAAACTCATTCAAGTGAACATGAAAGGCTCGGAAGGAAATCTGGCTTTCCCAAATATGCTCAACGAACGGTTTGAAACATTCAGCCATGCAATCGATCTCGGCGATACGGAGCCAACCAAGCCGCAACTCGACGTTTTCCAAACATTGAGCACTAAGTCGCAAGAGGAGGTGAAGAAATGGGCGCAGCTCAAGAACGATGAGGTTCCGAAAGTGAGCGAATCAATCAAACAAGCTAATTTGCCCGCGCTCATGATCACGGAAAAGAAGTAGCGCGAGCTTCTGGCTTGCGTTATCCGCCTCGCAAGCGAGATGCTTGCGCTACTTTAGTAAGTCATGGCAAAGATCGAGAAGGCAGTATTATTGGCGGCTGGACGCGGGATCCGGATGCGCGAGCTGACTGTTGAGCTTCCCAAGCCGATGATAGAAGTGCGCGGCAAACCAGTGTTGCAGCACATTGTTGAAGGATTGCGCGACGCGGGTATACGCGAGTTTTTTATCATTGTTGGTTATCGCGCCGACGCGGTCCAAAATTTTTTCGGTGACGGTTCTCGTTACAAGATCGCAATACAATACGCGACCCAGGTTGTGCAGGATGGAACGGGGCGAGTTGTCGATATCGCGCGAAATTTCGCGGAAAATTCGGCCTTCATTTTGAGTTATGGCGACATTTTGGTCAATCCGCAGAATTACAAAAGCATTGTCGATCTTCCAGACGATATTGAAGCGACCATAACCGTGACGCGCGGCGAAGACGTCAGCAAAGGCGGCGCCGCTTTCCTGAACGAGCGAATGGAACTTGTCGATCTTCGCGAAAAATCGCCGCCGGGCGAGGTTGAAAGGTGGAGCGCGATCTCCGAGCGCGCTGTTCCGTTTTACAACGCAGGCATTTACGCATTTCGTCCGAGCATTTTTGAATTCACCGCAAAGTTGAAACCTTCACCGCGCGGTGAGTACGAATTGACTGACGCAATTCGCGAGCTCGCACAGTCAGGAAAAAAAGTAAAAGCTCTCGAGCTCATCGGCGAATGGGCCGATGTCCGCGATCCCGAAATTCTCGCCCGATTGAACACGCAGTTGTAGGGCAGGCGGATCGCCTGCCACGTCCGCTCGGCAACCAGAGCGTTTGCCCTACAATCGCACCTGGTTTCTTCGATTCCTCACAATCCTCTTAAACCGCGATCACAGCGCAACGAATCCAAAGAGAATATTATTAAACGTGAACGGAGAATATCTGCTACCTGTAGACCGTTTCCGGCTCAGGCTCGGAAAGGAGCTTTGTAAAACCTGGATCATTGCGGATTGGGTCCCAGACGGGGTCGATCTTCAAACGCGCAATAGAAACGTATTCTCCAGCAGGGATTGTAAGCAGCTGCCGAAGCATTCTCACCGCCTCATCGGATTGACCAGTGTGTGCTTCGATTTGGGCTAGTCCGACAAGAAAATTCACGCCGAAAATCGCATCTTTTTCCGGTGGCAGCGCCTCTGCGGCTTGTTGCGCAACGCGAAGCGCATCGGCGTTACGTCCGAGGCAAACGTAAACCCAAGCCAACTCGCTTAACGAGGTGCGGTCTTCTGGCCGCCGCTGGGCTAACTGGGCTTCGAGTAAAGCGCGTGCTTGCTCGCACTCCGATTTTGCTGCCGTATTTTGGCCGGCAAGCACTCGAATCGCAACTCGCGCCTCTAGCTGGCGCAAACGTCCTTCAGCTGTGTTAGTCGGCGTGACGTCCCACGCTTTGTGGGCATCAGCGAAATGCCTCTCGAGCACGTCGAGATATACCTTTTCGCCAATCATCTGAGAAATCACGATCCCATACGGGCTAACTTGCCCTTTGGCTTCCGGTATTCCCTCCCAGGCCCGTCTGGCGCGCGGAATATCGCCGGTGCTGTTTACGTAGGTGTTAGCGAGATGGTATCCGGCATTTATATTATGCGGGTCGAGAGCTAAAGCGCGGGTATACGCACGTTCAGCCGCACTCCAACGGCGAAGCGAACTGTACGTATTGCCAAGCTCGGTGGCACTCAAGGAATCGCGCGGATTGAGTTCCAACGCGTGCTCGTATTCAGCAAGCGAGCGGCGCCATTCACCGCGGCGCCGGTAAATCGCAGCCCGGGTCGTCCGACTATCGGAGTTACTCGACTGGAGTTCGATGGCCCGATCGAGCGCTCTTACCGCGGAATCATAGTCACGATGGCCCCAGTAATGAAGTAAACCTAGCGCCAGATGTGCCTCTGGCAAATCCGGAGCAATCGCCAGTGCGCGTTCGATATCAGACTTTACCTCTTCCAATTGTGCGGGACTCAGGCGGTTGCTAAACCAATGCCGATTTAAGCGGCTGTGAGCGAGTCGCGCATACGCAAGCGCGAAACTCGGATCACGCGCCAGCGCTTGCCGGTAGAAGGCTTCGGCGCGATCGAAGAATTCCACGTTTTCTGTACTCTCAGCTTGGCGTTCCTGATATTCGCCTTTCAGGAACAGGTCATAAGCTTCCGTGTCACGCGTGGGCGCTGTGGCCAAGGCAGTCGACTGGCTCTGGGAAAGCTTCGCCTGAAGCTGGCCGGCAATTGCTTTGGCAATATCGCTTTGGATTGCAAAGACGTCGTCGAGTGGCCGATCGTAACTTTCCGCCCACAAATGCGCGTCGGTCTTTGCGTCGATTAACTGGGCGCTGACGCGGACGCGATTTGCGGCGCGTTGCACGCTTCCCTCGACCACATGCGCCACGCCGAGCTCCTTCGCGATCTCGCGCAGGCTTCGTTTCGCGCCGGCCTTGTATTGCGTCACCGATGTCCGGCTGATCACCTTCAAGTCCGCGATTTTTGCAAGATCATTAAGAATTTCGTCTTGCACGCCATCAGTGAAAAACGCGTTCTCGGGATCGGCGCTCAAGTTTTGAAAGGGCAGGACCGCGATCGACTTGTCGATCTTGCGTGCCGATGCGTGTGGCAAAAGAAAGAACCCCGCGACTGCAGAAACAATCACGCCAGTCGCGATAAGCATGAACAGGTTTCGGCGGCGGTGCGCTCCTGGCGTCGCCGCCGCCGGGGTTGCCCGAACACCTTGCGGCGTGACGTCGTAGGCCCACGCCAGAATCAGCGCGATTGGAAAACCAATCAACAGAAGCGTGATCACAAGTCGCAGACTCCAGGTTGGCAATTCCCAGGCTGGAAAGGCAGCCGACGCGATCTGGATCAAGAAACCTGCCGCGACGACGTAAGCAGCGGCGACTCGATAAACTTTTCGCCGACGCACTTCCTGAAAGAAGCCGCTCATAAAAATTCTAGACTGATCGTGACTATAAGCCTCAGGACGCGGGTTAGACAATAAAATGGGGAGCCGCGCCGGTTGCGACGAGCTCGTGGTGGAGCACTAAGTGGCGAATGGACCGATGTCCGCGATCCGAAAATTCTCGCGCGCTTGAATCAAAAGTTGTAGCGGCGGTCTGCGACCGTCGGACAATAATGCAACGCGCTCATAGAGCCCCGCTACAGAAGCAATGGCTATTTCAGCGCGACTGGCTTCTTCGACTCCTCTAAGAGTTTCTCAAAACGCGGGTCGCCGCGCAGCGGGTCCCAAAATGGGTGCAAACGCAATTGGCCATAGCAGACCGGACCGGGAATTGGTAGAAGATCTTTCAATTGTTTAATCGCGAGGTCTTTTTCGCCTACCCAGGCATAGATAATTGCCAGATTCGTTAGCAGCTCTGCGCCCGCCATCGCATCTTTTGTAACGGGTAAGAGTTCCACGGCATGACGGCCTTCACGCAACGCATCTTGCTTGCGACCCAGCGCCGCATCGATCATCCCCAGGCCGCAGAGAGCTTGCGCGTAATCGGGCTGCTCGCGCACAATCTTTTCCATCTCAACACGCGCCGCAGTAAATGCCGTATTGGCGCTAGTCGCATCATTCCCGGCGCGCGCTGCCAAGCCTTCTAAAAAGGACCGAGGCATTGCTACGATCCCAGCTACCCCGGGGATCATCCCTTCTGGAGGCAATGAAGCTAACGCGCTGGCCATCTCCCCGGCATCGCGCCGGCAAAGAGCGACATCGAACCATTGGTCAGCAATTCTGTCCACCGTGCTTGGATCCTTGGTTACAACGCTCTGAATGGCTTCGTGTCTAGGTTGTGTGTCGGCGCGCGATCCCAGATCAACTCGCGCGCGCAACACAGGCATAGTCGGATCGTCTGGTGCGACTGCTAAAGCGCGATCCCAATACGCCGTCGCCTCGGAGAAGCGTCGCTCGTACTCAAGAGTCAGCCCGGCGCCCCCAAGTAACGACAGGTTACGTGGGTCGAGTTGGATGGCTCGGTCGAAATTCCTTGTGCATTGCTCCCAATGACCCTGCCGGCGATCGATCGCAGCGGTTATCTCGAAAACTTGCGGGTTGTTAGGCAATCCGCGCCGAGCAATGGCAAGCTCGGTGAGGGCTGTCTCGTAGTCGCGATAACACCAATAGGCGACATACGCTGCAGCCAGATGCGGCTCACCACGGTCGGGGGCGAGGCGCAAAGCTGCGTCCCGCGCCGCCTTCGCAAGCGCCACACGGCTGGAAGAGTGATCAATCCCCAGAAAATAAAGATAGGCATGCGTTCGCGCCAGTTCACAATAGGCGAGCAAGAACGTAGGATCGTTCGCTACAGCCTGATCGAGCAACCGAACTATTTCGCGAATATCCTTTGAAGGCTGAGTCGTTTGTTGCGCCCATAGCTTCTCGGCGCGCAAGTAACGATCGTACGCGATGAGGTTCATTGTCGGTGGCTGTTCAATGGCGGTTTTCTCCGCCGGTGAGAGCTTCGCCTTAAGCTGGACCGCAATTGCTTTGGCAATATCGGTTTGGATCGCAAATACGTCATCCAGTGGTCGATCGTAACTCTCCACCCACAAGTGCGTGTCCGTTTTTGCGTCGATTAACTGCGCGGTGACCCGCACGCGATTGCCGGCACGTTGCACACTTCCCTCCACCACATGCGCAACGCCAAGTTCATTCGCAATCTGGCGCAAGTTTCGCTTCACACCGCTCTCGTATTGCATCACCGATGTCCGGCTGATGACCTTCAAGTCCGCGATTTTTGCTAAACCATTAAGGATCTCATCTTGTACCCCATAAGTGAAAAACACGTTTTCGGGATCGGTACTCAGATTTTCAAATGGAAGGACCGCAATCCCCGCCGGCATCGGGTGGAGCGATTGACTCTCCCAAAGCACCTCACCCACTACCGCTCCGAGGGCGATCAATGACGCCACCAGTGCCGCACTAGTTGGATTCCGTCGCACCCACTTTCCTCCGCGAGTGAAAACTCCACTGCGCCGGGCCCGAATCGGCTCGTGATGCAGCCAATGTTCAAGATCATCGGCCAGCGCTTCAGCAGATTGATAGCGCACGTTGGGATCGCTCTCCAGACAGCGAGCGACGACTGTCTCCAGATCGCGGTCGAGCGACGGAGCGAGTGAACGCAGACGCGGCGCCGGACTCGCAGCGGCTTGATGAATGACAAAAAGGACGTTCGGACCCACGAAAGGAGGCCGGCCAGTGAGGAGATAAAACAAAATCGCGCCCAGACTGTAAATGTCGGCAGCACCCGTAAGATCAGCGGTCGGGCATTCGGTCTGCTCGGGCGCGATGTAACCCGGTGTTCCAAGTGTTTCCAGCGTTCTCGTTAGGTCGCTATTTTTATCGAGCCATTTTGCCAGACCAAAGTCGCTCACCATCGGTTCGCCGTTTTCATCAAGAAGGATGTTTCCCGGCTGAAGATCACGATGGAGAATTCCCTTGCCATGAGCATAAGCAATCGCGCGCGCAACTTTCGCCATCAGTCGCACACACTCGCGAGGTTTGGCGCGAAGTGTCGGCGCGGCGGTACGAAGGCTTCCGCCCGTCGCATATTTCATGCTGAAAAACGGCAGGCCCTCCTCGCTTTCGCTGATCTCGTGAATCGGAAGAATGTTTGGGTGATCGAGACTCGCCACGGCTTCGGCTTCGCGCCGAAAACGCACCAGCGTCTCGTGTGAATTCACCTCATGAGCGAGGATGCGTTTCACCGCGACGATCCGACGGGAGTGCTGCTGGCGCGCGCGATAAATCACTCCCATGCCGCCGCGCCCGATTTCCTCCAGGATTTCGTAATGACCAAGGCGCCACTGCTTGTCGGTAACGTCTGCTTCCGTGAGGATACTTTCGAACGTTTCACGGGACGCCTCGCCTTTAGCTTCAAGTCCTTCGCGCAGGAGACAGTTAATGCAGGTCCCGTGATCGACCCCGGTTATCGCGCCGCACTGCGGGCATTCCGTCGGATGTTCGCTTACGTGCGTGACGGAGTCAGAGGGCGCGGTTGCTTTGTTCATCAGGCTGCGGCGGCTAGCGCGCCGCACAAGTGTCGGATTTCGTCATCCACATCGGCCGGGTTCTCGACCGTGTGAGCAACTTCCTCGCGCAGGAGCCAGCGATAACGCTGGCGCAAATTATGTAGTTGTTTTTTCACGACCGTCTCTGCAACACCCAGGGAAGCGCTGATATCCGCGTACGAGATGTCGGCGTGTTCTGCCGTAAGATGATCGCGCAATCCCTCAAAAAGCCGCAGACGTCCTTTGCCTTCACACTCTTCTCGCAAACGTCGCAGCGCCTGGTCCACAACCGTCGCTGCCCAGCGAAGATCAAACAGCCGCTCTGGCGCGAGCGCGTCGAGCGCGCGATCCGAGATCGATAATTGCGAGGGCGCTTCCGCCATCCAGGCATCCCAGGAAACGAATTGAACGCTGCCGCCTCGTTTCAGCGTTTGATTCTTATCGGCGACATTGTGCAGAAAATTCTGGAGCGACTTGAGCAAGAGCGAGCGGAAGCGGCCGCGACCTTGGTCGGCCTGCCGCAGCCAATTAGTTTCCAAAATCATCAAGAAAAAATCCTGCGTAAGATCCTGCGCGTCCTCACTCGAATAGCCGCGGCGGCAGACATACGAAAAAATGGGACGCCAATAAGTTCGGCAAAGCTCCGCCAGCGCTTCAGCAGCCTTCTGCTCATCGCCATCGGAATTCGCCCCGGCAAGGACGAGACTCCAGCGCGTGGTGGTGAACACACGCGGTTCGGCTTCCGCATTCACCGCCTAGCAGCGTGATTGTTTTTTACTTCCTCTACAAGCTTAAAAACCGGTTCGTCGGCGCGCGTGCTACATAAATGGAGGGGCGAGCTCCGCGAGCCTCGCTGCGACGGGGCCTCAGGAGCCGCTCGTTAAGCGTCGCAGAGCTCCGCCCTCCACATTCATACCTTTGACGTTCTCCCGCACACAGACGAACGGGCAAGCTCCGCGAGCCCGCGCACATGCTCACCGGTCGTGCCACTCCAGCACATTGAGTTCGCCTTGATACGCCCAGTCCTCAGCACGAGCAACGTAACCGTGGCGAACCGGGTTGTTCGACACGTACTGCCATTTCTCTGCATAGGATTCCGACCGGCGTAACTGCCGATCCCAAAACTCGCGCTGCCAAATCGGAACCTGGGCACGATGCGCCCATGCTCGCGTAACCTGATTTCTGCAGTACTCAATCCACTTCTTCAAAGGTTGCGGCGGAAACCTGTTTGGCGCGCAGAATAAATGGATGTGATCCGGCATGATGGCATAGCGACCAACACGCCAGAAGTTCGGTGTCTGCCATGACTCAAGGATTAGCTGGGCTGCTTCATCATTAGCCAATAGCGGCTTTCGGTGTCGGGTGCACATCGTGAGAAAAATAATTATCGACCGAAATCCAACTGTAACGCTGGGAAAATGCGCCGGCCTTTTCCTGTGCGGTCCACGGAAAGGCGAACCAATGGAGGGGCGAACTCCGTGAGCCTCGCTCTGATGCGGCATCGGCGGACGTCCCTTCGGCGTCGCAGAGCTCCGCCCTCCATCTTTGTCAGCTCGCATGGTTCTGTCTGGGATTCTCCGGTTCGGGTATAGCAAAGCAAATACAGTTTTCCAAAATTCTCCGGAACTTTGGCTGCCCGTTCCTTTAGAGATGTATGTGAAAATTGATTGTTGGTTTAATCAAAATCGTCTCCGATCACATCTGCGCATCGCGACTGCGGACACGTTCGCCACGTCAACGGTGCATCAGGTCTGCAGGAAAAGGCAAGAGGCTATCGAATGACAACTGAAGATACATCTACAACTGCCGACCCTACCCCTCCCCATACGAAAAGCGCCGAGAAAGGCAATTCGGACGCGAAAAAACTGAAAGCAAAAGTTCGCGCTCCCACCACCGGAGACGGCCAAACTAAGGGCCTCACGCCCTTGGCCGCGGCTTTCGCGCAGCGTCTGAAACAGACTCCGCCAAAGTCCCTTGCCAAGGCTTTGGCGGTTTTCAAGAAGTTTAGCTTGAGCAAGTTTCCGGAAAAGTCGGCGCCGTCGAACTATGTCCCTTCCAAAAAAAACCCGGCGGCCGTTCAGAGAAAGCTCATCGAACACCAGCTCCAAAAACTCAGGAAAACGGACACGCCCAACCGAGGAATGACGCTGGCGCTTCCACGGGAAACTATTAAGAAACTGCTTCCGAGTTTTAATGCGAAGGCGGCAACGATTAATTTGAAACGGTCAACGGCATCCGTCCGGCAGGAGGTTAAAAAATGAGTCGCAAATCGACACCCCAATTCATCATGGACGAGGTCAAGCTTCTCTTTGGTGGCCTGACGACACCCGAGTCGGAGGTCAATTTTAATCCACCCTCGAGAACCAAACCCGCCACCATTAAGAACAGCATCGATCCACCGGAGGCGACGTGGATCTGGGCCAATCAAGCGGCGCGGATGGCACAGGCTGTAAACCGAAACGACCTTGGAAAATATGGAATGCAGACCGATACAAATACGCTGTTTCGGCTGGTCAGCGTGTCGCCGCTCGTGTGGGAGCCGGTCCAGAATTTCACCTCCGCCACTTGGACGTGGCCCAACGTAACGGCGCGCAACGCACAACCTGTGACCCAAGGCGATGTCGGGGAGACAGGCCTCCAGACGGATATAAACACGTATTACCGGCTGACCGGCGCTGCCCCCGCGGTTTGGCAGCCCGTTGCAAATCCCATGAACACGTCGCCCCTTTTCGAATTATCAAAGGGCGCAGCGGATGCGGATTCCTTTCATGATTTCTTTCGTCTCCAAATCGCGTTCGAAGATGTTTGGTCCGAACTTCTGGATTCGTCGGTTGAGAAGTTAGGTCAACAGGCTTACGCGCAGTGGGACGCCCTCATGGACCAGAGTAGGGACGATTCCGGGAAAAAGGACCGGCTGACGCATTTCGAACCGGCACCCAAGGATGGCATAACGGGCGCTGATGAGCTGCAAAATTTTATCGACAATCTTAAGGTCGTACTTGGCATTCCACCGAACGGACAGCAGGAAGACATCAACTCATTCGATTTTGGTCCCCCCGCTCCCGGCGTTCATGCCGCCACTCCCGTCAATAATTCCCCCTCCAACCCACCACCGCCTCCTCCGGAGGTGCGACCTCCAGATCTCACGAAGTTATTAACGGCGCTGGACACGGCTCTAAAGGAATCGTATCGCTTCGACGTTTTCGCTCCTGCTTCGATAAACTATGGACTGCTGTTAAATTACCGCCAGCACTGGCGGCCTCAGTCGTACCAGGTCGGCAATCTGGTTTCGACAATTCCGCTGGCTCCCCAGGAGACACGCAGATACACGACCAAAACGGTTGTTAAGAAGACCCGAAACGTGAAGGAAATTGATGACTCGCTTCGAAGCGGCAAAGATGAGTCATCCAACACCTGGCGCATCGACGCAGAAATTGTGGATCGTGCCAAGAACCAGACGAATTTCCAAAAAAATGTTTCGGGCAGCTATGGCAACGATAACGCGTTCAAGGTCAGCGCGGGAATGCAGCAGGGGCAGGACCAGGCAATGGAGTCGGCGCAGACGAAGCGTGAATTTCATGAGGCAGTGGTGAAGTCGGCGCAAGAGTATAAAAACGAACATCGGCTGGAAATCACGACCGAAGAGAGTCGGGAAGACGAGGGCACGAGCTATCGGGAGATTCGCAATCCAAATGACGAGCTTACAGTGACGTACCTTTTCTATGAGTTGCAACGCCGATACCTGGTTGAAGAAAAACTTCACAAGGCGACCCCTGTCATCCTGGTGGCCAACGAGGTCCCCGCTCCGCATGAGATCGATGAGGCTTGGATATTGCGTTATGACTGGATCATTAAACGCGCGATTCTGGATGACTCGTTCCTGCCGGCCCTGGAGTATCTCTCCGCCAACTATACGGGCGAGAATGTTACACTACAAGTTTTGGCATTGGCGGTCGCGCAACAGAAGCTTGTCGTTGAAAGAGTCTCGAAACAAGTACAGCTCGCAAACAAGTCCTTGGATGCCTCTACGCTTGGCTTGGAAGCAACCGAGAATCAGGCCGTCCAAAAGCAGCAGCAGGATGAGGCCATGAAGTTTGTGAAGTCATTCTTCGATCCCCTCGGTCTTACGCAAACGGGGAATCGGGATGGCAACTCGGACAGGTCAAGGATCGATTTCGCCAAAGATGCGCTAAATCGTGCTCAAGCCAAAGCCAATAAGTTGACTAGCGATTTGAAGACGGAAATCACGGCCATGCAGGTCGCGATTGATAAGTATACGGCCGCCGCCACAAAGCATTTCAGTATGCTGGCCGATATCGATCGGCTGCGCGTCCATGTGAAGGACAACATCATCCATTACATGCAGGCCATCTGGACTTATGAGCCCTCTGACCAACGGTATTTCCGTCTCTACAATCTGGATGTTCCAGTGTTCACCCACAACACCGTCGTGGACTTCGAACGATCGACAGAAGGGATCGACGAAATCGATTTGTCGCACACCACCCTTAACATCGTGTTCCCTCCACCAACTCTGCTCGTTGAACCGAATAAACTTCACCAGGTGGCCGACCTCGAGAATCTCATCGGATTCAAGGGCAATTACATGATCTTTCCGATGATAAATTTCAATTATATGACGTGGTTCATGATGCAGGATTATATCGATCTAGCTGAGACCACCGGAGTGACGGTTAAAGAGCCTGACCCACTTGCGAATGTGACAATTAAGGAACTTACGGATGCAATGGACGCAATCCGAGCCAATGACCCAGTATCCTTTGCTCGCAATCAGAAGTTCTTTGAAGAGGTCATGCTGCGGCTCCTATCTAATCGAGCGCCAGAAATGGTGATCGTGCCCAGCAATTCACTTTATATTGAAGCGTTGCCCGGAACGCATCCGCTGCTTGAGGACTTCAAGCTCATCCACCGCGCCATTGATGTAAAGAAAGCTCAGGCCGAGGCTCGCCGTGCCGAACTCGAGAACCTGCGCTTGGGCGCTCGTCTTTCGACCGATGAACGCGGCGACCCCGACATTGATAGGGTGGTAGTCGTCGGGAACGGTAAGAATGTAACGGTGGATGCAGGACAATAACGTGGCGGGCAGTGACAGCGGTCGCATGACAGACAGGCGCGGGACCGGACGACGTGCAACAGACGATGGCAATCCCGGAACGCTTGTCGGAATAGAAACTCGAGAGGGTGTCTCGTACGCAAGATACCGGGCAAAGCAAGGCACTTGGGTGTCTTCGTCATTGGCGCAACAGGGTTATGACAAAGAGTATGGAAAGGATGTTGCCTATGGAGCTTACTCAGGTGTTGCGCGGGCTCCGAGTGGTCAGCCCCTCGAAACTCCAGACAGGATCAAACCGGGCCAAGAGTACCTCATTCCAATCGGAACCGCCGGGAAAGCAACGATCCCACCCAGCGCGCCAGAAGATCTTCCTCCGAGTGGGCTGCGTCCGGGTCCAACGAACCCTCAACGCGGTACGCAACCTGGGCAGAAGTATTTGATCCCAATTAGAACTGAAACTGCCAATCTTCTTAGTTCGGGAACTCGGAGCGCACGATTATTAGGGGCTCCTCCGCCAGACATAGTTGCCGCCGACCCGAAGGACGCTGGCGAATTTGCAGATCCCAGTAAGACGCGCGAAGAACGACAACGCAATCTCGGGAAAAAGGATCCAGTTTTTGGACTGTGGCTAATCGCTAACCTTGAGCCTGTTGTTATTAACTTTCAGGAACATCTCCGCCTAGAACAGAACGATCGATCCGACCTTATAACCGCTGGCATTATTGTTCCAGGACAAACCAAGAATGAAGGGACTCAGTTGGAGAACGGAAGTCAGAAGAATGCTTTTAGACATACTTTTGGCCAAGCCCTTATTACTAGGACCTTTGGTAGGAAGCGCGCCGAATTGGTCGGATTCGCCCATGAAGACCTGCCAACTATCGATACCACCCCCGATGCTGTCGCAACTTCGTGGAACTATTGGACTGGCGACAATCTGAGATATTTTTCTGATCTAGCTACACCTTCGAATGCACTATTCGAGGCGGATACTGCTGCGGATCAACTCAACAATGAGATTGGCCGTCAGATCGCAGAAAAGCTCGGGCCGAAAGTCACTAATCGTGATGTCGCAAAAGCTGTGCTACGTACGTTTAAAAAGGAGGGGCTCTACGTTGCTAGCTTTCAGGGACCAGGGAAAGTCACTATCTCTCGGCAACCGCTGACGGAACAGCAGTATAAGAAGTACACGGACCTGCTGACGGATTTGGATGAGTTAGGTATGGGTAAGTTACATTAATCTCCGAGGTTAAGAAAGTCGATTGCCATGTTACAACATATAAGATTCGGGCTCGCCGCGATCTTCTCAGTACTTCTCGCCGACTGTCCTCCCGAACCGATAGTCGATACGTCGCGACAATACCAAGAGAATGCTGGGAAATTCGTGCAAGAACCTGCCGCCAGCTCGATCTTTCCCACGGACGGCATCAAGTTCTATCCGCTGGAAATCGGTGGTGGTACAGCCGTTGTAACAGGCGGCAGCCGCACGGGGGGAGAAATGGGGTCGCGTCTAAACATTTAACATTTCAGCAAGGGGAAACTCAGAACAATGAATAGGCCACCAATCTCGAAACCAGCGTTGTTCGCAGTGCTGCTCGCGTCCAGATTTATGTTGCCGGACATAGTGGCGCAGCCGACGCCCGTTCGTTTGCACATCACCACCCCCACATCAAGCTTTGATGAAAAGTACCTCTGGACGCCCGCCGGGGAAAACTTGACCTGCTCGGCGCCAATTCTTGATGTCTCGCTCGTAAAAGAGGAATCAAGTCCAAGAGTATATTTCATTTGTGGCGGCAAGAAACTGTGGATTCCCAGCGTCGCGGACTTTGACGCGGTCGGCTTTGATTGGGCAAAAATCCAAGTGGTTCCTGATGGCGCTCTGAATGCATACCAAGAGGGTTTCTTCTCTGCCCCAGCCACGATCAAACCAAGTGACGTATTTTTCGATTGCGGGGAAAATTATACGTCGCCCTTGCCGCCTTGGGGGCGATGGATTCCTAACTGCGTATCGTCGAAATACGTGGTCAGAAATAATGTCGTAGTCGCTGGCTGGCTGCTTTATAGCGAAGATGGCGGGGGAGACGTGCCGCACATAAACTTTAGCGCGCCTCGGGGCGTAGAAGATATTTTTTATGACATAAAACTAGATCCTGATTTCGTCGATAAAATGTATGGACCTAACGGCCTAACTTCGGTTCTTGATAATGAATCTTATCATGCATCTTATCCGGGCAATCCGAATATCGGCAAGCTCCTCGTTTTGGCTGATACCGCCGAGGATGGGACTTCACGCGGGATCACATACAACTCATTTATCCTTCCTGAATATAAGGACGACAGGTCGCAACATGACTTTGACGTTCACGGGGAGCTGAACGCCTGGCACCCACACGATACCAACGTCCCAGGCGTTGCGGGTGAACAGCATTTTCTTGGCAGGGGCCCAGCACCGGCGGGTTGGCAATCTATCTCATTTTACGGTTACAACGATGTGTGGTGGCCTTTCAATGTCACGAATCCCGACGACGGATCCAGGCCACTTCGAGCGGGTGACTACGTTATCATGAAGGGCTCGCTATATGAAGATAGTCACGACAGCGGGCTTACCGACCCGTGGAATCAACCTCCGACTGAATCTCATTATGCCCGTACTGAGATGCATCCTGTCGACTGGGTTGTGCGAGTTAATGGACCAAAGCCCGCGTACCGCAAGACGGTTCGCCGCGTACAAGTTCTCGCGATGCCTAGCGCTGCCAGCGAGTCAATTTCCGAAGATATCAATCCTGATTTCACCCCTGCTGCTCCCAGTAGCCAATATTCGGTTGGCGATATGCGAGAATTGATTGACGGCCGCTTTACAGACATGTCAACGCTGTCGCCCCCTCCTCCGGAGGGGAGGATGGTCAACAGGCAAACTCATGTCACGGTAACCGGCACCGTGACCGGGACAGCGACGACGCAGGGCCGCTTTAAAGCAGCGTATATAATCGGTTGGCGAGAAAAAGACAGCGGTGACGAGAAAGACAGCCGTGGCGAGGTATGGGTTGAGGACATCGTGCCTGCAGGCGCAAAGCTTCGTGGAGATATGGAAAAATGGAATTGGGTTGCGAGCCCCCTGTTCTCTGGTGCCAAGGCGCATCAATCAGCTAACCAAAGGGGCCGGCATCAGCATTATTTCTTTGGTACGAGCAATCCACTGAATGTTGCTGCGGGAGACACGCTTTTTGCCTGTGTCTATCTCGATCAGGCGGCCATCCCCTGCGAGGTGATGCTGCAGTGGGCCAGCGGCGGCACGTGGGAGCATCGTGCCTACTGGGGAGCCAACCTGATTGACTGGGGCACGGATGGAACGGCCACTCGCCGCTTTATGGGGCCGATCTCGATCGTGGGGCAATGGGTCCGCCTGGAAGTTCCCGCCAGTCTTGTCGGACTGGAAGGTAAGTCGGTCGACGGAATGGCGTTCACGCTCCAAGGTGGTCGCGCGACGTGGGATTACACGGGAAAACGAGTGGCACAATCAAACCAGTTTAATGCTCAAATCTCGGCGTTCACACTGCCGCCAATGATACCATTTATTCCGCATAGCCTAACCGTCCCGCCTAAGACAGCTACTGTCACAGTTAAGAATACTGGGACTTCTGACTGGAACGCGGCTAAGGTTCGGGTCAGCATCAAACACGTTTCGGGTTCGCATGGGAACTCGTTAACGATGAGCCAGCCGACGAGCCAGAATGTGCCTAGTGGATCGACGGCTACATTCAACTTGTCATTTGGATGCGCCGGCCCGGAAACTTGCTCGGTGACAGTTCAAATGGAGGCAAACGGCATTGTCTTTGGCAACTCGATGACAAAGGTTACAGAATGTCAGCAGTTTGACTCAGAGAATGATGAAAATTCTCCTCGTTGAGAGATTGCCGATTCGTCCGGCTCAAAACTTCGAACTGGGGGGTTGGACGCGCTCTTATAGCGATTGAGGTCAGCGCCGCCGATCTAAAACAAAACGCAAGTGACTCAAGTCATCCAAAGCGTTCGAACCTGCTCTCCTCACTGTGACACAAGAAAATTACGTCATTGGCGAAGAAGAGTAAGGGTGCAATGGGGTCGTACCCCAGCATTTTGACATTCTTAGTTCGCCACAGCTTGGCCGTGGTCCCTGCGGAGGGACAAGAAGCAATTAGTTGAACACGTCTTTATCGTTCGGTAACTGGCCACGGCCTGTTAGTGATCCGATTTGTATTGATCGTATTCAGCATCGCTGACCTTCTGCGCCCAATTGGTGCTTTTGCCGGTCGGGTGTAGAGTGATTGCCATATGTACAGTAAAGTTGTCGGGAGCAGCGCCGTGCCAATGCTTTTTGTTCCGTCCGATATGAACAATGTCCCTGGTCGAATCTCGAAGGCTTCTGTGCGTGAACCTTCACGGGTCCTACTTACCGTGAGCCGCGATTCCGTAACAAAGCCCAAAAAATGCCGAAACTTTGGCTGCCAGTTCCTTTAGAGGTGTGTATGAAAACTAATTGCCGCGCAATTCGCTGGGTCGACGTCACCATTCCATGCGGCGCCACGCTGCGCCGGATCGCGCCACGCTTCGTCCATTCGCAAAGAAGAAAAATGTTCGTAACCTTTTATGAACATTCGCATACTTTTCGTTAGGCGTGACTCGCGTTTCCGTAACCTAAGATAGTAATGGGTGAAGTCACTTCAGAGCATGTTTACGCCGAGACCTGCGCCAACATTCGCGCTACGGACGAAATCAGTTTCAAGTTGTTGGGCATCGTTCCGCTTCTATCAGGCGCCACGCTGGTCACCTTTTTCCTCAAAGGACCAGTCGCTGTCGAGAAAGCGCCTTTGATCATCACGCTGTCTTTGTTCGCTGCTTTAATCACCCTTGGACTATTTAGATGGGAACTGCGAAACATTCAGACCTGCAGTTGGCTGAGGAGCAGGGCCGAGGCGCTCGAGAGGAGCATCGTCGCGTCTGCAAAGACTCCACAGCAGCCGAAGCCTCCACTGCGCATTGGCAAGACAGAGGCAGAAAAATGGATTTATTCGATCACCATCGTCGCATGGCTGCTACTTCCGACTGTAGTGCCTAGCCTCTATATCTGCCCGCGACTGCTAACGCTGCACATTGCATTCGCGGCGTGCATCCTGATCGTGACACTCCTATCGGCATTCTGGCCCATTCGTGTGACGAATCCGTCATTCACTAGTCCAACGTTAAGTGACACAAAGCCATGACGCTGCAAGTTGAATGTGTAAGACGGGATTAGGTTGACCGTCACCACGCCACGGCCGGTTGGTGGCGCTCCACTCATAACAAGAAGTGGAGCGTCTGTCCAAAACCTCCAAAGAAATTCGGGAACTTTGTCTGCCAGTTCCTTTAGAGATGTGTATGAAAACTTATTATTGGTTTAATCGAAATCGTCCCCTATCATATCTGCGCACAAGTGTTTGTGCGCTTGCAATTGCCGGCGCGTTATTAACGTTGCCTAGCGCTGGAGCTGCCGGACCTCCACTCCCTGCAAGCGGGGAGTTTTTTCCCTGCTTCAATTACGCTGGTCCTCCTCGCCAAGTCGGTGATAACTTGATTATCACGTTCAACGTGAGTGGACCGGCTACTGGCACCTTCACCGGATCCTCCACAGGCACTGAGCTGGATGTAGTTCATCCCGACGGTTCCATATCGCTCCATGGCACCTTGCTCTTCACCGGTTCAATCAACCGCAGGTCCGGGACGATGCTCCTCACTTATGAAGGCATAGGCAATGCTGTGACCGGCCACGAAACACTGCGTTTTGTGGGCAGAGAGGGGACTGGCGATCTCGCCGGCATATATGCAAACGTAACGGCTGAGGGTGACGTCGGTGCCCCAGAGCCGGGATGCGACTTGTCCGGGGCGGGGACTTATACCGGACATGTTGTGTTTGCCCGCTGAGTCGATCAGCATAGGGCCCGAGTTCGCAACCAGCCGTCACGCTTCACCGCGTGACGGCTTTGCTGTTTCGGGGAAGCGAAGGAAAAAAAGTAAAAGCGCTCGAGCTCATCGGCGAATGGGCAGATGTGCGCGATCCGGAAATCCTCGCCCGATTAAATCGCCCGGCGTAACCACAGCGGCATCATTCCGAGCGAAGCGAAGAACCTCACACCGCAGTCCGGGGTCGTGCTAAGTAGAAGGACGCGGTTTCACATTGAGTGCACGTAAGTCATCTTTTTGACGTTTTGCGTGAAGTCCTTTTCATTTTGTGAGGTCCCTCTCCGTCTTCGCGACTCGGGATGACACGCGGATAAGATTATCGAACCTATGGTGCGTGCTCGGCCGTTTCTGCAGACGGCTCCTCGCCGATCTCTTCCTCGATTTCACGACGCCATTCGCGCGACAGCCAGGAGCGAAACACTCCGTAAAGCAGATATGCCAGGAAAAGTACCGCTGGCATCCACTCGTAATTCATGACGGTGAAGATGAGGATGAGACTGATGATAAGAAACCGCGGAATCGATTTCTTCGTCTTCCAATTAACCGCCTTAAAGCTCGGATATTGGAAGCGGCTGAACATCATAAACGAAAGAAAAAGCAACAACGGCGGCAGAACAAAGCGCCAGTTACCGAGGCGATGTTCGCCCTCGGCGAGCCAGAGCAAAAAAAGTGTGATGGACGCGATGAGACCAGCAGCGGCGGGAATGGGAAAGCCAGTGAAATTTTTTCTGCTATCAATATCGACCGCCTCGTGATTGGCAGACGCGGCGTTGAAGCGCGCCAGACGCAGCGCACCGCACGCGAGATAGATAAATGCCATAATCCAACAGGCGCGCGGAAATTCCTGCAAAACGATGCGATAAACCATCAGAGCCGGCGCGACGCCGAATGAAACAATGTCTGCCAAAGAATCGAATTCGCGGCCAAACATGCTCTCATGCCCACCGAGGCGCGCCAGCCGGCCATCGAGCAGGTCGAAAAAACAGGCGGCTAGAATGAACCAGATGGCGGTATGAAAAAGATCGCCCGCGGCGTCCGAATTGGAACTTTGAAGTAAGGCGCCCTCAAGAATTTTTAGCGTAGCGGTAAAGCCGCAAAACAAATTCCCCGCCGTCATTAGATTCGGCAGCAGATAAATCTTGGGATGATTCTGTTCGCTCATTGATTGTAGGAGAAGCCATCAGCTTCCCCTG